>OCTX011716317.1_pt1 | contig 33320 bp, 62 predicted proteins | sample 1539691 | NCBI WGS metagenome assembly OCTX01 (sample SAMN02144231, study PRJEB22623) | gut metagenome | biome: sheep rumen | host: Ovis aries | place: New Zealand
CTTTTAATGATATTTGATAATACTTGCAATATAATTCTTTATCTTCTTTAGATATATCATCAATTTTATTTTGTTCTTGTGAGGCTTTTACACCTTTAGTATAAACAAAACCTGGAACTCTTCCATAACCTAATTTAGCGGTTGCAAATCTTTGCCATGCTCTAATAACTTCGGCTTGATTAATATCAAGATTATTAAAACATTGTGCTTGCATAGGAAACTTAATAGAAAAAATTCTATTAATCATAAAAAAATTTTTAGACAATATTAAATTTGACAAACTATTAAATGATACAACATCAGTAAACATCATTTTAATAATATCAAATGGGCTAATTGCCTTTGGTTTTTTAATCTCTTCAGTATTTTCTGATTTCTTTCTTGCCATAGATAATTATTTAATTCAATTATTATAGATTAAAAATTGGTAAAGTTTTATTGTTTTAATAAATATATTGAATATGAAGAATTATAATAAAATATTAGAAGCTGTTAATAGGGGTATCTAGCTAGCTCTAGATGATTTTGATGACGAAGATCAAATTTAGAATGTTAAATCTAAATAGATTAATCATAGAGATTATACTAAAGAATATCTAGACTTAATGAAGGAAGTTGTAGATTTAGGACTACCATCTGGAACTTTATGGTGCAGATATAATTTAGGTGTCAATCCTAACTAGTTATCTAAAGCTGAAGATTGGTATGGAGATTATTATGCATGGGGAGAATTAGAACCAAATAAACCTGAATTTAGCTGGTCTACATATAAATATGCTGAACATTATACAGATTTATCTGAAACAGAGAGTTTAACAAAATATTGTATTAATCCTCAAAAAGGATACAACCAAATAACAAAAACATGGGGGTTCACAGATAATTTAACTGAATTATTACCTGAAGATGATGTTGCTTATTAGAATAAAAAACTTCATAATTATAAATTCCATATTCCTACTAAAGAATAGTGTGAAGAATTAATAAATTGTACTGTAAATTATTGGGTTAATAACTATAATCCTAATAAAACTATTCATAATCCGGAAGATGATGGAGGAATTAAAAGATTGAATGGCAGAATATTTGAAGGAAATAATAAAAATTAGTTGTTTATACCTGCTGCTGGTTATTATTTTGGTTCTAATATTTGCGGTGTTGGTTCTGTCTGTCGCTTGTGGTCTTCAAGTCTTAATTTAGGCAGCCTTGATAACGCTTGGAACTTGTACTTCCTTACAGGCATTATCAGTATGAGCAGCGACTATCGTTATTTTGGTTAGTCAGTTCGTCCAGTAATAAATTTATAAAATAAAGAGAAGATTTATTTCTTCTCTTTATTTTTCCAATAATATGGATGTTTATATCCACATTCTTTAGCTCTATTTTCCAGCCATTCAATTGTTTCTTGATTATATGGCATCTAATTATATAAAGTTTCTTTAGTTTTCTGTTCAAAACTTAAATTTCCTTTTTGCCATTCTTGTTTTGAATATCGATTAATTCCAATAGTTTTATTAATATTAGCCTTCATATAAGTTTGAACAAATGCTTTAAATGTTTCAACAGAAATAGAATTTCGCCATTGCCTATATTTTGCATCTAATTCTGCCATTTTTTGAGTATCACTTGCAAGACGATATGCATCATCATTTTTTTCTTCTTCTGTATTTGCAAATGTTTTAATTTGAATCGTTGGCACTTGAATATTTACATTGTTCCAATCAATATCACTATATTTGTCTGCTAAACAATATCCTTCGAGTGATGCCCAACAATCATTCGGATCCGTTAATTCAAGTTTCTCGGCTCTTTGTCTCCATAATGCTGACATCATAACGTCATCTAATGCAAGATTTAATACTTTTTCTGATGTATGTTTAATCAAATCTCTAAGAATTGGGATATTTCTAGTTGGCCAAACCATTGCTGCACCTGAACAATAAACATTGAATGTAGACCAGAATGCTGAATAGAATTTATGTGTAAAGATTTTTGAATCGTCTGTTTGATAAGCAAGCATTTCATTAATAAATTCAATATTAACCCAAGTTGAAGTATTTGTTCTTAGAATATAATCATATGATTTATATTTAGCTAATAATTCGCAGGCTTCAATCCATCTGTCTAGCAATTGTTGAATATTTTCTTTTGAATAATCATTTTTAACATATATCATATGTTTTTCTTCATCAATATGGGAATCTTCATGACAATCAATAACACACCAATAATCAATATTTGGATATTTTCCATCAAGAACATCTTTTGCCCATGTGTTTCTTCCGCATTCTTCAAGTTTTTCAAATAATCCAATTTTACTATTAGTTGTTGAAAGATTCATAATAGCTATTTTCTTTTCATTTCTTGTCGGACGCAATCTTGTCAAATAATCATATTTTGGATGAATATATTGGCGTGGAAATGCATGTACAAAAACTTCATGATTTGGTGTATTAAACAATAAAGATGCTTTTTGTTCTTCTTTTGAATCATGATCAAAATGCACATAAACATCTATTGCTTTGTCAATCAAATCATTATAATTTTCAAAACATGTTTTAGATGACCAATTGTTAACTTTTTTTCTCATATCAGCACGCAACCATGATAGGTGATGCATTTTAACCACATTCCATGGGAAAATATAATAATCAACAGTATAATGTTTTTGTTTTCTTTTTTGACCATTTGGAAGTGTAATAACATCTTCTCTATCATATGGGCGGACAAATCGTCTAGTTGGGTCTGATGGCATTGGAAAATCGGTACAATCAAAACTATGACGATACTTAGTCTTTGTTATAAATGGAACATACATTCCATCTTTGAATGGATATACTAAGAAATGATTATAATCAGCATAATAATTAATATATTGACAATATGTTATCTCATAATTATGCTCATCAATTTCTTGGACGGCTTTCAATATACTGTTATGAGAATAATATTCATCAGAATCAATAATGATTGCATGAGAACAACCATGATCTTCAATATCTTGAATTAATATATTTCTCTTATCTGTCTCTTGAACACGAGGTTCTTTTGAACTATCTAAAACAACTTCAAGAACATTATCAACCAAATGATCTTCATCTTTCAATCTGAATATCTCATTCAAATCAATTGGCTAAATAGGATCACCATGATATGATTTCCTTTGTAAACCAATAACGACATAATCAACAATATCTCTAAATTCACTAATTATACTAGCAAGATGCTCTGTCCCTTCAAACGCGACAATCCCTAATCCCAAGCCCTGGATAGCTCCAGTTTTACTCTAAAAACTCATTTCTTTATTCTGCTAAATTATTTTTTATTTTTAAATAAAATAATTATTCTTCAGTATTAGATTTTGGTTCAATATTTTCAATATTTGTAATATTAATTTCCGCTTCATCGTTAACTATTTCGCAAAGTCTAATAATTTTATTATTTAAAGAATATTCTTGTGTATCGTCATCATAATATTCTATTTCAAACAAAACATCTTTAATTAATACTGAATATGTCTTAATATTTTTACAATCATTTTTAGTAAAACAGCTTTCTATTTCTTTTAATTGAATTTTATCTGCAAGATCTACATTATCTTCTTTTACACTTATTTGATAAAATGTACTATTATATATTATATTTGCAATTTTTTCACATATTTTGTTTTTTATATCATTTTCATCAGTAAAAGTTTCTATATGATTTAATTCTACTAGTGTTTCAATATCTGCTGTGAATTCTGCATGGAATTTATCATATTCTATTTCACAATCACCTTCATCTACATCACCGCATACAACAGCCTCACCCTTTATTTCTTCAGATTGTTTGCATTTTAAATTGTCAGGCAATAAAAATTTTACACGGTTATTAAGCATTTTTTGATATGCATTTTCTTTTGCTATTTCAAGATCTTCATCCATTTCTTCTTGTGTTAAAAAGAAATAACATAATTTGGATACACCAAATCTAATAGCATTATCTTCATTTATATCTTTTGTTTTAAAATTACACCACCTTCCATTAACACTTGAATAACCAATATTATACTTCTCCATAATATTAATTAGTTCTACTAAAAAATTTGCCATATTTTCATTGTTTTCTAAATCTTCAATACGAAGCATGTTACACCCTGAAGCGTAATAATCAACTTCAAGCCAATTTTCCCTACCTTGAATAGTATAATATTCAATAACCTCTTTAGCACGTTTTAATAATTCTTCTTTTGTCATAATATTTTTGATTAAATTTTATTAATTTTTCTTTTGTTGATTTAATTTTTCTTTAAGTTCGGCTGCCTTTTTAAGATACCAATGTTCTTTTCTTAAATCTTCTTCAAGACTTCCACCTGGTTTTGTTCCCATTCGCATTCTATATTTAAATGCATTTAATTGGCAAAAAACTAGAACACATGCCGGTCCCCAGATTTTTTCCATCATATCAATAACCTCAATATCATAATTATTATAATGAGAAGGATGATTAACCATCTCTGGTGCATAAGGTTGAGATTCAATACCGGATGGTGCTACGACGGGTGTAGGTTGATTATCTATTAAATTTTTATCCATATTATTGTTTATTATTTTTTATATGATCTATATGATGAGAAGGAATAAAATGTACCAATCCTTCATTTAATTTTGATTTATCATCTATAATATGTTGAACCACATGTTCAATTTTTGTTTTATATCTATTATATGATTTCTTACACATATTTAAAAACTTATTTTTTGTCAATAAATTATTAAATAAAGCTTCATCAAAAATATCAATATTATCTATTGCGTACTTAAGATCTGTTAAATATAAATATTCATCAGTATTTTTTACAACATTATTAATCATTACTGATGGAAATTTATCTAATACCATATATAATCCGTGTGCCATTGCATCTTGTTCATAAGGAAATGTCAAATATAATGCTCCTGCAAATATTTTTTCTTCATCTAAGTAATTACGATCTCTATCTCTATCACCTAAAATATTTCCAACAATTTTATACAATTCTTTATTAGCACCTTGTTCATCATAATTTATTTTATTTTTAACATATTGATATATATGCGAAAGTTCATGAATTAAGATATTATCAAATGTTTTAAAACCATTATAAACAATTAATTCTAATAATCTATCTTTAATTGATGTTCTTCCATGTAATACATTATAATTTTCTATTTCAGTGTAACATTTATATTGAACTATAAATTCTAAACCAAAAATATTTTTATTAAATTTACCATAGTAATATTTGCCAGCATAATCATTATCAGTTTGTGATAATATATCGTTTTCAATCTCATTGTGTATTAATATTGTTTCTTCTAATATTTCATTTGCTATAGATAATGCCTCATTTAAATTTTTATTCATAATATATTTTTGTTATTTTTCCATTTATCTAATGCCGCTTTAACTGCTGCTGCATATTCTTTATTAATACACATGCCATAATAACCAGTTTCAGATTTTTCATCTAAATCTAAAACTTTAAAAATATAAAAATTCTGCATATCTTTATAATCATCAACAGATTTGAAATTCTTAATATTGAATCTCTATAAAGATAATTTATCTAATTCTTCATTGGTTTTTTCTCCATTATTAAACCATTGAATTTGTGGAATTTTTATTTCTATTGGTTGCATGATATAAAAAATGTTGCTATTAAATATTTTAATAACAACATCTTAAATAGTTTTTTTACAAAATTATAATTTCAATTCTTGTGAATTTAAAAGATTTCGCATATCTAATTTTCCAGTTAAATATTTAATTGGCCAACTACAACCAAATCTGCCACAATGGATTACAGTGTCACACGGATTTACTATTGAGTTCCATTTTTCAATCTTTTTCCAATCAGGCAATTCTTGAAAATCTCCAGCATCATATTCGCCATTACTATTTTCTATAAAATTTTCATCAAAATCTATATTGGAAATTGTATATATTTGCGGCTGTTGTTCACACATTTCAATATATATTTTTAATGCATCTATGCATTCATCTAATGTATGGTAAACTTGCCAGCCAAATATAGTATTTTTATATTTTCTTGCTTTGTATTCAAAATAATCTCTACCCGGAAAATTATCATTTACACCAAGAATAATTCGCTTTTCTCTACCGAGATTTTCTCCTAATTCAAATCTGGTAGTTTGTGCATATGAACGTCCCTCTACATGTTCTACTTCTTCCGGAATCCAAAATAATATTATATTAGATGCACGTAAAGCTTGCGTTTCCCATTCCATTTGATCTTTATGGGTTTGATCATTTAATTCAACTCCGTCATTTCTACGCGGGCAAAGCCAGACTACATTATCTAATTCTGGAAGAGTAAATTGCCATTTAGGCGCGCCTTGAATAGGACCGGCTAAAAATACTTTCCATTTATCATTATAACCTGAAAAATCATTTGGTGCAGTAATTATCATATCATTTTAAAAATTTTTACTTAAATTTTATTTCATTTCAACTATTCCCCCATATTGTTCTGAAAACTTAATAATATCATTAATATTTTCTTCAGTACAAAAATCAAGTCTGCCATTTTCATGCCTTTTCGCCGTAATATATACCGCCATTGGTATAAAACTAACTTTACATATTTTACTATGATTATCTAACCATTTTTTACTATTTCGTCTATTAACTATTTTGCATCCAAATATACCGCCTGCAATCGCACTTTCTAATATTCGTATAGAATCATTATATGTAAAATTTTCTTCACTATTTTCTATTTCTTGTGAAAAATTGTCTGGATCATAATTTTTACTAGGAACTACAAAATTTAATGTCCTAACCGGATAATCAACTTCCATTGAATATAATTGTTGAGCAATTTCTTCTTTTGTTAATATATGTAAATCATTTTCTTTCATAATCTTTAGAATTTCATTCCATTTAACATTTCTTTAATCTTAATCTTATCTTTGATTGCATATATAATGTTATCTATTGTCGAAATAGTTTCCTTTATAAATGCATTCTGACTGACTAACAAATCAATAAGCTCTTTTTTGTCTTGCAAATCAACTTCAACTTGTCTTGCAATAGATTGATCTGTAGTGAATCGCATTCCATTATAACCATTGATTTTAATATTATTAAACATTGTATTATATGTTGCTTTATATTCTTTTGATTGCTTAAGAATAACATTATTCATTGCATAATAATAATCAACGGCTGCTTGTCGTTTTGCATAAACAGTATTCATTAGTTCATCAACTTTAACAAGTGAAGCCATTGAAGCATTTAATTCTTCAATGTCTTTTGTCCACTTTGCACGTTGTTCTGTCAACATATCATCCACTGTCTGCGGAGATTGTGATTGATTTGTATTATTTTGATTAGTTTCGTCCATTATTAATCATAAAGAGGTTTTTTAGTTTTGCCTAATCCTAAAAGTTCATCACCTTCAAGCATTGCATAAATTTCATCTGAAGTTTCTGATACAACCCAAGTTGTTGTACCACCAGAAGTAGAAGTTTTAACAGTTACTGAACGTGTTGTTCCATAATCTCTAACAGTTTCAACATCATCCTTTTTAATAATTACGCTTTTTACTGGATGATTTTCAGCTGCATTTGTTAATTTGATATATTTCATAATTAATAATTATTTTTATTTTTAAAATGTTCTTGAATTTCTAATTGTTGAGAAATTAAATCTAAAATCTCACCAATACTTTCATATACAGTTTCATAATCTTTATTAATAAAATATATTTTTGTCTTTACTTGATTTTTTATTGGGAGATTTTTATTTAATTTTATTTCTTCTAATGCACATATTTGTTCTGGATTTATCGCAAATAATCTTGGAATATAAACACTATGTCCATTATTATCTTCATGATCATACATTTCAGAATGTAAAACAATCATATTTGATCTAATATATCCTTGAACATTATAAATATTTTCATTTTCATTTGGTGCCATAAACTAAAGTTTTTTCAATTTTAATTTCTACAATTTGCAATTTGTCTTTTTGAATACGCTGAGTATCAATATTATTTAATATTATATTTAATGCTTCTTCTTTTGTTTCAAATAAAGTTGCATCATGCCAGTCTGCCATTAAAGAATATCCATTATATATTAATTTACTTCTTTCTTTAATTGGTTTTAATGCTCCATTTGGAACAGGACCAAAATCATTATTTTCATCTTTAAAATTAATATAATCATATGCAACTCTGCAATATGGCATATCATTTCCCTAAGGAAAATAAATTACATAATAAGTTTCACTTTCCATAATTATGAAATTTTATTTTAAATTATAAACAAAATTATTTAAAGATTTAGGTGAAAATAAATATTAAAAATTAACATTTCCAAATCCAATTTTCTTTTCTGGTTTAACTCCATTATCTTCACCATAATTAAACAAATCTGCTAATGTCATATCCTCATTAGGAATGTCTTTATTTAATTTCTTTGCAAGTGCTTGGACTTTCTTTTTGTCAAGTTTCTTAAACTCATATTTAAGTTTCATTCGGCCTTTTCGCATAATTGCTGGATCCAACTTAGAAATATTAGAGTTAAAGGTGCAAATAAATTTGAAATTGAAACTATCACCAATAATTCCATCACTAAGATTCAACAATGCGGCTAATTTATTATTTCCTGCTATTCTATCAGTCAGCATTTCTTCACAGTCTTCAAGAATAATAATTGCATTTTGATTACTAATTAGTAATTGAATAAATGAAGAATCTGTAATATAATTGAAAACACTATTATCAAGAATCATAAATTTCTTCTTGAATAATGTATACATTAAATGTCTAATATAATGAGTCTTTCCTGTTCCCGGTGCACCATGCAATAATATTAATCCAGATTTATCACCTTTCAAGAAATCAATAATTTCTTCATGAGGAAGATCATCATTATACAATTCTTCAAGATTTGTAATATCTTGCTTCTTAACTTGCATCGGGGTTTTATCAAAACCGTGATTATTATGTGTAATATAATGAACTACACGAACTGAATCATCTTGTTCTGTATCAACAACCAAATTTTTAATTTCTTCTAATAATTCTGGTTGATTCTGGAAAACAAATATATCATTATTATATCCATCATAGTGAATAAAAAAATGATCACCGACAATAAATGGAAAATTCAAATGTCTGAATATATAACACGTATCTTTGAAATGATCATAAAATGCTTGCATTGTTTTAGGAACTGCTAAATTTTTAAATGTCCGACAAAGATCATCTTGATCTTCTACATCTTCATTTTCACATGCAGCATATGGTGTTCCCCATTTTGAATAATTTCCATAATTGCTGTCATCCAAATTAGGATTAAGATACTCCCCCTCAGTAATCAATCCAATAATGCTCGGCATTTCACCAAACATTTTAATATAAATAGATCTAATTCTATCAAAATTAGTATCATAATATGTTGATGCAAGAACTTCACAAGCTGCATCAAACTTAGCTTTCAAATCTTCTCTAGTCATTATAGTTCAATTTCTTTTTCAATTTTACAAAGTTTTAATAAATGTTGCAATTCATGAACAAAATCACATGTACAAATATATTCTTTATAATTATCAGCTCTGTTAATAAACCAATAGCCGTAATCAACATCTTTTTTAAGTCCAAATTTTAAATTTTCCTTTAAATAGAAAATTCCATTTGAATCTACCAAAAAACCATTTTTCTTAAGGATTTCTTCAGTAAGTTCAATTGGCTGCAAATCCTCAACAAAAACATCGTGTGGATGCATATCTGGAATACGTACCATGATATAATTAATCTCGGCATTCGTAATTATAACTTTGCCTATATATCCATGAAAATCATCAGGTTCAATAATTGATACCCAATCACCTATCATTAAATCTTCTGCTTTCATAATATTATATCTTTTTATAATTCTTTTGTCCAAATTATTTGATAATCCAAATCCTGCCTATTAATATATTCCATTAATTCATATCCGTCTTCAAATTCATAATCATCTGGGACTTCAACATTTATTTGTAACGATATATGTTTCATAATATAATCTCCTTTTCAATTCCGCACATTTTTAAAGCATGTTGAAATTCATGTACATAAAAACAATTGCATTTAAATAAAATTTCTTGATTCTTTTCTTCACTATACCATAAACTAAGTCTATGCTCAAATGGATAATATTCTAATATTTTTTCATTATCTGCATTAATCCATAAATAAACATCACCATCGAAACCATTTTTATATAGAATTTCTTTTGTCAATGGAATCGGTTCAATTAGTTTTAAATCCCATCTATATTGCATTGATTCTGATTTATCATATATAAAATTAACATCAATTGTTCTGTCTTTATTAATACCAGTTACTTGTGCAGGTGCATATATAGATTTTCCGGTTTTATAATCAACGTCAAAATTAAGATTAACTAAATCACCTATCATTAAATCTTTAGTGTTCATAAACAATCTACATATTTTTTAAAATCCTTTTTCGATATTTTCTTATTAATTAATAATTCAGAAAGAATTCATTCATACCCATCTTTCCATCCATGTTCATGGGCCCAATATTCATTTTCATCCATTCCAACAGAATTATTTTGATATTCTCTCCAACTTTCTTCAATCACATTTTTAATTAGATTTTCATTTTCACTCATAATACAATGTCTTTTTCAATTTTACAAAGTTTTAATAAATGTTGCAATTCATGAACATATGTAATTTCTGCTATGCATAATGTTCGCATATCTTCTGTATCAATATGAACATTCCATTTATTAAAACTATTAAGATATTCATCAATATTATTAATCGTAATTCTACTATCTTCACTAATCAGTATAACTGAAAAATTTGATGCACCTTCTGCAATTATAGATTTTTCTGCAAGAACATCATTTTTAAATCCAATTTTATGAAGGATTTCTTCAGAAAGCGGAATAGGTTCAATCTTATTTATATCTTTTGCACCCTTTGATAGTGCAACAATATTAGATGCATATGCTATGTCATAAGACATAAATGGATTCATAACACGTATAATATCACCACCTAAAATAGAAATATTTGTTACTTGTAATGGCCTTCCTTCAGCCAATACCCAATCGCCTATCATTAAATCTTTTACTTTTATCATACAATTTTTTCTCCAATTCTTCTTTTTACAAATTCTGATTTAGATACAAGTAAATCATATAACTCATCATAATCTTCCAATACTTCAATAGACGTGCCACCACCCTGATCATCACGAGGAATCCAAATAATAGCATTTCCATCTTTAGTTTTCTCTAATCTATAAATATCCGTTATGTCAATATCAATAGGACTATCCCAACAGTCAGGCCTATCTGGATACATTTTTATGTATTTGTCTGTTAATCGTTTATCATGAAGAGTTACACAAATAATATGTTTTTCACAAGTCTCAATCATTTTTTCTTAATATTAAAAATATCATCAATCATTCCATATTCAACGGCTTCCTTAGCAGTCAACCAGTGATCACGATCTGCATCTTTCTCAATTTGCTTAAATGTCTTTCCAGAATGATCTGCAATAATTTGATACAACTCACCCTTCAATTTGAGAATCTCTTTGGCAGTGATTTCAATATCAGATGCTTGCCCATGAGCGCCGCCGAGAGGTTGGTGAATCATAATGCGGCTATGAGGCAATGCAAAACGCTTTCCCTTTTCACCAGCGCACAAAAGAACAGAACCCATAGAAGCTGCCAATCCTGTGCAGACAGTCTGAACTTCATTAGGAATATATTGCATAGTATCATAAATTGCAAGTCCGTCATAAACACTTCCACCCGGTGTATTCAAATACATAGTAATAGGTGCTTCTGGATCTTGAGAACTCAGATACAGCAATTGTGCAATAATAACATTAGCAACAGTATCATCAATTTCTGTTCCTAAGAAAATAATTCTATCGGCCATCAATCGACTGAATACATCCATTTGTGTTACATTCAATTGACGTTCCTCAAGAATTGTTGGATTAATATACGCTTGTGGAATAATTAATTTACTTTCAATCTTGTCCATTGTGGTTCCACTAACTCCACGATTTGCAGTGGCAAAACTTTTAAAATCTTTATTCATATCTATATAAAATTTTTTATTCTAATTATTATATTATTATTTTTATAATTAGTTTATAAAAAAGAAGCTTCCAATTTAGGAAGCTTCTTCAATATATTTTGCATATTGTTTTTCTTTCTTAATGAATTCTGGCACATATTTTCCATCTCTAACAAAATAAAACAGATAATAATGTTCGTACTCATTTTTTCTAATATAATCAAAAAATTCTTTTATTTCATCTTCTGTTGCAAATGAAAATTTATCTATTCCAGGTGCTAAACTGCTAGCAACAAATTTATGTTTATATGTTGGATCTTTTTCTTTTGTCCATGTAGATACTTGAACATAACTTCTAGCTGCAAAATCTGATTCATAATCAAAACTATTGATAATCATTATACCTTCTTCATAAACACCATCAGGACAAGTTGCTTCATATTTAATAATATCTCCAGGTTTTAATTTTCGAGATTCTTCCCGTTGTTGATACAAATGAGTACGTTTATACCATATACGCCCATTTTCATCTGTCTCTTCATTAAAATCTATACGTGATTTTGCTTTCTCTTCTTCTTTTTGTTTGCGTTCTTGTTGCCATTGATAACATTGTGCAGCATATTTCATTGCATCATTTTTGTTCCATTCAATAGTTAAATCAATAATATCTGCAATAGATAAAGAAGATAAAATATAATTTTTATTTAGCCATGCTAAACAATCTTTTGTTTTTTCTGAATGTTCCATAATTATAAAATATTTTCATAAATTTCTTTTTCTCCATCAGGCCATACACTAACTTGTACTTCACCAATATGGTGTTTTTGTAATAATAGCATACATAAACGAGATTGTCCAATACCTCCACCGATAGTTAATGGAAGTTCATTATTCAAAACTTTTTGGTGATATTCATATTTCTTCCAATCTTGATGTCCAGAATACTCTAATTGCTTATTTAGGGACTCACTGTTAACACGAATACCCATAGATGATATTTCTATTGGCATATTTAAAATAGGACTCCAGATTAAAATATCTCCATTTTTCTCCCAATCATCATAATCTGGTGCGCGCATTCCATCATGGTGAACTCCTCCAATTTTTGAAATGAATACCGCTTTATATTCTTTGCAAAATTCAAATTCCCGGCTTTTTGGATCTAAATCTGGATATTTTATGGCTAACATATCAGATGTTATAGGTTGAATTGCAATATCTGGCAAAAATGTTTCTCCTAATTCTGGATAATATTCGCGCAAAATATAATCTGTATTTTTAATTGCATCATATATTCTTATTGCATATGACAAACATGTCAATCCGCCATTATTAAATTGTGAATCAGTAATAACTTTTTCCCAGTCCCATTGATCAACATATAAACTATGAAGTTCATCCAAATCTTCATTAGGACGAATTGCATTCATATCTGTATAAATGCCATAACCAGGTTTTACATTCATTTCTGCAAGTTTCATTCTCTTCCATTTAGCAAGTGATTGAACTATTTCACAATTACAATCAAGTGCAGGAACATAAAAGCTAATAGGCTTTTCACCATTTAATGTATCATTTATTCCTGAATCTGCTTTAACAAATAGCGGTGCCGTTACTCGTTGCAAATGTAAAGATGCAGATAATTGATTCTGAAATGTATCTTTAATTAATTTTATTGCATGTTCTGTTCTTCTTTGCGATAATTCCATAATTAATCCCATATTAATTCATAATCTATTAAATCTGAACTAGCATATGTTTCATTAATATATGCTTTAATTTTGGCAAATGCATCCAATTTTTCATTTGCCCTAACTATATATTCATATGAATAACCGTCAGCTTGTGTAATCTTAAACTTAAATTCTGTCATAATTATTAATGTTTTGCTTTTCCTAATCCAAATAGTCTTTGCCAATGTATTAAACCTTGCCCAAATTTATAAATAGCATAACCAAAAACTAATTGATACCAATATTTGTCATAATCGATTGTTATATAATGTAGATTCATAATTTAAAATTCTTTAGTTTCTAAAATTTTTTGCTTATCTCTGTCAAAATAATACAAACTAATATGACAACTTACGCAATAGTCTCCATCAACAAATTCTTCATAAACAATTGGAGAATTTTTACATGCAATTTCCCAAAGTTCCATCATTCTTTTATATGTGCCAATTGTCATATCATCATATTGCTTTGGTATTGCTTCATTTTCAAGTTTATCATTAGCTACATCATATATACAATCAAAATCATTTGTATCATAACAATCTTCATGATATTGATAACTTTCTCCTACAGGTATCATATTAACTTGAGGACAAATTTCTAACAATTCTTTTATTGCTGCATTGAATTTTTCCTCACGAATTTTACTGACTTTCTTTTCGTCTTTTTCTTTTCTTTTAAGTAACTTACTAAAAGTTTTATCCATAATATCATATGAATAACCTTCAAATTGTTTGTATATCAAATCTTCATTAATATCTTTCATAACGTATTTTATTATTTTCTATATGCTGCATCACCAGAACCACCAAGAATAATAACCTGTGCATTTTCTCTAAGTTCTTTATATATTATTTTATTATTTTTTATTAAAAAGTTTTTGAATAAATATAATATAGAAAATATATTGTAATTATAGCACGACATTATTAAACAATTATAATATATTTTATACAATATATAAATGCTTTATTTTTAAAGAAATGGTAGTCGTGCACCAAAGTATTTAAATATAAAGCGTTTATTTTTATAAAAATTAAATGCACGACAAATGAAAGATACTTTATTTTCAACAATTTTACTATCAGATATCACAGATGAATTTATCTTAACAAATTTTTATAAATAGAATAATAGATTAAATGGGCAAATTATTTAGAAATTAAATAAAGGATATTTTCCAAATATTATTTAGTATTTAAATAATAAATTTCCAGATTCTGACAGTTTTAGTGAAACAATTTATAGAATTAAACATCATATTGAAGAAAAACCAGTATGTTTAAATTGTGGTAAAAAATTAAAATTTAAAGGTGCATGTACTGGATTTGGTATATATTGTTCTGCAAAATGTCAAAATTCAGATCCAAATAAAATTCTAAAAGATAAACAAACAAAATTTGAAAGATATGGTAATTCAAATTATAATAATATGGAAAAAAATAGACAAACTTGCAAAGAACATTTTGGGGTTGAAAGCTATTTTCAAACGCAAAAACATAAAGATTATTTAAAAACTTTAGAAAATAGAATGGGTTCTGAATATTTTAAAGAAAAATCTAAATAGACAAAATTAGAAAGATATGGAAATGAAAATTATAATAATAGAGAATAGTGTGTAGAAACAACTATTAGAAAATATGGAGTAAAAAATACAAAATAGGCAGAATCTGCTAAATAGAAAGAAAAAGAAACATGTATGCAAAAATATGGTGTAACATCATATAGAAAAACAAAAGAATGCGAAGAAAAAATAAGAAAAGCCACATTAGAAAAATGGGGCGTAGAGCATATAACGCAATCTAAAGAATGGTCTGATAAATGGTATAATAATGAAGAATGGGTAAAACATAAAAATGAAAATAGATATAAAACATTAAAAAATAATAAATCATTTAATTAGTCAAAGCCTGAATTATTAATATATAATGAACTTAAAAAATATTATAATGACATAAAATATTAGTATTCAGAAGATAATCGCTACCCATTTTGTTGTGATTTTTACATTCCTTCAAAAGATTTATTTATTGAATATAATGGATATTGGACACATGGAAATATGATATATAATTCAAATGATCCCAAATGTATTGAATTATTAAATAAATGGAAATAGCGAAATAAAATTCAAGAAGAAAAGGGCAATTATACAAATTTATATAAAAGTGCAATTAATACATGGACAATTAGAGATGTTAAAAAATATCAAACTGCTAAAAATAATAAATTAAATTATTTAATTTTATGGTATAAAGATTATAAAAATATAGATGAAATAAAAAATAAGATAGATTAGTTTTAATCTATCTTATTTTAATTGTTATTTCCGGTAAGCCGAATCTCCTGATCCACCTAAAATAATTACTTGTGCATTTTCTCTTAACTCTCTAATAGTATGAGAATTAGTATATGTCATACAACTTCTTAAATAAGACTGCATATTATCAATCCATTTAGTAACTGAGTATTTAACTTCTACAGGTCTATCAATACCTTCTGACGTTTTTAATTTGCATTTATTATCGCTAATAAGTAATTGACTTTTTTTCGTCGACATTCCATAATAATCTCTACAACGAATAGGTACAGCACTTGTTCCACTAAATACACGTTGTACTTGCCATTCATCTTCATATTTAATTGTATGTTCTGTTATTTTATCAGGCAATTTTCTATCATAACATCCAAGCCAATATGTAGGTTCACACGCTTCTTCACATTCAGCAAAGATTTTACCACACATAACTGCATCCGCACCAAGTGCCAATGCTTTCTGAATATCATCAAACCATCCAATTCCACCATCAGCAATAATCTTAGTTGGCGCATTTCCATTATGAGAGTGTGCATATGCTTTTCGTTCTTCATTTAATTGATCTAAAAGTGTTGCCGTGCCGTAGTGGATGGACACGTTAGCACTGCTTGTACACCTGCTACCACTGCCTATAGTCGCCCTCATCCAGTCAATTCCTGCATCAGCATAAAAAGAATATGCACTAGGATTTGCAACATTGCCAGTCATTATTTCAACATTACTAAATTCAGATTTAATTAATTTGCAAACATCATATAATTCACTTAATGTTCCATGTGCAATATCAATACAAATATAATATTTTTCTTTACCAGCAAATGGAACTAAATAAGATAACAAATCTACTTGTGCCTCTTTTAGAGATACAGAAACAAACGTTTCTTTTGCTAATTTCATTCTCTCTTCAAATGTCAAGCCATTTGGATTATTCTCACTCTTTTGAACGCTACGTGGAACTACAGGTGTCAATTTGTTTTCAATCCAAACTTTATAATTATTTTGATCTGTGACAGATGCCATCGGTGACACAAAAATCGGATATACTTCTCTGTTACATACATTAATAAATGGATTCACATCACTACGATGATTACAAAAAGATACTGGCGCTTGCATTACTGCAACATCACGCAACTCATAACCTACTGTTTTTAATTTTCCCATATTCTAACTTTAAAATTTATATTACATATATTTTATAATAAAAAAGTAAATAGTTTATACAAAAAGAAAAACTACCAAATTTCTTGATAGTTTTTCTTTGATAATTTCAATTAGTTTTCAATTTAATTGTGAGGAATTAATCAGCAACTACTGTATCAAATGTTTCAATAACTACAGTATCATTAACTACAATAGTATCTTGACCAGATTGTTGTTGTCCGCCTCTACAACCAGTGCACGATGCAAATCCAAAGCATATAACTGCACAAATTACAAATAAAATCTTTTTCATTTTGTTACATTATTATTTTTTAAATTATTCAATTTTTAGGTGTATTATCAAAAAACCAGGTTAATATATAAATAATATCAATAATTAAACCAATCCATGATAATAGTAATATTATAACTTCTAATGATTTAATTATTGCATCATTATCTATACTATCTAATAATACACGATATTCATCGGATAAATTACCGGTTTTTCTTAATTCATCTTTAGCATTATCAATTTCACGAACTAAAAATTTATAAAATGAATCTACATATACATAACAGACTTCAAAAATAAATCCTGCTAAACATGCGCCTGCTAAATAACCTAAAAGCCAATTCATAATAATTACTTTGTTTTCTTGTCACTATCTACTTTAATTTCAACATGCTTGCCAACAAGCCAACCAGCAATAAATGCAAATACAGATGCAATTGCTACATATAATGCTGACCAAGGTTGTACAAATACTAAAACAATCTCACCTACTACAACCAAAACTGCCAATGCAAATGCGGTCCATTGTTTCCAATTCCAATTTTTCATAATTTTCTTAATTTTTATTTTTATTATATGGTTTTGTTTCTAATATATTATTTAATTGTTCTGCTGTATATAATTTAGATTCACCAATTTGTAAATCTTTAGCTTGATCATTAAGATACTCCCAAAATCTTGTATCAAAAATATCAATAAGTCCTACATAACCTTGAGGTTTCCATTCTAAATGAGTTCCATTATTACGTAAATTTTTCTTAGCAGTTACAATATAATCACAATTAAAAATTGCCATAATTATTTCTTTTGTTTATTTTTGTAATTAAAATAATAGTCAAATACTAATAATCCCAATAAAACTAAACCAACCCAGGAACATAATAATAAAACAACTCCAAATATTTGCATTATTGTGTACGGATGTGTTTTTTCAATATGAAATATTTTAATAATAGTTTTAGCAAATGTTGCCGTATAATCTCGGAAACCATTATTATCTAGCAATAAAGCATATATAATAATTGCCAGATAACCACCAGCTATAAGTAACTCTAACATAACCATATTTAATTATTTTAATATTTTATGTTTATTTATATTAAAAGTTTTTAATCATCCAATCTCGATATTGGCTTTTCTTTCTTCTTAAATAAATCTTTAATATGGTAAACATTACACCCTATAAAATTTCCAATCACTATAGAACAATATACTCCAAGTGTTTCTCCTAAATGTGTCAATAAGAATTGTCCCGAACATGTCATATAATAAAATGCATCTGCAATACAGTGAGGAAAACCGCATAAAATAAACAAAGGAACTGCCATACATAATGGAACCCAATATCCAAAATCTTTTCCTTTTCTTGCAAAATCTACTGATGCACTCATTAAAATTCCGCATCCAATTGCCATTATTCCGGCTTTTAACCACCCTAATGCTAATCGTTTTGTTAATACTGCTTCTGCTGCTAATGCGAGTCCCGTAGGTGATGCAATACTAATTAATGACATTAAATAGCATCCAACTAAGTTTCCGGCCAAACATACTAATAACATCAAGATATCTGAAGGTTTCTCAAGAAATCCAGCAGTTCCAGTAAATAGTTTAATTTGATAATTAACTACAGCGGACAATCCAAAAATGAATAAAAACATACCAATAACAGGATTAGTTAAAAAACCAAATCCTGCAAGGCCTATACAAATTCCTGCAAATATAGCAGAGAAAAATATATTCAAATAATATTGTATTAAAAAATAATATTGTGTTTGATCTTTCATATATTTTTAAATTTGTTTTTATTTTCTTTCATAATCAATAACTTCCACTTCTTTAATTCGAAAATTCTCATATAAATGATGAGATATGTTTTTTAAAGCTTTATATGCCAATTCTTCACTGGCATAAAGATTGGAATAATGATCTTTCCACCCATAACTTTCTGTCCTACCCCAACAATCATTGTCAATATCTTCATATTGTATTTTATAAACTGTCATAATTTTTTAATTTTCTTTTTCATTCACTCCATGTTCGTCCAACAACTTTATTGTACCAATGAGTATTAAAGTTTATAAGTTTACTGTTTTGTTTAAAATTAGTATTACCCGTAAAAAGCCATTTTGTAGGTAAAATTATTAATACAAATATTAACCACCAAATACCTAAAAATGGAGTACTCAATCTCCAATACCATTTAGTTTGGTTTTCTTTTTCTTTCCACTTGTATGCAATAAATGGCATATCAAGATTTCCGCAAATACCGCCATTGCCTAATGCGGAATGCAATACTCTATATTGATCAGAAGACAATGGATAATTGGTGTCTTTAAAGAGTTTGTCAATTTCATTAGCAACTTCATGACCTGACATAATTTCGTATTGGTCTCCAAGCTTTTCTACAAATTTATTTTTCATAATATTATAAATTATTCATTTTTTCTTACTTTAAACTTACTATGATTTAAACATGGATAATTATTTTTACATTGAATAATATCGGAAGAATTTTTAAATTCCCGATATTTACAATCCCAACATAAAACATCTGTTTTATTTATACGATAATCTTCGTATCTTTTATGTTTTTTAAAATTCCAACTTAGTAAACGCCCCATAATTATTGGCAAATTTCTTTATATTGTTCTGGTATTAACAAATTAGCAACTTCACGTGGATCATCTAAAGAAATCTTAATAATCCAACCATCTCCATACGGGTCATTATTAACTAATTCTGGTTCATTGTCAAGTCTATCATTAAACTCTTTAACCGTTCCAGACATCGGCATATTCAAATCAGCAACTGTTTTTACAGCTTCAACAGAACCAAAAACATCAAATTGTTGAATACTTTCACCAATTACCGGAACATCTACAAATACAATTTCACCAAGTTCTGATTGTGCATAATCTGTAATACCTACTATTGCTCCATCATCTTCAATACGAACCCATTCATGATCATTCGTATACAATAAATCTTCTTTTACTTCCATTTTTTATTTTATAAATTTATTTTTGTAATAATTTCATTTCCACGCATCAAAATCATTTGGAACATAATCATCGCTGTGTAAATGATAATAATAGTACTTCCACCATTCTCTAGAAAACCAAATATTTTCAGGAATATTACCGGCTTCATCAATCATTTTCATCATTTCAACACCAGTATATCCATTAAGTGATTTTTCAAACACATTACGATATGCAATTTTGAAATCTAAATTTGGATGCATTTTTGCACATTCATACATCCTTTTGATATTTTCAATGATTTGTTCTTTTGAAATAGAACAATAACCATTATTCTCCTTTACTCGCAAATCTTTTGTTGGCAGTGCATATGCATGTCCTTGTAAACCTTCTCCTTGTCCATAAATTGCACCAAATTTTTCTCGTGCAACTTTTGCAGCACCTGCACCATGTCGTCCTTCTGGATTAGATCCAAATACAAATATAGTATTAGGTTCAGGTTCTATATTACCAATGTATCTTTTCATAATTTAATTATTAATTATGAATTATTTGTTTTTCACGTTTGTCATTATCTAAAAACTTAGCTGTTTCTAAATTAAATGGACTATTTTCATAGGTAACAAATGAAAACAATGAAGAATGTATTTTTGCCCCTCCATAGTTATCATAATACCCACCAAATCCATCATGTCTGTATGCAGTTTTATTTTCTGTCCAAAATGGTGCTAATGTATCACCAATAGGCTTATCAATATCAATAAAAACATCATGCCCAATTTCTTCCCGTCCAGTTTTTACTAATTTCTTTGCACCAATTTGTAAATACGGACATCCATCAAATATATTTAATGAATTGTCAAAATTTCTTGCTACCCACATATATTTTAAATTAGTTTTTTAATTGTTTTACATGCTTCTCTAATTTCATTTGGATGATCATCTAAATATTTTTCAAATTCACCTTCTCCACCAAAAATTTCATCTAGCCGCTGTTGCAAATCATTTGTCCTCATTAGCCATGAATCATTTTCAACAGATTCTTTTGGTGAATAAATTGCAATTAAATGCGGTACTGAATTAAATTGGATAATCATTGCCGCATATGCAGTTAATTTATTATCTGCTTCAATTGAGTATTTGCTACTCATTGCTCCGTATTCGTAAATCATATTATTATTTGGTTATTTTTGTTTTTTCTTTTGCCAATGCTATTTGCATACCTGAATAAAATGCTTCTTTATTAGTTACATTATATCTATTTCCAAATACAGGGTGAACAGCTTCAAAATAATTATAAACTTTCTTCCGAACATCATCTCCATAATATCCTGCAAAATATCCAAAATTCTTTTTTGCACATTGCTCTGCATACTCAATAGTAGGAACATCTTCACGAGTATTCACATTATATAAATAGTATATGTATGCGGTGAAAAAATCATGTGCTTGTTTCTTTTTATACCATTTACAAAGAGATAATCCATAATTAAAAATTTCTTCAAATGATTTAAATTCTTGGTCTCCATAAACCATATTATTGTAATTTTCTTCCATAATAATTTTTGGTCTTTTTAACTAATTTGTACTATATTTTCAATATTTTTCAAATTATTATCTCTTATATACTCACTTCTTCTTTGAAAACATCTACAATTATCATTTGGTATGTTATTATAATGATAATTAACAGTCAATATATAACTATTATCATCATGTTTGTATATATGATAATCATATCCATCATTTGTAAAATATGCAGCACTATCTTCTCCTCCATAATAATGACTAAGATTCCTCAATCTAGTCAATATCGTTGAAATTGTAAGTAAATAATCATTTTGAAATTTTAAACAAAGATTATAACCATTGTCTCGACAGATTAAAATATCATCAGTTTTATCCTGTTTAATATTACGATATATATTAAATAATAATTTAATGCCTTTATCGCAATTATATTCCCAAAAATCAATATCTTGATTAGATAATACTTCCATAATTAAAATTTATATGATTATATTTTAATTTTTTACATATTCTTGTCTGTCAATATCGCATAATTTACCATCACCCTTTCTATGATTCCAATCTTTATTTGGGTCATCACGAGCAATAAGGTAATCTTTTCTTCCACACTTTGTACATTCATACTGATGCATCAATACATCACCTTCATATCCCCAAACATTTTGTTTGTATTTGAAATCATGACTACAAGATAATTGTTTCCCTTTTTTCTCATTTATTTTGTACAGCAAAGAGACAGAAAACACAAATAGTCCAGGGAATACTATTACAAAAAGTAAAATAATCAATATCTCCATAATTTATATTAAAATTACATTTTATATTTATATACCTAGCGGTTCCAATGCCAACTTAATAGTCTCTTCTCCAAGGATTTCAATTGCTTGTTGCGCCAGGTCTTTTGATTTGAACCAGATGCTACCACAATCAGATGCACAACTTCCGTTCGCAACTTCAAATGCCAAACTGCCCATTGATGTTGATATCAACAAGAAAATACTACTATCATGTAATGGTTTCCACCCGTCATTCAAATACTTTGCAACGGTAGCAAGTTTGTTCTTTGCAAGAATACACTCTAGCTGGTGTTCTGTTGTAGCATTACTTGCATTATATATTGCACTGCAGCACTTAATAGGATACCCTTCCCATGCAATAGAATAATGGTCATCTTTAAACACTTTCTTACAAATATCCTCATAAGTCAGCTGTTTGTCTTTCAAAATAATCTTATTTTGCTTCTTGCTTTCTTCCCAATCTACTATTTTTCCATCAGGAATTTCAATTGTTAATTCATTGTCTTCTTTCATATCTGCTGGTATAAAATTTATAATATCGAAATAAGATGCATTAAAAGTTTCAAAATTTCCATTACTTTTATATATTCCATAATCTGTTATCCCATTATCATATTTTATCAATATTTTATATGGGAAATTATCAATAGAACTTCGTTTTAATGTATTACTTTTAACATTTTGTTTATTTTTTAATACAAATGTTCCTTTTAATTTACCTGAAAGAACATCTTCAAATAATTGTTTGTTGATTTTCATAATTTACAGTATTCTTTTACCAATTATTATTTTCTTTGCTACCACCTTAGAATCATGTCGTCTTTCGTCACTTACACCTTCTAACTCTACTTCATGAACAACAACGTTTTTTCCAAATTTACCAGCATAATAATTAAATACATCTGCGAGGTTTAAACATGCGTGAAAACCGCTTTCACATAATTTGGGGTTACCTTTAAATTTATATGTTTCGCCTTCCTTATATTGGAAATCTCTACACACCATATTCACATTAAATGCCTTATATGCCTTACATTTACCATCTTTAATAACTTGGTTTTTGTAGATTTTATCTCCAATGGTTACAGAAGCCAAATGGCGGCAACCTTCAAAAACGCATCGTTCAATATTTGTAATACTATTAGAAATAACAGCCGACATTAAACTACTGCAACAACAAAAAGCAAATGCCCCGATGCTTATGACATTATCTGGAATTGTTATAGTTGTTAAACTGCAACAATATAAGAAGGCGCCATATCCAATGCTTATAACACTATTGGGAATAGCAATGGACGGTAAACCGCTGCAATCCACGAAAGCATAATCTCCAATACTAATAACACTATTTGAAATTTCAATAGAAGTTAAATTGAAACAACCACAAAAAGCGGCAAATCCAATCCGTGTAATGTTGACGGGAATGGCGATAGAAGTCAAATTAGTACAATCCATGAAAGCATGTTCTCCAATACTTGTATATCCATCAAGCATATCAGCAGTAATAACTGATACTTTATTTAAACTAAGCTTTTCTACTTGATTTCTTGTTAAAATTTTTTCGCCTTTTTTAGCCATGTTTAAAATTCATTTTTTGTCCAAGTTTCTCTCCAATGTTTATCAGACTGCACATGATTTGCACGAACATATTTTGCAGCATGCTTTGAAAATTCTGCACTTGGAAATGCTTCTGCATCTCTTACAACAAATCCTTCAATATCTTGCCCTTGTTCTGCCAATTCTTTTTTAACATCTTCAAAGGCTTTCATTATTTTATCTTTATCATATATACCCTTGTAAATTTCTCTTACATGATAAAGCCCAAGTGATTCACATGTTTGTCTAATGAATTCCCATGATCCAAACATATCTACTCCATTTTCATTAGTATATGCTACACAAAATACTTGGAAACATTTTTCAATATTGTCAAATTTATATCCAATAGAATGTTTTGCATATAAATTTTCTCCAATAATTCTGAAATCTTCCGGTAACTTATAACAAAAATCCCAAACTTTACTTTTTAACCAATTTTGCCATTCATAACTATTTCCATCCAATGAACGTGCGTGAATATAACCATCAGGATAGATAGTTGTATTTTCACCATCCATCTTGATTGTTACCACAACTTCCATTCCTTTGAATTGGTCGTCATTAGGTAATGTCTTATCATCATCTGTTTTTGATTGAGAATAAGGCAAGTGATATGTCCTTGGGTATTTAATTCGTTCCATTATCTTTGATTTTTGTGTTTATAACCTATCATTCTTCCAAGTTGACACATTATACGTTCTGCAATAGCGACTGTGTCAATATTTGGATTTTCATCATCCCAATACTCATCGAGCATTTCAGTAATTTCTTCTTTTTCAGTTTTATTCATAATTTTAAAAATTTAATTTTTCATTCAAATCTTAAATCTTTCATGTTGTAAAAATAATATATTTTAATTAAACTAAAAAATAGAAGTTAAAATTCTATAATTTTCCTCATTAATATTTCACCATCTTCATTTTCAAATTCTTTAAATCCAAGATGTTTCCAGAATCCTGTTGAATCATCATCTAAACTTTCTAATTCAAATATTAACAGATTCAAATTATCAGAATAGAATTTAACAATTTTATTAAATAATAATCTACCAATACCTTGTCCAAAATTCATTTCAGAGACTTCAAATAATTTTATATAGAAATTATTATCATCTATTGGTTTAATCACACAGGCTGCCTCTAAATGGCCTTCAGGAGACAATAAAACAAAGAAGTCATTATATGTAGAATAAAAATTTCTTTTGCACATAACTAAATCTGATGATTGTAAAAAATAATCAAAATCTTCTTTGTCAACTCTATAAAATTGTAGATTATTCATAATTTTTTATGCCAATAAATGTTTTTTAAGTTCTAATTGCACAAATGCATCTGGCAATGTATATTCTGTTTCATAGAATGACCCATATGTTAATGCACAAAATCTAAGTGCTACTCGTATTTTTTGACTATCTATAATTTCAGGTGGATTATTTCTTTCATCGCAAACAACACCAAATGGATATTTTCCTAATCCTATTCTATTTAGAGAGTTTCTTACACATTCTTCAAAATCATTATATGTCTTTTTTGTATAAAGATTTGATATATGATTATCCCAACATGTTTTTAAATCTTTAATAACTTCTAAATTCAATCTGCCTTTTAAAAAATCATCAAATTCTTTAGTAGAAATTCCATGATCTTCAAAAGTCTTTTTTAAACTATCTACATTAACCATAATTTTAAAATTAATTTTTATAAATTATATGTTTAAAATGAAATAAGTTTATATAAAAAAGAGATATAAACTTTTTATCGTTTATATCTCTTTTTATAGAATTAATTTACTTTATATAATAATTTTAATTTTTCATTATATCTCCAAAATTCACAATGTAATTTTTCTATAATATAATTTTGACGTTCTATATCATTATCATTTAGTATATTATTTCTTAAATCTTTATAATGTGCTTTTTCATCATATTCGAAAGCAATATTTAAATTTTTATCATACCCATCTAAAAAATAATTACCAACCTATATTTCTCCACCATTCTCGGCATGCTATAAATTCCAATGATTTTCTTCATTTAATTTATTCATATATTTGCATCCTCTTTTAGAATAGTTACAATGTAACTTTTTATTATTTGTTTTTCTAAGATATTCTAAATATGCTTTTTTCATCCTCTCTTTTGTTTCTTCAGAATATACATATTTTAATCCTGTTGTAGATGGTAATAATTCCCCAGTTTTTAAACGCGGGTCATCTTTATTAATCATAAAATAATTAAAATTTTTATCATGTGCCAACATTTTATTTTTTAGAAACTAATTCTATGGTTTTAATTCTCCGCTTAAGTATCTAGGATCATCTATTTTTACATATAATTTATTTCCATCTTTATCTATTGCTGCAACCCTACCTCTAGAATATGGTATAAGTTCCCCAGATTTTAATCGTGGATCATCTTTTGAAATATATATTTTTTTGCCATCTAATTCAACTAATACATTACCCTTCCATGGATTACGACGTGATTTTGGTTCATGTGGTGTATATGCTGGAGAATTATGTACTCGTCCACGTTCCCAACCATTATTTAAATATTTGTCCAATTCATCTAAATATACAAATTTAGTTTTACCATCTTTATTAATCCAGTGTTTATCTTTATTGGCTTTAGATATATTTTCTTTATTTTGAATTTTTCTACCTTTTACCCATCCATCATTTAAATACTAATTTAATAATTCTTTTTTAATTACTATTGATTTATTATCTTTTACTATCCAACATGTTCCAAAATGGGAATTCTTTTCACCATTATGTTTATTTTCCTATTTACCCATAATATTTTTAATTTATTTTTATATTATATTTATTTCGAACCCACACAAAAAATCTGCATAAAAGAAAAAAGAGATATAAATAATAAAATTTTATATCTCTTTTTATTGTAGCACCTCCCGGGTTCGAACCGGGACGAACTTCACAGTTCAGAAGATTTTAAGTCTGCCGGGTCTCCCAATTCCCCCAAGGTGCCGACTTATTTTCAAAGAATCACTTTTCTTTTTGCTTTATATTTATTATAATACGTATTTCAAAAAAGTTTATTTTTCCCTTTTAAAAAAGTAATTTACAAATGTTTTGTGCTCTCTAATTTGGATTTCTTCACATTTAGCAACCCAGTTTTTAAATTCTTCAATTGACTCATATTTGCTAGAATAACCTATTGGCATATCAATATCATTATATGCAAGATATTTGTGGAACACCTTTCCATCACGTAATTGAAAAAACTCGTCTGGATCATCAGCAGCAACAATACGTTTTCCACTAAGAATATAATCAATCATTTCTTGTGCATTTGTAAAAAATCCGGCCTTTTTCATACGAGCCTCTTCATTTCGTACATGGCTGGCAATTTCTTGTTCACGTTCTTTTTCTAATTGGTTTTTTAAATCTGCCAATGTTTTTGATCCTTTTGAATATTTAACTTCCATATGCATTATTTTTAATTACGATGCAAAATTAACAAAAATATTTTAAACTAAAAAATAGAAGCTAAAAACTTAGTCTATTTTCAATATTTCTTTTACGCTATTCAAATGATTTTCTGAATTATCATGTATTTCATATTTTTCAAATATTGCTTTTATCTCTTTAGGAGATATATATGGATAATGCGGAATCAATCCATCAAAATTTTCTCTAACATCAAATATGTGTTGAACTATATGATTTATTTTTGTTGAATATCGTTGTTCAGCTTTTTGTAATCTATTTAAAAATGCAGATTTTGAAAGTTTATTGTCAAACAATGATTCATCAAATTGATCTATATTTTTAATTGCATACCTAAGATCAACTAAAAATTTATATTCATCTGTTTCTTTTAATTTAAATTGAATAATATAATTATCATATTGTTGTAATTCTTTAAATAATCCATGAACCATTGCATCTTGTTCGAAATTATATGAAATATATAATGCTTGTGCAAATAAAATATCCAAATCACTATAATTTTCTATATTTTTTCTGATTTTACTTAGTATTTTATATAATTTATCATTATTTGCATAATTTAGTTGATTTTTATTATATTGAAAAATATGTAAAATTTCATGCGTAACAATATCTTCAAAATATTTCGGATCATCTATTTTGATTTCCAATGTCATTTGTCGTCTTCCAATTTTTGTATTTCCACCTAATCTATATAAATAATTTTCATTTATTGAAATATAATTTTTAACATCTATTTTAAATTTGAGATTAAAAAAATTATGTTTAAAATGAATAATAATGTATTTTCCATATCCATCATTCAAAGCATACCTTTCATTATTCATATTCTGAATTTCTTGATTAACTTTGTTTCTAATTATTTGACAAAGATTATTAGATTCTTGTATAACTTCATCCGATATAGAAAGAACCTCATTTAAATTATATAAAGTCATATTTGCTTTTAAACATATTTTATTATTTATTATATGAAAATTTTGAGAATAGTTATAAAAATAAGCACCTTCATTTTTAGAAGATGCTTAAAAATTTTAATTACAAATGCATTACAAGTTCTGCTATTATTGCAGTGAATGTTGGTCCAAATGCACACATTTCCCACCACCAGTCTCTTCCGGATTTCATTGTTTTTGTTATCCATGCAATAAACCAGCATAATCCAAGCCAAATAGGAATTATATATGCAATTTGCCAACATACTGCTGCTACCCAAACTAATGATGTTCCTGCAGTGACCTTTGCACAGATCATATGAGTTTTTGAAGTATAAAAATCTTGTCTGAAATTAGGAGCGGCAGCAACAAACATTAATAAAACACAAGATGCAAATGGCAATATTCCTAAATAAACACTCCATGAACTAATAATTGTTCCAGCATACATCCATGGATACAATAGTAAACCAGAAACAACAAACATCATTATTTGAAATGCAATTCCTGAACCAGACCACTTATTATTCAAATAATAATAACTATCTGATAAACTTGGTAACATTCCAAATATTCCCATTATAATTGCATTATATACAATAAAAATTCCAACAGCAATACATGCTAATATTAATTGAACCATATTATATAATTATTTTTTAATATTTATAAACAAAAATAAATAAATATATTAAATAAAAATATAGTTTAATTAATATGAAAAAATATAATAAAAAAGCTTTATACGAAAGCATAATGATGGCAGTTGCCAAAGAAGTTAAAAAAGCACTTAATGAAGGTGAAGTAAAAATGCCATTAGCCGGTAAATTAAATAATATAGATTGTTGTATTCATCCCGCACAACGAAGCAATACATATTATGCAGGTGGGTTTTTTAGAGAAATGCGTTTAGTTGCTACATCATATAAATATACAGATAATTATAAAACATTAGAATTATTTGGAAAACTAATATTTACACCAAAAAATAAAGAAACTGGAGAAATTATGGAAACAAAAGAATATTCCGGAAAATTCACAATAACATAGGAAAATCTTATTTATAAAATTTATCCAGAATATTATATAGCTAATTAGGGATGGTGTCATTTTACACATTTTTCTGTAAATGATTTATTTATGAATGAAATTAATTATAGTAGATCAAATTATCCTTCTTTTTGGGTTAATAAAGAAATAATCGAATTAATGAAAAAAGTGCGAAGTGCATAATACAATTATATAAATTAAATACTATATTAAAGGTTCTGAAAATTAATTCAGAACCTTTTTCTTTGATGTATTGAGATTAAAAATTAAAAACAAAAACGGCAGATTTGCGTAGTCACTGCTCAAAAATAACTTATTCCCTAACGATCTTCTCGGGCACTAACGTTTGACATTCGTTATTTCTCTCTATTCTGTTTCCTTCCTCTGACACCATTTAGCCAAAGTATGCTATAGAAACACCCACCTTGATTTTTGTTTTTATTTAAAATTTAAATTTAACAGTTTTAATCGTTTTTCGATGAACTGTTGTTGTGCGATTTTCATAATGTCTGCCGTGTAATCCTGCCCACCAAACTTGATGATGAATTTTTACATAGTTTCCATTAAATTCGACTGATTGAATTATTCCTTCTATTTGATGGCTCCATCCATTATGAATTGTTTCATTATAATATGCAAATAATACAATTGCATCAGTTACATTAGCGCGTTTTTGCCAATCTTGCCAAAATTTCTTTGTCATAATTATTCAAAAATTATTTTTTACAATTACGATCAAGAATTTTTCTTGAAAGGCTCCAAGTTATTTTTAAAGGTAATAACTAAATCCTATTTTTAATCTTCATTAAATTCAACATGTTTACACATGTGACGAACTTTTTTACTAAGATTTTTGTCTTTTTTGTAACGTCCATGTTTACCACTATAATAACAGTGCCAAATTTCAACACGTTCCTGATACTCATAGCTGCCACCAGCAGCATAGTACAATTTACGAATTCCAATTTTCATATTGTTCCTTTCTTTTAGTGATTAATTTTTTCTCACAAAAAGGAACAATTTTCAAGATATGTAATAATTTTTTTCATAATTTGTTTCTCCTATTTTTAATTACGATGCAAAATTAACACGTTTTATTCAAATTAAAAAATAGAAGCTAAAAATTTTGAGCAAATAGTTAAATGCACATTAATTTAGCCACATTTAATTAATCACCATTTAAATTTTTTCCAATTCACTTCATGATAAGTGAAATCTTTTTCATAATGATAAGCTTCTTTTTCAAATGGAATTTTATAATATGCCTCAAAATTATTGAATTTATTATGAAATAAACCTTTTATCCACCAAGCTAAATATATGATATAAAAAGAAAAATAACCAAGTTTAAATGATTTGGCTTGCATCATATGAATTCTTTCATGATTAACCATGACTCGACCCCAGTATGTTTCTAAATATGCTTTTAAATCTTCTTTATTATGTGTATCAAAAACGTGTCCAAATAAAGTTATGGCTTCAAAATCTTTTGGCAATAATTTAAAATTCCAATGAACTTTAACATTATTCATCATAAAATAATGTTTAAACTCTTGAATTTCCATAAAGTAAAGCATTTATTTTTAATTATTTATTGTAATAGCCAGGATTCAGTACCTATTTCCATCATTTAACTATTCGTCTTACCCCGGAGGCAATAATTTGGGTAACCTCCTATACTTAGACTTTCACTCCCAAATGAGTGTCCTGAACTTCCTCACCACTTACTTCATAGAATAGGCGCGATTGACTGCAATAAATTTTAAAAATTATTTGAACATAAGGCGGGATTCGAACCCGCAATCATTTCCATAAGAAACGCTCTATGCCATTGAGCTATTATGTTAAATGTTATCTTATTCAATAATAACATCATAAACGGTCTTTGTGATTTTTCTATTAGATTGCACCAGGTAATTACCTCTAGACAAATCAATATCAAAAGAACCTCGTGCGACTTTCATAAGTTTGCTATGTTTTAAATCATAAACATAAGTAACTTGAGATGCATTATTAGTAATAATTTCAATTTTTACAACATCATTAAAAATAACTGTTTGTTCATTAACAACTTCTACACGTGGATCGTTAACCCACTTAGAATTAGTTTGTTTTAATGTTGCACAAGATGAAAAACCACATAGAATAATAAGGCTTATAAGCCCAATACTAAATAATTTTTTCATATTGACTTTTTATTTAATTTTTATAAATGAAACAATATGTTTCATATTGTATCCCATGTTGGATTCGAACCAACACTGTATAGTTTTTGAAACTATTGCCTCTACCGATTGGGCTAATAGGATAATTTGCTCTTTCCAATGGGAGTCGAACCCATATCCTCCGGCTTACTACCCGGCCACTCTGCCATTGAGCTATAGACGTATTCAAGAATCTCACTGAAATATCATTTTATAATATCAAAAATGAATAAAAGCTTTTCACGTGTTACTGATATCGGATATAAACACACCTATTTGGTTTGCACCTACTCCTCAAGATGTCTTGGATGAGTACTTTTATTTCTCCGCTTGCTCTTTTTTAGGATAGACATATTCTAGAACTATGTCATTTATTTGTAGCGAGGGAGGGCCACGATCCCACGACCTCAGCATTATGAATGCTGCACTCTAACCAACTGAGCTACCTCGCCAATAAAAACGGGAACTAATTAAAGTTCCCTAACGGTGAAGAATTAACGAATCTTCCCATTAGATACTGCTAAGCAATCTGCAGCTTAACTTAACCCTCACTAATGTCGGACACCTAAGCTCGGTTTTCATTTAGCCAACTTTATTTGTCGAATCTGTTGGTGAAACGTCACTTTGTTTCGTCAAGTAATAAACCGATTGCAGTAAAGCAATATTGTTGTACCCCGACTTGGATTCAAACCAAGGACCCCATCATTAGGTGCTTATAGAAGGTTTTGCTCCTTTAAAATTTCTTAAATCTATAAGCTTCAATTTTTTAGTGATTTATTCACTGTAAGTGATGTGCTCTATTCAACTGAGCTATCGGGGCATATTAATTACTATCAAGTAACTAATTAAATATTTTAATTAGTTTTATTTTTTAAAATTTCATATATTTTTTTGGACATAACATCTAATATATGCGCTGGTACATCTATACCCATTTTTCGTAGGTTTATTAAATCTTCTTCAGAAAAAATACCCTCTGCTGTGTGTTTTGATGTAATTTCATTATTTATTGGATTTTCAAATTCTAATGTCAATTTTGCTTTCATATTTTTAATTAGTTTATTTTATTAAATTTCCATATATATCATATATTTTATTATTTCTAATAATATATATTTGATTTTTATATAGATATTTTATAATGTT
>OCTX012282673.1_pt1 | contig 33307 bp, 28 predicted proteins | sample 1539691 | NCBI WGS metagenome assembly OCTX01 (sample SAMN02144231, study PRJEB22623) | gut metagenome | biome: sheep rumen | host: Ovis aries | place: New Zealand
TGTCTGTGCGCGGGAGAGAACGGATGTCATAGATCAGGAGATAAAGCTGTGCGGCTACTTCGTTATCATCACTTCTGAAAAGATGACGGCTGAAGAAGCCATTACGCGTTATAAGAGCCGGGACAGCTCGGAAAAGCTCTTCCGCGGCGATAAATCATATCTTGGGGACAGGGCGGAACGTGTATATGGAAGTGAATCGGTCGACAGCAAGGTATTCATTGAATTCATTGCGCTTATCATCAGGAACCGGATCTATACCAGCCTGAAAGATGAGATGCTGAAGAATTCGAAAAAACTGAACTTCATGACAGTCCCTGCTGCGCTCCGGGAACTGGACAAGATCGAGATGATAAAAGGCCCTGACAATGTGTACCGGCTTGACCATGCGGTCAGTGCTAACCAGAAAGCGATACTGAAAGCGTTTGGAATGAATTTCAATGATGTCCGTAATCTTGCAAAGGAACTGGGTTCAGAGCTTTTACGCATAGAAAAGGATACGGCTGAAAAAAAGGAAGCTGCACAGGGACAGGCTCCTGATCAGAAAGGATAAAGAACAATGGCAGGAAAAAGAAAGAATCTCACACTGGATGAAAGAATAGAGAAAGCAGAAGCAGCTGTATTTCAGGCGAAGGACAGATATGATTCTGCAGTTGAAGAGCTGAGTATCCTTCAGAAAAAGAAACAGGAGCTCCAAAAACAGGAGCTCCTGCATGCGATCGAATCAAGCCCAAGATCTTATGAGGAGATAATGGCATTTCTTTCTGGGGAAAAGGATCTGGATGAGGAATAGCGGGTTCAAAGTACAATGAGTGGTAAAAAATCCTGGAAGTTGACGATAAAATGAGGGGCGGTAAGGTCGTGAACAGTAACGCAAAATGAGTTTCACGGATTCAGGTATAAGACTTGAACCTTTTTGTGTTTATTGATATCTTATAATAGATATACTGTTGAAACGGCACTTTACACAGAATGGGAGAGCACAATAATTATGAGCCGTTTTTTTAAATTTCTGATTATGGTCGCTGCCATTGCCAATCTGGTTCTGATCTTTGCCTTCGAAGGTGCAATCCCGGAGTACCTTCCGCTGCCCTTTTTTATGCAAAAAGCGGAAAGTGAAGAAAACGGGGCCGGGGAGCCTGCCATCGAAGAAGCTGCTTTTGAAGAAGCGGGCCCGGCTGTGCAGACAGAAAAAATGACAGAGCCGGAGGCGGGGACAGAGGCTGAGCCCCTGCCCGAAGAGACCGCTGCCGCAGAGGAAACGCCTGAAGAAGAGGAACCCGTCCCTGTCTGCAGGATCATTTCCCCGGAGGGTTCCAACATCCGCTCGGGCCCCGGGGTGGATTTCGAAGTAATAGCCTCCTACCCTTATGATACGGTGCTGGTCCTCACCGGAGAATATGAAATCGGCTGGCATTCGATCCTGGCAGAAGATGGAACGGAAGGTTACATTTTCGAAACGCAGATTGAACTGCCGGAAGGATATACAACAGAAGAAACGGTCTACTGATATACAGGAAGGGTGCAGTGACCGTATGGAGAAAGAATGAAGAAATTTTTCAAGGCGCTGGCCGTACTGATTCTGATCGGCCATGTATTTGCCCTGCTGATCTATGCCGGAATCATTCCCATGGAACTTTTTACAGGCCTGCACCTGCCGGAGGCAGGCAGGATCGCCGAACTGATTCTGCGTATAAGGGAAAGCGAAGAAGCCGCATCCCCGGCTCCGCCTCTGACGGAGGAGGAAAAGGAAGATAAAGAAGAGACTGCAGAAGCGGCGGCTGTTTCTCCGACGGAAGCTCTTCGGGAAGAGGAAAAGGATGACGCCGGAGAGGATCCGGCTCAGGCAGACGCCATCCAGATCGTGCTTTCTGAGAACCTTCCTGAGATCACAGAAGCCGATCTGTATGATCTGACAGAGGTCCTTATAGATGCCGGCGCCCTGAAAGCAGTCGACGGACGGGGAGAAGACCGCTCTGACAGGATTGTCTGTGAGCTGGCGGCAGACATAGAAGATCCCGGACATTTCACGGCTGTCTTCTCGGTACAGAGAGAAAACGGACAGATCGAGCGGGGACCATCCGCCGATATGCGGGTGGAGCTGACAGAGCCTTTTCTTGCCTTCAGAGAAGAAGAAGTAACCCTGACCGCAGGAGAGGAATACGATCCTGCGCGCAATATTCTCATCTGTATGGATGTGGACGGCACGGTCCTTACAGAATTCGTTGCCATGGACGGCTATCTCGACCTCGATCAGCCGGGAGATTACGAGCTTCGCTTTTATATCTACAGCAGAGTCAACGGTTCGTCTGCATCAAGGACCATGACAGTACATGTGGCAGAGGACTGATCAGGCATACTTTTTACTAAAATTTTGCCCGGGTGACATATTCAGAAACGACATAAAAACCTCCGGAGCGTGCATCGGAGGTTTTACCTGTGAACCCTAAAGGAACCTGCCGCAGGATTTTTGCTTCTTGTGCTTTGAACAGAAAGACAGCCGCAGTTTGGGAAATCCACATTCTATGTCAAGGACCGGTCTGAGACATGACGCGGCACTTGAAAGCTGTACCAGAACCCATTATTATAATTGGCAGTCGCTGCCTCACTCTCTTCCTGACAGAAGGCTGCCTGTTTTTTCTTCCAGGCAGTATCAAAAAACAGACAGTACTGTTTCTGCTGTCAGACGTGAAAGGGAAAGGAGAGGCATTGACATGGTCTGCCGCCGGCAGGCCCTTGATAGTTTCTGCCTTAGCCGGAAAAATTGATGACCGGCCCGGATGGGAAAAGGTATGATTGGGGGCTTTGCAATGGATCTGGAAGCAGGATGTCGGGCTGCCATCTTTCTGAAAAGAGGGTATCATGTGATTTTCAGTTATCGTCATATCGAAGAAAGAAGAATATAAACAGAACGAAGAGGTCTGACTGCCTGAGCCATACCCCTTGAGGTTTCCATACGTATCCTGTATTTAAGCAGGATGGATTTATGGTGCTTTTGCGCTTCAGAGGTCTTTGTCTGTGAAAGAACGTAAATTTGCCGTGCTGAGCGGTTATGAATCATAACCGTTTCTGCTGTATGAATAACGCTTGGATTGAACCCCAGTTCATGTGAATACAAGGGAGTGCTGATGATGGATTTCTTAAAAGACCCGCGATTTTCCGGGATTGAAAAATTTAGTCATAAAGTATGGCTTTCAAGTCCTACTATGCATGGGGATGAACAGTATTGGGTAAATGAGGCAATTCAGACAAACTGGGTCTCTACTGTCGGTGCCAATATTGACGCGGTGGAACAGGAAATAGCGGAATATTTAGGGGCTAAATATGCAGTCGGATTATCCTGTGGAACAGCGGCGCTGCATCTGGCTACTAGGCTTGCCGGAGAGAGACTATATGGCCAGGCCAGACCGAATCAGGGAACATTGCGAGGTAAAAAGGTTTTTTGCTCTGACATGACATTTGATGCTTCTATAAACCCTGTCGCATATGAGAACGGTGAGGCTGTGCTCATTGATACGGAGCCTGATACCTGGAATATGAGTCCGGAAGCTTTGGAGAAGGCATTCGAGATCTATCCGGAGACGAAACTCGTTGTTGTCGCTCATTTGTACGGCACTCCGGGAAAGATGGAAGAAATCAAAAGGATCTGTGATGATCACGGCGCTCTGATTGTTGAGGACGCAGCAGAGTCGCTGGGCGCGAAGTATCTGCTGAATGGAGTATGGACAGAAACAGGAACCCTGGGTGATTACAATGCAATCAGCTTCAACGGCAATAAGATCATTACCGGGTCTGCCGGCGGTATGTTCATAACTGATAACAAATCAGACGCAGACAAGGTATGGAAATGGAGCAAACAGTCGTGTGAGGCTACTCCATGGTATCAGCACGAAGAGATAGGTTATAATTACAGAATGTCCAATCTGGTCGCAGGTGTGATCAGAGGGCAGCTCCCCTATCTGAATGAACACATTCGCCAAAAGAAAGCAATATATGAAAGGTACAGATCGGGACTTGCAGACCTGCCTGTATCCATGAATCCGATTGACTTTTCCCGTTCTGAACCGAATTACTGGCTCTCCTGCATGATTATAGAGGCGGAGGCTATGGCGCCTTTTATTCGTGATGAGAAAGCAGAGTTATGGAAGAGCGAAGAAGGCAAGAGCTCTCCGGGAGAAATCCTGGCAGCCCTCTCCGCTTTCGGTGCTGAAGGCCGTCCAATCTGGAAGCCCATGCATTTGCAGCCGATCTACAGGACCAATCCCTTCATAACAGTGGAAGGCAGCGGCAGAGGGCGCACAAATGCTTATGTGAAGGGCTCCGGAGTGGATGTTGGAGCCGATATTTTCCACAGAGGACTCTGTCTGCCCAGCGACAACAAGATCACACCCGAACAGCAGGCTGTCATCATTGATATCATCCACCGCTGCTTCAAATAAGGCTGTTAAGCAAAATGGGTTCCCTGGCTCTTTGATGGTTTTTTAAGCGGCTGGTTATCTGAATCAAAACGGAATAACCAAAGCTTAACAGAGACAGGGAACCGGCCCCCAAAAAGCATAGTGGAACAATACCCGGAATCCCGCTTTTACGGGGATACAGGCGGACCGCAGCGCTCTGCCTGTAAGTATTCTGTGATTTCAAGCCCTGATCTGCTTTATAAGACCATACGGTCCAAACGCATGCCTGTTTCCTGCTGCTGTGCAGGAATGGTGCCGGAGTTTCTCTTCATGGTATCGATCCGCTTTTATTACTGCTTTATGATACTGCTTAAGTCCTACAGGGTCTCGAATGAATGATATGCTGAAAACTCCAAAGCATGGCGCGCTGGAGTTTTTTTGCTTATGGCGGTTCTTGAAGCAAGCCTTGCGATGATTATTATTGATTTTTTCAAATAGATAGGTTATAGATGATAAATGAGCTGCGAAAAGACAGATGTTGAAACCACAAATAAGCTTGCCGGTCAGCTGCTATAGCTGACCAGGGAACATTTCCGGAAATACTGTATTCGCAGTGCCAAAATGCAGCCGTCTGAATAAAAGTCCCGACAGGTCACCTTGTGATTTTCAAAGCACAGTGTCCGATACGAAGGGGCCGTATAACGGACTGCTCCTTTCCTGGCAGAAGGAATGGACCGGCTCTCTGCTGCAGGAGATAGGGGATATCTGCCGCCTGGCGGGAAGAAAGAAATTTTTTATTAGAAGACGGCCGGCGATGTGTGTCTGCGGCAGATGTAAAAAGGAGGAAGGACAGCCATGAAGATTCTTATTCTTTCCAATCATGAACTGGGCCTTTACTGCCTGCGGAAGGATCTGATCGCAGCCTTTCTGCAAAGGCATGAGGTATATATATCTCTTCCCCGGGGAGAACTGACAGAGCATCTCACAGATATGGGCTGCATCTTTATTGAGACCCCCGTAGACCGGAGAGGGATCAACCCGGCAAGAGACCTGGGCCTCCTTCTGGCCTACCGGAAGATGGTGCGGGACCTGAAGCCGGACCTGGTCATTACCTATACCATCAAGCCCAACATTTACGGAGGGCTTGTCTGCCGCGTCGGGGGCATTCCCTATGCCGTCAATATCACAGGGCTGGGCACAGCCTTTGAGCGAAAGGGTCTTCTGCAGGACCTGGTGACTGTAATGTACCGGGTATCTCTGGGAAGAGCCCGTGTTATTTTTACGGAAAACACTTCCATCCGGGATTTCCTGGTGCAGAAGAAGATCTGCAGAGAGGACAGGCTTCATGTCCTGCACGGGGCAGGGGTCAACCTGGAGCACTTCTTTCTGCAGGCATATCCGGATAACAGGACCTTCATCTTTCTTTTCATCGGAAGAGTCATGAAGGAAAAGGGCGTGGGAGAACTGCTTTTGGCCATGAGAAGTCTCCGCCGGCAGGGAAAGGACTGCGTCCTTCACGTCGTGGGCTTTTCGGAAGAGGACTACCGAAAGGAACTGGAGCAGGCTGCCCGGGAAGGATGGCTTGTGGATTTCGGGTACCAGAAGGACGTCCGTCCCTTTATCGGGGCTTCGGACTGCCAGGTACTGCCCTCCTGGCATGAGGGTATGGCCAATACAAATCTGGAATGCGCCTCCTCCGGAAGGCCCGTCATCACCTCCGATATACCGGGCTGCCGGGAAGCAGTAAGGGACGGTGAGACCGGATTTCTGTGCAGAGTGAAAGATGCGGAGAGTCTTGAAAAGGCCATGGCCCACATGATGGACCTTTCCAGGGAGGAAAGGGAGCGTATGGGGCTGGCAGGCCGCAGACTTATGCAGGAAAGGTTCGACAAGAAGGCCGTGGTAGAGGATACCCTGCGGCATCTGTTCCCGGAAGCGTAGGAAGGCAGGCCGGGCGGCGGGCCCGGACCGGCGGATCATAAAGGGCGAAGCAATGGACGTGGTATTTGTTTACGGTGACAAGGTCGCACAGGACAGGGAGGGAAGGTTCTATACGGGCACATCCTTCTCCCAGAAGGTCTTTGACAGATATCTGGAACACTTTGATCATATAATCCTTCTCATGAGGAGAGCTGCCGCAGATCCGGAGGACAGGGAGAGATTGTCCGGCATGAACCTGCTGACAGACGACAGGATCCGAGTGGTCTTCCTGCCGGATACCATGGACTCTGTCAGGGATTTTCTGGATCCCCGGGTGCGCCGAAGGATCAGGAAGATCCTGGAGGACTGTATTACACCGGACCGGGCCGTCATACTGCGCACTCATTCCTATTACAGCTATGCGGCCGCAAAGATCTGCCTGAGCAGGGGGATTCCCTACCTGGCGGAAGCCGTGGGATGTCCCTGGGACTCTCTCAGCCACCATTCTTTAAAGGGAAAGCTTCTGGCTCCCTTTGCGGCAGCTCAGATGCGCTTCTGCATGCGGCATGCCTCCTACGCCATGTATGTGACGCGGGATTTCCTTCAGAAGCGCTATCCGGCGGGCGGCATAAGCGTGTCGGTATCGGACGCAGAGCTACTTCCCCTGGACCGGGAGGTGCTGGAAAAGCGGAAGGAGCGCATAAGGGCCCTGGAAACAGAGCCTTCCCGCAGGCTCCGGATCGGGACCGCGGGGGATGTGCAGGTGGCCTACAAGGGGCAGCGCTTTGTCCTGCAGGCTCTGGCGGGCCTCAAAAGGAAAGGCATCTGTTCCTTTGAATACCGCCTGGCCGGAGGCGGGGACAGAAAGGGTCTGGAGAGCCTGGCCGTCCGCCTGGGCATCGAAGACATGGTGGTTTTTGAAGGCCTGATGCCCCATGAGAAGATCTATGACTGGCTGGATTACCTGGATCTTTATATACAGCCCAGCCAGGTCGAAGGCCTCTCCAGGGCCCTGCTGGAAGCCATGAGCCGGGGGCTGCCGGCCTTTGGATCGGATGTGGGAGGCAATCCGGAACTGCTGGATCCCTCCTGCCTGCACCGGTGCGGGGACGCAGGGGAGATCGAAAGGCAGCTGGAGGCCCTGACGCCGGAGAGAATGCTGGTCCTGGCAGAGAAGAGCTTCTGCAGGGCGGGAGACTATGAGAAGGATCTGCTGGAGAACAGAAGAAGAAAATTCCTTGCCCGCTTTGCGGCGGATCTCTCTTCCCGGCAGGACAGGAAAATAGGAAGGCAGGGAGAAAAGACTTGAGGCTTGAGGTCAGTCCCTTGTACAAATACAGAAAAATAGGCGGAGAGCACTATCTGATCCCTGTGGGGGAGGCGGCCGTAAAAAGGAAGGACCCCCTGCAGCTGACGGATACGGCTGCCTTTCTCTGGAAGCTTCTGAAGGAAGGCCGGGATGAAAAAGAGGCCGCCGATGCCCTGACGGAGGAATTCGAAGTGGACAGGGCCGGGGCCGCGGAGGCCGTAGATGGCTTTATCAGGGCCCTTCTGGCCGGAGAGATGGCCTTTGAAAAGGGGCGGGAAGCATGACAGAGCAGATGGACAGGACGGGAAGGATACTCATAAAGGCCCTTGCAAGCAGCCTTGAGGGAAGGCTTCTGGAGGATCCCGGGCTTTCTGAAAAGGAATGGGAAGAGGTCATGAGCCTTGCCGCGCTCCAGTCTGTGCTCCCCCTGGTATTCGAATCGGTATGGCCCCTTCTCCCGGAGCAGCTGGAAAAACGCTGCAGGGCCGAGGTCCTGACATTAGTCACGGGGCAGGTGAGGGCTTTTGAGGAATTTGCGGGGGTCTACAGGGCCCTTTCCGAAAAAGGAATCCGGCCTCTGGTCTTTAAGGGGGCAGTCTGCCGCTCCCTCTATCCGCAGCCGGACTTCCGTGTCTCGGCCGACGAAGATATTTATGTAAGGCAGGAGGACTACATGGAACTCCACAGGGCCCTGCAGGATCTGGGATTTACCTGTACAGAGCCCAGCTTCCGCAGCGCCCACGAGACCCTCTATCGGGGCAGAGACCTTATGATCGAGGGCCACTGGCAGCTCTTTCCCGAAGAGAGCGCCCTATACGGGGAGATGAATTCCCTGTCGGAGGGGATCCTTTCCAGGGCGGAAGAAATGGAAATAGAAGGGACCGCTTTTCTGGTGCCGGAACCTACGGACCATATGATCTATCTTCTGCTCCATGCCATGAAGCATTTCGTCCTGGCAGGAGTGGGAATCCGGCAGATCTGTGATATAGCCCTCTGGGGCCGCAGGTACAGCATAGACTGGGACCGTGTCCGGGATACCGTGTCCTCCCTGGGAGGATTGACTTTTACGGAGGCGCTTCTGGATGCGGCAGCTGCCTGTTTTGATATGCCTCTGCCCCGGGGCTTTGAAAAAAGAGACAGCAGCCGCCTGGTCCTGGACGCTCTGAAAGGCGGCACTTTCGGCGGCAGCAGCAGGGACAGGTGGAACAGCGCCTCTCTTACCATGGCCGGAGGAGACGGAGCTCTGCCTCTTCTGAAAGCGGTCTTTCCTTCCCGGACGGTCATGGAGGTCCTGTATCCCTGGGTCAGGAAGAGCCCTCTGCTGGTGCCGGTCAGCTGGGGAGTCCGTCTTTTTGGCTACGCAAAAAGGATCGGAAAGGAGGCTTCGCCCCTGAACAGCATCCGGATCGGAAGGGAGCGGTCAGCACTTTTAAAGGAATACGGCATTTCCCGGCAGAGGGGGACCTTTCCGTACGGGGAGAACAAGAGGAGAAATGAGTGATGAAACCGGTCCGTGTGCTGCATTTTTTTCACTCTCTGGATTCCGGAGGCGTATCCAGCTTTGTAATGAATGTATACCGGCAGATGGATACAGATCTTGTCCAGTTCGACTTTGCCCTGACGTCCGGAGAGAAGGCTCTCTATGACGATGAGGTCATCTCCAGGGGCGGAAGGATCTTTTATTTCGATCTTTCCCGGGGCTTTTTTTCAAATCTTATGAGAATCCTGCGGGAGGAAGGGCCCTTTGAAGTTCTCCACAGCCATCTCTTCTTCTATTCGGGTCTGGCTCTTCTGGCGGGCCGGATGGCAGGGGTGCCGGTCCGGATCGCCCATGCCCATAATGCCCATACGGGGGAGAAAAGATCCCCCGGCAGAATGGCCTACGAAAAGGCCATGCAGGTCCTGATCCGGACAAATGCCACCTGTCTTCTGGGCTGTTCCGAGAAGGCCTGCCTTTATGTGTTCGGCGGGGGCAGGAAAGGAGCAGGGCGTTCGGTGGTCTTACCCGACGGCATTGACTGCGACCGCTTTGCTTTTGACCCGGCCATCCGGCAGGAGATCAGGGAAAGCCTGGGACTGGAGGATAGGTTCGTTGTGGGCCATGTGGGCCATTTTAACCCGGCAAAGAACCACAGGAAGATCCTTTCCGTCTTCGGAGAAGTATACAGAAGACGGCCCGATGCGGCCCTTCTTCTGGTGGGGGACGGAGAACTGGAGGAGCAGGTCCGACAGATGGTCCGGGACATGGGCCTGCAGGACCGGGTGGTCTTTGCGGGAGCCAGAAAGGACGTGGAGCGTTATTATCAGGCCATGGACGTATTTCTCTTTCCCTCACGCTACGAGGGCTTCGGCATGGCCATGATCGAGGCCCAGGCAGGAGGCCTTGCCTGTCTTGCTTCGGATGTGGTGCCGGAGGAGACCAATGTGGATGGAAGGGTTCTCTACCTTCCCCTGGAGGCGGAAGACGCCCTGTGGGCGGAAAAGCTTCTGGAAGCCAGAGGACGGGAAGGGGGACGGGCGGACCTGGTCCGGGAAAAGTTCAGTGCGGGTTCTGCCGCAGCCGCCCTCAGGGACATCTATCTGTCCCGTCAGGAGGACTTATGAGAATACTGTATGTGGCGGGGGAGAACCCTGCGGTGGAGGCCATCCTGAACGGAATGGATACAGAGGGCCTTTCGGGCCTTCCGGCCTTTTATCATCCCTTCAGGATCCTTCTGGAGCGGGGGCATGAGATCGACCTTCTCCTCTATACCCGGGAGAAAAAGACGCTCAGGGAAAGCCGGTATTTCCATAAAAGAAATCTGATCCAGGTATGTGCCAGGGGGCGGCTGCCCCTTTCCCTGGAATATCTCCTGCAGATGTCCTCCGCGGCAAAAAAGCTGCTTTCCCGGAGGCACTATGACTTTGTATACGGCATGAGCGAGGGAGCCCATCCCGTCCTGATCCAGGCGGTAAAAAGAGGGATCCCCTGCGGTCTCCGCCAGTTCGGGACCCAGGAGATGGCAGACGTGCTGGAAGGGAAAAAGACCATGGCCGCCAGGTATCTCACGGCTTTCAGGGACTATACCTACATTACCCTTTCCATGTTCAGCAGGAAAAATTTTATCCTTGCCACCAACGACGGCAGCAGGGCCGACCGGATCTATGACCTTCTGGGCGTCAGGGAAAAGAAGTTTGACTTCTTTTTCTGGAGGTCCGGGGTGGAGATCCCTGCCGTAAGGCCTCTGCCGGACCTGGGGGATCCGGCGGCCTATCCGGCAGCCTTTGATCCCATGGCTCTTTCCATGGTGAACCGGGTGGCGGAAGTAAAGCGCCAGGACCGGGCCGTCCGGATCCTGGGAGAGCTGCACAGGCGGGGCTTTCCCTTTCATCTATATCTGGTCGGTACCATCGACTCCCGGAAGATGTATCAGGCGGCTATGGAAGCGGCGGACGAGTACGGGATCCGGGATTATGTGCACTTCGAAGGAGAAAAAAGCCAGAAGGAGTGCCGCATGTATGCCAGAAACTCCCTGGCCACCCTGCTTCCCTGCCAGTGGAACCGGGTCAATGTCTTTTATGAAGTCATGGGAGAAGGGGCTCTGGTCCTGACCAACGACAATCATTCCATCGACGAGTTCATAGAAGACGGGGTAAACTGTCTGGTCTACGAAGAGGACAACTTCGGCCAGGCTGCGGAGAAGCTCATAGCCGCTTCGCAGGATCATCTTCTTACGGAGAGGATCCGCTGCGATGCCCACCGGACAGCGGCTGCCCGTTTTATGAGCATTGAAAAGAGATTCGGACTGGAAGCGGATCTGGTGGAGGCTTCGGCCGGGGGACGGGATCTTTCGGGTTTTCCCCCCGTCCTTTAAAGGAATCTCCCCGGGGCGGCAGCGGATAAAGAGGATCATACATGACAGGTGCAACTCAGAATATCAAAGAAAAGGCGGTCTCGGGGCTTTTGTGGCGCTTTCTGGAGCGCTTCGGGGCCCAGGGAGTCACGCTCCTGGTCTCGGTCATCCTGGCCAGGCTCCTGGATCCTCAGGTATACGGCACCGTTGCCATCGTGACCGTCTTTACGGCGATCCTGAATGTCTTTGCCGACAGCGGCCTGGGCAGCGCACTGGTCCAGAAGAAGGACGCGGACGAGCTTGACTTTTCCACAGTCTTTCTTTTCAACCTGGCCGCCAGCCTGGTCCTTTACGGCATCCTCTTTATGACCGCCCCCCTGATCGCTTCCTTTTACCGTATGCCGGAGCTGACCCCGGTCCTCCGGTTCATGAGCCTGACAGTCATTCTCTCCGCCGTTAAAAATGTCCAGCAGGCATATGTGGCCAGGCATCTTTTGTTCAGACGCTTTTTCTTCGCCACCCTTGGCGGGACCCTGGGGGCTGCCGTTCTGGGCGTATGGATGGCCTTTAAGGGGTACGGGGTCTGGGCCCTGGCGGCCCAGAGCGTTTTCAACTGCGCGGTGGATACGCTGATCCTCTGGCTCACTGTGGGCTGGCGGCCGGGGGCGGCATTTTCCCTGGACCGCTTCAGGGGGCTTTTCTCCTACGGGTGGAAGATCCTCGTGTCCACCCTGATCAATACGGTCAACAACGACCTGCGCCAGCTGATCATAGGAAAGCTCTACAGTCCCGAAAGCCTGGCCTTTTACAATCGGGGCTATATGATCCCCAATACCTTTGTGACCAATATCAATACCGCCATCGACTCAGTCCTGCTGCCGGTCCTGTCCGGGGCCCAGGACGATCAGAAGAGCCTGCTTTCCATGACAAGGCGGTCCATCCGGGTGGGAGCCTATGTCATGTGGCCCATCATGCTGGGGATCGCGGCGGTATCAGGCCCCCTGGTCAGGATCCTTCTGACGGAGAAATGGCTGCCCTGCCTGCCTTATGTGGTCATCTTCTGTGTCTTCTACGGCTTTACGCCCCTGCAGACCGCCTCTCTCAATGCCATAAAGGCCATAGGCAGAAGTGATGTATTCCTCCGCATGACCGTGGTCAAAAGAATCGTGGGATTTGCGGTGCTGCTTGCCACTATGCGGCACGGACCTCTGGCCATGGCCCTGGGAAATCTTGTCATCTGCGCGGCGGAGCTTATGATCAACGCTCTGGAGCAGCGAAGACTTCTCGGATACAGATACAGGGACCAGATCTCTGATATCCTGCCATCGGTCCTTCTGGCATCTGCCATGTCCGGGACAGTATGGTGCGTAAGACTGCTGAACCTTTCAGACCCTGTGACCCTTCTTCTGCAGGTCCTGACGGGGGTCCTGGTCTATGCCGCTGCCTCCGTGCTCCTTGGTTTCGATAGCTTTTACTATATCCTGGATACACTAAAGGCCCTCCGGGGACAGGGCAGGTCCTGACAGGGCTGCATTTAAGGAAAAGACAGCAGAGGCTGGAATTAAAACACAAACGATATGGAAGCTGCAGCAAAGAAAAATGCGGGAATAAAACAGAACAGAATGCTCAGGCATGCCCCGGCGGAGGAGACCCTTTCGGCGGAAAGTATTTTTGTCTCCTTTGTGTTTTTTGTGGTCCTGTCACAGTTTCTGATCCACGGAAGATCGGAGCTTCTGACACTGCCCCTCAGGCCTCTCATCGTACTGATCCTTACCCTGCAGGTGGTCAGAAGGGGAAGGCTCCGCCTTCCCGTATGCCGGACGGCGGCGGTGATGTCGGTCTATCAGATCCTGGTCTGGTTCGTCCTTTATCCGCGGGGCGGGTCCATCAGAGAATATCTGACCCTTGTATTTTACTTTATGATGCTTTTCTGCGTGGCCAGTTTCCCCTGGAACCGGAGAGAGCTGGGCCTGATCCTCTCTGCCGCCTTCCTTGCCACGGTTGTCTGCGCAGCTGTCTTTTTTTTCAGCAACAACATGCTGGACTTTTCGGACCATGAAATGCACTTTATGGGGGCGGCTGTCAACCGCAACAAGAATGCCTATGCCTTTGCCTTCGGCATTATTCTGGGCAGATCCTTTCTGGCTTTCGGAAAGGGCCGCAGCAGACTGCTTATTCTGGCGGCCATGTGCTTTGAAGGCTACTGTCTCCTCTATTCCAGATGCAGAGGCGCCTTCCTGGGCCTGATCATCGCTTACATGGTGATCTGCTTTCATAAGGGGGCCCGGATGTGGAAAGAGGGGAGTCCCTTTACCTTCCCTTATGTCTTTGGCAACGCCCTGGCAGTGGCCGCAGTCTATTTTCTGCTTAAAAACAGCGTTCTGAGCCGGCTGGTGGACAGCGAGAATCTCTCAGGCCGGGATGAGAGCATGGAGCACGCCGTGGAACTGTTTTTCAGGGCCCCTTTCGCGGGAAAGATCTTCGGCAACGGCATGCTGTACGAGAGCGCAAATACGGAGGGAATAGGGGTCCACTTCGTATACCTGACATACCTTCTGGAAGCAGGGATCATAGGCATGGTGCTGGTCATCCTGATTTTCCTTCAGGCGCTCCTGCGCACCAGGGGGGAAATACAGCTGTCCATGCTGATCTTTGCCTTGTCAAGGACCTTCTTTGAAGGCATGGATTATTATATCTTTATCCCCCTGATTCTGTCCCTGTGCCTGTCCAACTATGAGAAGATGACAGGGCGGCCCTGCCGTGAACTCTTCTGCCGGCCCGGGAGAGTCCTCTGACGCCGGCGCCGGGAAGATGCCAGGCAGAGAGGGACCCTCTGCCGGATGATCCGGCCGGCTTTTTATCGGAGAAAAGGAGCAGATATGGAAGAGAAAGAAAACCCGGGCAGGGAAGGAACAGAAAACACAAGGCCTGTTCTGTGGATGGTCATCCCCTGCTATAACGAAGAAGAGGTGCTTCCCAGGACTGCCCCTCTGTTTCTGGATAAGATCCTGGAACTGGGAAAAGACGGCCTGATCAGCCGGGAAAGCAGGATCCTTCTGGTGAACGACGGCTCCTCCGACGGAACATGGCCGGTCATAGAAGAGCTGGCGGAAAAGGACAGACGCTTTCTGGGCATAGAGCAGAGCAGGAACCGGGGGCATCAGAATGCCCTTCTGGCCGGTCTCATGGAAGCCAGGGACAGGTGTGACATAGCGGTGTCCATGGACTGCGACGGGCAGGACGACATAGGCGCGCTCCGGCAGATGATTACTGCCTATATGGCGGGCAGCGAGATCGTTTACGGGGTAAGAGCCCACAGGACAAAGGACAGTTTCTTCAAAAGGAACAGCGCCCAGGCCTACTACAGGCTGCTGAATCTTATGGGGGTGGAGGCAGTCTATAATCATGCGGATTACAGGCTGGTATCCGCCAGAGTGCTGAAGGAACTGGAAAAGTATGGAGAAGTGAATCTTTTCCTCAGAGGCATTTTTCCCCTGATCGGCTTTCAGAGCACCTGCGTTTATTATGACAGGAAGGAAAGGACCGCAGGCAGGAGCCACTACTCCCTGGGCAGGATGCTGGGCCTTGCCTTTGACGGGATCACCAGCATGTCCATCCGCCCCATCCGGGTCATTATGGCCATGGGATTTTTTGTGGCAGTTTTCAGCTTTATAGGTGTTTTGTGGTCCGTTGCCCGCTATTTTGCCGGGGCTACGGTCAGCGGCTGGGCCAGTATGACCGCCATCATTTGCTTTCTGGGGGGTGTGCAGATGATCTCTCTGGGCGTGATCGGCGAATATGTAGGAAAGACGTATCTGGAGACCAAAAGACGGCCCAGGTATATTATCAGCAGACGGACCCGGGAGAGGGCAGAGAGCGGAGAGAAGGGAGAAGGAAGAACTGCCCTGGAACCGCAGGGAGAAGAAGGAAGAGATGACAATGTCAAAGCGTAAACAAAAACTGCTGATGGGCCTGAGCGTCATACCGGTCATGCTGGTCTTTTCGGGATTTACCAGTCCCCTCTATCCCCATTATACAGGACTGGACTCTTCCATTTTCCTGATCATTGCCAGAGGCATTGTCAGCGGGAAGGTCCCCTACCGGGATCTGTTCGACCATAAGGGCCCTGTATTTTTCTGGATGGAGGCGCTGGGCTATTATCTGGGAGGAAGGACGGGCGTCTTCTTCCTCCAGTGTCTCCTTCTGGGACTGGACCTTTTTTTCATTGACCGCATCAGCGCTCTTTTTCACACGGATATGCCGGTCCCTGCAGCCGCCTTCGCTGCCGTTTTCCTGACGCTTTTCGAGCACGGAAATCTGACGGAAGAGTTCAGCATGCCCCTGATCCTGTGCGGGCTTTATTTTGAACTGCGTTTTCTTTCTTCCGGGGAGGAGAGACATCCTCCTGCCGCGGGCTTTCTCTACGGCCTGATCCTGGGCCTGATTGCCTTTATCAGGATCAACAATGCGGCGGTCCTCTGCGCCCTGCTCCTTTCCATTGCCGTCTGCCTGGCGGCGAAAGGACAGTGGGGAAATCTTTTTGCCAACATAGGTATGGGTATTCTGGGACTTTTTGCGGTATCCCTGCCAGTATGCCTTTACTTTTACCGCCGGGGCATCCTCTACGACATGCTCTACGGCACCTTTCTCCGCAATATGTTCTACGCAAGGGACAATACCCACTATCCCCTGAAATCTGCGGCCCTTTACTTCCTCTTTCTTTTTCTGCCGGGGATCAGTGCCTTTCTGGTCTTTCTGGACAAATGGAGAAAGGAGAAAAAAAGGGTATATCTCTCCCTTCTGACTGCGACGGTCCTGACCTACGGCATGCTGGCCTACACCAATGTGTATAAACACTATTTCCTCCTGGCACTTCCCCTCTTTATGACGGCGGCGGCCGTATCGGAAGAAGGCACTGCGCTGTCAGAGCTTACGGACCGTCTGAAAGGCTTATTCCGGGGGAAAGGAAAGGAAAAGCCTCCCCTGAGCCGGGCGGCGGCCCTGGTCCTTATCGTTACAGTCCTTTATGCGGGCACCTCCGCCGTGTACGCCTGTGCGCCCATTTATAAGACATACCTTTCGGATATCTCCTATAATGAGTATGCCGGAGTAAGGGCCGGCAGCGACCTGATCCCGGAAGAGGAGAGGGATTCGGTCATAGGCTTCGAAATACTGGCCAATTACTATTACCATGCGGACATCCTGCCCTGCTACAAATATTTTACCCTGCAGGGCTGGATGTCTACGGACAAGGTCGATGTCAGCAGGGAATTTCTCCGCTATCTCTATGAGGAGCATCCTCTCTGGGTAGTTACCGGCGCGGACGAAAAAGGCAAAGTCATCCTGGGTATCCTGGAGGAAAGCTACGCTCCGGTGTATTCGGACGAGAACTACTGTCTCTACCGGTACAGAGAGGAATAAAACGGGCGTCCGTCATAAGATCCGGTTCATGAAACTGCAAAAGCCGGTCGGCAGAGGATCTGACAGAGGAAAGAAGGATCTTTCCAAATCCTGACTGACCTGGAATGAATAAAGAAAGGAGAAAGCCGGAAAGCATCCGGCCCTTCAGAAACCATGAAACTGACCATCATCGGAGCATCCGGCCATGGCAGAGCCATTGCGGATTCCGCCGTTTTGAACGGCTATGACAGAATAGAATTTCTGGACGACGATCCGCTTCTTACGGAGAGCGGGGGCTATAAGGTCACAGGCGGGAGCGGGGATTTTTCCATCCAGGAGGGGGACCTTCTGGTCGGCATCGGGGATACGGCAGTCCGAAAGAGGCTGTCGGAGCAGTACAGCCAGGCGCACATGCCGGTGCTCTGCCATCCGAAGGCGTCGGTCTCCCCGGGAGCCTCTCTGGGAAAGGGGACTGTGGTCATGGCAGGTGCTGTCATTAATACCGGAGCCAGGCTGGGCAGGGGCTGCATTGTCAATACCTGCAGCTCTGTGGATCACGACTGCCTGCTGGGAGACTATGTCCATGTGGCCGTGGGAGCCCACCTGTGCGGCAATGTTACGGTGGGGGACGAGACCCTGATCGGAGCTGGCAGCATTATCATCAACAATATATCGGTCTGCGGCGGCTGCCTGATCGGGGCCGGGGCCGTGGTGATCCGGGATATAAAAGAGCCCGGAACCTATGTGGGCGTTCCCGCTAGGCTTATAAAAAAGCGCGGGGAGGCCTCCGGACCGGAAAGAGATGAAAGGACCGGCCTGGATTAAAACGCAGTTTGCTAACAGGACAGGAAGGCATTGACTGTCGGGGAATGTTGTGGTAACAATTAAAAGTGAAAAAATATCTGTTTTTGCAAACCTGCAGCAGGCTGGCTGCATCAGCGTTTCCTTTGGGTATTATGTCTGTCCGGGCATAAAGATCCGGCCGGGGGCATTAAAAAGAATGTTCCGAAGGCAGCGCTGTGCAGAAATCCGATAGCATGGTTGCGGAAAGAAAGGTAAAGGAGAAGCTATGAAACTGAGAAAGAGATTCCTTGCGGCTGCTCTGTCGGCGGTTATGATACTCTCCATGCTGCCCGCTCCGGCGTTTGCGGCAGAGACAGCTGGGAACGAAGAGACAGAGCCTGCGGCGGAAGCAGCGGCTGTTTTGCCCGCTGAAGAGCCTGAAGAAGAGAAGGCCGCGCAGATCACGGAAGAAGAAACCGCAGCTCCTGCAGAAGAGGCGGCCCCCGAAGAGGCAGCTGCCCCGGCAGAGGATGCGGAAGAAAAGGCAGCCCCTGAAAAGCAGGCACAGGAGCCTGCGGCAGAGAAAGCGGCCGAAGAGCCCGCGGAAGCGGAAGCGGCCGAAGAGCCTGCGGAAGCAGAAGCTGCCGAAGAGCCTGCGGAAGCAGAAGCGGACGTTTACGGGAGTGCCGCTGCTCCCCTTACGGCAGAGGGCAGCGACTATATCGTTACCGTTTCCTACGATGATTCGGCCCTTCTTCCCGCGGATACCCGCATTCAGGTGAAAGAGATCCTGGAAAGCGCAAGGAAGTATGATTCCTACTGCGACCAGGCGCTTGAGGCCGTCCGGAAGGAAGATGCCGATGCGGAGGAGATCAGTTATATCAGACTTTTTGACATCACCCTGGTGGACGGACAGGGCAATAAGGTTCAGCCTGCGGCAGCGGTGGATGTTCAGATCAGCCTGAAGGATATCGAGAGCGCAGAAGACAACACGCAGGTTGTCCATTTCGGCAGGCAGGAGACGGAAGTCGTCGAAACGGAAGTGAAAGGCGATACCCTGAGCTTCGCGACAGAAGGCTTTTCTGTTTTTGCGGTCATTGCCCCCGGAACAACGGGAGAGAACGCCCGTCTTCTGGTCAAATTTATGGTGAACGGCGAACTCCGCGCCCAGATGCATGTAAAGAAAGCGGATGTTTCCGAAAAGCTGAACGAAGTCCTGTATGATCCGGGCACCCCTATGGTTGACAACAGCCAGTTCATGGGCTGGACGGATACGGCCGAAGCCCAGATTACTTCTGAGACAGTGGGCATGACCATTGACCAGGTGCGTTCTGCTGTCGCCGATCTGCTGAACAGCGGATCCGTGAAGGAAGGCGATGAAAAGGTCTACAATGCTGTCATGCATACTGCCTACAGCCTCTACTACGAAGGCGAACGGGATATTGTCTACAAGACGGATGTGGTCACCGGAACAGGCAGTTCCCTGACTGCGACTGTGAATTATAACTACCATATCGTGGATGATACCAAAGGCCTGAAGGGCTGGTATGTCAAGGGTACGGATCCGGCAGAGGACGGCTTTTATAAAAACGGCGATCCGATCACTCTGAATGGCGACGTTACTTTAAAACCCTATATCGGCGACGGCGCCTGGCTGTGGTTCGACGAAAATGACGGCGGCGCAGGAGCCGGCGGCGCATCCTATACGCCTCCGGTATTCATTCCGGTAGGCGAGACGGCGAAAGACGCAGAGCCTGCAAATCCAAAAAGGGATGGATATGGATTTGATGGCTGGTACACTGCGGCAGAAGGAGGTACGCCCTTTAATTTTGACAATGCTGTGAGTGCAAAGACCACGGTATACGCACACTGGACTGCGACCGGGAAAACAACGTATAAGATCATTATCTGGAGACAGAAAATCACGGATGCCAAGGACGCTGCGGATGCCGACAAGAAGTATGACTTTGAAGAAACTGCGGCTTCCGGCGAGATCAACACCGGAAACGAACTGACCTGGGATACGATCAGGCCTTATACCGAAAAACATTACAAAGAAGGCGAGGCCTATGACGCTTTCCAATACAGGACTTACAAGATCGTCGATTCCCAGGGAAGAAATATCGGCGTCGATGACGGCAGCGGCCATACAAAAGCCGTAGCCGGGACCGCCCCCATCATTGTCAATGTCTATTATGACCGTTATCTGCTGACGATTAATTTTGATCAGGATGTTTATACACCGACAAACGCTGATGGTAATAATCTGTATGGCCTGGTGGATGGAAAATATGTAAGATTAACCCGTAACAGTTTAAGACGGAAGTATTACTATACGAATAGTAATTTACAACAAATAGAATATACTGGCCAGCGCTATGAAAAAACAGTAAACAGGTTTTCATATACCGGTCTGTACGGACAGAGCCTGGAACAGAACGGTTATACATGGCCGGCGGGAGGATGGTATGGAATTGCTATCCTGAGTTCCTTCAGAGGCCTCTTTTTTAAAACGAATCATACTAAGGATTTGTCTTCCGTACAGGACGCCAATACGACCATCATTTTCTACATGTCGGATGCAGATGATGCGTCTCATTATACCGAAGTGGCGAGAGCAAACTATCAGGTCGATGAAACACAAGGTTTTCTCATTACTGACCGCTTCGTAGGGGCAGACCCGTCCTTCTATAAATGGTCCGACAGTTCAACCATGCCCACCACGGGATGGGAGCCGGCGAGCCATGTTGACGTCAATAATGGGAGAACCAGTATTCCGCGTGGAAAAAATGAATATCTCCATATCAAATATGATCGGGTAATAAATAATATCATTTTCATGGACGACAGCGGCACGGAGATGACTGATTTAAGGATCAGCAATGTGCCCTACGGCCGCAGGCTGAATAATTATGTGGATCAGGTTCCCCAAACGGTAGATGGCCTTCAGGAGGGTTATTATTTTGGAGGCTGGTACGAAGAAGCGGAACTGGTAAACCGTGTCGACTGGGCAAACAGCACAATGCCTTCGGAGAACTTGACGGTCTATATGAAGATCGGACCGGAAGAATACCATATTGCGGTTGATTATGACGGCGGGACCAGTCCGGGAGGAGAGCTGAAACACAATACCTGGGTGCCTTACAGGACAAAGCTGGACGATACCGCATTTAACCAGCTGACCCGGGAAGGTTATACTCTGGTGGGCTGGTACACGGACAAGGCGCGCACGAAGCGCTGGAATTTCGATACAGAGATAACCAAAGAATCTCTTTCCATTCTGTACGATGATTCCCAGGGGGAAGACGAGCGCAGAAAAACGGTTTATTATGGCGAGACAGAATTAACGGACGAAGGATACCGCGGAACCGTAGGTGTCCTGACGCTTTATCCCAAGTGGAGCGATGACAGTGTAATCAATGCAGGCGGCATCGAGATTCAATATAAGAATGCGGATGGTGCACCTGACTATTCGTATACGGATTCACTGCATTATGCGGACCAGGCGGACGTTACGGCAGCCGCGGCGGTGCCCGAGGATAAGTGGCCTTCCGGCAAAGAATTCGCGGGATGGAATCTGAATGGTACCATTTACGATCCGACAGATGTATTTGCCGCAGACAAGAGCCTGGCTGAAAGCGTTAATGGAAAGCTTATTATTACATTAAAGGCCACATATAAAGATACCGAAGAAAAGACTCCGACCCATATCAACTGGTATAAGAACGACGGATCAAACGAAATATACCGTACAGACCAGGTCCCCGGCGTCAACGAGGCAGTAAAAATCTTCGGACTGGGAACGGGCGAAAGCATTCCCAATCGTACAGACTACCGCTTCCTTGGCTGGGCAAAGGCGGAAGAAGCAACCGGGACCAGCCTCAATGTGACAGCTCCCAACTTCCTGGAGTATAAGAACGGAAAATATTACACGGTGGGAGAATCTTCGGTTCAGGTGACCGAAGTCGCTGCCGATGAAGTGCGTCCTTATGAGGCCCTTTATGCGGTCTGGAAGGAAAAAGAGTATTTCTATATTTATCATTCCGCTACAGAAGAGACTGAAAAGGTGGAGATACCTGAAAACGGTACTTTTGACCTGACAGGGAAAGTTGAGACAGGTTATTTCTACGGCGGATACTTCCATTACGAGAACAGCACAAAGGGAACTCCTTATACCGAGAACGGCAAAACGGACTTCAGACCTCAAAAGAACCAGACCTATTATCTGAAAGAGGTGGATACAGGCTATCTGAGGCCGGCGCTTTACCTGACCTATAATCCTCTCGATAATAATAAGATCGAAAACCTGTATGGCTTTATCAATGTAGATGCGGCAAACGACTACAGCGGCTTCGGACTGGAAATTGCAGGAAAACGCATCAGCATGGAAGGTCAGCCGATGGCCAGCAGTCAGATCGTCGTTACAAGAGGCGGCGTTACCTACGATACCCTGACACCGTCGAAACTGTTCGGACAGACACAGGCAGAATTCGGCTATACAGATATTTCGGACGTTATCGCAGAAGGCGCTACGGTTCAGATCACCGGTTATTATATAACCTGTGACGGCTTCAAGGTCACAGGCTGCAAGGACAGGATGATCCAGTTCACCAATGACCTCACCTTTACAGGATGGAACAGCGCCGGTAATACCAGATGCGGTCTTAAGTCAGTGACTTCCACTATGACGGCAGAATCTCAGCCGGCTTCTCCTGCAGGCCTGTTTTCCGTATTACGCTCTCTGACACTGAGCGCTCCTGCGCCCAAGGCCGGGTATACCATTACCAAGATCTATTCTTCCGGCGCAAAGGAGGAACAGACCGTAGAGAAAGGAGACCGGACCGGAGAAATCGAGTATGTTCAGAAGAAGAACTATACCTTTGCCGGCTGGTACATGGATAAGGACTACAAGAAGGCAGCCGATTTCTCCAATGTTGCCTCCGATATGACGGTCTATGCCAAGTATATTAAAAACACCAACATTACGCTGACGCTGCAGAAGAAATCCGTCAGCGGCACTACCACAAAGTTCAACGCGTCCGTGACCGTAAAGAACAAGCCCTGTGCGGTGCGGGATGTGAAGGTGACCGCTACTTACAAGAAAAAGGACAAGACAGGAAAGCTTAGCAGCAGATCTGTGACCAAGTCCGGGACCAAGGCCAATATCAAATATACGACCAGGTATTCCGGCACCGTTTCCATCAAGGGGCTGGCTAAAAAGGATTCTTTCACGGCAGTGATCTCCTGGGTAACACCCGACGGCACAAAGGTCACCTTAAATGCTAAAAAGTGTACTTATAAGTCTGGCAAGGTTACCGTCAAATAAGAAAGGGAGGAGAAAATGAGAAAGAAATATTCTGATCCGCTGATGTTTTCATCAGTCCTTCTGACATCGCTTCCGATCCAGCATTCCGGAGAACCCAGCCCTATTGATGACTGGGACTCCGTCAGTCCGGGCCCTACGTCCAAGGGATTGAGGCTGAATTCGTCTCCGGCCAGTGAGGAGCCTGCGGTTTCCATCGAGAACCCTGTGGAACAGGCTGTGACCGCGCCGGAAATCATTCAGGAAGAAGCTCCTGCAGCAGAGCCGGATCCCGCTCCTGCCGCACCGCTGGAGGTGGAGCCGGTCATCGATACTATCGTTCCCGAAGAAACTCTCGAACCTGCACAGGCAGGCGAATAAGCATGCTGAGAAGCAGGGAAGCCGCCCCGGCAGCTTCCCTGCTTTCCCGGTAACTGAGAAACAGACTTATGGAAAACAAGGCGTTTATCACGACCCTGGCGGACACTGAAGTGGCATTCCGGTTCCATCTGCACGGAACTGGAATGCTGTTTCATAGTTGTGAGAAAAAAAGAATCCCGGAAGGCTACCGGGGTGCTTTTTTGTCTGTGGGTCCGGAAAAGTTTTATTCCTATGCGCAGGAAAACCGGTGCACTCCGGAGACGGCTGAATTCAGCTGCCTTATGATGGAAGCGGCAGATTTTCTTGCGGAGAGGAACAGGACTATGTTCCACGGGGCGGCTTTTGCCTGTGAAGGCGCTGCCTATATTCTGACAGCGCCCAGCGGCACAGGAAAAAGCACCCAGCTTCAAAACCTCCGCCGTCTTTATGGAGACAGGATCCGGGTCATCAACGGCGATAAACCCATCCTTACCCTGGGGCCGGAAGGAAGGATCACCGTCTGGCCTTCTCCCTGGAACGGAAAGGAAGGCTGGGCCGGCAGGGACCATGCCCCCTTAAAAGGCATGGTCTTTCTGGAACAGGGAGAGGAAAACAGGCTCCGCCCTATGGAGGGGCAGGAGGCCGCCGCAGCGCTTATAGAGCAGTTCATCTATTCTGCAAAGACCGCGGTCAGCGTGCATACCGTATGTGCAGCGGCAGACGCCGCGGCCCGGACAGTTCCCCTGTATTACTTCGTAAACAGAGGAGATACGGCCTCTTCCCGGGTCCTTTTTGAGGGAATACGGAAGGGGGGATCTGTATGAGAAGAAAATACTTTCTTCATCCTCAGGTAGTCTGTGAGCAGGTGGCGGGCAGATACTTTCTCATAGCCTTCGGCTCCGCCCTGAAATCCCTGCCCTACCTTCGGGAGATCAATGAGACCGGGGCCTTTTTCTGGAAAAAGGCAGGAGAGGGATACGATCTTTCCACTATGGCCGGGGAGGCAGCCGGGATCTACGAAACTTCTCCGGAAGAGATGGAAGAAGGGCTTCTCCTCTTTTTTGATCAGCTGGAAAGGGCCGGCTACGTGACCCGGGATGAAACCGGGAAATAATCCGTTTTCTCAAAGGAAAGGAAATTCAATGAAAAAGAAGATTCTGGCACTGCTGATCCTCTGCACCCTTTGCACCTTTACCGCCTGTAAAAGCAAGGACGCTTCCGCAGAAGCAAAGGCAGAAGAAACAGAAGAAAAAACAGAGGAAGAGGTCGAAGTCAGGGAGTCTCTGGAACTGGATCTGGGACCCGGATCCGAGGGCGCCGTAGCCCCTCAATAGTTCTATGAAGGGCAGAAGCACCGTGCAGGGCACGGGCAGGAAGAACGCCTTGGGGCGGCTCCTGGATTCCATCCGGGAAGGGACCTTCTCCGAGATCATCGATGACTGGAAATGGATCTTTTCCTACAGCAGCCGTTATAAGGGCGCCATCGCCTTTTATACCCTGATAGGAGTCCTGACCACCACCCTGGGCCTTGTCACCAGTGTGGCCTCCAAATATCTGATCGATATCATCACCGGCTATCAGGTGGAAAAGCTGGGTCTGATGGCCCTGATCGTAGTGACCAGTTCGGCCTTTTCCCTCCTGTTTTCCAGCCTGGTCAAACGCTTTTCGGCAAAGCTCAGCATCCGGATCAGCAACGATATTCAGGCGGATATCTATGACAAGATCATGGACGCCAGATGGTCCGACATCATCCGCTACCGGAACGGGGATATCCTGAACCGCTTCAATTCGGACGTGGGTACGGTCTCGGGCAACGCCATCAGCTGGCTTCCCTCCGTTGTCATTGCGGTCTATAAATTCATCGCCACCTTTCTGGTGATCTGGCATTACGACAGGATCATGGCTCTTCTTTCCTTTCTGAGCGCCCCTGTCATGCTCCTTATGTCCCGCTTTCTGATCAGCCGGCAGCGGGAGTACAGCCGCAGGGTCCGGGAGGTCTCCAGCGAAATGATGACCTTCGAGTCCGAAAGCCTCTACAACATGGATACCATCAAGTCCTTCGGCATTATGGACCTTTTCGGAGAAAAGCTCCGGGGGATCCAGGAGCGCTATAAGGACCTGAGCCTGGAATATAATCTTTTTTCCATCCGGGTGGGGATCTTCTCCTCGATTGTTAAGATGGTGGTCCAGTATATAGCCTTCGCCTACTGCCTTTACAGGCTCTGGACCCATCAGATCACCTACGGCACCATGACCCTCTTTCTGGAGCAGAGGGCTTCTCTTTCCGCAGCCTTTTCTTCCGTGGCCGGGATCCTGCCGGGCTTTTTAAACAGCTCAGTGTCCGCCCACAGGATCAGGGAACTGGTCCAGCTGCCCAGAGAGGTCCATAAGGAGGACATGAGCCAGATCCGGGATATGCTGGAGGACGGCTGTCTTTCCGTCTGCATGGAAAACGTGACCTTTTCCTATACGGAGGGCGTTCCTGTCATAAAAAATTCCTTTTTCCATGCTTCTCCGGGGGAAATCGTCGCCCTGGTGGGCCCTTCGGGGGAAGGAAAGACCACTCTGATCCGCCTGATCCTTGGGCTGGTCCGGCCCCAGGAGGGGAGGGTCTTTCTCAGGGATTCGGAAAAAAGAGAAATGGATATGGACGCGGACTCCAGGCGTCTCTTTACCTATGTGCCCCAGGGCAATACCATCATGTCCGGCACCATAGCCGAAAATATGCGGATTGTGAACCCGGAGGCCGGAGATGAGGAAATCATAAGAGCCCTGAAGATCAGCTGTGCCTGGGACTTTGTGAAAAAGATCCCGGGCACCATAGACAGCCGGCTGGGGGAGCGGGGCAGAGGCCTGTCGGAGGGGCAGGCCCAGAGAATCGCCATTGCCAGGGCCCTTTTGAGGGACGCTCCGGTCCTGCTTCTGGACGAAGCCACCAGCGCCCTGGATGCGGCCACGGAAGGCCGGGTCCTGAAAAATATCAGAGAGTTCTGTCCTGACAGGACCTGCATTGTCACGACCCACCATGCGGGGGTCCTGGACCAGTGCACCCGGATCTGCCGGGTACAGCAGCTGCAGGTCACAGAGCTGACCCGGGAAGAGGGAGCCAGGATCATTATGGATACCTGACGGCCGGACAGGACTTACGAATAGGAGAAAACGATGTACTTACTCAGAAGATGCAGCAGACTTCTGCTGATTGCGACGCTGGCCGCTTTTGCCTTCTTTCTGTATACGAACAGAGCAGGCGTGGATAACCGGGGACCGGGCATCAGTGTGAAGGAACCGCTTCTGGAGATCAGTGTGGAGGATCCGGAGGAGGCGCTTCTGGAAGGCGTCACTGCTTCCGATCCGACAGACGGAGACGTGACGGATTCCGTGGAGGTGGAAAATATCTCCACTTTTTACTCCGATAAAAAACGCCTTGTGACCTATGTGGCCTTTGACAGCGACGGTCATGTAGCCAGAGCCACCAGGGAACTGCACTACAGCGATTACGAATCCCCAAGATTCTTCCTGGAGGAGCCCCTTCAGTATCTGCCGGGGTCGGTCAATCTGAAAGTCAGCGCCCGGGACTGCCTGGACGGAGACATTACCTCCGCCATCAAGCTGGTATCGGACGATGTCATTACCACCGACCAGCCGGGCTCCTACAAAGCCACCTTCCAGGTGGCCAACAGCGCCGGGGACGTATCCTCTCTGCCTGTCACCATCGAGATCCTGGACAAATCCATGCAGGGAGCGCCTTCGATCCATCTGTCCACCTATCTGGACTATGTTCCCCTGGGCAGTGCCTTCGACCCCTATGCCTACGTGGAAAGCGTGATGATCGGGAACCGGGAGTACCGGGTGGTGCCGGGGGAAGGCAACTATAACCGGAACGACGTAGACCGGGATGAGGAGATCGTGGTGGGCACAGAAATGGTTCCTGTCAGGAACCGGGTGAATACCTCCGAGCCGGGGACCTACAGGGTCACTTACAGCATTACCATCGACAGGGGTCATACCGACGTGGTCACATCCTCTGCCAGCCTTTACATTGTGGTAAGGTAAGCAGGCTGTCAGGATACTCCGGATAAAGGAAAAGAACAAAGCAGATGGAAGAAAGAATTGAACGGTCCTCCTATCTGGGGGGCTTTGCCGATTACTACAATATAGTCAGGGACGTTTCCAGGGAATGGCTGACCATTCTGATCGTGACACTCTGCAGCGGCCTGATCGCATACATGGTCCAGGTCAGTCTGTACAGGCCCGTCTATCAGACCCGTACCACTATGGTCATCACCGCCACGGGAACCTATAATGATATCTTCAGCAATATCCGGTCCGCTTCGGGATCGGCAGAGAGCTTTTCCCAGCTGCTCAACAGCAGCGTCCTCAGGCACATGGTGGCCAAGGAAATGGGACAGGATAAATTTGTGGGAAATGCCAGGGCAGAGGTGCTTTCCGATTCCAACCTCCTGGTGCTGACGGTGGAGGCGGATACGCCCGAGATCGCATTCAAGGAGATGAAGGGCATCCTGCAGTACTATTCTGTCCTGACTTACGAACTGATGGGAAACATCCGGCTGACCCTGCTGGAGCCGCCCAAAGCTTCCGACGCTCCGGTCAATCCCCTGAACGCCAGGGTCCTGGTCTTCAAGGTCATGGTCATCACCTTACTGGCCATGATCGTCCTTCTGTCCGCTTTGTCTGCCCTGCGGGATACCATCCGCAACAGCAGGGACGTGGAAAGAAAGCTGGACACCAGGCTCCTTGCCACTGTCCACAGGGAAAGAAAGACGGTTTCGCAGCTGCCGCGGTTCAAAAAGGACAAGCGGTCGATCCTGATCACCAACCCGGCCACAAGCTTCCGCTTTACGGAGACGCTCCGCAAGCTGGCCAGCCGTACCGTCAATCTCATGAATGAACGGTCGGCTTCTTCTCTGCTGGTTACCAGCGTCACGGAAAATGAAGGCAAGTCCACCATTGTCTCCAACCTGGCCCTGGCCATGGCGGAGGAGGGAAACCGGGTACTTCTGATCGATGCGGACTTTCGAAAGCCGGCTCTGTACAAGGTCCTGAACATGAAGGAAGCGGACTTTATGGGCCTGAGCGACTACCTTCTGCAGGACATAGAACCGGAGCAGGCAAAAAAGCTGATCCTGACAGTCCCGGGAACCTCTCTGGACTGCATTCTCAATAAAAACGCCATGCCCCAGACCATGGAGATGCTTTCCTCTTCCCGCATGAGGGATCTGATCCGTTTCCTGCAGAAACGCTATGACTATGTACTGGTAGACTCCTCCCCCATGCAGATGGTGGCGGATGCGGAGGAGATTGCAGACATGGTGGATGCCTGTATGCTGGTGGTCCGCCAGCATCTGGTGGAGGCCAGGCAGATCAACGACGGCATCGATGCCCTGAGCAGCAGGAAGGACAACAGGGTATTGGGATGTGTATTCAACTATGCCAGATCGGGCCGTTTCGGCAGCGTAGGCAGCTTTGCCTACGGCAACAGCAGCTACGGCTACGGTTATGGAGGACATTATGACAGATGAGACCCAGAGCTTCGTAGAGTCCCGCAGCAGTCAGATCGATTATGAGATCGTGCTGGACGACATGCTCAAATGCTTTCTGAGGAACTGGTGGAAGATCCTTGTCCTGATCTCGATGGTATGCAGCATTACCTATTTCACGACAAAGGCAGTCTACAGACCGGTCTATACCTCTACCTCCACCTTTGTGGTAAACAGCGTCAATTCCACGGGCCATGACCGGAACCAGTACAATACCGCGGTCACCTCCCAGCTGGGGAACGTTTTCCCTTACCTTCTCTCCGGTGATCTGATGAACAAGCTGGTGGCGGAGGATCTGGGAAGAACTTCCGTTCCCGGCAGGATCAGCGCGGAGGCCCTTAAGGGAACGACCCTGATCACCTTAAAGGCCCAGGCCTCGGAAGCGGAGCTTGCCTATGATATCCTGCAGAGCGTCATCCGCAACTATCCGGAAGTCAGCTCTTACGTCATAGGGGACGTGGAACTTAAGCTGATGGACGAAGGCGGGATCCCCGAAAGGCCCTCCAATCCTCTGAGGGCAAGATTCTACGCCCTGATCGGGGGAGCGGCGGTTTTCGGAATCGTTCTGGTCCTGCTCTTTCTCTATGCCATCACCCGGATGACCGTCCGGTCGGAGAAGGATCTGAAGGTCCTCTTCAACGTGCCGGCCCTGGGGGCTGTCCCCAGCGTCCGTATGAAAAAAAGGTCCAGAAAAAAGACCATGCGGATCGCCGTGGACGAGTCGGGCATTCCCTACTTTTTTATTGAGTCCTTCCGCGCTATCCGCAACCGTCTGGAAAAGGAGATGTCGAAAAGGGGCTTTCAGACTGTCCTGGTGACCAGCGCCCTGCCCTCCGAAGGAAAAAGCACGGTGGCTGTCAACCTGGCCATGTCCCTGGCCCATAAAGGGAGAAAAGTCATCCTGGCGGACATGGATCTGAGAAATCCCTCCGCGGGAAAGCTCCTGCAGCTGGAGGAAGGGGGCAGAGGGATCAGCGATGTCCTTATGGGAAAGGCTTCTCTGAAGGAGGCCCTGGTCCCCTGCAGAAAGAACCCCGGCCTTATGGTCCTGGCGGGCCGCGGCAGCATGCAGAGCCCGGCGGAGCTTCTGAACACGGACATCTTCCGGGCCATGATGAAGGAAATGAAAAAGGAAGCGGATTATGTGATCCTGGATACCCCTCCCAGTGCGGTGGTATCGGACGCCTCCATTATCGCCAAGAACACGGATGCCTGCTTATATGTGGTCAGGCAGGACTACGCCAAGCTGGACTCCCTTCAGGAAGGGATGGACATGATGGCGGGGACCGGGGCGGCAGTGGTCGGAACGGTCCTGAACGGTATTGAAACCACGGTCTTTTCCGGCGGCTACGGCTACGGCTACTATTCCTACGGGCACTATGGCAGATACGGCTACAGCTCCGGAAAGGGTTATGCCGGCTACCAGGGCTACGGAGAGAAAAAGGGAGGGAAAGAAGATTCACAAGATTCTGAAAAGACCTGAGAGAAAAGGCGCCGGCACCGGAGAGCAGCATGGTAAAGGCTTCTATGAACGCTATATCAAAAGGCCCCAGGACATAGTCTGCGCCGGGACGGCCCTGGTCCTGCTCAGCCCCCTTATGGCCGCCGTCGCGCTTCTGGTAAAGACAAATCTGGGGGCTCCTGTGATCTTTGCCCAGGAGAGGCCCGGCCTGAACGGAAAAGTCTTCAGGCTCTATAAATTCCGTACCATGACGGACGAAAGAGACGGGCAGGGAGATCTTCTGCCGGACGCAGACCGTCTGACCCCCTTTGGAAAGATGCTGCGGGCCACGTCTCTGGACGAGCTGCCGGAGCTGATCAATATCCTGAAGGGAGATATGTCGGTGGTGGGCCCAAGGCCCCTTCTGGTTCATTATCTGCCCCTTTACAATGCCCGCCAGGCCAGAAGACACGAGGTCAGGCCGGGCTTCACGGGCCTGGCCCAGATCCACGGCCGCAACAGCATCTCCTGGGAAGAGAAATTCGAATGGGATGTGGCATATGTGGATGACGTCACTTTTCTTGGCGACTGGAAGATCATCCTTTCCACCCTCATCATGGTCCTGAAAAGAGAGGGCATCAGCTCGGATACATCCGAAACCATGGAAGAATTCAGAGGGACCTGTCCTCAGGAAACCTGAAAAGGCCATCCGGCGTCTTTGGGGAAAAAACAGTATTTTAAGAGAAAGGGACATAAAAGGGGGAAGATGGAAGAAAGAGGCATGTCTGCAGGCAGCAGGAGAATCTTCGAAATCCTTTATATTGCCCTTGCGGCCCTGGGGGCCGTAACGATCTGCAGCAAGTGCTCCTTCCTGTATCCCTTTAACGACTGGATGGACATCAACTGCTTTATGACTATGGGAAAAGGACTGCTCAGGGGCATGATTCCCTACCGGGATCTGATGGAACAGAAGGGCCCGGCCTTGTATTTCCTCTCCGCCCTTGCAGCATGGATCTCACCGGTGTCCTTTACCGGCTTTTACCTGCTGGAGGCAGCGGCAGCTTTCTTTTTCCTTTTCTACTTCCGGAAGACCATGCTCCTTTTGTCCGGCAGGGCCTCTCTTGTCTGGCTCCCCCTGGCTGCCCTGATTGTATACAGCAGCGGGTCTTTTGCCCATGGAGGGAGCGCAGAGGAGCTCTGCCTGCCTTTCTTTGCCTATGCCCTCTATACAGGCATCCGGATCCTTCCTGACGGGGGCTGCATGAAAAAGGGGGAGGCTTTTGCCCTGGGAGTGACGTCGGCCCTTGTCCTGTGGATCAAGTATTCCATGCTGGGCTTTTATGCGGGCTGGATCCTGGTGCCCTTTTACCTGGCAGTCAAAAACGGAAAGCTCAGATCCTTCCTGACAGGGCTTTTAATGATCTTTCTGGGGGTACTTACGGTCAGTCTGCCGGTCCTTTTCTGGTATTACCGGAAAGGGGCTCTGGGAGATCTGCTGGGAGTTTATTTTTACAACAATATCTTTATCTATACAGCAAAGGAAGGGCTGGCAGCGAAGCTGCGCCATCTGATCTCGGGTCTTCATCTGACCCTGGTCTATCTTCCCCTTCCCTTCCTGGTCTTTGTCTTCGGCTTTCTGTATGAAGTGAGAAGGCACACAGAGGCAGCCTTTCTCTGCCTGTTCTGCGGCATCCTGATGGGATGCCTGGCCTTTTCCGGAGGACAGGGGATCCTGTATTATCCTCTGCCCCTTTCTGCTTTGTGCGTTATCGGAATGGCTGCCCTGCAGGATCTTTTCGAAAAAAGAACGGGGGGCAGAAAGGAACCCGGGGCCCTGCCGGCCCTGGCCCTGGCTGCCTGTTTCCTGGGCATGTATCTGCTCAGCTCCAACACCTATATGATGAAGTATGAGAAGGAGGATCTGCCCCAGTTTCAGTTCGCCCGGATCATCTGCCGGGAAGAAGATCCCACCCTTCTCAACTACGGATTTATGGACGGGGGCTTTTATACCGCATCCGGCATTACGCCGGAGTTCAGATACTTCTGCAGGTTAAATATTGAGCTGCCTGAGATGCTTGAAGGCCAGGACGCCTATATCGACGAAAGGATCCCTCTCTTTGTCGTCACAAGGAACAGCCGGCCTGACCCTGCAGGCTACCGCCTGGCTGCGGAGAGCTCCTGTTTCCACGAGGGAAGGATCCAGTACTATTACCTTTACAGACGAAACGACTGCGAAACCGATTATCATAACTGACTTGCGTCTTTTTCCGGCATGCACAGACCCGGAAAGAAAGACCGGTCTGTATCACAGAGGTATTATCGAATGAGAAGAATTATTCCCTGCATACTTGCCCTGATCGCCGTTCTGAATCTGGTATGGCTTTTCGGATTCGATTATAAGATTCCCTCTTTCCTTACCCGCACTGCAGAGCGGGAGGCCGGGGGCATAGTGGAAGAAGAGCCTGCTGCCAAAGAGGAAGAGGCCGGGGCGCCCGAACCGGAGGAAGAGGCCGTGGTGCCCGAACCGAAGGAAGAGGTGAAAGAAGAGGAAAAGAAGGCGGAAAGTCAGGCCGCTGAGGAGTCTGCAAAGGAGGAGGCGGAGGAAGAGCCGGCCCTGGAAGCGGAGGAAACTGCGGACCAGGCAGAAGAAAGGACCTGCCGTCCCCTGGAGGGAAATACTCCCAATATCCGGTCCGGTCCCGGACAGGACTATGAGATCATCGGAATGGCCGAATCCGGCCAGGTCATGACCGTCAGAGGAGAGGAAGAAGAGGGATGGCTTCCCATCCGGACCGGGGACGGTCTGGAAGGATATGTTTTTGCCGGCCTGGTAGCCATAGATGAAGAGGAAGAGTAAGGCAGAGCAGAGGGCGGCTGCAGATCCACAGCAGGATATGCGGCGGCCCTCTCTTTAAGAAGCCGGCGGAACTGGAAGTGGGGAGTTTTGTCCAGGCACCTCCGATGTCCGGGAACGGTGCCTGGGTGAACCGTTCAGGTGACTTCCAAA
>OCTX011996403.1_pt1 | contig 33186 bp, 34 predicted proteins | sample 1539691 | NCBI WGS metagenome assembly OCTX01 (sample SAMN02144231, study PRJEB22623) | gut metagenome | biome: sheep rumen | host: Ovis aries | place: New Zealand
TGATCGGTGCCGTCACGATGGTAATTGGAATCACGCTCATGGGATTTATCGGTACATACGTTCAGGTAGGAGGGGAAACAAATATATGGGGAATCCTGATTGCCTTGTTCACCGCTATCGTTATAGCGGTTACAAGCCAATATGCGAGAGGGATGGCGAAGATCCTTCCATTCTTGATCGGCACGCTTGCCGGTTATGTATTCTCGCTTATCTTGTCTATCGCTGGGATCATCAAGATCGTAGACTTCAGTGTGTTTCAAAACATGACACTGCTTGCGATGCCTGATCTCGCATTTACGCATTGGGGAACCGGCTTCGGATTTAATGTCGCATCCATCGTTGCCATTTATATCGCGTTTACAATCAGCGCCATGATGGAATGCCTCAGCGATCACGCAGCTCTTGGCGGCATCATCGGCCAAGACTTGTATAAAAAGCCTGGGCTCAGCAGAATTTTTGCCGGAGAAGGTCTGGCAAATCTTGTTGGGTCCGTGTTCGGCGGCCTCGGCATCTGTTCATATGGCGAGGGCGTTGCCTGCGTTGGCTATTCCAGGGTCGCGTCAACGATCGTAACGGCAACTGCCGCCATGATGCTTATGCTTCTTTCGTTCATCGCGCCAGTGCAGGCGTTCATCGCGTCGATCCCAAGCTGCGTATTTGGTGGAGCTGCCATCGTGCTCTATGGTTTCATTGCCTGTTCCGGTGTCAAGATGCTCCAGCAGGTCGATCTGAATAACCAGAAGAATCTTATTATGGTGTCCAGCGTTCTGTCTCTTGGCATCAGCGGGCTGGCCATTGGAGGTGCTACCTTTGCCATCAGCGGAACTGCGCTTGCGCTTGTGTTTGGCGTTGTTCTGAATCTTATCTTAAAGGAGAAAGAGATTGAAAAAGTTTAATGCTTATTTGGCTGGTCCAATCTTCACCTATGGAGACCTGCTCCGCAATACAGAGTGGGCGGCAAAATTACGCAATGCTTTCCCGGAGATAGACCTTTATTCTCCTGTAGAGAATACGGATATCAACGGCGTGGAAGGGAAGAAAAAGTTCGCAGGCTCCAAGGAAGTAGCCGCAGCGGACAATGCAAGACTTGATAATACAGATGTGCTCATTGCATGCATCGATGGTGATGTTCTTCCTTCCGGCACATGCGCTGAAATCGGCAAATTCCACGAGAAGATCTCTCGCGGAGATAAAAAGTACATGGTCGGGATCTGCACGGATAACAGGCAATGTTATCTTACACACAGTGAAATGAAAGATAAGGGCGGAGCATCGGCGCTCGGCGAACAGCAGTATTCGTACCAGAATATTTACGTGACTGGCTTAATCAAAGAGTATGGCCTTCTCGTAAGCAATATTGACGATGCGATCTATGCAATCGACCATTGGAGGCAGACTCAGCGTGCATAAATACATAAGTTTAGATTACCTTTTGGGCAAAACAGATTCCTTTCCATTTTCCTATAGAACGGTTTATGAGCACATTCTTGCAAACGCTCCAATCAAAGAAATAGATGATAGAGAAGTCTTATCCGTCAGAACCAATCTTTATGATGAAGAAGAAATCCACAAGGATTGCACTGTACAAATTTGGCGTAATTCAGTGACTGGAGAAGAATCCTGGGGCTGGTGGGACAATATGAGCACGCCCGATTCTGATGAGTGCGAGCTTTACGGAGATATGGGGGATTAAATTGGTCTATATCACAGGCGATACCCACGCTGACTTCAGTCGTTTCACAACAAAGAATTTCCCAGAAATCAAAGAAATGACCAAGGATGACATTGTTATCATCCTTGGTGATTTCGGCTGCATCTGGGATTACAAGCAGAGCAGCGCACGAGAACTTGGCAACCTCCGATTCCTCGAAGAAAAGCCATGCACTTTCTGTTTCGTTGACGGCAATCACGAGAACTATGACAGACTGAACAGTGATGAGTTCCAGGTTGTCGATTTCCATGGTGGCAAGGCACACCAGATCTGCAGCAATGTCTTTCACCTGATGCGCGGCTATATCTTCAACTTCGAAGGCAAGTCGTTCTTTGTCATGGGTGGCGCAAGTTCTCACGACATCCAAGACGGCATCCTCGACCCAGAAAAGTATTCTGATCCAGAGATCTTTGAGCGCACCTATCGCCGCTGGTATAACCAAGGTCGTATGTTCCGTGTAAACCATGTGTCCTGGTGGGAGCGCGAGATCCCAAGTGAGGAAGAACTGGAACGAGGTAAAGATACGCTGCGAAACGCCGGATATAAAGTTGACTATGTTCTCACGCATTGTCTGCCGCAAACAGTGTGCGGGGCTCTGGGCTACTACGGTTCAGATCACTTGACACAATACTTTGATGAACTGCTGGAAGAAGGGCTTGAGTTCAAAGAGTGGCACTGCGGCCATTACCATCGGATTTATGATGCACTTGGTAAGTATCACATCCACTATGAAGATATCCAGCGGCTGTTATGAAAGGATTCTTTTATCATGGATGCATTTTCATGGGCGTTTCTTAAAATATTATCTCTTCTTCAAGACCACAATTCAGAAGAGCGTTTAAATGAATTTGGCATCGCCATTTTTGATGACCATTGGAATTACAAATGTACACAGCAAATTATTAAAGAATTGCAAAAACACAAGTGCCCATGAATTGGGCACTTGCATCTGAATAAAAACAGCGTTTTATTATAGGTGATCTAATGCCAGAAGTGAGAATTGAAGCAGAGGAAAGGCTGTTGACACCAAAGGATCTGCAGTATATATTTGGGATAGGGAAGAACCGTGCATATGAACTAATGAACTCCAGCGGATTCCCGACTCTTAAAATCAACAACCGCATGTATGTGAGCAAAACTGCGCTCAACAAATGGATTGATACATATACCGGCAGGCAGTATCTTGTCTAACGCAAAAATCAAGATTGGTACATAATTGGTACATTTTTAGGAACGGCGCCTAAAAAGTACAGTGTTTAAGCCAAAAAATGAGTATCGCATAGCGGTCTCCAAAACCGTAGGCCGAGGGTTCGAAGCCTTCTTCCCCTGCCAAATTTTCACTAATCCACCCAGAAAACTGGGTGGATTTTTATTTGTTTTGCACAAAATTTCAAGCTGCCATTGACTTTTTCTGATCCTTCTGTCACTATTATTCACGGATAGTCCCTACCGGTTTGGTACATGAATTGGTACATATGGTACATACTATACTTGAGAAGGGAGACCATTATGGGATCAGCGAATAGAAAAAGAGGATATGGTAATGGGACTGTTTATTTTCGTCAGTCTGATAACCGTTGGGTAGGGAAATACAAAATTGGAACTAAACCAGACGGTAAGCCTGACGTTAAAGTTGTCTATGGTAAAACAGAGGCGGAGTGCCATAAGAAGCTCAAAGCCATAATTGACGAGGCCAACAAGACTTCTTACGTTTATGTGAAAAAGGAAACGGTATCCGATTTCCTTGATACATGGCTTTCAACCGTCAAACGCGTTGAATTAAAGCCTAAGAGTTTTGATCGTCTGGAACAGACCGTTTCCTATGATGTCAAGCCTTACATTGGTAATATCCAGGTTGGTGCTTTATCCAGTGACGATGTTCAGAAAATGCTTTCTGATTTAAAGGATAATGGGAAGGCATACTCTTCCGTGAAAAAAGCCTATGATGCCATCAATGCTGTTTATAAATGGGGCATGAATTCTAAGCCTCCTAAAGTAAAAGATAATCCTGTGACTGCAGTTATTGTTCCGAGCAAAAAGTTATTCGAGCAATCTGAAATCAAATTCTATACGCAGGAAGAAGCTTCCTTGATTTGCACGGCTGCCATCGACAAGTATAAATGCGGAACTCCTCATTATCCTCTTGGAGCTGCCGTAGTATTGGCCATAAATACCGGGCTTCGTCTGGGAGAACTGATTGCGCTTGAATGGGATAGAGACATTGATCTTGAAAACAAGATGCTCTATGTTCACCACACAATAGTAACAGTAAAAGATAGATCAGAAAACGCCGCAAAGAAGTATGTTGCCAAAGAACAAGATACTACAAAATCTGATGCAGGCCAGGACAGACCAATTCCGCTAAATAACGACGCGATTTCTGCGTTGAAAATCCTTAAAGGTGTAACAGGAAACTCTAAATATGTTCTTGCTACAAAAGACGGAAAAAGAAAAACCGCAAGGGACATTGATAAGCTTGTTCGCAGAGTTATTCGCAGAGCCGGTTTCCCTGAAGAGAAAGTGTATGGCCCACATGCATTGCGACACACGTTTGCCACACTCCTTCTTTCCTCTGGCATCGACGTTAAAATTGTTAGCGAATTACTGGGACATTCCAATGTTAGCATAACTTATAATACGTATATCCATGTGATTAAAGAGCAAAAGGCGAAAGCACTATCTTCATTGCCGAATATTATAGGGACCAAAGATTAAAGCGCAAAAAGATAGGGAGCTATTCGCTCCCTATTTTATATTACAGAAAATCATTTTCGTCCAGCGTCTTTGAATAGACTTCAAGGATCTTCTTCCGTGCCGCTATTGTCTTGTTGTTTTTAAATTCTGAATGCTTATCACAATACTTATCATAGGCGTCGATATCGGAAAGAATTTGGTCAAATGTCTCCTGTGAGTGTCTCACGCCACGCCGCAGCTCGTCCGCAAACTGCAAGATTTCCCGGCGGCAATCAATGATGTCGTTTCTCTCCAAATCGCCGACCGATCCTTCCAAACTATCGATCTTCTTCTCCATATTATCGATCTTCTCTGTGAGCTCCCCATTCGTCCTCTTCCCGATCCATCTCAATGCGGCGGACAGTGGATTGAACTTGATCTTTTTGTTGAACTCGATCACGACTGACAGGGCAGCCAGACCGGCGGCAACCCAACCGACGATCTGGCCTACCGTCAGCCCCATCAGGGCTTCCATTTGGCACCTCGATTATTTGCGCTTATTGTACTCTGCAGTGCTAATACCGAGCAGAGCGCCAAGCAACGTGCAAATGACAGTAGCGGTCTTGGCTACTTCGTCCGCAAATGGCCATGACCAAACGCCGGCAAGACCAACGTAGGCTGTTGCAAGTGCGGGAATGACGATCATAGTGATCCACTTCAAAATGTCATACAGTTTGTCATTAAGCTTCATAATTGTATCCTCCTATATGATTTCACCTGGCGTAAAGCCAGGTGTTTTTTATTCCTTCGCGGCAATCAGTTCGTCGATCTTACTGAGTGTCTGATTGCCGGCCTCACCGTCAACGAGGATGGAGTTGTCGGACTGGAACTTGATCACGGTGGCGAAAGTCGTCTTGCCGAAATCAGCGACAGCGCCATAGCCAAGCTTCTCAAGCTTCTGCTGCATTTCCTTCACACGCTCACCGGAGTCTCCATTGCGCAGAACGTAGTTGTAGACAGGCTCGTCCCCATCCGGGGCTGGCTCGACCACGGGCTCTTCCGGAGCATCAACCGCGTCGTAGTTTGGTCTGCCGTAGCCCACGATGCTCGGATCGGAGAGAAGATATTTGCGCCGCGCCACCATATCACTGGTATTGCCTTCGATGGTATATACATACTTGTCGTCAACGTCCTCGACGAGCCCAGTATGATGAACAACCTCTGTGGATTCGCCAAAGAAGATTTGGTCCCCCCGCCTCGGGTTGTTCCTGTAAAACTGGCCTTTCCGGTTGAAATAAGCGAGTGAGTATTTGCAACCGGCACCAGAAGAATGCTCGGGCTGACACAGTAGCTCAAGAGCTTTCTCGTAGCCGAATGCGGTGAGGAAACACCAGTCATTAAAAATGTCACAGTAAGCGAATCCGTTTTTCTTACCATTAAACCAATTCGGATATTTCTCGTCAAAATCTCTTGCGTACTTGGTGAAGTTGCCGGAGCCGGCGTTTGCGTATTTGTCGTCCAGGTTGGCATTGGTAGCCTTCTCGTGGTAGTCAAGTTCCGCCACAGCCACAGCGATCACGTCGTCCGGGCTGCATTTTCTCACTGGATTATCGGAGTGTTTCGCGAACCGATCATAGAACTCTTGACCATATACGGCACGAGTCTCTTTTGCTTTATCACTGGTATCGTTTGGACGCTCGTACTCCGTCATCACGATATCAGAAGCTTCTTTCACGGTACGTGCATTTTGGAGCACATACAGCACATTCTTATAGCGGCAAAGCTCGTTGTAAATGAAGGAGAGCTGCGTCTCATAGTCTGCGATAGATTTCCCAGCAGCATGAGCGTATTCCAGATACGCCTGTTTACGAGACCAATAGGTGAGCTGCACCAGGCCAAATCCAGCTTCATCGAAAACGAAGTTGGTGTATGAGCCATCGTCCACGGCAGCTACATAGCTCTCGTCCGTAAAACCGAGCTTCTCTTCATAGGAGTTCTGCAAATTGTTTGAGCGACCGGAAGACTCTGCCATCACGTTGCCCCATAGACCAGCGACGCCACATTCATTACCGATCCGCTCCATGAAGAAGTCATGGAACTTCTGCTTGTCCTCATAAGAGCCGGTGCTGACATAGCCGTTCACAGCGGGCTTGTCTTCCGGCGTCTCCTCGTCCTGCTTCGGATATGCGAGCGCAATATCGCCCAGATGGAATGGACTCATAATGGCGTTCTTGCCGTCCTCGCTCTTGTTGAGCACGACCCTATCGCCGGAGATGGAATGAACGATCCAGTTCTTTGCACGAACCCAGGCCGGGACGCTCTTTCCGGTATAGTAGATGGTGCCCGTGATCTTCACCACATCGCCGACTTTGATCTCATCGGCAGGGGAGTCCTCGTCCCTTTCCGGCACGTCAGCCGCGCCGAGTCTGCGGTTTACCTCAGCGGCGATCTCGCCGTGCTTGTTGTAAAGGTAATCGCCTGGGCAGGACTTCGCGGCATAGTCTCTATGCACAGTCATATTGCAGCCGTTCAGATGATTCACGCGCTCGTTCTTGTTTGTAGACCAAACCAGCTTCTTGATGCCGTTCCGCTTGCAGATGTCCGTTACCAGATCCAACAACCCGTTATAGGCGGCTTCAGTCACGGCGTAAGGGCGGTAAGAATCACTCGCCACTTCGATTGTAATAGCGCGGTTATCGTTATCTGCGTTAGAGCTGCACCAACTCCTGTCTTTCTCTTCCACGTACATGCCAATACGCCCATCAAACCCGACACCGTAATTGCTGGAGGCCGCTTTACTCGTTGGAGCGAAAATATCTCCAAGTCTCTCGACACTTACCTGACCGACTACACAATGAATCGTAATTGTATCAATAGCATGCGTCCGCTTTCCACTCTGGTTAGGAGATATTTTTGTGCATGATACCAATGGGCTATTTGTAAATTCCATATTAACCCACCTTCCTTTCATATAAAAATGCCACTCCAAAACGGAGTGGCATTCTATTACATGTTTTTACAATTGTTGGCGGCAACGTCCATTTCAAGTGGTATTGCCTCCCATTTTGATTTTTAATTACTTCGGAGTATCGCGGGGCTGTGAACTTCCGTCGGGACACCATCCGGCCTGAACAGCCAGATAAAATTCGGTCTTGGTTTTAGGTTCAGGAAGCTCGCCATCGTAAAGCCCGGCCACCTTAGCCAGATAAAACTCAGTGGCAGTTTTCGGAGCAGGAGGGTTCGATGGAACTTCACCGGTGATAACTACTTTTTTATTAGCATCGGATTGGGACTGAACACTGATCCAGAGTTCAGAGTCATTGTAGGCTTCAAATACGTAATTTTGCATGGCATAATCATCCCAATTAAGCGCAGGCTCGCACTTTTGATCTCCCAGCATTACAACCGTATTCTCGTTTATAGATGAAGTAGGCATAGAAACTTTTACGGTATTCTTGGACATGTCCATCATACTAGCCCCGTCAATGGGCTGCCTCTCCTTATATGTCCCATATCCATTAAACAGTTCCCCTTCTTCAGTCGGTGCATGGCCAACCATCTTTGCAAGATAGTATTCCTTAGCAGTAGACGGGACTGGAACTGTGTTGTCCGGAGACATCTTGAACCAATTTCTCTGATTAAAATGTAACATATCTCTGTCCTCCCATTTTGAATTTACTTAGCCTTTCGACTCCTTATTTGCTGCAATTGCTTTCAGATACTGCTCAGTTCTGGTCTTTACGGGAACGTCCTCTTTATAAAAGAGCTCAAGAGTGTGAGTGGTGCCTCCGTAAGAGCCATCCTCGGTGCTAATAGTTACGGTGCCATCACCTGGAAGATTCACAAGAAAAGGATGATTATCATTTCCGTCTATATGCACGATAAAGTGACTGGCATCAATCGCTTCGTCGTACGCATTGGAAATTATTGCTGAACTGCCTTGGCCCTTACCAGCAGATTCTAATGTGAACTCCTGTTCAAACACTTTTTCAATATGACCCACAACTTCTACCCCGGCCATCTTAGCCAGATAGAACTCAGTGGTGGTCTTTGGTTGAGGCGGGACCAATCTAACGGTTTTAGAAATAACTACCTTATTATTGGCAGCATCGGCTTCTGAAGAAACATGAATCCATATTTCAGAATCACTGGGCATATAGTAGTAGTAGGGGATACTACTATATTCAGCAATAGACCTTGTAAAAGTACACCTCCGATTCCCAATCATTACGGTTGTATCTTCCATACGCCTCGGGGCAGGAATTAGTATCGTAGGAACCGCCGACGTTACACCCGCTTCTGAGTCTATATATTCGACACGGTATGCACCATATCCACTAAACAACACCAGCTTTTTAGTCGGAGTATGGTCGGCAAGAAGACTCAGGTAAAATTCCTTACGATTTCTCGGTTCCGGGAGCGTCTCATCAGATGCATCGTCCGGAAACATCTTAAACCAATTTCTCTGATTAAAATGTAACATAGTTAATTCTCCTTTCATCGTTTGTGGCGTTGTAAAGGCGAGCCGTCTGCTGCCTTGACGATCAACGGTCTCAGTTGCCGCGCTTTATCTTGTGGCTCATGTCACCGGCCCAAAAGGGCACACATCTCCGTTTCTAAAAATGTACATATTAGTCATCTCTATTTCAATTTAACTTTGGGCTTTTGCTCTTGATCTTCTCCCAAATCATTTCAGCTGTTATTCCATATACGCTCATCGCTCCTGGAGTTTTAAGCTGTGGTTTCGTGCAGAGGGTTTTTATTAAATCTGGGTCTGTATTCACAGAGCATTGTACAGCGGTTTGCACCCATCCTTCAATGGTCGTTGCTTTCCCCCAACTTGAGACCTTCTTGCCGTCTGCCATAACATCGTTGTGGTCTCGCTCGACAACAGCTCCTCTTTCTTCCAGTAATTCTGTTACACTTGCCATGCAGAGTTCCCCGAACTCCGGGAATGTATCACCCCAAGTCACAAGACACATGCTTAAATCACCTGGAAATCCAACAATGCTCCCACCAAGGTGCTTACCTTCCCAAACAGTCATACCCATTTCCCTGGCAAGCTTTCGTTTGCTTGTTTCTAAAACTCCTGTCTGGAGGAAGATTTTATCAGTCATAAATAGGTCGAGCGCCTCATCCCCGTGGAGCCCTTTCATACTCTCGTCTGCAAATTTTGCTGCTAATTCAGGATCGTGTACACGATATATTTCCATTTGACTCCTCCTTTACCACGGTCGCGTTTTTTGTCCCCATATAACCGTATGGCGAACCCAAGAACCGATATCGCCACTTTTTGCATCCCATTCACTGTCCCATCCACTCGGTTTTGAATCCGATTCGCAATAGATTACAAGATCATCAGAACAACCATAGAAGATGCCAGCGTGTTTTTTTTCTCCATTGTTATACTCGTTGCCAGTGATTTGCGTAACAGTATCACGAATCCAGACTTTCCTAAGTTGTGTACATTCCATATAAGCACGATAACCAATAGAAGATGCTGATAAAATCTGGTTTTCTGATAATGACACACATTTTCCAAAACAATAGATACCTATACTGGTGATAGTTCCCTTCACATCCGGATCGTGCAAAGATATACAGCCATAAAAAGTATAACTACCAAGTTCCGTTATATTAGCTGGTAATATAATCTCTTCTAATGATGTACACTGTCCGAGCGAATATTCTTTAATTGTTGCAGTCTTACCGATTTGAATTGCAGTTAATTCAGGACTTGTGTTTGTTTTATTTTCACTAATATCTACATCAAATATATTAGTTACAGTACCGCCCAATTTCGTGTAAGTTGTATATGAGGCACCTTCCGGGAGAGAAATTGTAATAATATAGTTGCCAGGAGCACTATAAGTATGTGTATTGGTACTTTCTACTGAACTAACCTCACTTCCATCTCCCCAATCAAGTAATAAAGTCTTTGAAGGGGGTGTGGTAGCCAATTTAATCTCAAGATTTGACGTTAGCGTAAGCCAAAGCTTAGTTTCATCTGGTTGGACATACGATTCTTCAGCTTGCCAAACGACTGCACCATCAATCATAATCTTACTGACAGTTTTCCCGTTGTGTGTGATACTGGCAACATTATCAAACAGGCTCATATATCCACCCCAACTTCAAGACGACAATACTGTCGCCAATGTGACTGTGGCCGTTGTATCATCATCATAAGTAATCGTCATAGTTGTGCTACCATACTTAGATGCCAGCAAAGTTTCAACCTCTGATTGTGTCATCCCGGTGCTTTCCGGCATGCCTGTCCACTGATAGATTTTGCCTCCCTTATAAGCGTAAACAGGATGATTGCCTGCGAGCTCAACCGTTGTAGCAGATGCCGCGATACCGAGATAAATATAGATCTTCCCATCTTCAGTGCTCGGCAAAGCTTGCACATATGGCGTGTCTGCGTCGATGATAGCAGATCCGTCAGATTGAGGCGCACACTTAATGTAAACAGGTGCAGGGTGGGTAAGCGACAGCGCTGCGCCGGTACGATTGAATGAATAGCCCAGCGTCAACACATACTGGCTCCATTGATATGAAGTGCCAACATTCGTCCCAGCCGCGTAGACGGTAGTATACGAATAATACACGATCTCCCCAAACGGATTGATCGGACGCTGATTGACAGCTCTGGTCGATGTTGCGTTGGTCGAATTGCTCGTGTTTGCCGGCACCCACTTAGTATTATCGGCCGATGAAAACAGCAGGCGATACCGGCCGGTTTGATCGCCGACAGGGCGGGTGCCGCTGTTTGTACGAAGCTGGTAGCCGATGGTATTTGTGTTGGAATCGTAGCCGTAGAACACATCCCAACAGCCGCCGCTCACTCTCGTGCTGTTGTAAATAAACAGCATTGTGTATGCCACATTAAAGATCGTGGTGCTTCTGGTCGCCGCTGCGAGAGAGCTATATAGCGGCTTCGCTCCGAGTCCGTTGATGTTCAGAGTACAGTTGGCGGCACTGGTTACAACACCGTTTTTCAGATAGCAGCACACGCCATCCCGCAATTCAGTAATTCCGTCTACTGTAGCAGTAAACGCGGTTGCGGTGCTGGTGCTGTCTACAACACCCATTGGGATCGAGGCAGCCTTATTGGCTGCCCCGCTTTGCACTGCTGCACCGGCGTAGAGAGTAGACGACGGGAGGGCGCCCACTTCCGTTGCTGTGTAAGTCGGCTTACTCGCTGCCTTCGCCCAGGATGGTACGGTTGGATCTGTCTCGTTGTAACTGGTCAAAAATCCGCTGTCATTTGTCAGATCAGATGTCTTTGTTGGAATTAGCGCCACAATTTTCGACTTAAACCTGGTTAGCAGATCAATGTCTATTATATTTTTAAGAGACATTTTGCACCTCCCGGGAATTATAAGGTCTCTGCATTAACCGCTAATGTGCTAACGTTTTCTTTGAGCTCAACAGTGAATGAGTTTTTAGAAGCTGATACAATTCTGTATTTCGTACTATCCTCCGGCGTCATAACAGTCCAATTCACCTTAACTGCTGCGCCTGAATACGCGAACGTATATTCACTAAAAGATTTGCTCCATGTAATAGCACCGTCTTTATCCGGCACTTCGTCGATAAATGTGGAAACTGTAGATGCGCTATAGACGACGGTTGGCGCAAACAGGTCATCGATATCCGCTGTAGTAGCCAAGCCAATGTCGTCCTCTTCCACATACCCACTCAGGTCAATGACTGTGCCAAGCTCTTCCCAGGCGGAACCGTTCCACGCCCACTCTGAGCCATCGGCGGTAACATGCCAAACATCGCCCTGCACATTACCAGATGAGGGGAGCGCCGCAGTCGTGGCCTTCGTGCCCTTATAGTTCATTGCGCCAACGAGCTTTTGATCAATCTCAGTCTTAGTGTAAACGGAGCTTGCATCTGCCTTTTGATTAAGAGCAGCACTGACATTGCTCATTAAAGGGGAAATCGTACTTTCAAGCTCAGTATCTGTAACGTAATTATCAGCATCTGTTAATTCCGCAACCGTGGTCGGCACGTCAATATCCACGGCTTTATCGATTATGGCTACTTGAGAGCCATTTACCTTCACAGACTCGATAACGTTGACCTGCGCTCCCGCTTCAATGTCGTTAAGTCTCTCGTAATCAGAGGAGCTCATTATACCATTCTGATGGGGAGTAACCATTGGTAAGACCACAATTTTGTTTGTTGGTGTAAGTGCAGAACTTCCATTATCGGTAGAAATTCCCTCAATTACATTGACCTGTGCCCCAGCCGATACGCCGTCCAGCTTGGTTTTGTCTTCTGCGGTCATAACGCCTGGAGCGGACTGGGATGCGGCCGGAATGTTTACTATCTTATTTGCCGGTGTGACAGAGTTCCCGACAACCTGGATGCCCTCAATGGTGTTAACCTGAGCCCCAGTAGCGATCCCAGCCAGTTTCGTTTTCTCATCGGCGGTATAGTCATTTGTGGACAAACCTTTGCCGTCAACCTTGTCCACTTTTCCGGCAAACAACAGATCCAACTTACTCTTAAAATAGGCAAGTAGATCAATGTCAATTAAGTCTTTTAAATTTACGGCCATATTTACCCTCCTCAAAATAGTCTGTTAATCTGCGCCATCGTTGCAAGCGATAAATCAATCTTGCTGATTTCCTCATAAACGGCAGCGGCAGTAACGGGTAGCTTGTTCCCGCTTTCGAGAGTATCTGCTGGCGGCACCCACTTTGCATCAAAATCTTCGGACGATTGTTTTACTACAATATCGCCCTTGTTGCCGCCCGGTGGCACATGACAAGCAGTGCTCAGAACACGGATAGACCCGAAATCAACACCAAGGCGTGCATTGCCGCCATCTAACCCAACTGCAAGTTTCGAGTCGCCGCTCCGCAGCCCTACACTAATCCGCATAGAGCACCTCTCTCTTCAATACGTCATCAACTTTGAGCTTAAATATTTCACTCGCAAGGGCCTCATCGTTGTAAGTTAAAACACGTACTTGGATGTCAACATCTGCTTGCACGGACAAGAGACCTGTTTCCTCTTGTGACAGCGTGAAACTCGCTATATAGATTGGATCTCCGCCGTCATCAGACTGCCGGAACGAGAGATCAGCCTTTTCTTTTTCAAACAAAATTTTTCCTCTTTGAGCGTAGGAGATAACGATCCGTGCAAAATTTGCAATCGGATCAATGTCAAAGACAAATTCTTGCACAGGCGTCGTAAACCTGATCATTTCAGATCACCTCCGTATCAATAATCTCCGTTCTGCCATTCTGCCATACTAACCGCTTTGATAAGGCCGTCAGATCCAACTACCATAATCTTGCCGGCGTTTGCTATGCCTTGAGACTTATTCAACTTATAAGCAAGGGCCGGTTCCATTTTTGCTATCCAGTTATCCGCTCCACCAAGAGTCTCGCCGTGAAGTTCAAGCACCCTCTTCTTTTTGCTCATATTTCCCATACCCGGAAAACAATACTTTCTCTTTAGTCGGGGTGACGCCGGCCATCTTTGCGAGATAGAATTCCTTGGCAGTAGACGGGATAGGCACTGTGTCCTTTTCGGCTGAGTCTTCATGTACGACATCACCACCGTCAATTTTTGCAGGAAACATCCTGAACCAGCCTCTCTGATTAAAATGTAACATAGTTAATCCTCCTTAAATTATTTATAACTTTGTCCAGCCGTCCGGGTACTGCTCTGGGGTATAGGTGTTTCCAGTGTATGTACTTTCGTACACTTCGCCTTCCCACCAGCCTTTTTCGCCCTGAGAAAAGGCTTCCCCGGCGGTCATGTTTTCCTTGATCCTGCGGATACCGTCAACGTAGTCGATATCTGTCCAGAGATCAGAATTATTATCAGGGTTGTTCTCCTCTCGATCCCAAAGGTCTTGCGCTGCCATTTTGACTGCCCCGCGCCAGTTGATGCGCGTCTGATACTTAATCAGCGAGCCGTCATAGGCCATTTTGTGCGCGAACTCCGGGCATTGAGAGATGTCTTTGTCTGGAAGACTGTCGGCAGCAAAAACCAGCAGCGGCCTCAATTGCCGTGCTTTTTCCTGCAGTGTCATGGCGTCACCCCCATCAGGATGTCAAAAGCCTCCGCTTTGTCCTCAATTGTAGATTCATCGGGTGGCATCAGCTTGCCCTCCGTGTAAACGCGCCCGAACTCTGCCGGGTCGCAAGCCTCGTCATACTCCACGCCGTCCCGGACAACGTAGCGCCCGGAATCGGATGTCGTGCGAATAAAATCCCGCCCGTTAACATCGAAATGCTCTTGTACAATCATATCCGCACCTCCTCAAGTAATCGGCGTTCCGTCTGCATAGGCGTTCTCATAGATGCTGCCTTCGATCTGTGCCCATGTAATCGTGCCGTAGCCGTCAACTGTAGACCAGTTGGTTGCGGCTTTGTAGTCAAGCGCTGATCCATCTCCCAGATGGTCGTAGAGAGTTTTCGGAATGTAGATCGTGCCGCCGCTGCCGCCGGATGCAAAAGGTGTTTGACCAAACGCGTTTATGTTCGTCAGCGGCCAAAGAGTGGCAGACCGAAGTATAAGCAGATTAAACTTGTAATCACCTTCAAAGCATCCATTACCGATACCTTTTGTAGCGTTTGGTTGGGTTGAATAATCCGCTGCTGTGAAATCGACACTCGTCAGAGCCATTTTATTTGCTGCATACATTTGGAGTGGTCTGGTACCCGCAAGACCAGAATTCGGCCCTTTTGCAACACAAGTCACAAGAGTGAAGCATCCCTTGAAGCATTCGGTATCCAGCCAAGCATTCGGGCCAAAGAATGCCACTAAGCCTGGATTTAATCTGCACAGATTAGCTCCAACTTTGGTTGCATTTTTTGCTCTAATACTCCGCAGATTAGCAGATGATAGCGTAATGGTCCCGGTAAGGGAGTCGTCATCAACGTCAACGGCATTCCCATTCATCAGCTCAATCAACTGGTTCTGCCCGCCCCCCAAGTAATACAGCGTTACCGTGTACTCAACATCAGCTCGGAAGGTCACTCCGCTCATGGATCGCACGCCTACGCGGATCTTCGTGCCGTCCTGCTTGACTCGATCTCGATTCGTGTTTTCGTAGCTGTACGTATAGGTCGCGGTGCCGTTGCTGTTGTAGTAGTGGACGAGGTTGTTGTAATAGTCATAGCCGTCAGCGCTCGACGCGGGGCCAAAAATGGTCGTTCCTGCCGTCCAGATCACAAAACCGCTCGGGCTTTCGGGGAAATCGTCAGAATTTCCTTGCACGACGATAAACTTCGGCACCTTCGACGGGAGTGGATTGTCAAATTCATAAACGCGAGCGTTGCTGCTCAGCGTAAAGCTGACGGTCTGCTTTGCCATGCCGGGAATATTCTCGATCTCGCTCACGAACCCCGCCGGGAACGCAAGTTGGCTGCTGCCGCCGCTTTTGGCGCGGATGGCGTTGGCAACAGAGGTGAGATCGCTGTCAAGCTGGGTGCTGTCTACATACTCAATCGCCATCAGTAACTACCTCCTGTCCATTGGCCCGTTGCGAGGGGGTAGAGCTTCGTGCTATATGTCTGTTTGGAGCCATTGCTTGTCGTTCCGGTGTAAATCAGCACAAACATATTCATTTCATCATAGAGCATGGCAGCATTAAAAGATGGATAAGTCAAACTTGTCTTACCCACACGGTCGCAAGGAACGTCCGTGAAATCTGTTCCCGCATAAATTCTAAACCAGATTCCTTTTCCTGCTTTCCACGCCGTATCTATCTCGGCCACCGTTTTATCCATCGTTCCGGAGTAGTCCGCAGCGGTTGGTGTCAGTGTCACCACAAATCGGTCATCCTCCGGCACGACAATGCCCGAGGAGTTGACCTTTAGGACCTTTCCTGCATTAGCGGAGCCAAGGTTTGTGTCCAAGAACTGCCGCTCTGCGAGAAGGAAACGATAGCCGTCGTCCTGGAACGGCATATAGAAGTCGTAGAACGCACCATGCGGCTCGTCCACAGCCTGTGCGGCGATGGCGACGCCTGAGCCGGTGTCCGAGTAGCCGGTCGCCAGATACTTTACAGTCCCCACTCCCGGCATGGTGCCGGTGAAATAGACGACACGTCCGGCGTCCATCGCGTCCTTGATCTCGCTCGTGGTTTTGTCGCAGTCGCCGCCGGCGGCGGATGTGAATGTCGCAGTAACGACAAGTGCGCCTGCTGTGGTGCCGCCACCGCCACGACTGCTGATAGCCCCATTCAATGACGCGGACTTAACAATTTTTCCGTAGAGATCCGGCATATCAGCCCACCTCCATACGAGTGACATTGTAGTCCAGCCTAAATTCACTGCATTCTATAATATTAAAATATGCATTTCCTGACTGCAGTCCGACATCATAGTAGTAGCATCCAAAATCCAGTTCGTCAGTGTCTCCAGGGTTGATCGAAAAAGCATATGCACCATCTACAAGGTCGGAAGGCAATATTTCTTTCGAAAACAGATAGACATCATCGCACGGGCTCTTTTTTACACCGAACCTCAGAACCTCATTGCTACTAAGTGTATAAGCAGATCCATTTTCGTCTGTGACGTATATAGACATTGTTTTCGTCGTGCCCCGGACAATAGCCAAAGGCTGTTTCATCGTATCACCTCATTTGCTCATGATAATAAAGCGAGGAGCTGCTGAAGCTGCTCCTCGGTAATGCTTGTGCCCCCAATAGTGATAGAAGGGGAGTATATAGATGACGAAATGGTGATTGGCACATTGAACTTGAAATCCGTTTTACCCCAATCAAAAACCGGGATACCTTCCCTTATGCCGACGTCCGTTGTGACTGTGCTGCACACTGTCGTTCCGTCACCATCGGTAGCCTCAATTTGGAATACATACGATTTTCGGTAGTCGAACCCGGTCTGGCTCCCGTTTGTATCAAGCAACATAATAGGAGCCAGCGTTTTGTAACCGGAACCATGGATTGTCAAACCAGAATCAATCGTTCTCCAGTTATCAGAAAACCATGGTGCATCCGCTTCTTTATAACGATATCTAATGTTAAGCACGTTGTCTACTTCGGATCTCCATTCGCCCGTATATAACATACCAGACAGATCAAGAGATACATCGCCACCTGTTGGTGTTGTACGATATATCTCTGGGTTGCATGTCAGTTTCACGTATGGAATAAGTGCAACCGCAACATTTGTAAATGTGCTGTAGCCACGGCTGTCTATTGCACTGAACTGAAATGTTGCCTGTGCAAGATCATTACCGCTAATTGTCAAAGTATCTCCAGTGATAACGGTTCCATTGATTGACTTTTGTACAATGCTTGCCCCGTTTTTTGCAGTTGCGCTGATAGTGCAAAGCGCATCTGAAATATATCGAACAAGCTTGCTTGTGTCTCCAGTTAACAAAGATGAACTTGTGTTTGTGTCCACAACCGACCCTAATACGATAGGGGAACACTTGTCTTGCGCGGCTCTTGCAATAAATGTGCAGCTCGTAGTATTGCCAACCTGTGTTAAACTTGAAGCGTTTGCATATGTCTTGCATGTGATTGTACAAACGCCAGTGGCAGCATTTGGAATTTGTGAATAGAAAGTATCTGGGACTATAAAGGGAACGCTTGTCCCATCAATAACCTGTCTTGTATTCGATGTTGCTCCATTTGCTGTAATATATCCGGTTAAGCTACCAAATGAATACTCCAAAGTGTGGACATAACTGATATCGTAACGAACTATAGTAATTGTTGATACGGCCTCTATATCAGCATCTGTTGCACCAACATTAGATGCCAAGACCTGTGCTATAGAAACTACGGATACATCACCAGAAACAATATATTGGGCACCACTTACATGATCATTCCCATTAACTGTAAGCGATACAATACGATAGTTATTGTTCGGAGATGCCGAGATTACTAAGTTGTCGTTTGTATAAACATAATCTCCATCCGAAACAGATCCCGTTTGAACATAGTCGCTTGATTGCCTTGCAACCTGTATGGTACTCCCAGCGCCAGCCTGGATCGACAGAGAGTACGCCGTACTATATTCTAACGTTGCATCGCCTGCACTGCCAAACTGCACTGCGTTAATCCCATATGCAGTGCCGGTACCACCATTTTTATCGTACAGGTATAAATATACTTTTTTGCCGCTTAACCAAACCAAATCATTGATGTTGAATTCGATTGAGCGCGTATCGTGGTAAAACCTTACCTCATTGCTTATGACACCAGCCGTTGGGCCGAACCTCCAATACCCAGCGCTATCTGGCTCTTTCATGGAAATTGATGCATAGAGCACCGGGGAACTATGAAATTGAATAAACGAAACAGGAACAGTAAGCGTCCTGCCCTCCATGCGATCGCCAATCGTTGGAACGGTGTATTCTACTGCAACGGCACCATATTCTCTCTCGTTCCAAAGATCCTGCATCCAGTGGCCGATATGCGAACTTCTTCCGTCAGTGTATATTGAGCCGTATTCGAGACCTGATATAGTACCCCTAATAAGTGTAGTTGTAGACATGCTATGCCTCCTTGCTTTCCGTTAGATGTAGAAGCACGCAGTCCTGTCGCCATATTGCTCAAACCTTGCGTGTTCACCAATGATTAAATATTGCCTTGTTGTAATATTGATCGCATTTACGCCGACGTTATTTACTGTCAAAAGATTGTTTTCACCACGGTTTACATACATACCGTCGTTCGTTATAAGGTTTTCTATTTCCTCACCGGATTTAGATATGCGCATACCGTTTTCGTCGAAGGTATACCCGGTTGTCGTCCGAACCCGTTCGGCATCTCCGATAGAATCTGCCAATTGTCCGATTCTGATCTGGATTCCTTGTTCCGTCTGCTCAAGCTGGGTAATCTTTTGATTGACCCCCTGAATAGAACTCGCGATTTTACCATCCATTACAACAAACATATCGTTTCCAGCGGAATCAAGAATTTTCATGTTCTCGCCGACAAACAATTTGCCGATCACTCTTTCTGCGTTGATTCCATAAGTTGTTGTTCCATCCGCCAAGAGCAGTTTCCCAATGGCAACTTTAACAGACTTCCACGCATCGTCGGTCATATAAATCCCGCTGTTAATTAATTTGATTTGCTTGTCGTCATACTCATCAAAAAACGGGATATATTCTCGTCCGAGCAAACCATGGCTGTCGTAAACAATGCTCTGATTATCTGCGTTATCGACGATCTTCATATTCGTCAGGGCAAGCCCATCTTCCACCCAACCGCCAACCGTATTTGCTCCGTCAGACCCATTTTTCGCCTGCCGCGAAACAGCGCCGTAACTGGATGCCATACTTGCGGATTGTTTCAAAATGCTCTGTAGATCACTCATACAGCTCGAACCCTTGCGAACATCAGAGAATTCGACAGAAAGAGATGATATATTATCGTAATTAAACTGGAACCCAATCAATCGAAGACGATAAACGCAGTCATCAATTTGCACTCGAATCCAATTTCCAACCGCAAAATCGTTAACTATTGGCTTAAACTCCGCCATAGATAGCAGATTTTTTAGTTTTGCTGTGATGATGTGCTGCGATGTTGCGGAAGAAAGGATCTCTTTCCTGGCTGTTTCCAAGAACTCTTGCGCTGTTTTAAACAACTCGTCGTTTGTCAATCCATCCGAGATATAGTTCTCATTTTTGTATGTATCCTCTCGGCAATATGACGAGAATTCAACCCATAGCTCTTTCCCGATGAATTGCTCAAAATTAAGCTCTGATTGGATCTTGTCCTTCTCTGAAACAATAAGAGATCGCATGCCGTCATTTTCTTCATTCCCTTTAGCAATAAGAATCTCGTTTTCTCTTGTTTTTATCTCGGCATCAAGAAGGTCGAGCTTTGCCCTATACGGTAAATATAAACCGTAGTAAAGATCATATGTGTTTGTATTGTTATATGCCGCTCCTTGCTGGATCAAAATATCTAACACTGATTGACACGCATCGCGAAAAGACGAAAGGCTAACAAGACAATATTTTGTTATTTCTTCTTGAAAGCTTTGATTATCGAGAGAGAACAGAGCAACTACATCTGTCTTATCTGTAGACTGTTTGTTCAAAATCGATTCAATTTGCTGCTTCGACCGATCCCCCGCATTGCTTGTAAATGTAGCACTTACAGAAACAGAAGCGGTATCGTCCGCATTTGACACATTCGTAACGGTTACGGTTCCCGTCCATACCCCTTCTGTAAATGCAGCGTTAGATGCCTTAACGGTAAACGTATTACGAATAAGAGATTTCGCCCATGCTTCAACCGCAGATGTTGCAGTCGTTAATGTGATTTTTGATGTATCTGCAACAGCCACACAATTATCGCTCCCTGTTAATTTTGCAGATTCGTCATTTGCATCTGTTGGCTCCATAGAAACCGATGGCATTAATTTATTTGTCAAAAACAATTCCAGATCAATTGTATTAAATAGTGCATGCATCAAGTTCGCATAGCCAGTCACATCAGATCCGATCATCTCAAGATCCGGATTCTTTGAGAGATATTTAGAGACAATGGCATTATAAGCATCTATTAGTTGCTGATCTGGCCTGAAAATATATTCGTCCTGGTAATAGGTGTAAAGCGCATCATATGATTCTAAAGCGTTTTTAAGTTCATCCGACATATCTTCCCGCATCTCGTCGGATATATACCAGATATATGATCCGCCGTTTGGGTTGCACGAAGCGACAGTTGCCGTCATTAGATCGTCTCCAGCAACAAGTCTGAAACAATTCTTAACAGACCCTGTATCTACTTCATAGGTAATTTCATTAGCGAGATTATCTTTCGAAACAAAAACTGTCGTGTCTGTACCATATCCAGTCGCAAAATTTGTGCTGCCGCATTTTGTACATTTATCTCTGAATTCTCCGCGTTCCCCACAGTCTTTGCAAACACACTCTAAATCATAAACATTGATCACTCTGTCAATGCCGCCAAACTCATCTATTGCCTTGCAATCATATTCGACAATACAGTTAATCTCTTCTGATATTTTGTCAAATGCTTGGTCTATAGCATCTCCGTCAAACTTAAAGGATCTTTGTATATTTGCAATGCTCTGGTCTACATGTCCGATACGATAATGCGGAGCTTTTTTGAGAATTCTATGCAATATTGAGGCTTCTGGGTTTTCTGGATTATACAACACGGACGGCTCATAATCATCTCTTGCAATATCCGTTTCGGTGTTTATCTCATAGCCATAAAGATATTGCTGGGACAGCTCTGCACGACCAAGCGATGTGGCAATTACGTTTTTGACGCACGCGTCATTCTCATTAATCTCGACCGCAAGCTCATACCAACGATCGTACTCCTTGCAGTACATTGTTTTAAGGGATCGTATTTTATCCCAGAAATATCTATCAAATTCTCCGTCTATATTGGTGCAAGAAAGCTTATTAATTCGGAACGAAATCTCTGAGGCACTATTAAGAGAATCTTTAAGATTGATATCGTAAGCAGGAAGATTCCCTTCAAAACGACCGTTTCTTGTTCCCAAAATATAGATGGGTGCCTCTATGTTCTGTTCCGAATCAAATCTTAATTTGATTCCCATATTTGCCCACCACCTTTATCAGTATGGTACATCTTTTATTGTTGGCTCATACGAGATTAAAACAGAGCATGGGATTCCCTTGGATATAACAACATTATCACGGCTCTCCTTTGTAATACCTGCCCTGAAAAACTCATAATTGAAGTCATTTGCAATGTCATGCGTAGAAGAGGAAGATGTAATAATTCTCCTCGTTCCGTCAACAGTAATTACTTCACCGTTTGAGCACCCTTTTACCTTAAAATCGCATCGTCCCAAATCGCACGAGATATAAATATCTCCATTGCCCGCACATGTAATCGACATGTTAGGATATATAAATCCGTATTCATCTCCATAACAAGAGAACTCTGCGCTATCATTTTGAGATTCAAATGACATATGAGCGGTGACTTCTTCTCCGTGCCCATGGGGAGAATCTGTCATCATTTTCAGCTCGATCCCATATGTCTTACCTGCAATTTGTATTTTTGATAAATTGAAGCTCGCATTAAAATAACAGATGTCGCTTTGCAGATCGTCAGGATCTTTTATGCGGAAAGGGAGGAACTTCCTGCGGTTCAACCACATGGAAATCTTCCTGAATTCACTCCTTGTAATTTCACGCTCATCTGGGCTAAACATATCCGGGTTTTTACAAATCTGGAATGTCGTTTCTAATGCTTTATCATACTTAGCAGATGTCAGTTCAAAATGCGCTCCACGGCTCATCTGAACTGTTTCCATGTTTATCGCAGATCCAGCATCAATGGTGCTCGCTCCACCATCGCTATTAAAAGTGCAAACAATGAACCAAAAGTCGCTCAAATTTGAACCGTCATATTCAAAATCAATTGCGTAAATCTCGCACACCTGCCTTTCAGTTATTTTTTTATTCGACTTATCTGCCCCCTGAATACAGACATATAGTGTTTCTTCAAATCAACAATGTCTTTAATGGCAGACTGATATGCGGCCTTCGCTTCTGCAAGGTCGAGAATCCCTTCTGAGTATTGTTGCCGTAGTTCTTCTATTTGACCGATAAATGTTTTTTCAGCTAATTCTTTTTCTCGAAGAGCGAGATTGAGACCTTCGTTTATCTTTCTCAATCTTTTTATCTCGGCGTAAGCTTGATCTTTTTCTCGTTTACATGTTTCATATAAACGCTCATAATAGCCGCTTCTTTCGATATTTCTCATCATTCTCTCCTATATAAAAAAGCAACTGGCGAGATTGCTCTCACCAGTTGCAATTAAAACTGGAATCTGTTTTTTCTCAATTCGCTTCCGCCAACAGCAATATCTGTAGTCATAGCGCGTAGCATCCTCTCAAATTTTTGATCGTGCTGCATTTGAGAAACCAGATCGTTGTAGTCAATAACTCTCTCGATCGGGATTGTTACATTAACCTCCTCAATGGTCGTCCCACCATTTCCAAACGATCTCGTTTCTCCATAATACGGCTTCTGCGTGATCGCACTAAGGTATGGGGTTGTTCTTAGCACATCCCTAAAAGCTAAAAAGTTAGCGGTATCTCGCGCATTCAATACCAATTCTGGACGACCAGGTGTTCCATCAACTTTCGCTATCCCAGTGTAATCAATCAGCCCGCCATTTGCATACTGCTTAACCGCACCGGCAAGACTCGTATCGTTCCACGCCGCCATTGCAGATACATATGCCTCGATCTTATCGAGGTAGGAATTGACCATTGTTAAATCGTCGCCATATTTCCCGACAGCATCAAGCACAGATCCAGCCCACACCTGATCTACACCAGAAGACATCGTATATCCAACACCGGACGAGATCTCTTGTAGAGTATTGTTGATTTCCTCGGCATGCTCGTTTGACATCTCGATCATGTCTGCAAACAGTTTCTCTATGTCATCAAGCCGCGCATTCAAGGTTTCCTCATACTCATCATATAGATTTGTAAGCAACTCTTTTTGATCTTTGATGTACTGATCATATTCAGTTTCTTGCAGATCTTCCTGTGCTTTTTTCAGATTCTCCTGCAATTTTTGAACTCTTGCGCGATTCTCCTCTGAACTATCATTTGCGTATGCGGCCAACTGTTTCTGGATAGAGGCAATGTTTGCCGTCTTGTCCGAAATCTTTTTCTGATACTCATACAAATCTTTTGCACTGTCAAGACTTTCCGTATATGCGTCAATCAGTTCTTTGAGTGCATTCAGTTCTTTGCTGATCCCATCCTCGACAAGGCTCTTTACGGCTTGCTTCTCTGCTTCCGCAGACTTTATCGATTCGCGTTGTAATTCAAGCAGCTCTTCGCGCCTGCTGATTAATGTCGTATTGTATGGGTCGTTGGCAATTTGCTCCTCAATTCGCTTCATTTCGGCGAAATATGCATCGGCCTGGGCCATATAAGTATCAAAGTTTTGAGCATGTAGACCGACCGTCGCAATTCCATTTGCATTCATCTTGCCGCTGTCATCAAACAGATCGCTATTTGACATCAAATCAATCAAAAAGTCTGCTTCTTCTGTGAGATTTGCAATCTGTTCCTGCGCATAATCGAAATAGGCCCATTGCGTTTCTCTCATGGAATTAGCGTATTCGATCAACTCCTTATTTGCATCTGCTATTTCACTTTCTACATCCATGATGGCAGACTTCATGGAATACCACGCCTCAGAGTTTTCTTCGATTTCGCCGGATGCCATCGCTTCGTTGAAATACCCGTTCAAATCTTCGAGCTCCTTTTGCAGCATGGAAATATTGGCACGCTGAACATCTGCGATAGCAGAGTAATACTCTGCGCTTGCCATGTATCCTTTTGCTTCATGTGTCTCAAGTGATTTCTCGTACATTTCAATACGATGCTCAATGATACCGAGTTGATTATCGAAATCTTTTTGAGCATCTTCGAATCTTGTTTCATAGAGCGAAGCAAGTTTATCATGGAGATCGTCTACGGCTTCTGAACATGCAAGAGCTTTTTCATACCATTTCTTATAGTCATTTATAAGAGTGACAGTATCCTTGTCATACTCTCTTATGTCAATTGTCCCATCACGTACAAGTTCCGCAAGACTCTCATCTAAACCAACGGATTCAGCTTCTTCGAGATACCTATCATATGCTTTTCTCTGGAGATCTATTTCATCTGTTATAGTAGAAATCTCATCTTTTGAAGCAGAAAGCCTTGTAGAAAGCTTTTTATATGTGCTTTCAGCTACCTTTGCAAACGCTTGAATTTTACGGTGAATCCTGTCAATCGCGACTTCGATCCAGTCGATTTTGTCGCCGCCGCCAGATGAATTGCTGCCTCCAGAGTTACTGCCGCCACCGCCGTGCTGGCCAGAGCCGCCAGCATTCCCGCCAGCGCCAGTGTCCTGTGGGGTGTCAATAAGATTGTTCCTCGACTTCGGAATAGGTACGGTGCTGTAAAGAGGCTCACCGCACGCTGCGCATGTGCTTCGCCCAACCGGATTTTTTGCTCCGCAATTTGGACACAAAGTCCACTTTCCATATCGCCCTTCAGTTAGCGACTGGCCACACGCAACGCAGGTGCTAAATCCCTTTGGGTTCATTGTGCCACAGCGGGGACATCTGATTACATTTGCCCCGTTTACTGCCGATCCAAAAGTTTTCACTTTGTGCCCGTTCCGTTTTGCATCTGCAGTCACGTCTGCGGGAAGCACAATAGCTCCCGGTTTCAAATCGACAAGAGCAGGTTTGCCTCCGTTGTATTCTTTCGCAACGCCATCTTGGATGACCGTTTCTGGGCCGAGTTCGTTGATAAACGTTTTCCCACCGGTGGAGTTTGATGTACCAGCAGCACTTGAAGCACCGGTTGTTTTTCCGCCTGAATATCCATTGAAGAGACCGCCGATAATTGGAAGAGATGGCATCACGAACTTCATTACGTGTGTACCGGTAAGCGCGTCAACTCGTTGCTGAAGATCGTCAAGGACACCAATTGCTTGCGAGCCGTCTGCCTCAAAAGTTATATCAGAAGCGTTTTCGTCCAAATTTTCGACGCCGCCGGTCGCCTCGTTGATCCACTGGTACAGTTCCTGCATGCCAGTTGTGTCAATCAAACCGGCAGATTCAAGACTTTTCAGTGTTCCTTGGATATCCCAATAACCAAGCCCGTCACTCGCGAGGGCACCTATGATTTCTTTGATCCCCTCTGCACTCGAAACAACTTCCCCCGGAATCAGGCCGAGTTTATCAGCAAGCTCGCCCATATCCTCGCTGCTCATCATGGCTTGGACACCCATGGCATCAAGCGCATCGAGGAAGGCGATAACGGATGCCTCACTCATATGAGTTGCTTCAGCAAGTGCGGAAACAGATTTGTATGCAAACTGGACATTACCAGCCGCGTCGGTCGTAATCTTTATAGCGTCGCCAAGCTCAGAAGCGTGCTCTTGAAGATAATTGACAAAGTTGTTCGCATAATCATCTGATGCAAATACAGCCTCCCAGATACCGGATGTTAACAACCCGCCAATCTGATCAAGCTCTATATTGTTTTTTGCGAGATAATCGCGGTCAAAGAACAAATCAGCGGCGGCACGCATTTCATAAGTGTCGATCTTGCCAGACTTGTAGGCTTCAACGGCAGACTTATATGCTTTCGCAAGCTCCTCTGCGGCATCGCCCTTTTCGCCGCCTTCGAGCGCTTTTTTATATGCTTCTAATGCCGCTGAAGTTACGGTCAACTCGTCTCGGAGGGACGTAAGATCTCTGACCTGTTCGGAAATGCTCTTATCAAGAACATTGCCTGTATCATCGATATATCCGGATACTTTTTCAAACAGATTGATGAACTGTTCCGGAGAATACTCGTTTACATCAAGGAATTGCTTGAGCTCTTCCCGCATCTCTTCGGTTGCTTCTCCGCCATATTTTAGATACTTTAGCGTATCAGCAGAGAGAGACTTGATTTCTTCCCGGAATCTTGGTACGCCATAAAAATTTTCAAAACCGCTAATGCTTGAAAGATATGCATCAACAGCCTTCGCTGCTTCATCCTCGCCGCCTTGGAACAAATCCGAACCAAGTGTATTCTCAATCAGAGAATGCCTGAATTCTTTAAATGCATCGAGGGTTTCTGGAAGTTTCCCCTTCGACTGAGCTACAAAATCCTCATATTGATATTCGATGAGTAATTTGTTGTTGGCAGCGATGTTATCCATCAACTCGCTAACTTCTGGCTCAAGTCGATCCCTGGTATAAACGGCGTACTGGTAAATTTCCCAGTCCATCATCTCTTTTGTGGTCCACTTACCCTCTTCAACGCCTTTTTGCATTATTTCTATGGCCTTTACCGCATCATTATAAACCTTTTCGGCATCGCCAGTGAATGCAAATTTTTCGGTTTCCCAGACTTGTGTCCCTGTTTTTTCTCTTCGAGTATTAGAATAGTATTCTCCTAATGCAGATTCTATAGCTTTAAGTGCATCATATTGTCTATTATTCTCCCAGACAGGAACATCATCGGCTGAAATCTCATAAGGATCAAAATAATGAGTTTTAGATCGAATACCGAGCACATCCAATTTGGTGTCAGACGGCATCCATTTATTGTTATCACCGCTACCCCATTCTTCCGCGAGTTTTTCACGAGCGGCATTAATTCCATCTATACCCTTGTAGATATTCTCTAATAGTTTTTGACGAACAGTTTCATCCATGGCATCCGTCAAGTCGTAGTAATCATCTGCAAGATTTCTGACGGCATATCCCTCAGCACCCAGAGCATCAATCAGATTGTTCGTAGCCTCAACATATGCTTCTTTGTTACTGCCATCCTTCTTATACTGCTCGTCCGCTGCCTTATATGCTGCGTACAGTTCGCGGATCGACTTGCTCTCATCGACTGCCTTTGTACCAGCGTCGATAGTCTTTTGCAGAGCTTCAAGGCGAGCTTCTTTTGCAGCCTTGGCAATGCGAGCAATCCCAACGGCAATGGCAGCAATGCCAGCCGCCGCCGCGAGATACGGATGGGCGACAATTGTTGCCTTGAGACCCTTGAAGACTTTACTGAGGCGACTACCGCCAACAGCAGCGCTTTTTTCAGCGGCTGTAAGCCCAAGCATACTCGTTGCGGCGGCACCGGCTTCAACAGATAGCTTCCCCTCGTTTACCGCAGCTCCAATCGCCTTTGCGGCAAGATCACCAGTCACATTCCCCAAGTTCTTGACAAAACCAGCCGCTTCTCCGAGAACTTTAAGCCGCTATTCATTGACACGATTATTTTATGGTGGTATTATCAAATAAAGAGAATAATATGAAGAGGTGAAAACAATGGACGAAAACATCACGAAACAACAAACAGAAACAACTTTCATTAAATGCCCAATTTGTAAAAACAATCTTTCATATATAAAATTTGGTGATGATGGATCGCAGTATGGTGAATGTACGCGGTGCTCGTTTATTACTTTTAAATCTGCAACCAGCATGCACGCAACAAATCTTGTTTCTTGCCCCTTCTGCCAATCTACCAACTGTAAGAAAATCAGTGGTGCTTCTAAGATTGGGAAGGTCGCGTTGTTTGGTGTGTTTGCTGCTGGATCTGTGAGCAAGACTTGGCACTGCAATAACTGTGGAAGTAATTTCGGATAATAATTTTTTGAGGCTGTTGCAACAGCCTCTTTTTTTATTTTGTTGTATGCACATTCGGACATGCTTTAACAGCGAATGAAATATGGTTTTCATCCACTGCGAGAGATTCTGCCCTGCGAACATCTCCGTCATAAGATCCTTTATCCCGGCATCGGTTTCCCGATTGTTGCCACCGGATTATATGGATCGACAGGGGAGAACCTGCTGACGGGTTAGCTGCGCATTGCCCATTATTGCGTCCTGTAGGCGTTATGGTTTAGCCTTGGACATCCCACTCCCGCGTGCCACGGTTTGACTTGTTTGCCTCGTCGGCTGCCATAAAGGCGTAGTGGGCGTTAGGGGTTCGCGCAATTTACTCTCTTTTTATTTTTGAACTTTCATCCTATGGACTTGTTCACGCAACCTTTACTGCGCATTCTTGCCCATAGTAGGCCAGCTTAAAAATCTCGGAATTAAGCGAGCCCTCAAGGGGCCGACCGAAGTTCGCGAAAAAGGCCGTTAGTCCGCCGGCGGCGAGAAGCGTACCACCAGGGCCAAGGAAGCCTGTAATAGATTCAAGAACACTAAGAAGAGCCGTGAGGACCTCAATAGCAGAACCAATTCCTTCACGAGGAAATAGATTTTGCCAGATCCCGACGCCAGTTTCTTTCAGCGCATTGAGTTTATATTCGAGAGAGTCCATGATGATGGACATCTCACGGTCAGCGTCACCTGCGCTGTTAGACATTTCGGACATTGCTTTTTCAGCGGCCTCAAAATTCTGAATAATGGCCAAACCAATATTTGCGCGGTTTTTGCCAAACAGTTTTTCCATAAGGTTCTGTTTGGTTTTCGCATCAAGCTCGTCCCATATTTCTGCAATATCATGCAGATAATCATAAATGTCTTTATACTGCGTTTGAGTTTCGTCTGTAAACAGCGAAACACCTTTATAATTATTGCTTGCAACCTTTGTAAGATCAATTACATCTCCGGTTATGTTCGTGAGGTTTTCGGAAAGCTCTTCCGTTTCTTCATCGTACCCTCTCACGCGCAAAGATATTGACCGAAGTGCATTACCAACCTTGGACGCATCTTGGGCAATTTCTTGTCCTGCTGTGAACAGCGCAATTGTCTTGTCCAAGTTTGTATTCATTGCCGCCATTGCAGACGCAGCATTTTGAAGACCCTGGATAATTTCTGCATTGCTGGTTGCCGCTGTGTTGCCTATGCGGTTTATTTTTGACATGATTCCGTCAAGAACTTCGTCGGTCTCAAGGCCATACGCCTTCATGACAGAAACAAGCCCGGTTGTAGCGTCATCAACAGACAAGCCTGGTGAAATAGCAGCAAACTGGGCGGAGTACCGCGCCATCATGGTTGCGTCGGTCTTTGAAGAAAAACCAAGCCTTGACCAGTCTGCGGCAGATTGAATGATCTGCTGCGTCGTTGCTCCAAGTTTTTTTGCCTCGGTATTTGCATCACGGTAAAATGCAACGAGATCTTTGTCGGACATCGTTGTCGTCTTGCGGAGATCGACAAGTGCCGTGTCGAGTCCGACAACAGTATTAACCCCTTCTTTTACGGCATTAATGATCATTGTAACAATCTGAAATGCGCTTCCAAGGCCAAGAACCTGAAGCCCAATATTCTTAAAGTTCGTCAAGAACGAATTTGTTACAAGACCAGCCGCCTTTGCCTGAGACTGCAATTTCGCAAATTCAGTCGAAATTCTCTGCAATACAGCCGGGTCTTTATTCCCACTTAACTCAGAAAGTATATTCTCAAGTTCTGAACGGAATGCATCTGCCGCCTTCGTGTTTTTCCCCATCCACGCTTGGATGTCATTAGACAATTTTTCAGATTTTATAGAGGTTAAGGCTTCCTTGTTCGCCTTTTCCCAATCCTTTTTCATTGCCGCAGCGGCTTGTTTCCATTCTTTCTCAGCTTGTTTCGCAGCCTGCGTTTGCGCCTTTTCCGCTCGTTTTGCGGCACTTTCCGCAGCCTGTGCTTGTTTATCTGCAGACTTTGCAATTGCCGCGTCAAGCTTGGCTTGTGCGTCCTGTTGAGCCTTGATCAGTGCGCTGGTCTGAGACGAACTAAGTTTGGATGCATTGCCAGAGTACAGATTTTTATACTTTTCCTTTAGAGCATCGAGTTGTTTATTAAGCTCGGCAATCTGCTTTGCGTCTTTCTGAGCATCAAGACCAGCAATCTTTACATTCATGGAACCGATGCTCTTTTGGAGTTTCATCAATTCCTGGAACGACTTCGTTACTTCATCAATTTGTTTAGCGGTCGCGCCGCCTTTCATAAAGTTTCCGTCGATCTTAACTTTCAAATTTGCCTTGTTCAGTTCCGCCTGCAACTGTTTGGCCAAACTTGTTGCATTTATTGAAAACTTGTTGATCTTTAGCGGCACATCAGACTTGGCGTTTCTAATCGCTGAGTCTAAACTTTTTTGTTTGAGTTCCGCTACTAACGAAACTCTGAATTCGTCAGCCATTTATTTCCCTCCTCTCATCGATTCGGTCAATAAAAAAATCGCCCACTACGGACGAACAAATCAAACTATTATTCATTTTACAGATCCTCCAATGAGGTCTGCCCTACATTCTTAATGCCATCAGCGCCAAAATACTTCTCAAACATGGAATCTTCCGGGCGATCGTCATAAACGGAGACCAAATCCCGGCTCATCCAGCCCATAAGCGATTGGACGACACTCTCAGGCAGATTCTGCTCAAGCAAATATGATGTGAATAAATGCCTGCACGCGTGAGCGTAAAATGGCTTCCCAAGAAACTTCGAGAATTTATCATACATAGCGTTGATCGTGGCGATCGTAATGTGTTCATTCTGGTCGCTCTGGCTCGGGAACAACCACTCGCTCTCAATTCCAAGTCGTTCTCTCTCGCCCATCCACATGTCAAAGTACGGCTGGAATGGTTTCGCCAGCGTATACACGTCCAGCAGTTTTCCTCTCGACCCGCGACCCTTTGTCACCATCTTCTCCGGCGTCTTGTATAGCGAGCCACCACAGATCAGATTCTCCTTGTCAAAATAAGAAACCTTAAACCGGCACAATTCCGCCTTGCGCCTTCCGCTATACATAGCCAGAGCCAGAATACACGCACGCATGAACTGCTTTTCTTCCACAAGCTTATCCAGCAAGGGTTGTAATTCATCCATCGAAAAAACAGACTTCTCTCTGACGGCCTCATTGACGGGAGACTCGATTTTGTTCCAGATTGCCCTGTAATCAGGATAATCCTCATCCAACATACGCTCAATAAAGTTCTCCAGAGACCGCGCTGTTGCCTTCACGGTGCGTATTCTTCGCGGCGACCATCCCCATACGTTCAGCGCATGGTTTTGAAACTTTGTGATTTCGCGCTTCGTGAAATCAACAAAAGCTTTATTCTTGTTGAACTCCAAACTCCAGCACCAAATGATGTGCAGATTGCTTGTGTATTGACGAATTGTGTTTCTCGCCTTATCTGTCGCTTCCAGATATTCAAGGAAGTCTTTCTCAAGTTCCAAGTTATCCGGGTTCACCTGCTTCATCTTTTCTTCGGATGTTATTTCATTGTAGACGGTAGACCGCCCTTCAACTTTTCCCAATCATAATCACTTCCTTACTTAAAATGCGCCTTTATTGTTTTGCGTAGAGACTTTTTCATCTCCGTCTTGGCTTTTTTCCAGAATCCTTTATTACCGACGGTCGGGCGTGCATTTGCACCGCTATTCGTAGTAAATGGCACCCCCTGATCTGCCAAAAGAAGTACCTGCCCCATAGTTGGGCGAGCTCCGCTCAAATAGCTTGATTGATCGTTAAGATAAGCATCAAATGCTATAGCATCACTACCTGCTCGCCTTACATCTGTTACCGTCGGCGTGTCTCCGAGAGCACCAGTTCGAGTATATTGTTTTGGAGCGCCACCGGCATAGAAGTAGTCCGTAGCCTCCTGCATATCTGCCAAAACTGTCTCAGACGCTTCTTTCATGGCAGATGACATTTCTTTCAAAAGCATTGCCCTAAGCTCTGCCATATTGTTTGCCGTTGGCATACCATCGTCTCCTTACTGCTTATTCAGTACCTGCTCAACAAAACTTACTACGTTCTCACCGCTGGCAATTTCCTGAAAGCGATTCGAGTCACCAAAAATCTTTGCGAGATTATCTGGTGTGAAATATTGCTCCACAAACGTGGCGATCATCGTAACTGCGCGGCCAACAGAACTTTTCTTGTCGTCAACGATTTTCAAAGCATCGCGGTATGCGTTGCCAAAATTGATTGATGTTTTATAAATATCGTCCACCGCGTCATTAAACGCTGCAATAAATTCATCGTCTGCAAAAACTACCTCGATAGGATATGCATTTCCATCAGATTCCGCCTGAATCTTATAATCATGCTCCTTAACGCAGTGATTAAAAAATGCTTCCATCGCAGCAATCTTGCCAATGTGAGGGACATAGTTGCCATCATCATCAAAATAGCCATCAACGATTTCTGAAACTACATCCATATACTCAGAAATATTAAGCTTTGTATCAATTCTCATTTCTCTACCTTCCTCCAAACTCAATAAAATCAGTTTTTCATTTCCGACAGGAACTTGTCCATGTCATATCTATAGTTCACCTTGATCTTCCTCTGCGGAATCACAAA
>OCTX014527147.1_pt1 | contig 33140 bp, 27 predicted proteins | sample 1539691 | NCBI WGS metagenome assembly OCTX01 (sample SAMN02144231, study PRJEB22623) | gut metagenome | biome: sheep rumen | host: Ovis aries | place: New Zealand
GCGCGTAACTTTATGTATCTTTGGCTTCGCCGAACTTACCATGCACTCGGAAATGAAAAGAAAAACGAGTTTTCCTTTTGCTTTTCTCTCGTTTTTTCGTAACTTTGGAAGAATTCGCAGAACTTCTTTGTATAAAGGCGATGCAGAGGATTGAGAAAATTCAGGGTTACGATTTGGAGACCGTACTCAATTCCACGTTCTGCTATAAATTGCTCAATGCGCTCGGCTTTGCCGCTTCGCTTGTCGAAGAACACCCGACAATGAGCCACCAGCCGTTTCAATGACTCCTATCGAGTGCAAAGATATAACAAAAATCCGAAATGACAAAATAATTTCAATGTAATTTATGTGTAATTGAAAAAGTACAAACTCTGCTGTTGACCACGGCAACTATCAGTCATTCGATAGTAATCGACCTCAGCCCATGTTATAAGAATAAGGCTGCCTATCTCCTTGTGGTTAAATAAGGTTAATAAACAAAAAATATGAAAATAAAGTTGTATCTTTGCAATATAAAAATTGGGAATCATGGTTAATGAAATGAAGTTGCAGGACATCCGCCTAAAGTTGCATACACTACGCGAAAGTGGAGAGCTTGATGGCGAAGGGGCAGACAGGAGCGAGAATCTGCACCGCTTATTTATGTACCCAGCAATGATGGTTCCCGCTGCTCAACATGCTGTTATCAAGGTCGTAGCAGACTGTATGCCTGACGATGCATGGGCAATAGACCCCTTTATGGGGTCTGGTACATCTTTGATGTCGTGTATGGAGTTCGGGTTTAATATTTATGGTCAGGACATCAATCCCTTTGCTGTAATGTTGAGCAAAGCCAAGGTGAAACGCTATGATATGCTCCAATTGAAATCTGTTTGCAAGACCGTTTTAGAAACTATAGCATCAGATGACGGTGACGACGTGGATATTTCCTTTGATAAAATTGACAAGTGGTTTAATCATGATGTTCAGATTTCTCTTTCTAAAATTCGGCGAGCGATTCAGTCTGTAGATCACATATCTATTCGTTATTTTTTATGGGTCATAATGTCAGAGATAATCCGTACAGGCAGCAATGATCGCACCTCCACCTTTAAATTACACCGCCGCAAAGAAGAGGACATCCAAAAACGTAAAGTTAATATTATCAAGGAGTTTTCTGCTCTAGTGAATCGTGGCATAGAAGATATTGACAACTATTGGGGAAAGGTGGATAAAGAGAGTGGAAGATTAACCACAAATCATGAAGTAATTTCCGATATCCGTTGGGGCAATACCAAAGAATTAGTTCAGTCGAAAACGAAATTCGATTTGTTAGTATCTTCGCCCCCTTATGGTGACAATCATACCACTGTAACCTATGGTCAGACTTCTTATTTGCCTCTTCAATGGATAGACCCCATTGATTTGGATTGTCCATTCGATTATGTCAAGACCACTCAGGAGATAGACCGTCAAAGCCTTGGTGGAATAATAGACAACAAAATAGTAGAAAGTAAAGCCAAGGAGCTTTTTGCTAAGAGCCTATCATTTAAGATGTTTTACGAAGGCATTCCTGCTGAAGAGCAGAAAAAATACAGCAAGACAATCTTTTTCATAGCTGACTTTGCAGAAAGTCTAAACAAGATAGTGAATAGTATGAAATCTAATGCCTTTTATATATGGACAATAGGCAACCGATTTGTTGGTGGTCGTGAAGTACCAAACGACAAAATACTGATAGACTTAATGGCCTCTGAGGGTATAGAATTGTTTGATCGAGCCGAACGCCATATATTAAATAAAAAACAAGCTCGTAAGAACAACTATTCTAAAACTATGGAGAAGGAGCATATACTTATTTTCCATTGAAATTAGCAAGTTATGGACAATCAATTTGATATTAATCCGCATGTAATAAGACAACTTGGTGAAGAGTTGGTTCCTGATGAGATGACAGCTCTAATGGAGTTAATAAAGAATTCTTACGATGCTGATGCCAGTTACGTAAAAATTGACATCAATACAAGTGGAGTATATAGTGGCGAACAACTTTCTTTTCCTAATCACACAGGATATATAATTGTTGAGGACTCTGGTGTTGGTATGGATGATAAGGCAATTGCAAAATCATGGCTGACGATTTCTTATTCAGATAAACGTGCAGGGGCTGATGGTATCAAAAAGAAAACAAAAAAAGAGCGCACTCCTCTTGGAGATAAGGGTTTAGGAAGATTGAGCACTCAACGATTGTCCGACTGTTGTGAGATATTTACAGTGCCGGAAGGTGGTTCTAAACGTTACCATGTTGCTTTTGACTGGCGTGAATTTGACAGGGTGGAAAGGCTTTCACAAGTACCTGTAAAAGTTGAATCGTTACCTGCAGGGGAGATGAAAGGGACAAAATTGATACTTACGAATCTCCATTCAGTAGAGGTCTGGAAGGGTGATCGTTTGGAAGCATTTAAAAACAAGATTGTTCAAATACTAACACCTTTTTCTGAAGTACGGAAGTTCTATGTTTATATTACTATTGACGGTGAGAACATTGACGTAATGAAGAAAATGGATAGTATCCTGTCTTTATGCCAGTCTTCATACGAATTCTCTTTTGACGGTGAGTTTTTGACGGTATCCGGCATTATTAAACCTGTAAAATTAGGTTCCGGTAACAATCGGACTGTACTTGACAACTACAGAGCATTTATTGAAAAGGATGGCGGAGAAAAGTTTGCAAAATATTTCTTTGAGACAAAAACTAAGGACAAGTCCTTCTTCCGCCCTAAAGGAAATGGCTTTATTGCCTTTTCAAAGCGATTCTCTTTTCAGAATGATATGGCAGGTTTATTATCTTTGTATGGAAAGAAATGCAATCCTGGATCATTTAGTGGCAAGATTTACGACTTTGCCTTAACTGATAATTTTGGTGCTGTTACAGATGTATTTAATACTGCATCAGAATATAAAGAGTATGTGAAGACTCAGACAGGCATAAAAATATACCGTGATGGTTTTGCAGTTCAGCCCTACGGATTTGGTCAAAATGACTGGCTTGGACTTAGTAAAGGTCAAACATCAGGTTCCTCATTCTATGGATTGCGTCCTGACAATACAGTTGGATATTTTTCCATTAGTGAGGGCGTGAATATCCATCTAAAAGACAAAACCGACCGACAGGGTTTTGTGGAAAATGAATATCAGTATAATTTTGAGTTGATATCTGTAATCTACATACGGAAGGTCTGTGATAGTTTTATTGAGGCTGTAAGACGTACATATAATGATTTTATTCGAAAGAACAAACAAGAAAACACTGGTATAAGAACAATTCAGCAGGCTTATTCTGAGATACGTTCAGCTGCTGATGCATCAACAGGATATACAAAACGAGTGAGTGAACTACGAAAAGAAGTTCGCCACTTTGAGGAAGCATCAAACCAGATTATTCAAGATGCCAATTCACTTTTTAGTGCAGGAAGTTACGAAAAAGCCTTGAATTTGTTAGAGAAAAACAAATCTACATTTCAACGTGCTCAATCGCTATTGTCAGAACTTGAAAACTTCGTCCATCAGACTTCTCGCTTATCCTCTTCTGTTGATTATATTGAGCCGAAGATAGAAACGTTAGAGCAACAACTTGATGATTTTTCCACATTGGCTGCGATAGGTATGACCGCAGAGTCCATCACTCATGAGTTTCCCAACTTGATAAAACGCCTAAATGAAAGTAACGGCGTTTTTAAGAAAAAAGTTAGCAAAGAACCTATTGCGCGCGAATCGTGTCAGGATTTCTCTAGACAAGTGGACATTACCACTAATTCTATGACACAACAGCTGAAACATGTTTCTCCAGCATTGCGCTATGCCCGTGAATCGAAAGAAACTTTTGATATACGTCATTTCTTCGAGTTACAAAAGGAACAATATTATGACCTTTATATGAAAAAATATGATGTTAAGCTTGAAATAACAGAAGCAACTCCATTCTCAATAACAATCAATGAAGGGCGATTTATCCAAATTATTGATAATTTAATAAATAATTCAATCTATTGGTTACGTCAGCAACCTGTACAAATTGGGGAACCTGTCGTTTCAATAACTATTAAGAAACCATGGCTTTATGTGTCAGATAATGGCTTGGGGGTTGCCCCTGCTGTAGAAGAATCTTTGTTTGAACCCTTTGTCACGATGAAGCCCAAAGGACAAGGACGTGGATTGGGACTATTTATTGTACGTCAACTCTTGGATGCTGTAGGATGTTCTATCGTGCTTGATGAGAGAAGAAACATGCAAAAAAGGCGATATATATTCGCTATTAACCTTTCAAATATCGAGTAATAATGAAGTTGGAAGAAGGAAAAAAGCTTATAAAAAGTATTCTTGAAAGCGTTGGAGTGTCAATTGTCTATTATATTGATGACTATCTAAGTAATGATGGGCTTCAGTCAATCATAACATATATAGAGGAAGCCTCTGAGGAAGAACTTCAAAACCACGCATCAATAATACCGGAGCAAATAATAGATACAAAATCTTTTAATCCAGATATAAGAGATACAATTCAAACGTGGTGGGAAACTCTTTCTAATGCAAAACGTGAAGAAGTTATCTGTCAATGTGCTCCATCCCAAGTCTCTCAAGCCGAAAGCCAAATCCAGCAGTTATTTGGTGATAAATGTGTTATGTGTTCTCCATTGCAGTGGGAAGACAAATATTCGTCCACTTGTTTGGAAAAAATAAGAAATGGAGAGAAAGCTCTTCTTTTATTTGACCAGCGGTTAGGCGCACCAACAATTGGGGATGGAGAAAGTCGAACTGGTCTTTCTTTGGCACAAAGTTTCAGTGGCAATGAGGGTGTTAAAGAAAACTCCTATTGTGGTATTTTTTCACAATCATTTGGTAGAGAGGAAGAATTCAAGTTCCGTAATGAGAACCGTGAACAATTGTCTTCATGGGCGTTCCCACTTTCCAAGAAGCGTATGCCATCCGATGATGACTATACACTTTTTATAGAAGGATTGAATAATCTTTTTTGGGTAGGGTATGTTGACAACCTTTCAGACATAGCAAAGAATCTTATTGAGGAAACTTCCCAAAAAATATCAGATGAATTCGGCAAGATTCTTCCCTCGGAGTTCAAACAAATGGTTATAGATAGTTCTTCCGAAGAAGGCTGTCGGGAAATTGACACCCTATTGCGTCTAATTCATATAATATTTCATAGAGAGTTGCAAGGAGCACTCTCAAGGACAAAAGACGGTATGAAAGCTTTTAATCATGGAGTGGAACATATCAAGGAAATAGACTCTATGGTTTCTAAGTCAATCAAGAAAAACCTACAAGTTCCTAGTTATGATGCAGAAGCTATCCACAAATTTTTCCAAGACGAAAATTTTATTCCGGGAAATGTTGTAAATAATCTTTTGATGCCTCTTCAAAATGGTGACGTGTTTTGTGTTAATAACTCATCCTATTACGTTCTCTTATGCCAACCATGCACAATTTCTATACGAAAAAACGGTAGACGTGGTGGTAACGGAATCGGATATTTCGTTCCATTAGAAGAATCTAAAGCCGAATACAGCATAGAAAAAGACCTTGCTGCCGTCTTAAGCAAAAATGGTGACGCACAAGAAAAGGCAAAAGTGAAATTAAGAGAAAATATTCACTGTAAATTAAAATCGGCAGCTCAGGGTTATTCATATAAGGTAAAATGTTCTATCAATAATAAGAGTTTGTGTGCTTCAATGAATAAATACACTCCTATTCATTTGTCATTGTTGGATTATTCTACTTTCTCAGAGGATGGACAAGTTGTTATCAATAAGGAATGCTCTCCCAATCTTCATCAAAACCAAAAACAGTTGAACGAAAATCATGCTATTTATTTTAAAAATATTATGGATTTAGACAACCTTGTTTCTGGACTCAATGAGGATTGCCATGTTGTAGTGAAAAACAAGATAGAGAATTGGTTCTATTCGCTATTAACAAAACTTGGGGTAAAACCGAGATTTGAAAACTGTCAGTACTTTTTCCCGATTAAAAGGTATGGGCATATTCAAGAACCTTTATCTTCAGATTTACTAACCCAGTTATCTCACTATATTTCGCGTGCAGGATTACCTAGTGAATTTGAGAGGTAAAATTGAGATAAAGGCCAATTCTCTTTTGTGTCACCGATTCTACTATAGATTATCCAAATCAAAACCTCTACGCTTGAATAATCTTAAAGATTACAGTATAGATGGAAGTTTTTACTAACATTGAAACATATCCAATAGTCAATGATGGCTAAATCTGCATTCTATATTAAATAATGTGTAAATTCTGTATTAAATCACAATAATTTCAGGAGAAATCACTATCTTTGCAAACTAGAACAAAATACAGGAGATATGCAAGAGAAGTGGAACCAATTCGTATATTATTTGCGTGAAGCCAAGAAAAATGGTGTGGAAGAGCCTGAATATCATTCAACGATAGAGGCTCAGCTACAGTTGTTAGGCTGGATGCGATATAAGAACGAGATATGTCACAAGCCGAACCTCTCCATCGGCAACAACGGACATATTCAGCCGGATATTTTGATTCAGAAGGATGATAAGAAGCAGTTTGTCATCGAGGTAAAGCGTCCCTTGCATACGCAGATTGCGAAAGACAGAGATCAGTTGGTGTCATATATGCGCCAGTTGAAACTGAAAGCAGGTATCTATATTGGAGAGCACATTGAGATATTCTATGACCAGCCCGACAGCGAAAATGCCGTTTCTGTACTGACTATCCCATTGGAACTTGATAACAAACGTGGAGCACGTTTTGTGGAGTTGTTCTCGAAAGAGCGCTTCAGCAAAGATACCATCGTTCAATTCTGCGAAGATCGCATCAAGGAACTACGCCATCAGGAAAGTCTGAACAAGATAAAAGACTATCTGGTTACCGATGCCCAAGGGCAGATAGCGGAAGGTATGAAGATGTACCTGATGGAGAAGTATGGCAACACGTTCTCTGAAAGCGACATCGTGGGTATGCTGGCATCTTTAAACTTCACGGCAACGCCTAAAGACGGACAGCAGCCCATAGTAGTTACGCCTACTCCTGCACCACAGAAACAAGACTCAGAAACTACAAAGCCCAGGCAACAACACGATAAAACCCAGTATTCGATTAATGGTGGAAGTTTTGAAGGGAAGCGTCGTTTCGTGCATCAGTTGGTGAAATTGTACGTAGAACAACATCCTGCGGCAACATTTACAGAGCTGGAAAAAGTGTTTCCACCTACGCTTCAAGGTTCATACGGTGTGATTCGTACCGTTGACTATATCCGCGAAAAGGATGTTGAGGAATACAGATATCTGATGAAAGCCAATGAGATTCTTCGTAGTGCTGACGGTGTGACATTTGCCGTTTGCTCTCAATGGGGAATTGGGAATACTCCAAGAATGGTGGAATTGGCAAAGAAGTTGGGCTATAACATTACTACTTCAGGCGAAGCATCTGCTCCAGTTTCTGGTACACCTCGAAAAGAGGACCAAATAACTTGTATTCTTACTCGCAATGCCAATGCCAAAGGTCTCTTCGATGTTAGCACCCAATCGCTGACAGTCTTGAAAGGCAGCACCATCAACCCCCAACATTTGGATAAGATAAAGCCAGACACTAAGAAGAAACGTGATGCCTTGATTGCTGAATTCACAGAGCGCAGAGGTGACAAGCTGGTTGTAACGAAAGATACAACTTTCAACTCACCCAGTGGTGCAGCTGTTTTCTGTGTTGGTGGTTCATCAAATGGTTGGAAGGACTGGAGGGACGAAAAGAATAACGAACTTGATATTTACAGAAAATAAAATATGCAAAATACATCCTCTAACATACCCATGCCCACTTACATCAGCCTGTTTAGTTGTGCTGGTGTGGGCTGCTATGGTTTTAAGATGGAGGGTTTCTCTTGTATTGCCTCTGTGGAATTGAATGCTAGGAGGTTGAATGTTCAGAAATATAATCAGAAATGCAAATATCCCACTGGCTATATTTGTGGCGATATGACGACACAGAGCACCAAGAATTTGGTGTTTGCTGAGATTGATAGATGGAAGCGCAGGGAGAAGCTGAAGAAAGTGGACGTGCTTGTTGCTACACCTCCTTGTCAGGGTATCAGTGTGATAAATCACAAGAAGAAGGATGAGATAAACCGCAATAGCCTCGTTATTGAGTCTGTTGAAATGGTGGAACAGATTCGTCCCAAGGTGTTCGTTTTCGAGAATGTAATGGCGTTTGAAAAGACGCTATGCATTACCAAGGATGATCGTATTATGCCTATTGGCGAATTTATCCGCGAGGCTCTTGGCGAGAACTATGTTATTTCGAGTCGCATCTTGAATTTCATGAACTATGGAGCCAATTCCTCACGTACCCGTACATTGGTAATCGGTGTTGACAAGGCTTACAAAGAAACCATTACTCCATACGATTTATTCCCAGATTATTGTAAAGAAAAAACTCTTCGTGAGGTCGTTGGTGACTTCCCCGTTTTGGAATGGGGCGAGATTTCACAGGATGATTTCTACCATGCTTTTCGTACCTACGATGCGAAGATGCGTGGCTGGATACACGACCTGAAAGAAGGTGAATCAGCCTTTGACAATGCTGATCCTTTGAAACGTCCTCATAAAATGGTTAATGGGGAACTCGTGGAGAATATAAGGAAGAACAGGGATAAATATACTCGCCAGAAATGGGACAGATTTATACAATGTGTTCACACAAGAAACGACCAACTTGCAGCACAAAACACTGTTCACCCAGAACAGGATCGTGTTTTCAGCATCAGAGAACTGATGACGATGATGAATGTACCTTTTGGGTTTAATTGGGTAGATAAGTCATTGGAGCAGTTGAACAATCTGCCGGATGCAGAAAAGCGCAAGGTTTACAAGGAGAACGAAACGAATATCAGGCAATGTCTGGGCGAAGCCGTTCCTACTATTATCATGCAGCAGATAGCCCATCGCATTAGGTTGTTGTTTGGACGAAAATTAATAGGTGCTGCTGAAATCAACAAAATCATTGAGACTGACAAATTGGTGGAAAGGGAGAAACTTTTGAGTTTCTTGGATACTAATCCTTTGGAACTTGACCTTCCCACTTTAATGAGAATCACAGAACTATGCAATGCAGAGAGGGAGAAAAATGCAGCTTTCTACACCAACAAATATCTGGTGAATGACACGGTGGATAAGTTGCCTGACTTTTCACAGCCAGAACTACGAATCATCGAGCCGTCTGGTGGCGCTGGTGGCTTTGTTCCTTTCCTCATCCGCAAGTATGCACATATCCCTCATGTTATCATAGACATTGTGGATATTGACCCCAATAGTATCGCCAATCTGAAATTGCTGCTGAAGTATCTTGATATTCCCAAGAACTTCTCCATCAATCTTATTTGCAGCGACTTTCTGTATTATGATGCCCCATACAAGTACGACTTGGCAATAGGCAATCCTCCCTTCTCAAAGTTGAAGCAAAAGGCAAAGGATATTGCATTTTGGTTCTTCCACAACGTGAACCAGGAAACAAACGATTTGGCAGAAATGTTCTTGGAAAAGTGCATGTTCATTGCAGATTGTGTAGCCCTGATTCTGAATAAGAATATTCTTAGTGGTGAGGAATTTTTCCCAACTCATGATTTGCTACGTAAGGTCAAAATAGATAGTATTATTGACTTTGGCAGGCATGGATTCACTGGCGTTTCCATCGAGACTATATGCCTCGTGATTTATCCCAAGCAGAAGCCAGACGTGACTACCGTGTACAACATGAAGTACAACAAGATATACCATCAGAAGCAGTCATATATATCTGATAAGAAATATCCGTACTTCATCATCTATAGGGATGCAGAGTTTGACAGGGTGGCAGACAAGTTGACTTTTGGTGTATTTACCGTATTCAGAGACCGTCAGATAACAAAGCAAAACTCCACAAAAGAAAATGGCGAGAGTCGTATCTGGGTTATCAAGGGCAGGAATATTGATGATGATGCGAAGGGTATCACGCATATTCCAGAGTACGACACGTATATTGATCGTTCCGTCGCAAAGGAATTCAATTCTTATATTTATGTGAATGATAATGGCGTATACTTGACGCCAAACATGACGTACAATACACGTGTCATCAAAAATATACCTAATGTCATCGCTGATGGTTCTGTTGCAATCCTTATTCCCAAGCAAAAGGGAATGGAACTGACAGATGACCAGATGGCATACTTCTCATCAGACGAGTACAGGAGATTCTACATCACAGCAAGAAACCTCTCCACTCAGTCTATAAACGTTGATAGATGTAGTGTTTACTTTTATGGAATATTGAAGCAATGACTCAGAACCTATTGGAGCAGTTCTTGAATGCTCATGATTACGATATAAGAAAGACCCGGAACGGGCGGTGGATAGACCAGAAATGCACAATGGATGAGTTGTGCTTCGTGGCTGACTGCGTGGTTGTGTACCTGCAAGAAGGTGGCAAGCAGCCTTTCCAATCTCCTGACATTTGGCATACTGATTATGCCATTGAAAATGTACAGAAGCTGTTCAGCAAGCCAGACCCTACGGATAAATCCACAATGGATGAGTATAACAAGTTCTTCCGTCAGCCATTAAAGATGCTGGCGGCAGCTGGTGTGCTTCGCGAGGATGGAAAGAAGAATAATACCATTCAGTTTAGCGTGGAGAACGAGGCTGTTCTTGATTATCTTTCGCTGCGAGAGAGGAATTGCTTTGACTTCCTTTGCTCCTATATCAGAAAGACTCTTCAGGATAGTGGGTTATGGGATGCCTTTGAGTCGTTCTTCGATGAGCAGACGAAAGAGCAATATCAGAACGTAAAAGAAGTATTCCGTAAGTTCTGTTGGGACTATACGCCAATCAACAACAATGCAGAGCCAAATCGTATATTCACAAAGGTTCTGAATCCTTTAGCAGTGCTCTACAAAAAGAGAGGCACAGTAGGAGGTGCTCTTTCCAAGAAAATCATCACATTGGAGGACATCAAGTATAATCGCACCAACTTCCGAGACAAGGATAAGGACAAGAATGTATCTCGTCAACATGCCCAGCACGCAGACAAGGTACAAGAGGATATTTATGACTACAATGTGGAGAAAGCAAAGCGCAGACTTCGCAAGTTTAACGACAAGTTCAACAATGCCCGTTCTGAGATTTTAGATTCTATGGCAATTGGTCAGCAGGCAACACACATGCACCATATATTTCCTAAACATGAGTTCCCAGTTATTGCAGACTATGTAGAGAATCTGATAGCATTGACTGCAGGCCAGCATTTGCAAAAGGCACATCCCGCTGGTAACACTCAAGTCATTGATAGGGATTACCAGTACATATGTCTCATCAGCAAGACAGAAAGTATCCGTAAGAATTTAGTGGATGGCATAGGTGAGCCTCTCTACGATTTCTTTCTCTTTATGTTAGTCCTTGACACAGGACTCCGAACAAATTATTTTGAAACTCTACCCGAAAACGACTTTATTCAAGTGGTAGCAGGAATTGACATTAATTTCCCAAACAAATAAAATGATGTCTATGAATACTGATATTTAGTGGTCCTATCTTTCGCATAAATAAAGGTAATAAATTGCTTATGAGAATATCAATAGAAATTGAGGACAATAAGGTTTGTAATTTTACAGAAGGTGCTTTACAGGAATTGAATTTACAATCGAAAAAAATTATTGAGAATTTAATAGATGAAGCCTGTAGAGTTGAAACTGTACGCCGAGAACCAGATACTCGACAAGAAATAACACAGGCAGATGTGATTGATGGTGCACGTTTTTCTAAAAAGAACCATCGGCACAAAAGGAAAATCTGGAAAATCGTTTTAAGAGGATTGTGTCCTGCTATAGCAGCTGTGTCAGGTTTTATTTTTGAAAAGGATAATACGACATCTGTTATATGGGCGATGGTAATTCTTCTTTTTGCAACAAGTATTACAATTTATTTAATGATGGAGGATTATTATAATGGACAAAATATATGATAGTTTGACAAAGTCTGCCAAGTATGCTTTAGATGATATTTTGAATGAGTACCGAGACAATTTGTTAGGAGAGGCATATATGACTTCTTCTAATAAAGAATCGGAGAAAAGGGAAATCTCTGTAAAGGACATTTATTATGCAAAAGAGAAAATTGAACGAAGTAATAAGAATGATTTTCTTCGCATAAATAAACGAAAAAGGTTATATTCTTTATTTGCTCTTTCTGGTATTGTGTATACCATGATTGGAGTTTTGATTTTCTTCGTACAAAATTCGTCTTTTGACATACATAAAGATTTGGGATCTCTTTTGTCTCTAATGGGACTATTTATTACTATTACTTCATACTTCTTGTACAAATTATATGATCAAAATGAGAATTATAGTAATAAGGAACTGAATAGTATGAGAAGTTACTATGTGGATGATTTTATGGTTGTAAGATTATGGACTCAAATTGAACAACTTGGACAAAAAATGATGCGTTCTGATAATTATGAGATTGATAGAACGAATGTTTCGTCTGTAATTGCATACCTAAACACTATTTTTACTGAAGATGGGGATAAAATTAAGCTGAAGGATATTCTTCAGACAAGAAATGAAATAGTACATGGCGTTACAGAACATTCAAAAGCAAAGATAGAGGAGATTATTGCTACTGAATATTTGTTTATTGAGAAATTAGAAAAAATTCTTATAGAAAAGGAATAGAATAGGCTTCTCATTTATGACACAATTATTATAAAGAAAAAGGCGAGGATGGCTTCGCCTTTTTTCTATTATTGTAAGTTATTTCATCTTCTTTCTAATATCTTTCGATTGCTTTATCATCAGCTGTCCTATGCTGTCACGCATAGCGGCTTCTTATTCCATCTGATGACGGCGACGGATAGAGTCCTCGAAATTTGTCCTTGCTTTTGTTCACGTAGAACAAGATTTTGAAAGTAATTTTTCAAAGGGGAACAGGTTTTGGAAGAACGAAGCGGCAAAAACCGAAATGGGCTGAAAATCAGCGATTTTCCGATATTTGCCATTTGGACTAAAAAGCAAGAAGGTAAAGACCGACGAGACGAATCCGCTACCAAGTCATTACCTGTTCCGCTACCACTGGATAGTGTTCTTGAAAGCCCGCAGAAAAGGCAATTCCGGGAAGAATGGCGCACTTGAAACGGGCGTTATGAAAGTTTAACTTTGGCGGTTTCTTATTCACCGTTCTGCCACGTTTTCGATTTGTCAATATGAGTGAGAATATGTAATTTTGCACACTAAAAAATTGACGAGTATGAAAACTGAAATGAAGGTGCTGCTCTACCTCAAAAGAAACGGGCAGAACGAACAGGGTTTGTGTCCGCTGATGGGGCGAATCTCCATCAAGGGAAGATGTAACTCCACGGCACAGTTCTCGTGCAAGGTGAAGGTGAACCCGAAACTTTGGAACTCCACCTCACAGCGATGCACGGGCAAGAGCAAGGTGGCCACTATGACGAACAGGGAGATAGAGAAGATGCTCCTGCTGATTCGTTACCGCTTTGACGAACTTGTCGAAGAAGGCAAGATGTTCTCTGCCGAGGACCTTAAGAATGCCTTTCAGGGCATTGCCTCCGTGCAGATGACATTGCTTCGGCTCTACAGGATTCACAACGAGGAGTTTGCCCTGCGTGTCGGGGTAAACCGTGCCAAGCATTCCTATGAATTGTATATGCAGTACTACAGGAAGCTGGAGGAATATCTACGCGAGAAGAAGAAGGTGTCGGACATTCCGCTGAAGCAGCTTGACGAGAACTTCATGGAGGAATATGACACCTATCTCCGTACCGTCCTCAGATACAAGCCCGCCACCATCCTCCAGAACATAAAGGCCCTGAAGAAACTGATGAACATGGCCGTCTGTCGCGGACTCGTTCCCCTCAACCCGTTCAAGGGCTTCAAGACACAGCGCCCTGAGCAGAAGAAACGCTATCTGGAAATGGACGAACTGAAGAAAATCATGACGGTCGAACTCACCAAGCCCAACTGCATCCTGACCAGAGACCTCTTCGTGTTCTCTGCATTCACAGGTATCTGCTACTGCGACATGTGCAACCTGAAGGAGTCAAGCCTCGTACAGATGGCCGACGGAACCTACTGGATCAACACCAACCGCCAGAAGACGGGAACGCCTGAGAACGTGCGCCTGATGGACATTCCCCTTGCCATTGTCCGTAAGTACAAGGGCATGGCAGCAGACGGGATGATGTTTCCCATGCTGGGCGACGGAAGCATCAGGACACATCTGAGACGCATAGCCGAGAAATGCGGGTTGGGACACTATTTCTCATTCCATCAGGCCCGGCATACGTTCGGCACGACTATCTGCCTGAGCAACGGAATTCCCATCGAGACGGTGAGCAAGGTGATGGGACACAGGAATATCAATATCACGCAGCATTACGCGAAGGTCACGGAGAAGAAAATCGCCGATGACGTGTCCGGCCTCGCCTCCTGTCTTGGCAGCAAGTACGCGCTGACGGGCATCGGCCTTCCTCCGTCACACATCCTGAAGGACATGAGCAGACGAAAGCCGAGACCGAGAAGGAAGCAGCAGAACGAATCACTTACACCAACCCCTAAAGAATAGGAGACACACAATATGCGCAGCACATTCAAGCAACTCTTCTACATCAACCGCCAGAAGATGAAGAAGAACGGAAAGTGCCCGATAATGGGCAGAATCACCATCGACGGCAAAGTCAGCCAATACTCGACGGGATATGAGATAGACCCGTGCCTGTGGAACCCATCTACAGGCAGGGCGTTCGCCAGCGGCAGAATCCTCGAAGTCCTGACGGGTGAGGAAAGGACCGCCATCAAGCGTCTGAACATGCAGCTCGACGCACTCATGGAGAAGGGCAACGAGGCATACCGCCAGAACGTGAGCGGCATCGGCTATGTGTCGGCAGAAGTCATCAAGAACGCCCTGTTAGAGAAGGACAAGCAGGCAGAGACGCTGCTGGCATTCATGGCCGACTACAATGCCGACTACTACAGCCGTATTGGAATCGACAAGACGCTTGGCTCATACAAGAGATACCGCAACTGCCTGAAGGCTACACGCGAGTTCATCAGCTACAAGTTCGACATGGAGGACATTGCCATCAAGGCATTGGAACACCAGTTCATAGAGGATTTCGACTTCTATCTGACAACCGTCAGGCGTATGGCAGAAAGCACCGTGAACAACCATCTCGTAGTGATGAAACTGATGTCGAAACTCGCCACAAAGAGAAAGATCATCCGTCGTGACCCGTTCGCCGGCTACAAGTATCATGTTGTAAAGGGTAACCACCGCTATCTCTCTATAGAAAACCTCCAGAAGATGATGGCCCTCGACCTGAAGACCTACCGCCTCTGCCATACAAGAGACCTCTTCATCTTCAGCGCTTTTACGGGAATCGGCAGGGCAGACCTGGCCAACCTCAAAGACAGCGACATCATCACGAAGCAGGACGGTACCCGGTGGATACATATAGCCCGACAGAAGACAAAGGCCGAATGCTGGATTCCGCTCCTTGAAATCCCACGCATGATTATCGAGAAGTACAGGGGCGAGGGCAAAAATGGGCACCTGTTCTTCGTGCCCCAGACATGCTGCATAGCACAGACCCTTAAAATCCTTGAGAAAATGGGTGAGTTCGACCAGCATCTGACCTATTACATGGCCCGGCATACGTTCGCCACCCAGATTTGTCTGAGCAACAACGTACCCATCGAGACCATCAGCAAGATGATGGGGCATAATCAGATCAGGACAACACAGATATATGCAGAAATCACAATGCAGAAGCAGCGTGAGGATATGCAGAAGCTGGCAGACGGCGTGAACGGAGCCTTTGAGTTCTCCACGGGCGAAGAGGCTCCGACACCCTATTTCATGAAGAGAAAAGTTCTTGAAGTATCAACGGAAGAAAAGTAATGGCTATGACAAGAGGAATTATCAGAATGACAGAGGGCGGCAAGGTGAGTATGCCGCTAATTGACGTTTGGATGACGACGGAAGAGATTGCCGATATGTTCGGTCTGCCAGAGGCTTTGATATTCCGCACCATCCGCACCATCTACAAAAAAAGTGAACTATATGAGCATGAGACAACGGACAGGATTCCTTTTCCGGGGCATGAGAATCAAGGCTGGACGGTTGAAGTCTATAATTTGGACTTGATTCTTTACCTGACCTACAAACTGCCAAGCCGTAATGCCCGGATATTCCGCAGGTATATGACCAACAAGGCTTACGGGCGCAGTCCATACGAGCATATTTGTATCATCGTTGACGACGTGGATTTCAGATAGCACTCTGTCAAGGGATAGGCGACGGGAATGCATCTTACAAAAGAAGAAAGACGGATGATCTGGCATTTGTCATTCATCCGTCTTTCTTCTGTCTTTTCTTTGGAGGGATTCTGCTATTGATTATCTCATGCAACCCTATAGGCTGGATGATAGCACTCTTGTAACACTCTCTCCAAGTCACTCTCACGGTACAGCACCTTGCCGCCCAACTTGAAATAGGGTATCGTACCATTATCTCGATACTCCTGTAAGGTACGACGGCTGATCTTCAGGCGATGTGATACCTCAACATCCGACAAGTACCGTTCTCCGTCCAACAACGGACGATAGTTTCTGGTCACCTTGTCAAACAGGCTCTCAATGTCCTTCAATGACTGCATGGCGTTCTCCACGCCCTCAGTCTGCTGTGTAATTAGTTCATTCATGTTTGCTTGTAAATCGTTCATAATGTCAATGCTTAATGGTTCAACTAAAACTGATTGCAGTCATCCTGATGACACTACGGCTTACGTGGCTTACGCCAGGCAGCACCCTTATTTCTGTCCTCCACTTTCTTCTCGATGTTTTTCACATCTTCAAGCCTATAGTACGTCTTGTGACTAATCTGGGAGTATGCCAGTGTGCCATTGTCCCTCAAGGTTTGCAGGGTTCGTGGACTAATACGGAGCATTTCACATACCTCCTGATTATCAAGCCAGTCTCCCAGGCACTTGTTCGTGCCGCGATTACCCATCTCCGTCATTTTCTTGACGAAGCGTTCAAACTGTCCTACGAAGTCCTCGTAGGTTTTCTTTTCGATGTTTACGATCTCCATACACTTTTTATATTTTAATTGTTATTATTCAAGTCTATCCGGCTCCACTCCGAGTCTACGGCAAAGGTACGGCAAATGTACCACTTGTGACTCCTCTGTAAAAAGCCTTTCTGTTTTTAACGTTTCACGAACTTCTTTAAGCCAAACCTAATGTCCGCTGAGCTTGCTCATTTTAAGTGCGGATAATGCAGTGTTACAGGGCTCCAGCCCCAAACTGCATCAAGCTATGCCCTATTGTGGTAAGTCACCACCGAGGTGGAATTAGGCTACCACTATTGTGGCATCGCCCCGCTGAGCGGGTAGTAGGCTACCCCCTCTTGTGGCATTGTGCAAGCACATGCCCGTTTCGTCCGCAAAGGTAGTATATCCCGTTTTGTCGTGTTCGCAACTTACTAGTAGGTTGTGCTCACTTTTAACAGGACTTTAACCTTTCGGCCTTCAATCCTGCCTCTAACCGTATGCCTCCGCGAAGGTACGGTAAGAATCTGGGCAGACCAAATTTTCAAAGCAACTGTCACCAAATGTCCCACCAAAATGGTGACATTGGTGACAGCAGTCTATCAAATCCAATGCAAAGATACGCTTCTCTCACGTATCATGAGCATGGTGTGAGGCAACTTGCCCTGATTTGCCCTCTGAAACTGCGCATCCAGTGCAAACAGTTGACTCAAATCCGATACGAAGTTACACAATCCTGATGTTCCCGCCAAATTTTTCAGGCCAACTGGCCCCCGTGGCCGCTATAAAGGGCGCCACGAGCGCCACCTTTTTGACCCAAATATCGAAATTAGTTACAAAATCTATCAACCAAGCGATAGTCTGACAAATAAACTCGTAAACCAATCAATTGGTAAAACGATAAATCTGTAAACCAATCAATCAACAAATTGAGAAACCATACAATCATAATGTGCATCTTATCGTTGCAACGTACTTACGTACCAACGTTAGAACATACCGACGTTAGAACGTACCATTGTTAGAACATTCCAGCGTTAAATCATCCTATCGTTAGAACATACCAGCGTAGTAACGGATGGGCGGACTAACGGACTGTAGGTTGGCAGGACTACGGGAAGGATGGCCCACAGGTGTGCCGGACTACAGGACGAGCCAAAAGAAGGATGCCATTATGAGCTAACCCGTCTCGAAGACTATACCTTATTATTATAATGGCTACAATGAATCCACTGTAGCCAATGTGTACACTCACTACAATGAGGCCACTCGTTACGCTCTATTCACTAAATCCACTTAGCAAAATAGGGAATCAAAAACCGAAAATTGACACCCTCAGCCACATCCTATGCAGAATGGTGCAGGAAAACCCAAACGCTTGGAGGGTTATCCCAATCACCTTACCTTTGGCTCGAAAAATGGTCAGTAGCGACAGCTCTGGCCACAGTATTTACGATTAAAACAGATTTGAATGGCAACAAAAACAAAATTGAACAACATGAGTGAGGAAGACGAGAAGAAGGTGACGCAGTGGTTCCAGGAAGCGAGAAGTGACAGAAGCCTATCAAAAAGGAGCATGGAAGAACGCTATCCTCTTGTGTATGCCATGACTGACAGTAATCAGAAGGAACTACAACAGGATGAACATCCAAAAGAGGATAAAACTATTGCAGCCACCGATTCAAGTGCAGCGACTCCACCAAGTGAAGTCACCGAACCTACGTCTATGGAAGCAACACAGCAGGATCATCAGACTCCCGTGCATCGAGTGAGCAGTAAGCAGCGCAGACACTCTTTCGAGGAATACCGCTCTGTCTATCTCCCTGTTCCCAAGATAGAGAACCGTATGCCCGTGTTCATCAGTGCCTCTCTCCGCGACGAACTGGATAAGATAGCACGACGGCTGGGAGGCAAGCGTATGAGCGCGTCAGGTATCGTAGAGAACATGGTAAAGCAGCACCTGATTATATATGGCGACGAACTAAAAGAATGGTATAAATTGTAAGCGATAAGCACAGAGTCTGTGACTGCACATAATGGGCTTGACACCGTAGGTGGCACAAACGTCTGGATACTTTCGTATGAGTGCGGCGAGGTTATGTTTTCGGCATCCCGAAAACCACCTCGCTCGCACTCACCGTTGCGAGGGAATCCGCTCCCCATTGGTCGCAGATTCTGTAAGTACAGTCACTAAAGTGAATACACAGGAGTTATGATAGCAACAAAGAATCAAAACAAGAATAAAACAAAAGGTAGACCGACCGTTGCTGATGCAAGGCGGCTGTCAAAGGCTGTAACGGTCAAGTTCTCTAAGATAGACTATGAGATATTGAGGACAAGGAGCCGGAAGGCGAACAGACGATTGGCTGAATATATCCGAGAGTCTGCCCTGAAGTCCGAGGTCGTGCAGCCACGTACTGAAGCTGACATGAAGGAGTATCGAACACTGGTAGGCATGGCAAACAACCTCAACCAACTGACGAAAATGGCCCATCAAGACAGCATCATCTACCTATACTCACCAATAGACAGGCTGCTTGGAGAGATAACGAATGTGATAAGGGCTTATAAACAGGCAAACAAGAAGAAATAATGATAGGGAAAATCATGAAGGCAGCATCATTTAGTCGCTGCGTCCACTATGTGACAGGCAAGGAAGAAGCAAAAACTCTTGCATCCGATGGCGTATTGCTGACCACGACACAGGACATTATCGACAGCTTTGAGTTCCAACGGCAGATGAATCCCAGAATCTCAAAGCCTGTAGGACATATCGCCTTGAGTTTTCTGCCAGAGGATAAGGACAAACTGACGGACGAAACGATGACAAAGATAGCCCGTGAGTACATGGAACTGATGGGAATCAAGGACACTCAATTCCTCCTTGTGCGCCACTTCGACAATGGCAATCCCCACTGCCATCTGGTCTATAACCGCATCAATAACGAGGGCAAGACCATCACAGACCAGAACGATTTTAGACGGAATGAACAAGTCACAAAACTGCTTAAACGAAAATACGGACTGACTTTTTCAAAGGGTAAAGGAAGGACTAAAACCGATAGATTAAGGGGAACGGAGAGGACAAAATATGAGATTTACCATGCTGTCGGTACAGCCTTACTGCGTTGCAAGTCATGGCCAGAATTCGTGAATCACCTCAGGGCGAATGGCGTGGAAGTGAAACTTGTCATGAAGCGGATTGGCAGCAATGACCTGAAAGACCTGCAGGGCATGCGCTTCACAAAAGATGGCATCACGTTCAAGGCATCACAAATCAACAGGGGCCTGTCTTTTGCAGGAATCTTGTCAAGACTGAATTCCAATGCGGAGAAAAAGCAGCAACGGACAATCAATAGTCAACCATACAAGAGCCAGATAGAACAACCAAGACAAGAGATTCATTTTGAGCGACAAGGACGTAACGAACCGTCAATAGGAATCCCTTCTTTGGGATTGTTCGACACCTCCAACCCCGTCTATGACCCAGCCGAGGAAGAGTTCCGCCGACGGATGCAATGGAAGAAAAAAAAGCGTGGGCCGAGGCTATAAAGGAATCAATTTAAAGTGGTTTAATAACTTATAACAAAATACTGCGGCAATTACCAATTGGCATTTGCCGCAGTACTTTAATAATTTTCCTGATATATCTACAATTTCCTGTTGGCATAATGCTGTATGCACTCAGGGTCTATACGAGTGTATGACTCATCTCCAAGCAAGGTGGAGGTTAGTAGCATGTCTGCCGTAGTACGGTTTGTAGCAAAGGCAATATTGTAGAGTGATGCCAGACGGCTCAGGGCCGACACGTCGTTCTGATGACCCTGCACTGCGAGGTTGTCGCAGAAGAATATCAGCATGTCTATCTTACCTTCGGCCAGCATGGCACCAATCTGCTGATCACCTCCCAGTGGGCCACTCAACAGTCGTGTCACCTTATCCTTGAACGGGTATTCAAGTTCTTCCTCCGTACCGAATGCGAGTTCACTAATGAGCCTGCCCGTAGTACCGGTCGCATACAGATGGTGCTTTGAGAGTAAGTCTGCATTGAATCTGACCCAGTCCAACAGTTCATTCTTTCTAGAGTCATGTGCAACAAGTGCAATGTTCAATATCTCTTTCATAGTCAATCCTTTCTTCTAAATTAAACAATCTTTTTACCTTATTCTAATACTTTTTTCGGCATGTTATCCGCTGCAAAAGTAGTGTTTTTAGCGGCGAATGCCAAGTGAATCGCATTGATTTCAGGCTTGAAATACGCATTTCTTGGCTTATATCAAGTTGAAGAAGTGAAGAATAAAATGAGCAACGGCATGACCTTGATGGTTCCAATGCTTAATGGATTTTACAGCCTCACTCTTGACGTGTTCATCTTCCTCTTGCGCGTGGTTTCTGATTAAGTGAAGTTCATATTCTGACGTGAATTCCGGGTGTCCTTGAAAAGTTAGGATATGATGGCCTATCCGAAATCCTTCATACCGGCAAAAATCACTGTGGGCGATGGCAATGGCATCAGGAGGAAGAACGGTAACTTGGTCATGGTGATTATACAAGAGGCGCAGACGGTTATTAGGAAAATATGGATGCATGATTTCATCTGTGATGACTGATTCACGAATACCTATACCCCAGCCTCCTGCATAGCGTTTGACATCACCCCCTAACGCCTGAGCTATGACTTGATGCCCAAAGCATATCCCAGCAAATTTGATATGGAGTGACGCAGCATCTCTTACCCACTGCATAAGTTCCAGAATCCAAGAGTCACTATCGTAAGCGGAACTATTACTTCCTGTAATCAGATATAATTCGTCTTTTTTCAATTCCTTGGGTAAGACACCCGCCATGACAGGGAAAACCTCAAATTCCAAGGAACCATCAACGGCACGGAACATTTCCCTGAACATTGACGCATAGGAGGGAATCTCTGGCGGCAAAAGTCCTGGGAATGTGTCACACAACAATATATTAATCTTTGGTCTTTTCATCACAAAGTGTAAATTCGCATCTTTATTATTGCTTAGATACTTAGTTCGTTGAGTACCGTGATGAGGTGCTTGTCAAAGCGTTTGTCGGTACGGATACACTCACTGAATGGCACATAGACAACCTCATTGTTGCGGACTCCCACCATAACATTACGCTGACCTTGCTTGATGGCTTCAATAGCACCGACACCCGTAGTCGATGCTAGAATTCTATCACGGGCCGATGGTGTGCCACCACGTTGAAGATGACCGAGGATAGATACACGCACATCAAATTCAGGGAACTCTTTCTTTACACGGTCAGCATAGTACAGAGCACCACATTTTGGGCTTTCCGATACAATGACAATACAGGATTTCTTCGATTTACGGATACCACGTTCCATAAACTGTGCCAACTGGTCTACGTCTGTCGCTTCCTCAGGAACGATAGCCGCCTCTGCACCACAGGCAATAGCGCAGTTCTGTGCAAGAAAACCCGCATCGCGGCCCATCACCTCGATAAAGAAGATTCGCTCATGCGAGTTAGCCGTGTCGCGGATACGGTCTACACATTCCATAATGGTATTCATCGTGGTATCGTATCCGATGGTAGAATCAGTACCGTAAAGGTCGTTATCAATGGTGCCAGGCAGACCGATGACAGGAAAGTCGAACTCCATACCGAAGTTGCGGGCACCAGTGAGTGAGCCATTGCCGCCAATAACCACAAGGGTGTCTATCTCCTCCTTCTGGCAAGTCTCATATGCTTTCTGCATACCTTCTGGCGTCATAAAATCTTTGCTTCGAGCAGTTTTTAAGATGGTGCCGCCCCTGGTGATGATACCACTGACATCCTCCGTGGAGAAGGATTTTACCTCACCTTTGATGAGACCGTCGTAGCCTCTGTATATACCCTTAATATTGAACCCATTGTAAATACCTGCACGCGTTACTGCGCGTATAGCAGCATTCATTCCAGGAGAATCACCACCCGATGTCAGAATGCCGATAGTCTTGATTTTACTCATTTCCCAGTTATATTTAAGAAACTTGCGGTGAATAGAAAAAAGAATTTTTTCACTTTACGACCCACGTGTCGTTTGTCTCTAACAATTCCGCAAAGTTGTGGTACTTCTTCTGGGCGCAGACCTCTGCCAATTGTGCATGAACGGCCTCGTCGTAGGTGGAAGCCTCCACGTCGCGGATCACACCGAGAGCGATGGGGAAGCCGTCCTCCGGCGTCATCATGGCGAGTTTCAACTGCAGGGTGTTATCCTCGCAGTGGGCATCATGAACGAGAACATTGTCAAGGGTGTAGCCATCCTTACCAATCTCTACGACCTTCAGACCGAAGCCCTGTTGCACCAGTCCGAACTCATTGTTCTCGCCGAACACGAGTTTCTCACCGTGGCGCACGTAGATGGCGTTCTTCTTACGACCCTCGTTGTTGTAGACAACGTCGTGGCAGTGGTCGTTGAAGATGACGCAGTTCTGGAGAACTTCCGTTACAGATGCACCCTTGTGCTCGTAGGCAGCCTTCAGCACCTCTATTGTACCCTTGGCATCCGTAGCCACGCAACGGGCGAAGAAATGTCCGCGGGCACCGAAGCAGAGCTCGGCGGGGCGGAACGGATCCTCCACCGTGCCGTAGGGCGACGACTTCGAGACGAAGCCACGGGGCGAGGTGGGGCTGTACTGACCCTTCGTCAGACCGTAGATGCGGTTGTTGAGCAGGATCATATTGAGGTTGATGTTACGGCGGTTGGCGTGGATGAAGTGGTTACCGCCGATGGCCAGACCGTCACCGTCGCCAGAGACCTGCCAGACGGTAAGGTTGGGATTGGCGACCTTCGCGCCGGTGGCGATGGCTGCGGCACGGCCGTGGATGGTGTTCATGCCGTAAGTGGCCATATAGTGCGGCAGACGGCTCGAACAGCCGATACCACTGATGACGGCTGTGTCGCAAGGAGCCACGCCAATTTCGGCAAATGCTTTATGGAGCGATGCCAGAAAAAAATGGTCACCGCAACCTGGACACCAACGAGGCTGTCCTTTCTTGAAATCTTGTGCTGTATATGTACTCATAACTTTCTTTTTTACCCTTTTACTTTTTCAAGATGTCCTCGAATGCGTTGACTAACTCTTCTACCACGAAGGGCTGGCCCTTGACCTGATTGAACTGGTAGGGGACAAAGCCGTCGACCTTCATGCGCAGGTAGCCTGCCAGCTGACCCATGTTCTGCTCGGCCACTACCACCTTTTTGTATCTCTTCAGTACCTCGGCGGTGTTCTTGGGCAATGGGTTCAGGTACTTGAATTGGGCCTGAGCCACCTTGTAACCCTTGGCGTGCAGCTCGTCCATAGCCGAGTGCAGATGACCGTAGGTAGAACCGAAGCCCACGATGAGCAGGTCGGCATCCTCCGTGTTACCGTCTACATCAAGGTCGGGAACTTGGATGTTGGCAATCTTCTGCTGGCGCAGACGGGTCATCAGGTCGTGGTTCTCAGGGTTGGTACTGATGGCACCGGTGTTGGAATCCTTTTCCAGTCCGCCGAGGATGTGCTCGAAACCTTCACGTCCCGGCACGGCCCAGTAGCGGGTGCCGTTCTTGGCCCGCATATAGGGCGTCCAAGTTCCCTTCAGTTCCTCAGGGACGTATGGGGGCGTGATGGGGTCGAGGTCGGCCATCTTTGGCAGACGGAAAGCACCGGAGCCGTTGGCGATGTAGGCATCGGTGAGCAGCACCACAGGTGTCATGTGCTCCAGGGCGATCTTGCAGGCCTGGTAGGCGGCATCGAAACAGTCGGCAGGGCTTGTAGCTGCCATCACTGGCATGGGTGATTCGCCGTTACGTCCGAATAGTGCCTGCAGCAGGTCGGTCTGTTCCGACTTCGTGGGAAGACCAGTGGCAGGACCTCCGCGCTGTACGTCGAGTACCACCAGGGGCAGCTCCATAATCACGGCGAGGTTCATAGCCTCCGATTTCAGACAGATGCCAGGCCCGGAGGTCGAGGTGACACCCAGTGCACCGGCGAACGAGGCACCGAGGGCTGATGCACAGCCGCTGATCTCGTCCTCGCACTGCACGGTGGTCACGCCGAGCGACTTGTGCTTCGACAGCTCGTGGAGCACGTCGGTAGCGGGAGTGATGGGATAGCTTCCCAAGTACAGGCGGAGTCCTGCCTTCTCGGCGGCGGCAATGAAGCCGTAGGCCGTGGCCTTGTTGCCAGTGATGTCCATGTAGCGTCCGGGCTCTTTCTCCTTTGTCTCGATGCGGTAGACGTTGATGGCGCTGGAGTGGGTGTTGTGGCCGTAGTCGTAGCCGGCCTGTACCACCTTGATGTTGTTCTCGGCGATGGCGGGCTTCTTGGCGAACTTCTCCTTCAGGAAGTTGCTAACGAGGTTCAGGTCGCGGTCGAAGAGCCAGCACACGAGGCCCAGAGCAAACATGTTGCGGCACTTCAGCACGGCCTTGTTGTCCATGTCTGAGTCGGCCAGGGCACTTTTCACCATCGTTGTCAGCGGGCACTGGATGACGCGGTCGGGGTCGATGCCCATCTCGCCGAGGTAGTCCTCTGTCTTAAACTGCGCCTTCTCCAAGTCCTTCGGACCGAACGAGTCGGTGTCGATGATGATGGTGGCCTGGGGATTGGCGTAGCGGTACTGCGTCTTTAGGGCGGCGGCATTCATGGCTACCAGCACGTCGCACTTGTCGCCCGGTGTATAGACCTTGCCGGCACCGATGTGTACCTGGAAACCGCTCACACCCGTCAGCGAGCCTTGCGGGGCGCGGATGTCGGCGGGGTAGTCGGGGAAGGTGGAGATGCCGTTACCTACGGTGGCACTGACCGTAGAGAAGATGTTTCCGGCCAGCTGCATACCGTCGCCGGAGTCACCTGAGAAGCGTACAACTACTTGGCTTAATTCTTTAATTTCTATTTTTCTTTCCATACTTATATATTTCATATTATAATGCGTGAATCTTGAACAGCAGTGCGTTTTGCAGCACCAGCGGACGGTTGTGGGTGAAGAACACAACTCCATCTTGGGTGGTCTTGACATCGCAGAGTATCATACCGTTGTAAGGGTCGATGATGTTTGCCAGCGTCTGGCCGCTGGTCACACTCTGGTTAGTCATCACGCACCTGCGGAAGATACCAGCGTGGCGGGCCTTGATGTGCAGCAGGTTAGCCTCGTCTATCACGATGCTCTCGTAGGCCGTGCGCAAAGGGCGTGGACTGATAATCCCCGTGCGTTGCATCATGCGCAGGATGGCATCAATGGTCTCGTCACAGGTTTCGAAATCTATTTTGTCTGTGTGCCCTGCGTAAAGGGAAAACGCCTTGGTGTTCCACAGTTGCCAGTTGTAGTTGAGCAGTGTGGTGTCGAAGGGGCGTGGCTGATAGGTGGTGACATATCTCATGCCGAAGAGACGGGCTGTCTCCACGTCCTCATAGCCCGTTTTCAGCATCCGCACATGGGGCACGAAGTCGCCCGGTACATAATAACTGGCCAGTTGGATACCATATTTGTAACCATTGAGTGCTGAAAAGATAGTGGCGGCTATGCGTTGGGTAGTCTCACCTTGGTCGTAGCCAGGGAACATGCGGTTGATGTCAGTGGAGTCCATCGCCCAGAAGCGTCGGCTGACGTTCATGGAGAAGGGGTTGCACGAGGGTATGACGAGGATGCTGTTGCCGTCGGTGATACCTCCCCGCTGCTCGATGAGGTGCAGGCGGTTTACCAGTTGAGAACAGATGTACTGCTGCTGTACCTCGTCGCCTCGCATGGCTCCGACAATGGCCAGCGTCTTCTCCCCATTGCCAAAGTGATAGCCTGTGATGCGGAAATTGTCGCGGTAGGGCGATGTCATCTCGAATATTGTTTCTTTTCTCATCTCTCTAAACGTTTTCGTTATTATATATTCTCGCCATCAACGAACCCTCATAGACTACAGGGTAGGCACGGATGGTAAACAGATAACCATCGACGGGTGAAGTAACGGTGCTGAGTGCTATGCCACGCAGTGGGTCAACGATTTGTCCGATGGTTTGTCCTTTGGTCACGTGAATGCCACATTTCAGTTCGGTGAGGAACACCCCAGAGGTCTCAGCATTGAGGAAAGTAACGTGGTCGCCTTTGCAGATGATGGGGTGTGGCAATTCTGCATTTGCAGCCTCATGCCACATGCCCATTGTCTGCATCAGGTGGAGAATGCCCGTCACAAGTCGTCGGCACATCTTATGGTTGATACGCTGTCCGACCCCCATCTCCACCACTAAGCAGGGCGTACCCGTTATATTAAGTGAATGGGCGAGTGTTGCCTCGAGCACGGTAGCGGCGTCATGTACCCACACGAAGTCCATTCCCAACCGTTCTGCAAAAGGCACCAGCCACTCGGCATCCTGAACATTGATACGCACCTGTGGCGTCTCTCTCAAAAACAGGTTGCTGGAATGAATGTCTATCACCATGTCAGCCCCCTTGATGTCTTCCACGATGGCATGTGCCGTCTGTTCGGCCATTGTTCCGTTAGGGTCGCCAGGGAAGATCCGGTTCATGTCGAGGTCGAAGTTGGGTATGCCCCGCTGTATGGTATCAATGCCCAGCGGATTAAGGGCCGGATAGATCTCCAGCGTACCATCAAGTGCCTCAATGTGCTCGCTGGCAATTCGTGCCAGTTCGTAGCACACCATCTGACCTTCCAACTCGTCACCATGAGTGCCAGTGACTACACAAAATCGCAGACCATCCCGCTTGCCGTGTTGAATGACGTTCTTGCGGATACGGAATTGCTCATCTACGGGAAGTTCCGTGGAAACTATTGTCTTTATCATATTCTATATCTCTTGTAATGTAACGTGAATGGTGGTTTGCTGAAGTGCGGGCCCAGTGTACATACCCCGGCTGACGGAGCAGTCGCGGGCATCGCGTCCATGGGCCAATTTGACGTATCCGTCGCTGATGCGGCAGTTGTGGGTGGGGTCGAAACCCAGCCAGTTGTAACCGTCGAAAATCTCCACCCAGGCGTGTGTCTCACCTTCGCCCACAAGGAATCCGTTGACATAACGGGCAGGGATGCCCTGATGACGGCAAAAGGCTATCATGAGGTGGGCAAAGTCCTGACAGACGCCCTGACGAGAAGCCAACACCTCTGACGCTGTGGTCTCTATCGTGGTGGTCTGCGGCTGATACTCAATGTTGTCTGTGAGCCACTGGCAGATGGCGTAAGCGGCTTGGATGCTGTTCTCAGTGACATCAGGGATGCCTTCGCTAACCATAGTGAGCGGGGTGGGCTGCCGGTAGAGGAACAGGTTCTCGCCACGATATTTGACCATATAAGTGTCGGTAGCCACGATACCCGTGCTGACGTAGGCGAACACCGAGTGCGGCTCAGTAGCCCCACCGAAGAGGATGCGATTGTAGAACGAATCCGTTCCTGCCTGCAGCCAATAGTCGGGCGACACAACGAGGTGTTCCTGCTCCACCGTCTGACAGGCATTGCCGGCAGGCTGGCAGCGGAGCATGACGGCATGGGCCGGTACGGGCTCGGAGAACTCGACCACCGTCTGATAGTTATACAGATAGCGTTTCACACTCTCGCCAATTGGTTGATAAACGCCAGCAGTTTGTTCTTGTACTCCACATCGTTCAGGTTGAATCGCTCTTCAATGATGAGACTGTTCAACTGCCCTTCGATATGGTCGTCGACGATGGTGGGAATCTGACGTATATAGCGTTTCAGCGAGTCGTAGGCCAGTGCCACGCGCTCGTATGGGTAGTCGAAGCGCAGCAGCATGTCGAGATTCTCAATGTTGCGACCAATCATCATGATATAGAGTGCTTTGTGATTGCGCAGACGCTGTTCTGCCGACCCCCAGAACGCCAGCGACCAGTCGATGATGGGCTGCAGGGCGGTGACGTTCATCTCGTGCCGCTCACGGCACTCCTTCATCAGTGCCACACTCATTTCCAAATAACTCAGCGTTTCGCTCATGATGTCCTCACGCAGGAGGATGGCATTGTCCTTGGCCTTGACCTGTGCTGCCATCACCGAGGCGATATTGTCTTCGTCGTACATCATGCCGAATGTGAACTCGTCGCTCGACTGATAGACTCCGTTTGCATCAAGGCGTGTCCAGAACAAGGAATATTCCTCCAGTTCGCCGTCAATCATACGGTCATAGCACTTACGCAGCAGGTGCAGCGTGATATAAACTCTCTCTTCGTAGCGCCCAAGCCAGTAGAGGCTGTTCGCCTTGGTTGCTGATATCAAATTATTCTGTGTCATCATTCTAACTTCTTACTTCTCACTTCTCACCTCTCCATGACCCATGTATCCTTAAAACCGCCCCCCTGTGAAGAATTGACCACAAATGAGTTGGGGTTTCGCGAGAATCGTGTCAATCCGCTCTTCCATACCTTTACTTCTTTTCCGCTGACGACGAAGGCTCTCAAGTCAGCCTTTCGTTCTACAATCTCGTCACCCTCCAGAATCTCCAAGTCCTTGAAGTCAATCACTTCCTGTGCTATCCAGCGGCGAGGCTCGGTTCTGACCAGTTCCGTCAGGTCTGCAAGTTCCTTCTCAGCAAGGTCTTTGCCAAACACAACACCGTATCCGCCTGCCTCGCTGACATCCTTGATGACCAGCCGACGGATGTTCTTCAGCACATAGTCGCGGTCTTTCTCGAAATAGGGCAGATAGGTAGGAGCGTTCTGCAAGATGGGCTGCTCGTCGAGATAGTACTCCACCATCTTCGGCACGAAATAATAGATGCCCTTGTCGTCGGCCACGCCATTGCCGATGGCATTGATGAGTGCCACGTTGCCAGCCTTGTAGGCCTGCATCACATTGGGGATGCCCAGCAAGGAAGAAGCCTCGAACAGCAGCGGATCCATGTACTCATCGCTCACACGGCGGTAGATGCAGCCCACGCGGGTCTTCTCCTTGTAGATGCCCGCATAGTACACCTTGTTGTCCTCGACAAACAGGTCACCGGGATAGGCAAGTGTGGCCCCTGTCTTCTCTGCAAAATAACTGTGCTCAAAGTAGGCAGAGTTATATCTGCCAGGGGTGAGGATGACCGAGATACCACGCCCGTCGTTCATCTCTTCCATCATCGTCGCAAGCAGACGGGCATAGTCGCGGTTTTCGGCTACGGCATTCTGAGTGAAGGTCTGCGGCGACACCTTGCGGGTGATCTCACGGGCTATCATCGGATAACTGGCACCGGAGGGGATGCGCAGGTTGTCCTCCAGCACATACCATTGGCCGTCCTTGCCTTCTACGAGGTCGATGCCTGCGATGTGAGCATAGACCTCACCCGTAGGATTGATACCTTCACACTCAGGCATATAGCCCTTCGAGGAATACACAAACTCCTCAGGCACGATTCCGTCCTTGATGATGCGTTTGTCATGGTACACATCCCAGAGGAACTTGTTCAGTGCTGTCACACGCTGACGGAGTCCTTTCTCCAAATAGACCCAATCTTCACTGGAGATAATTCGGGGGATGGAGTCAAAAGGGAACAACTGTTCATTGAAAATTCCATGCTTATAGACCCCGAATCTTACTCCAAACCGTTCCAACCATTTGTTCACCGTATCACGGCTGTCAACCAATTCATTTATCCTGATGTTCATATTTCGTATTCATTTTTATGTTGTTATGTCTTATGTTCCTTTTCCCGGATATGCTCTTCGTATTCCGCTATTTCCCGCTCGCCGACATGAGCCAGACCGTAGTGTTCATCGTGCTGGCTGTAGTCGAGTCCCACCTTCTCGCTATAGACGGAGACGCGCATGGGGATGAGACGGTCGATGAGTGAATAGCCCAGCCAACTCATGCCGAACGTATAGACAAAGACGATGACGATGGCCAGCAGATGGTAGAGGAAAATCACGAAACCGTCCCACGTGCCTGCAATGAGTCCTTCCTGAATGAAGATACCCGTCAGCACGGTGCCGAAGATACCGCCAGTGCCGTGAGTGGGGAATACGTCGAGGGCATCGTCGATGCTGCTGCGCGAGCGCCAATAGACGGCAATGTTGCAGATGAGCGTGATGATGAAGGCAATGAAGATGCTCTGTCCCACGGTGACATAGCCAGCAGAAGGCGTGATGGCTACCAAACCCACCACACATCCTACGGCAGCACCCATTGCCGAGGGCTTGCGACCACGCAGACAGTCGAAAAATATCCAGGTCATCATCGCCGTGGCCGATGCCGTATTAGTGTTCAGGAAGGCCTTGACGGCCTGTCCGTCGGCATGGAGCGACGAACCCGCATTGAAGCCGAACCAGCCCAGCCACAACAGGGCCGCTCCCAGCAGCACAAAGGGAATATTGGCTGGTTCGCTTCTGCGGGTTTCTGCCTTACGTCTGCCAAGGTAGATGGCTCCTGCGAGGGCAGCCACACCACTGGAGGCGTGTACCACAATACCACCGGCAAAGTCGATGACTCCCCACCGACAAAAGAGCCCTTCAGGGTGCCACGTCATGTGAGCCAACGGACAGTATATCATGAAGAAGAAAAACATCATGAAGAACATATAGGCAGAGAAGCGCACACGTTCGGCAAACGAACCCGTAATCAGAGACGGGGTGATAATGGCGAACTTCATCTGGAACAGTGCGTAGAGGGCCAACGGGATGGTGGCTCCACCTAATATATTACCCGCAGGCGTGGTATAGACAGCACCTCCCACATTGTGGAACATGGGGAACGTAAGCGGATTGCCGATGATGCCGCCAATGTCGTCGCCGAAACAGAGCGAGAAGCCGACCACTACCCAAAGCACGGAGATCAGTCCCATCGCGATGAAGGACTGGAGCATGGTCGATATGACGTTCTTCGCTCCCACCATACCGCCATAGAAGAATGACAATCCCGGGGTCATCATCAGCACAAAGATGGTTGCGGTGATCAGCCAGGCCACATCGGCAGCGGAAATCACCGACCAGTCGCACTCAAACGTGGGCTCGCCTACAAAAACACCTGCAATGGCTATCAGCGTCATTGCCGTCATCAGAATAATCCAACGTCTTTTTACCTTCATACAAGTGTCATTTTGTTATATATTTGGTGCAAAGGTATTGCAAAATGAAAGAAAAACAAAGAGATGTGTTACAAATTGTTTGTTAAAAATTCAAATAACTTACATTTTGTAATAATCAAGATCTTATTTTGACGCAAATTGACACAAAAATGTCTCCAAAATAATCAATTTGCTATCAAATTGAAAGTTGTACCAAAAATACCTGTACTAAAAAATGCCGTGTTCTGCATATAAGGTTGAGATTGCATTCGAAATAGATATAAACATAATAAATTTGGCAAAAAAGTTGGCAGTTTAACAGAAAATAATTAACTTTGCATCAGATTTTTGACATATTGAGACAAAGCAGAATGATGAATTCAGGTGGTTTCTAAACCATTACCTATCCCGAGTAGGGCGACTTCTAAAGTTCTGATAATTAAAGCAGTAGTTATTAGACACATAATTTTGAAAGTTGATCTGCTCATACTTCACTTACGTTTTATTAATTCCGGCTGCAAAACTACATTCTTTTTCGGAATCCATCGCTATGCAAAATATAGCAGTTTGAGGCAGTTGAAACAGGCGGTGAATGATGCACCGTTCTTCCCGGAATTGCGTAGCCGATTAACAAAGTTTAACCCGCTTTCCAACCTGTTTTCAGGGTTACGATTTGGCAACTTAACTTCTTCACCAATCCTCCCAAATTTGCTTTCAGCCTAATACTGAACTTCCCCATTATTCCCCGTCTTGCCTTTTATTTACGCGCTTTCTGCGTTAATTCTCCGAAATCCGTCTTTCGTTACATACTTTTTTCGTAACTTTGCCATCAGAGATGGCGAACTTACTCTGTCTCGGCATAAAAAAGATTAAAATCTTTTGTTCTGCTCTCGACTTTTCGTAACTTTGCATCCATGCTAACGGAAAAAACGATGGAAAAGCTGCGCATTCTGGCAGAGTCGGCGAAGTATGATGTTTCATGCTC
>OCTX012247500.1_pt1 | contig 33134 bp, 20 predicted proteins | sample 1539691 | NCBI WGS metagenome assembly OCTX01 (sample SAMN02144231, study PRJEB22623) | gut metagenome | biome: sheep rumen | host: Ovis aries | place: New Zealand
GCTGATCTCCACAGGCTTCGTGTCGTACTTGCTCTTGTTCTTCTTATATTCTTTCGACTGATTCCGCAGGAAGTGGTATTCGATCACCGGCACGACCATCTCCTGCAGGCTGATACCGCCGTGCACGAAGTTCAATCCGGCTCCAGTCATCTTGATGCGAATATTCTCTCTCGGTGTAAAGCCGCTGTACTCTGTGTTTCCCTCAAGGAACTTGACCTTCTGCAAATAATCCGGATCGGAATCCTTCATCATGATGGCAAAGCGCCTGCCGTATTCCACGATCCTGTCAATAAACCCGGTCTTGTCTACCTTGTCATCCTCCTTGAGGGGACTGTAGGTATACAGGAAGCCGTGGTCAGCCGTGATGAGGATATTCGCGCCGCCCCATTCATTGGCGATGATGCGGATCATATTCTTGATCTCTTTAATCGCCGTATCACAGGCGCTGAAGATGGAGCTTTCCAGATGACCGGCCTCATCGATGGTATCGTGGTAGATGTAAATCACGTTCATGCCCTTGATGAGCGCCTGCCGGTCGGCACGCTTCATACCAATGATGTCCTTGTACTTGAGGGCTACACTGGCTCTATCTGCTGCCTTCAGGAGTTTGTCGCGATTGTTGGCCTCCGTGGATTGTCCGTCAGCCAGCACCGCCAGTCGATCCGTTTTACCGGTCTTAAGTTCAACAGAGAGTGCTTTGTGCGGCAGCAGCGCGGCCATGCCAAACTTGGTAATAGTCGGAAACACTGCCTGCATGGACTTTAGGTCCACCTTGGCCTGCGTCTCCCGCTGCAGCTGCTCCGCGAGAGTAGCCGCCACCTCATACCGCAAAGCGTCAGAGATGATCACGTATACCTTGCTGTCGGAAGCCGCTACCTTCTGACGGTAGAAATCCGTCTGCTGCGGAACTTCCAGCACCCGGCCATATTCTCGCAGGTTATCCGCGCAGGCATCAGACCAGTTGTTGCCCAGCTGGCCGAGGAACCACGTGGTATAGAGCCCTTCGACCTTCTCCATCACGTGGGTAAACAGGTCGGACAACTCTTCATGGTAATTTTTCAGGCTCTCGGAATAGCTCTTATGGAACTCCCGGTAGTAGGTGTCCATGATGTAGTATTCCGTCGTATATTCCTTCCACACCTTTGCGGGCTCCACGGTATGGAACCCGGCAGAGTGCTCCTTAAAGAAGGCCTGCATCTTCGCTACCTGCAGGATGCCTTCATAGTAGTTCTTCACGTCGTCGTACCAGACACAGGTACGGCGCTTCTCCACGGTCTGGGTGATCGTGTCCACGTCAATGATGTGGTCACTGATTTCGGTCATCAGCTTCACAAGGATGACCTCGTTGACGCACGGGAAGACCTCGGTCTCCACCAGATCAGCCACCTGCAGCTTCATAAACCGCTGGGGTAGTTTCAGCTCGCCCTCCACATGCTCGGCGATGACATAGATGTCCCCGGCATCCTCGCTGTGCATCCAATCAGACACGAAGTCATAGCAATAGGCTTGATGCGCAGAGGAAATGAACATCTGCAGCCCCGCGAGGAACTCCTGCCGCATCGTCCGGGTAGAAGCCGTCAGCAGAATATGCGTGGCCAGTTGGGCGAGGTCGGAATCCATGTCCTGGTATCCAGTTCCTTGTGCCACCATGCGCCAGAACGCCTCGTCGATGCCGTAGTTCATGAACTCCTGATAGACGGCGTTGCTGTCCTTCTGGAGGCCTCCTTGCAACACAGCTTTGATGATGGCGTTCGGCTTGGCATCCTTGAGGCCTGCCAGTGCTGCCATGATGGCCATCTGCAGCTGGGCAGGTGTGGCCGGAGTAACCGGCTGGGAGGAAACCTTGTTCCGGCGAACCTGCGCGTTGAAGAACTTCCGATACTGCTTGAAGCCACGACGGAGCGCAGGCGTTTGCGGGATGCCCATCTCATCCATCCACATGGAAACCAGATCCGCACGGAACTCCTCTCCGTACAGCTCCACATCCAGCAGCCAGTTATCCTCGTCGGACTCGTAGGCGAAGGGGCGATACACCAGATAGTTGCCGGTGGGATCGTCCACCGCCAGCAACTTCTTCACATAAAAGTTGTTGGTGCCGGTGAGCGCGACGACCTTGGCCCCGTTGACCATGATCTCGTCCAGCTTGTCCACGAACTCCTGATCCTCGTCGATCCAGACGACGATCCGGCGCTTGTAGAACTCCGGCAGCGGTACCGCAAACCGCCGATTCAAGTCCTGTATGATTCTTTCGGAACCCATTTCTGCCATTGGTCACACCTTCTTCTGCTTACGATATTTTGTAATCGTTGCAAGCAGCTCGTCCTCATCTTTCACTTTGAAAATTGTTCTATATGCTCCGAGCGAGTACCTCATTGATTGAGAAAAAACTTCTCTCGGAATGTCATCCATCACGATTTCAATATCTCTGCTATGCCACAACTTGTTTTCGTTATAAATAGAAAACGAATAGTCGCTAACCAGCTTTCCTAACGTAAAACTTCTGCTTCCTTTGTGCGGAACCAGCACATAGTCTCCTTCTTTCATTTCCCAGCAGAAGGTATAAAGCTGCCCAGACCAGTTAGAGATTGAAGTTCGAGCAACATCTCCCTTTTCGGATCTCACAAGGGCTTTCATTTGCTCTCGATCTTTGTACTGTTGCAGATCAACCTTAAACCCGTCCCATGGGATGTAAATCTTTTTATCATGAAGGAAGTCGTCCAAATAAGCAGAATTAATTCCTGCACGGCAAACCCAAATCATTGTCTCACCCCCTCATCTTACCTTGGCCAGCACATCTTTAAAGATCTCATAATTGTGCTTTACGCCATCATCCAAGTCGATTTTGATCATCTGATCAGCAAGGTGATGTATTTTCTCCTCGTAGACCCGAATCTCCTCGGCTTGTGCCTGCAAGGCAGCCAGTTGCTTGGACAGTTTCACTCGCTCGGAAGTGGACTCATTGTTCATGCGCTGTTGCAGATCTGCGATGGCCGTGCGGTATCGTGACTGCTGCTCATGGACATAGTCAGTCCGGATACGGGCAATAGTGTCTGGCTGATAGCGGTGCATGTAGATCAGGCACTTGAAGCCGTTCTTCTTTCCACTATCAAAGAGCCAGTAGATTGGACGCTTACCTGATCCCGAGACAGAATATATTGAGCAATGGTCTTCATAAAACCTATCAATGAAGTAAGCACGAAGAATCTCACGAGAAGAGCCTTTCCCTCCAAGAACACTGGCAATAAACTGAAGGTTCTCCTCCAAAGTATCACTACCGTAGGCCACTTTTATAAATTCAATGAAGCGACCTACAATATCGTCCTCAAAGTATTCATCATCGCAGATAGGGAGAATTGCATCCCTGTCAGGTAAAAAAGCCGAATACTGAGAATCATCCCACTTACCACCAGCATAGATCAAACCCGGATTATTAAGTGCATAACGCCCAAACATGCACCCGACTGCATACGAGATTAATCCAATTACTTCTCGGTGCAGATCAGCTTTCCGCACAGTAACAAACTCATCGTTCACTTCGGAAGCCATTTCTCCAGACAGTCCATATAACTGGATAAATATCTCGTTTAAGCGCTCTTCATTCTTCTTCAACTGAGTGAATCTTATGTTGCATTCATTCTCCCATTGAGTGAAGGCTTCCGAGATCAGGTGAACTGGCCTAATCAGTGGACTTCCTTGATAATCCCATGATTGCTCAAATGAATCCCAGTCTTCTTTTGATATGAGAACACACTCGTCAACGAGCTGTTCAACTTCTGGAATTATGGAGCGGTCATATATAACAGGAATCTTTCCGATTGCTCCTGCATTGTAATCCATGGTTGGCGCTAAAAAGGAAAGGAATTCCATTGAAACCTTTGAATTACATAAGGCGATAAAATATTTTAAACTCCCGTGTGCTTTAACGAATCCTGATGACCCTTTTGCATCAAAAATACACCCCGCAGGCATGAACCGGACATTAAAGTCTGCAATTGTTAATGCCGTCCACGTAAATCCCTCCCGCAAGTAGAACCTTACATTTTGAGGCCGAGACTTTTGCTTTCCTTTTTCATCTCGGAAGTTAATGATTTCATCGCCATCGTTCTCCCAATTCACAACAAGATTACAATTGCCATACCACTTTCTATATTCTCCTCCCTTATGATAAAAGAACCATTTTTTATTATCGCCGTCTTTAGTGTGGATACTATTTGAATCACATTCCTGCCAAAATCTCAGGAATCTGTTGTTATCACCAGTTATCAATCCCTGCTTGAGATCGACATATTCAGACATTAACTCACCGCGGCTATATAGATCCACTGATGAAGAGTTAAGCCAATATGCTATTGGTACTCCAGGAATTTGCATATAACTTAAGGAGCTGGACGTAAATCTATATCCACATTCCTTATTTGAAATAGCTTCTAAAGTTTTTGGCTGCTGGTTTTCAACACCTTTGAAATCATTCAGCCTAATATATTCTCCAGTCTCATTAGTCCTTTCGTTTCGCAGCGTAAATGAGCAAACAGGTACTGTTGCCCCTTCGAAGGCGTTGTATTCCAGTTGTACCATAGATGTAATTGTTGCTGATTCCAATAACTGTTTCCGCATTTTTTCGTAACTCAATATGAACATCCATACATATGGGGTGAGCAAGCCCACTTGTCCACGTTGCTTACACCATTCAATAATTCTTGCAACGAACGCTGCAAAAAGATCCGTTTTATGATCAGGATATTTTTCCTGAACAAAAACACGCAACTTATCCGGCATATATGTTGAATTCATATAAGGCGGATTAGTACACACGACATCATATGTTTGCGACATAATAATCGCTTGATCAACTAATGCAGAAATATAAGGAAATACTGCTGCATACCAAATCGACAACGTAACAGTTTTTTTGTTCTCGCTCTCATTTGTATTTAACGCTTCTTTTAGTCCGGCATAATTCCGCTTTTCAAGTCGAAGAATAGACCCATATTCTTTGGCGTCAAGAAAGACTTTCATTAGATAATCCAGCGTCTCTTGGTCCTCCCTACTCAGTACAAAATCTCCTCTTGCATGAGCATAGTCTTCTTGTAATCTATTTGTCTCTTGAACCGCATGTACATGAGGCTGAACATTCCGAGTAAAAAAGCGTCGGTCATACTGACGAGCTTTCATCATCACAGCAAAATAGGACAGCTGAGCAGCACGTTCATCTATGTCCAGTCCCCACAAGTTATTCTCTATAATCTTAACCGCCGCCTCGCGTGCAGTATAGCCGTAATCCTCGTAGATGCGGACGAGTACATCAAAAAGCACGCAGAGTATATGGCCCGAGCCCATACAGGGATCGATGACACGAATATCTTCCGGCTTCATGGCAGCATATTCCTTCTGGATGGCATCAAGATGGGCCTGTACCTCCAATTCCTGCTCGTCCTCGTCCAGATAATACTTCCATTCAGATTTCAGGGTATCGTTGGGATGGCCCTCCAACCACAAACGACCGAGGCTGTTCTCGACCATGTAATGGACGATCCAATCAGGAGTAAACAGCTGTGTAACCGTCCCTATTTCATTATCTTTATACTGTTTTCTTGCATTAATAAGTATGTCTTTAGGCTCCGCAATATAGAATTGATACAGCCAGCCGATGATCTGTACCTGATCGGTCCAATCCTTCTCCGGGATAACTGTGACCATCTGCTCGATCACGCTGCCTTCGCGGAGTAGGTAATCCGGCAGTAACAGTTCGGTATAATCCTCGATCCGCTGGAACATTCCCGGCAGGATGCTGTTCAGGGCATTGCACTGCACGATGAGCAAGTACTTGAAGAGCTCCTCGCTCTTGTTGGCGCTCTCCAGCTCATAGACCTTGTTCATGTCCAAACCTTCCAGCTCCAGATGGATGGCCTCGGCAAGGATCTGTGGTTTGAACTCCCCGGCATCATTGGTGAACACGCGGATGTGGGAGGGCAGATAGCCATTGATCTCCATGAAGCGCAGGGCTGCAAAACGGTTAAACCACGTGTAGGCCACTTCCTCCATGACCTGCTCGTAGCCCTTTGTCTTGATGTTCCGGATCAGCGCCTGCCGCTGCCGCTTCTCGGCCTGCGACAGCAGATGGCCATTCACATTCTCGGCGTTCGGGTCACCAGCATCCTTCGCAGTGATCCCATATATCATGGCACGCTGGGAGACGCGTTCGATTAGCTCGCGTCTTGCCCAGACTGCGTATTTCTTGATGGCATTTTTATCCATAGTACTCTCCGTTAATTCAGCTTGATGCCATCGCATCCTTTCAGTAGCTGCTTCATGTTGGTACGAATCTTTTCAATGTAAGCGTCGATTTCTTCTTCGGACTTCAGTGTCTTCGCTGGGAACATCGCCTGCCGATGTATAGCCTTGATAACCTCTTTCTTCGGAGCGGGAGGTGTATCACCACCACCTGGAGGTGTAACAGGCGGTAGCGGCACAACTGGGGGATTTACGATAGCTTCGATCCTGCTGACAGTATCATCCTTATATTGCCAGATCGGCGGCATCAGCCCATCCAACAGGGCCAGCGTCTGATAGGACGCGATCTGCTGCTTCTTCTGGGTGAAGTAGTTATCCGCCGTATTGGAGATATTTCTGGCTGCACCGTTATCACCAGCCAGCGTATGGATTTCCTCCATGCACTGACGAATGATCTCCAACAACTCTTCCCGCTTGGCATTCAGCATCTTGCTGTGGGAGGCCTTCACCTTTGCCATATAGTCGTTCAGCTCCGGAATACGTTCATATCGGAACTTGCCGCTGGTAGGCATCATGGTAATCAGACGGATCTGGTTCAGTGCCTGATGGGCCTCGTCGTCCTTGGCGATGTAGTCGCGGTCCACAGACAGCTCCCGTTCGTACTGCACAGCAGCATCAAACAGGGTAACGCGAGTCTTGAAGAACTCCTCGACCTCCTGCAGCTCGTCACACATATCATAGAGGGTATCCTCCCGGTCGATGACACGCTGGATCAGTGCTGTATTGTCCTTCTGCTGTGAAAGCACATCTTTGATCAGTGCGATAGCCTGTTTGACCTTACCCTGATCCGGATATTTATGACCTTCATAAAGAGCATCCAGTTTAGTGTAGTGATCCAGCTCACCATTGAACTTTTCCACGATGTGAGCGATCAGGCCATCTTCATCCTCCGGCACATCCATCTCATCAAAGAAATCACGCAGGAACTCACGGACCTCTCGAATCTTCTGGATAGAAACGATCTGCCTTTTGGAGATTGAAGTCTTGCCGATTTCGCTCTTTTTACGGAGCATATCCGGCAGTTTCTGATCACTGGGCTGAATGGTCGCACCGCCATACTTGATAGTAACTCTCTGATCATAGATCAGCATGGCTACGACCGCAGCGATATCAATTTCGCGCCAGCCATAGGGCTTCTTCTGGAACCGATCCTGCAGGTCGGACATGGTGGTCGGGAGATTCTTTTTGAACTGGATCTCCAGAAACTGCTCAACCTTGACGGCTGCGTCACGGTTGGGTTCGGTGCCAGGCAAAAACTGCTCTGTACCGTGGAGGATCTTATAAATATCAGCATCTGTCTCAGCGAACTTAGTTATCAAGCTGAGCTCACTGTACACATGCGCAACGAGATATTCCAACGCCTGGTCGATCTTATTCTTGGCATCGCCACCCTTAATCTCGATGTGTTCACCGTCCACATAGAACTCAGCGTCCACGATGGCCTTCTTCAGGTTCTCGGCTGCGGTCAGCTCATACTTTCCAGCCTCGTCCTGCTGATCGCGGATGATATCCTGCACGGACTTGGGCAGCTGCGCCACATTGCGCTGCTTCACGTACTTGCGAATCTTCATAGCACTCTCGAGGGCTTCGTAATACGAATTCTCTGCCAGCACCACGATGGCCTGCCCAGAGGACCCCGCCATCAGCCGCAATTCATTCTTCTCAGTAGGATCAGTAGCCACAGTCAAAACGCGCAGCATCATACCGCCGGTCAGAGCACCAACTGCCTGTCCGTCCACCATCTGATCGAAAGCAAAGTCATACTTGCCATACCGAAACTTCTTTGTAGTATAGATGTCCGCAAAAATCATCTGTGCGATGCGGCCTACGATATCCGCCGTAGCCACAGGGGTATTCTTAATTTCACGCTGGATATCCTGTTCCTCGTCGGTTAGGAAGTTGTATGTATCTCCGGCACGTCCAATGTAGTTCTGGCTCATCAGACGGTCCAAAGAGCCGCGCACCTGCTCTCGCATGGTGATCTTGTCCATCCTGATGTCGTCTGCCATCAGGATGACGATGTTATCCAGATTTGCCTTCACATCGTCCACATAGCGGACCAGATAAAGGAGCTTCAGCACATCCACATCCTGCGCCTCGATGCCGTTGCCATCGATGGCGGCACGTTCACAACGCTCGATAACGCGCCGGATGGAGCTATCGAGGAAGGTGTGGACGGTATCATAGAAGAGGTAGAACGGAGCCAGCGCGTACTCGTCCTTATCCTCGATCTTCTGGGCAGCCTCTTGGAATCCGGACAGCATAGAACGCTCACCGCCAGAAAGGTGCTTGCCGGAATTGCCATGCTTACGAATCTCGGCAAAAACCTTTTGCATGAGGATGAACTGGTACGGTACAAATGGGAAGTTCTTGACGAACTCGCCAGCGCCGGTATAGCCCTTTATGTCCTGAATGGCGTCAGTGAAGGAGAAAAGGTTCCTCAGCACGGAGTCGTTTGCAGAATAGACCTGTTCCAGATTACGCTCGGCCTCATCTGTCTTCAGAAGAATACGCTTCTGAATGACTTCATCCGCAGAAGAGGAGGACAAGGACAGACGGGTCTTGAATCGGGCCTGAATTCTGGAGAACTCATTCTCGCGGGCCTTAATAATTTCATCAATAGCTTCCTGCCCAGTGCAAACCACCCATACCTTGCCACCGCACTCGCTGCCAATTTTCTCCACAAGCGACTGCAGATTTATGAGAAGATCAGTATCGCCGCCAACATACTGGCCAACCTCGTCAATCATGAAAAGGAGTCGGAAGTCACGTGGCTGTGTATCCACATACTCCTTGATCTCAGTGACGAGCTGGGCAATGGATGTCTCTATTGTCTCGGTTCCGTTGAACCAGTTGCTGGCCGCCTGCTCACTCATGCCGAGCACTTCCTGCAAGGTGGCGACAATGTCATCCTCAAAAAAGGCGTAGGCGTCACGGGACTCCAGCCAAGAAGCGCCATTATTCTTCTCGAACACACGCCGGAATTCCTCCGTCTTGCCTTGTTTGGCAATGAACTGTTCCAGCTTGGCAACCTTCAAATTCTCGCCGTAGAAACCAAGATAGTTATAGAACATCTTGGCAAAGACACGCAGTACGGCGGTCTTGTCTTTGTTGATAGAGCCCTCAATATCGATGTTGAACAGAATCGTATCCGTCCGACCTTTTGTGGCTCGATCAATGAGCATGAAAGTAGCCGGGTCGTCGGCGAACTTCGCCCGAAAGCGTTCAACAGTCTTCACTCCCTGTACTTCCTTGTTCTCAAGCAAGTAGGAGAGCATTTTTAGAAAGTGTGATTTACCACTTCCGAAGAAGCCAGAGATCCAAACACCAATGTCTGCCGTGTTTTCTTCGAATGACTCATTGTAATTATTGAAAAAAGTGATAAAATGCTTCTTCAGCTCCCTAGTGATGACATACTCGTTCAACTCCTGCACAAGTACGCTGCTTTCATCTTGATCAACCTTAACGACACCGTTAATTTTACGATTGATGTCGTCCTTGAACATCGATTGAATCCTCATATTGCAGCTCCTTCCCTATATCACATTAAACGCCCTGTAATACGGATTTGGTGTCAATCTGTCAAACAGTTTCACATAGCGGCCATCAAAAGTTCCTGGATACATTACCAATATAGGAACATCCGAAAAGTACGGCTGCATGGCATCCAATAAGGCATGGACCCGGATAAACGGAAATGCTTCCCCAACACCAGTAATCAGGATCACATCTCCTGGCTCATGCGGCTCATACTGCATCTTTCCTATGAAAGCCGTATTGCTTGCCATTCGTCTCATCTGGTCCAGTACAAACTGTTTTCCCTTTTTCTCTTCCTGTCCTGCCACCCTATCTGTGATCCGCTTATCATCACAGATCGAAAGAAACACTTTATACAGGTTATATTCGATCAAATGACAGTTGAGGCTTTGATCGCCCATCAGTTTTTCTGTAAAAAAACGAACCGCCATTTCATCTTTAGGGTTATAACAGAATATCCGTATATTTACCTCGTTGCTAAGTCCTTTTCCTGCTAAAAAATCCGGATCTTGAATCATTTCTTTTAATTTGTCCAGACGTTCCATTAAGTTATCCATCTATATACAGCTCTCCTTATAGCAGACAATTAAATGCAGGCAGCACAATCTCCTGCCCTGTGCTTCTTAGAGCATCTTCCAATACACTGCAAATCGTGACAGAATTCAAGGTACGAGCCTTCCCATCATCTATATACTCGTTTTCGACCAGTATTTTAGAAATAACAGACACAATTTTCTTCAATGTTTCTTCAGACCAAGAAGCTACTAGATCATCTTGCTCTTGCAACCTTCTGAGGAATGCATATATGTCGCTCCGGTTGTAAGTAAAATCCTGTTGACGATATTTTGAGCCAATAACCGTAATCATAAAATCCCAGACAACCCGATATTGCCGCATCATTGCAAAAAGGCAGATCTGCTTTGCTGTATAAAAATCTTTTTCTGCGATCGCCTGAACCAAGGTTTCATTTTGGAGGGAGCGCAGCCGCTTAATACAAACCCGTGCCATGCTTTTTATAGATCGTTCCGTAGGATATTGGAATATATTGTCTGAAACAATCTTTTCCATAATCTGTTGCTCAGAAAGATCAGTCTGCATCAGCCTGGCTACTGCACGCATTTCATAAAACAAAAACTGTTCCCGGGTCAAACTTCCACACCCTTTATAAGGGCTATTGCTAAACATAGCCGTATTATCAGACATGGTGAACCTCCGTATTACACCAGTTATTCATCATATTTACCCATGACAGCATCCTGATCCGGATAGATTTCCATGATCTCCTCGATTCTGCAATCCATCCTCAGGCAGATTTTCTCCAATACATCCACCATGACATTGCCGCCATTCTGGAGCTTACTAAGTGTTCCCTGACTGATGCCGGTAAGTTCTTTAAACTCCTTCTTTTTCATATCTCTGTCGATCAATAGTTTGAATAATTTCTTGTAGGAAACGGCCATGGTCCCCTCCCCAATTCTTAGTATTATTAGAACGTTGATAAATGAAAAATATAGTCTGATCCAATATACTTAACAGTATATCATAGAGCAACACAATCTGTCCCTTAAGATGTCGCGCTTGTGATAATTTTTTTATTTCTCCGCAAACTTTCTTGCCACCGCTATGGGGTAGAAACGTTATAGAATATAGTAATCAATGAAAAAGAGCGCCTCCTAGGAGTCGCTCTTCACTAATGGTTGTACTTTCATCTGTAAATTTCTCGCTCTGCCAGCTTTATCTTTTTTTCAATCAAATCCGTATATTCTACATAATATGAAAGCATCTCTTCTCTTTTTTCAGGATCCAACCACAATTTTTCTGCGTCTGTCATCTCACTTGTATAATAATCTATATAATAATCATAAGTGCTTTGTGAAGCTGCAAAATCGGCGTACCGCTTTGCTTTGCTATCGGGGATTTTCCTATACAAATAGTATAGTTTGTCCAATACGTACGACTCTCGACCAAAAACATCTCCTTCAATTCTCCTCAGCACATCGAGCACTTTGATGTCATCCATCAACGGAAGATAGATTAAGAATTGAAGCAACGTTTTGATCGGTCTTGCGGCATAATATGGAGAATCATTTGTTTTCGGATAGAAAACTTGTTGTCTGTATAAGATATCCTGTATGCTATCCTTGTCACCATTTTCTTCAGCCCTCTTCTCCAAGGCCTCCCTAAGGTCATAATTCCCAACCAAGTCATCCAGCTTACAATCTAGTGCTTTGCAGATATTAAAGATACGGACCATATTCATATGTCCCTGTCCGCTTTCGATCCGCTTTAATGTAGACAGTGAAAGCTTATCCTCTCCAACCTTTTCTACCAATTCCTCCTGCGTTAAGCCTGCATTTCTCCTCTTGTCTGCAATTTGTTTTCCGATACTTATTGAATCAAGCATGGCCTTACCCTCCTATACATATAGGATAATAATGCTCCGCTTGTAACTCCAGTTCAGAAATGACACTTTTTCTAAAGAGCTTTGGACCTTTCAAAATTAATTATTAATGAGCAACACATAATCTTGCTTTAGAGTGTAGATACCCCCTCCCGAAAAATGTGTTAAATGCCACTATTGATATATAAGGGTGATTTATTTATGCAAAGAGCAACACTCTTGTAGCGTTGCTCTTTTAAAAATTCTATTATGAACTTCTTATGACCTCATGCAAAGCATTTCTCGTTTTGTATATAACATCCACTTACTTTTTCGCCTTCGTCACCCAGCAGCTTTTCCCATCCTTTACACTGAACGTGCCACTGATATTGAACAATCTCTGGGCTTCCAGGACAGGCTGAAGCAGGTTTCCTTGATTGCCAAAGATATATAATGATCCCTTCGGCCTCTGATCCACTGTCTTAAATCCCTTGTCTTCAAAGAACTGCCTTACGCAGTTCTTACAATGTCCAGTTACTATGATTGCTTCACGATCACAACCATAATATCGAATAAGCTCTTCGTATGTTTTTACTTCATTATCTGAAGTAACTACAAAAACCACATGCTCTATCATTCCTGGACTGTTCTTGAAATAGTTTTCAACAGCGTGAATGGCAGTCTTAGCTGACACTCCAAAATCAAATCCCCTATTTCCAGTTGATAAGGTCGGAATCGCAATGGAGCGAATACTGTTTTCCGCAGCGCAAGTTAATATTCTTTGATAAGTCTGTTCTAGGAGCGCTATAGATCCCTTGCCATCATCCTCTCTCCATCGCGGCCCGTGCGCATGAATAATATATTTACAAGGCAAATTATATCCATTCGTGATTCTTACATCCCCTACCTCACATTTCGGCAATCGTTTTGTATCCTCGAACAGTTTCGGACCGGCTGCTTGATGAACCGCATAATCTAGTCCACCACTTCCATCCATCTCCGCAGAACAAGATGTTACAATTGCATCAACGTTTACAATCTTCGTAATATCAGCATTAACAACTTGAACTGGTTTTTCAGTGGAAAACTGAATACTAACATGACTTATATTTTTTGTATGATCTTCAGAATCATCTCTATTTGGAGTGTCTTTTGATTTCGTGCCCTGCTTTGGCTTGGGTGCATCAAAGGACAATACCCCGTTGGACTTTTTCTTTTTGCTTTTAGAGGATTTCTTGACTCTTTTAATCTCATTTGATCCATCATCGTAATCATCAATCTTATCATCAACAACAAGAATCAATTCTGATAATGCTCTGGTATAAGCGATATATTTTTCATTCCGAGACATCTTATTGCCAACCACATAAGCCTTATCAAATTCAATGCCTTTGACTTCATCTACATACATCAATGCAATAAAGCCATTATCCATGTTATCTCCAATCAGCCTGCTGATAGATGTTGGAAGCATGTCTTGTTTTAGATACCGATTTTTTTGTACTCCACGAGGTACCAAAATCGCTATTCTTTCTGTTGTTATGTTCAATGCTGCAATCTCTGTTTCCAGTTCTTTGCGCGGTATTTCTCTAACATTTGCGCCATCAACACCCGTCTGGGTTACTTTCATATCAAAACTGCTATTGCAGAACCTGGTGATCTGATTGGTATTACGATAATTCTCATTCAATTCATAAACTTCCGCCCCAAATATCTTCTTAATTTCAGACCAATCAGTAATTCCACGACCACGTTTCATCAGCTGATTCGTATCTCCAAAAATATTGAACACAACACGATGTTGATTCAACTCATATATCAGCCGATACTCATTCAATGCAATATCCTGGCCTTCATCAATGCACATAAACCGAGTTGTGCCTATAGCTTTACCGTAATAACGCATCGCGAAGAGAAGCCTTGCATACAAATCATACCGGTGGTATTTTCCTTGGATATTAGTGATACTATTTGCTTCTTTAAACTGAGAAACCGCTTGATCAAAAATGAGCTGGTATGTATTCAGCAAAGAATACTTATCCATCTCGGAGTACAGATAGGCGATGGCCTTTTTAACATCATCTGAATACCTGGAAGCTTTCTTTTCTTCCACTCTTAATTCAGCTTCCTGAATAAGGGCATCAACCCCAGCCAGTTCTTCCGTTAGATGCTGATATTCTTCCCGAAGATTACTGCAAAGTCGAACTTCTTCCCTTACTTCAGGGACAATTAACATTACCTGTCGCATCCAAGCAATGATCGCTTCTTCATCCAAACCCTCCGTAGATGCACTTAATACAGGCAGTTCTTCCTCCTGCCGCTTGTTTTCATTGTTCAACTTGCGTTTTGCTGATTTTATCTGCTTATCCAGTTCCTCTAATCTTTCGCTTTTTCCAAAGGGAAGTAGCCTTCTTTGAACCGCTTCCCTTTCCGCATTTAATGATTCAATCTGCTCATTTAGTCCTGCAATGGTATACTGACGTTCAGACAAAAAACTACCGATCTTGGTATAAACACGTGGCAGGCTCTCTGCTATAATCCCTGAAGATGTAGTACGCAGAGCCTGAATCCGTTCCTGCAGGTATTTTTTTCTGTTAACATACCTTTTATGCTCTTCGATAGCCGAAGCAATCTCGGATTCTTGCCTATCTACAATACTGCGAACAGAATCAACGGTGTACCTGATATGCTGAATCACACGAGAATCATCTGAAAGATCAATCGCTCGTTCAGGCTGATCAATTTCCTCCAAAAGATTTGTTAGAGTTTTGACTAATCCATTTCTTTTCTCTATGACCGAAGCGTAAGCAGCACTAAAATCCGTCCGGAATTGATCTGAATAAATATAATCCACAAAGATCTGCCGCACGATCATTTCAGAAGATACTCTGCCATCAAGCTTAAATTCCGGGCTATAGAGCGTCAGAGTATCGATATAATATTGCTCGACAGAAGCACGCTGTATATTCCCGATCTGTAGCTCTTCAGCAAGTCCCTTAATATGCAATGTAAACTGATCGTTTGGCGTCAGGATTAGCGCGTTCCTAGAAAAATCGAATTTTCTTTCCTTATAATTCAGCGATGACAAGCGATGAAGCAAAACCATTGTTTTTCCAGAGCCGGCACATCCTTGAACTATAATATTTTTTGTAAATGGCGTATTGACAATGCGATTCTGATTCTCCTGAATTGTTACAAAGATATCCGTGAGGTTATGCTGCCGTTTGCGCATGTTTAACACACGCACAAGGAAAGGATCTGTTATACCACTCTTGAATATAATATCCTCATCAGTGCGAAGATTGGCGTATCCATAAAGTTGCGCATTATCAATATCAAACTGTCTGGAAAGTTTGATATTATACTCTTTCCCACCTTTCTTGACTTTAATCGTCTGGTAATTGATCAACTCATGCCCAAAGTCACTGTTCGCAGAAATAACCTGTTGCTTCCCATCTAGGAAGATGTCTGCAGCTCCAATATAATAAGTTTCTGTCTCGCCATCCAATGAAATATCAACGCGATACGAATAAGGTTTTGGCTCATATCCAGAAAGTTCTTCAAGCCGTTTTCCGTATTTGATCCGACTTCGGTATTTTGCAAAAGAAAGTTTTCCGTCATCATAATCTCCCGTTGCATAAGGACTTACGTAATCAGAGCTATTCATTATCGTCCTCTGTTCATCAGATATCTTTTTCTCGACCGATCCAAGATGATCTCTCTCAAGATTAAACACTTCGCCAGATGTAATCTGAAAATCAGAATCATCTATATCTCTCAATATAGTGATTTCCGGCCTGCCGATAGAATAAAGGACTTTATAATCTTCCTGTGCCATATAGTATTTCTGGCAATCGGCACAGTATCCCAAGCGAAAGAGATAGCCTTTTCTCCCTCCTCGTTTTTCCAGCACCCGGATCAATGCCACTACTTCTTCCGTATTATCATGACCATCGATCGTGCAGTATATTGAATCAGAAACCACCACTGTATCCATTTCAGACAATTGATAACAGTTTCCGGTCACATTATATTTAAACTCGGATCTCCGCCCATTTTCGATCATATAGTCTGATTTAACCAGCTTGGGAGAAATCCGTTTCTTCTGGGGGACCTTCTTTACAAGTTTCTCCATCTCAATGCTCGGGATACCAAGCTCCGCACAGCGATCTATCAGATCCATGGCAGCCGCTCTTCTTATTAAATATTTGCCACAGCGGTCGCAACGATATCCGGTAAAGCGAACTACCCGGTCCTTATATTTTTTCAGGCAAGGCACTTCATAAACAGGTTCATCATGGATCGGACATTTAGGCTCTTCTTCCACCCAAATATCAGGAATATACAGAATATCCTCGGCAGTAAATTCATAGGCAGGCATCTGGCTTCTCAAATACTGTGTAGTCAAATCAAGATCATAAAAAGTATGAGGGATACCCCGTTGTACCAAGGCTTCATGTACAGCATACATGCTTGTTTCTTCCAAATAAACTCTGTGACAAGCCGAGCATACCCGCAACACGATGCCATATGTAGGCAGATTTTCATGATATCTGTATTTTATTTGCTTCTCTTCGAGTGGGATTCTGTGAAGCATGCACTTTTTAGCTTCTTTAGGTATGGCAAGTGCCTCTAATTCAGGCATATCATCAGTAAGGACAACATTTAAATCTTTTCCCTCATAGAAGTTATGACGGATTTGCTCTAATTCATCTTCAAAAGCGCCATCTGATGTCTCTTCATCTTCTGAAGGCTCTTCTGCCTCACCATCTGCATACTGTGCTGAAGATGAATCAAGTGGTATGTCGTTTGTTACTCCCGTTTCATCTTCCACCGAAACCTCGTGGTCTTCCTTTTCAGGCAACACAAACCCAAGAGCCTTCGCAAGATCGGGCCGAGACCCTATAAGGGCTGCTTTGCCACTATCATCCAAAGTCTCAAAATAGTTGATGAATTCCTCTGGGATATCATTAAGATCCATTCGCTCGATATCCCGCTGCCTGAAGAAATTAAGCGCCATTTATACTCCTTCTTCCTTGAAGATTTCCAATGCTTTTTTCAGCGCCAGGAAATGTCTGGGACTGTACTTGATATATCGATTTTTGCCTTCTGGCATTTCAATAGATATCTCGATCGGATCTTCTTCATCGGGAATAACTGGCGTGTTGAGGATCTGATCATATATAGTTGAAATTTTCTTGGAGCAATTATTATATTCCGCTGCACAGTTTGGACAAAGACTTAGAGAATTCCATCCCAGATAGCTGCTTGCAGACAGCTTATCCGGCAGTTCATTGAATGCGATTATATTAATCGCCTCAAAGTAAGGTTCCCCGTTATGTTTTATAATTCTTTTCTGACAGATCTGACATATTCCGCCATACTGATCCTTTAAGAAAGCTCGCTCTTCTTTGCTGCTCGCTCTTCTGCCAAAATGAATTCCCGGTGATATGTATGTAATATAATCCAGAGACTCAGCAAATTCTTCGTCAAGCTTCTTTTCTCTCTTTTCCAGCGCTTTCGCAGATATTGGTGCCACTTCCAGCTCATTAGAGCCTTTTGGAGGTTCTTTTTGGGATTTATCACCTTTATCCAAAAGATCCTTGATCGATCTTCCTTCCCCTGTCTTCGCCGCAAGCTTCGCATCACTTTTAGCTTTCGCCTTTGCCATCTTTACCAGTTCTTCTGGATTTGAAAGAAGCTTCTTTACAAGTGCTGCATCGCCTTGATTTCCAATAGTCTCTGTAATCCATTCTGTAAGAGCATTTTTGACTTCCTTAAAGGGAAGCACTGCAATTAGCCGTTTTACAGACTTATACTGATCTCGAATATCACTTCTATCTATCTCCAGTGGGCTGTGCGGAAGAGTATCGTTCTCAACATAAATCCATTTTTCAAAGCACAACTGCAGCCCCAGCATGGAATATGCCATCATACTGTCCACATTCTTGCCGCTGAAGTGCTGATCATCTGCGCCAACCAGTTCTCCCTGAATAGTAAACTGATCAACATTGGGATTCAGAAAACGGGCAATGGCCAAAGATCTCTCTGGTGTCATATTCTCGAAGACTTGCGGAAATCCTTCATAATTGAAAGCCCAATCCAGTTTTCTGGAAATATGCGACTTACAGAAGATCTTAGTGTTAAGATCCGTACGCATCTGTGCCCCACCCAATTTCCCGACTGCCTGCAGATAGTCCGCTCTAGAGACAGATACTGCCTTGATTCCGTAATTACATCCAATCTTTCTAAAAAAATCCTCATCCAGTTTTAATGTTCTGGGAGACCCATCAAAATAGCTATTTGAAAGATAGCGGATGGGAATAATTCCTTTCACCAAAGAATAGCCTGTTCGGATATCCGTGGATTGAATATACAGTTCAGACGGTCGATACCAAGACTTCCCATCTGTTACAACATAGTAATCGTCAACTTTCTCCTCCAAAGCAGGATTTACATAGATTGCATCTTTGATTGTTTTCAGGTCCTCAATGTTTTCTGCAATCGGAGATCGTGTTTTAAAAGAAGGCTGTTTTCCAGCATATTTAGGCAGGATGTTCTCAACTGCTTCTTGCTGAACATCATATTCTGGGATCTGCAGTGCACGTCCATAGAAAGAGCGGATTGTTTCATTTTTTAGAAAATCAGCATCTATTCTATAAAGTGCAATACCCGGATTATTCAGATAGACCAACAGTCTTCCCGTTTCATCACGAGCGCAGATCTGTTCTCTATTTGCCGTTCTGACAAAGGGTATTTGTGAAACATTAATGTAGTGACTGTCATTACTGGCACGTCTAATGCAGTAGCTTTCGATCCTTGACATCAGCCGCTCCATCCAACTGAGCGGTTTTTCCTTTAAAAAGGCAGAATCTAACCTCATAACCAGGTCCTTCCAGTCAAGTATTTTCATTTCCTGCTGGAAGTTGGACTTCAAAAAGAAAAAAAGATCTCGATATGCTTCTGTTGTAAACTCTTTTGCGAGCCAGCTCACATCCCTTCGGCGGGTCAGACGCTGAAGATCATTTGTATCAAAGGAGTCTACAATCACGCTCCAAAGAGGAACATATATATCTTTCAGATTCTTAAACTCATCCGGATTTGATGTGGGAAGAATCTCTTCTTCTCGAATGATATCAATACTGTTTTCAAAAAGAGGATATAGGACATCGTCTTCTTCATACTCATAAATCGGAAACACATTCCGAAATCCTGAAACCGAAAGGTAGTGATGATCCCGCATCCAGATAAAGGCAAAACATATCAACTTGCCAATGTTTCGTACAAGCTTGATATTGTGCTTTCCGTATTCGGCTCCCTCTTTGAAATTATCTCTGGCTGGTGTTGTATCGAACGGAGCATGGATATAAAAATTTTGGTGAGCTTCCTTAGCAGTCGGGAAGAATGCATATATTTTACTGTTCTTTATAGCCTTCAATTCTTTTTCTTCCTCTCGGAAGATAATAGCGGTGGCTTCCTTTTCAGCATCCGTAAAGAAAAGATAATCTTCATCATGATAACTTTCTTTCCCATTTGCCTGATTGACACGAGTTGTCTGCACGCTCAAACTGAAAACATTATTCGGATAAGCCTTGTCGATAGAGTATTTCTCTTTACTGATTGCGATTACATCCTGATACCCCGCGATCCGAATCTCAACATCTGCTATCTGGTTCAACATCAGGATACTTTCTGCTGTAATTTTCTTAATCAGCGCATCACGGATCTCCTGATACGCAGTCTCCGGAGTGACATCATCCCTGTCAAACGGCAAGATCATGCAGGTTTCAGTCACAGCAAGGCCGGGCCGGGGAGAAATCTCTTTAGGAAACAGACGATTTCTTATAGCAAAATGGTGTTCTGCTGAATAGATCTGCGGTCTGTCCGTATAGCAATAAACAGATTTAAAGCCGATACCAAAATGACCAATTCTAGTGCCGTCTTCCTTTGTACCACTTGCTATACCACAGACTCCTTCGATATCTTTTTCGTCGAAGGGCCGGCCGTTATGGAATATAATGAGTTGGTTTCTCTCTAGCTGAAATTTAATATGGGTTGCCCCAGCATCTTCAGCATTTTGGAGGATTTCGTAAATAAAGTGTGTCCGATCACTATACTGATTGATAATGATCCGAAGTACCTTTTCATATTCTGTACCGTATTTCCGAATATTGCTTTCACTAATTCGATCGTATAATGACTTTCCCATACCCTTAATAAAACGCTTCCAGATATTGAATCAGCTTCCGTGTCCCTGCCTCTTCATAGCCAAGTTCATGAGCCGCCATGAAGATAACTTTTTCTTCTCTGGAAGTTCCCCCCTTCGTTTAGAATATCCACTGCGCCGATATCAAATAATAGTTTCAGCTTCCAGCGTTCTGTTTCCTGTTCCGGGGCGTAGTCCGATATCAACCCCAGCAACTGTTCCGGCTTATGGAGCATTTCTTTCCCATATTCCAATACAATTCGCCTCAGGACTTCTAGCATAGTTATTATTAGATACCGCTGCACTTGTCTGTTCTACAACCAGTATTCCATAAGCAAGCAATTCAAACAGGATATCTGCACTGTCTTTTGCCTTCTGAAGCTGTGCCATATGGATATCATAGTCTTCCTGCGCAATACGGATTTTACCGTTCATCATCTGCACATAAGTCTTTTTGCCGCTGTTGTTTCTGAGTGCATCCTGTAAGGCCCCTATACGAGCAGCATGACTGGTACGTAAACTAGCCTCCTTGTAGGAAATCATCTCTTCTGTCTTATATTTATGCTCTTTGAGTGCTGACATCCAGAAACTGTGATGCGCAGCTTCCACTGCCTCCCATTTTTCTTCTTGTACATCCATCACATAGTTGATGCCGTAGCTTTGCTTCAAAAGTTCAAAAAGTACTTTGTTCAAATTCGTATTTGCGGAAACTGGAACCATCTGCAGATCTTCTCGTTCGCCTGAAAGCTTCCACTGATAGATTGCAAACGGATATTCACCTGCTGCAAATCGATCAGACGTCACACGAAGAGTTGTTACAACTTTTCCCTTGCTCTGCAGATAATCTGCTGCAATCTTTGCTAAGGGATGTGTCACAGTAATCAGCGTTGCGGACGGATTGGCTTTCCAACAGCTGCTCTCAAACGTAATGTCCAGCATCTGTTCTCCAGATTCCAGCCATCTCCGCCAGTTCCTGTTGGTTTCGTTCCGGGGCAGCTTTGCTTTCTTATAATCGTCCAGGAGCATCAGTCTTGCATCCTGTGATAGTCTTAGTTTCTTAAGCTCCTTAGTGCCCAAGATGTATTCACGCTCGGCTTCCAAACGCTGCTTTAGATAGCAAAGAACTAGGTTCTGGATGTTATCTGCAGACAGCCAATAGTTTGTTGCATTCTTCAGTTCTGTATCAAATACAGACTGCGGCACATGGATTCCAAACAAATCCCGCTGCTTCTCTTCCAATTCTTCCTGTTCTTTGATAAAGCGGACCTTATTATCCGTCATCTGCTGCAGCTTCTGTCTGCGTTCCTCATCCGTCAGTTCAAAGTTATCTACCAGCTTACGAATCTCTCCAGTAACCTCGCCAAGGATATCCTCACAGTCGCCGATGGAACTATGAAAAACACCTATACGGAGAAGGCAGCGGTCATAAATATCTGCATCTACCGTTCCCGGCGTCACCATATTATAGATGGCAACACTTTCGCTGGTCTGCCCGTTACGGTCAATGCGGCCGATTCGCTGCTCAACCTTCATCGGATTCCAGGGAAGGTCATAGTTAATCATGCAGTCGCAGAACTGATAATCCAGGCCTTCACAGCCAACCTCTGAGAACAGCAGCACATCCAACGCATTTTTATCGGCAGGCGGCGTTTCCACAGGATCAAAACGCTTACGCAGTTCACGCCGGTCTTCATCCGGTACGTCGCCATGGATCATACCGACCCGGAGGCCTTCCTCCGTTAGACGATTGTTAAGATACCACAGTGTATGTTTGAAGCTGCTGAAGATCATGATCTTATTTTTCTTCTCGTCGCGGCTCTTTTTCCGAATCACTTCCATCATCGCATCAAACTTTGGATCCTCTGACGGCAGCTTCTGTGCTAATTCAAGGATTTCTTCGATCTGTGCATGTATCGATGCGACACTATTATCTCTGGATAGGACATTCCAATCCATCGCTTCATCATCGTCATCCATGATCTCGTCCAAATGACGATACAGGATGCTGCGAAGCGTAGGAACCAGGCCAAACAGGCAGCTTGCAGTCTGACGGCGTATCGTCGTCATCATGAACTTTGTATTATCCGTACAATGGACGTTTGACAGAATTTTATGGATCACACCGAGCACCTTGTCATGTAATTCTTTCTGCTCCGGTGTGAAAGCAACGGTCACTGTATACGGTTTACGGATCGTAAATTCCCCAATATCGCGGCGCCTTGTCCTACTGATAAGATTGGAGAAGGTATGCATATTCTCTATGTCAGATATCAGCTGTACACGTTCCTCCACGCTGATCTCATCCTGTTTAAGGACCGAAAGAATCGCCTGAACAGTCGGATTTCCTTGGAACACCTTCCTGCCCCAGGGCGTTTCGATAGCAATGCACAGCTGATCATATGCATTTTGCTTCCATCCATCTTTGAAGCCGCGGACATAGGTGGCTGCTGCGTTGATATAGGCGTTTGGTTCAGCCATATCATAAAACGTACTTCGATCAATAATTAGATCCGGTCTCAGAAGATTTAACAAAACATAAAGATCGTCATCCTGCAGCTGAACAGGCGTAGCCGTAAGAAGTAATACTGCCTCTGCCGCATCACAGAACCTGCTGACTGCCCGATATCCATATGTGGCAGTATTTCGAATGTGATGTGCCTCGTCAACAATAACCAGGTCAAATTTGGGTGGATCCACTTCCATAAGACCGTGATGTTTTTTTGTCCCAAATACATTTCCTTCATCAAAGAGAGAATATGGAATAATTGCCCTTTTATACTTCTCAGGCCATTCCCCTTCCATATCCAGTTCATGAATACAATGACGAAACAGATCTCCGTCCAGAGGTGTGAAGTCCTCACCAAACCTCTTCATTTCGGTTTCCCATTTACGTTCTGAAACCAACGGACGGGGACAAATGATCAACACAGAGTCCAAATTCCTTCTCGCCTGTAATTCACGCAAAATAAGGCCAGCCTCGATAGTTTTACCGACTCCGACGCCATCCGCAATCAACAACCTTGGCCGATCCGAACGTATAAACTTCAGTACCGGCCGGAATTGATGAGGAATAAAATCTATTTTTGCTGAATTCAGAGAGTACAAGGATGAAATGGTAGGATTGCGGATCAGCGAGGCAGTAAGGCCTGCATGAAATCTTTCTGCATCAACTCTTTCGAGTTCGTCCTGTTGCTCCTGACCCACCAACTGAGATTCATAGTATGACTGTAATCCAGCTGCCGTAAAAACCTGATATCTGGTTTCCGGATATCCTTCCGTTACAGCAACGATCGCACCTGTTATGCTTTTATCTGATTTTAGGGCAACCAGCTGCCCCTGTATGTATTTACTCATAAGCAATCACTTCTTTTGAAGAAACCTCAATCATCAGTTACAAATCCATACACGTAGCAATTTAACCGCCAGTATACTTTCCAGATAAAGGGCCATAAAATACTAATAGTCTTTATAAATATTTGGGGGTTGTGTGATAGACACTGCGTCCGTTTAATCATAATTAATCAAACGGTAATTCCTCATCTTCAATTTCCGGGTGGTTATCTTCCACTCTTGATTGTTCTAAATACAGGCGAACTTTTTCTTCAAAGGGAAGTTCTGGATCAATACCAATCTCTTCCCAGGTTACACCATATGCAAATCCCCAAGATGTATATCCGTCAATATAAGCAAATGTATCATCCATCTCTGGATACGGATCTACATATTCATCTACTTTATTTTTCTTTTTTCTGCGTTTTCTACCCATTTTTAAGATCTCACCTTCCCATACAGGCACAAGTCATAGCTCTCACCATTCTTCCAGACAGCCTTTTGCTGGAGGCCCTCAAGGATGAAGTCATTTTTCCGCAATACTTTCTCCGAGGCGAAGTTCGGCGCGTAAATCAGACCGGTGATGCGAAGAATGTCCAGCTCATTAAATGCAATCTCACAGATCTGGCGGACAGCCTCGGTCATGATTCCTTTCGACCAATACTCGGTCAGTAGCAGGTAGCCGATCTCTGCGTCTTTTACATAGACGTCTTCCTTCTGCTCGATGGTTATATTTCCCACGATTTTGCCATCCACGGCGATGGCACGGTAGATTCCATCCTTACCGTCATGCTCCGCCACCATGCCCAGCCACCAGTCTGCGGACTCCTCGGTATAGGGGTAAGGCAGCCGGTTGGAGAGATAGGATCGGTCAACTTCGTTGCATATATGGATAAGGTCCTGTTTCAGATTCTCGGACCATTTCACCAGTTTTATTTCCATCCTTGTCACCTCCAGGTTTTTTTTCTAATTAATCTATTATAGCGAATTGTGCAAAAACAATCAAATTTATGGTGTCGGTTTCGGGCGACAAGTAGACTTAGCAGACAAATTTTGTGAATATTTATTGGTCAGGGTGCATATTTTGCCACCGCTATGGTGGCAATATGTAACCGGCAAGGTACGTTTGTTAACAACGACCTCTTTCCATTCCTGTGATAAAGGATACCATTCTGGTCCAGTACACTGGTCGCCTAATGTGCGACAATAAGAACATTTCTGACTAAATCTTATAGATTCTGATCAGACATAGAGCAAAAAAAATCCATATAGGCCTGAGAAATGCAGTCCCAAGCCTATACGGAACTTTTGGTAATATGAGATATATATTGTTTTTCACGTGAAAGGGAAATCATTCACTTACAAAAATCCGACACCTTGTCAGCATATTTTCCAGATGACGGTTCTTGAATGCTTAAACTGGATTTTCACCCCCACAATTTTCTAAAAGGATCGATTGCACAGCTTAGGAAAAAAGGATCTGACGGATTACGCACTAATGAATTCTCCGCCTTCAACATGCATGGTCTGACCAGTAATCCATCTGCTGTCATCAGATGCCATAAAAACAATCGCTGGTGTACAGTCATCGTAAGCCAGTCCCATGCGTCCCATCGCATTATTGGACATGCCTGCTTTCAGGTAATCCTGGACTTCCTGAGGTGCACTCCCGATTCCTTCCAGGAACCGATCTGTCACCACATGGGGGCAGATACAGTTGACGCGGATCCCGTACTTACCCCATTCTCTGGCAACGACCCTGGAAAGTCCGCGAATCGCTTCTTTTTCGGCAGCATAAGCTGCAAAGCCAGGTTTTCCAAGTACCCCTCCAATAGATCCGTAATTCAGAATTGACCCTCCGTTATCCTTCATAAGCGGAAAGCACTTCTGCATCATATTCCATGTACCATATAAACCGCTGAAAAGACCTTCTTCCAGATCGGCAATCGTATGTTCGAGGAATGGATGAGGCGCACTGATTGTAGCAGCATTATTGCAAAGGACATCTATTCTGCCAAATTTTTCCTTAATTGCAGCAACAAACGCCTCTATATCCTCAACCTTACTAACATCAACGGACATGCTAAACACTTCCGCCCCTTTTGAACGGCAGAGTTCTTCTGTTTCTTTCAACCTGTCTTTGTTCCGAGCACAGATGCAGATATTTGCCCCTTCTTCTGCAAAACGAATAGCTGTCTGCTTCCCCAAACCATAGCTGGCTCCTGTAATAACACAAATTTTGCCTTCTAATTTGCTCATATCTTTCCTTTCTCGAATGTCTTTTTTTTCTTTCAGGCATTCCAGGTATATACCCTATAAATAACTGAGTTACTTCCAGATATGGAATTGACCTGGAAATAACTCAGCTATATCTTTCTTATGCTACTGCAATACTACAGAACCTATCGAATCCTGCTACTATCTGTTACCCGCGGATACGACTGTTTTGCGGATCATAAAAAATACGTTCAGTGATAACTGCTTTGTTCTCGCCGATCACGGCTTCATCACCGACCTTCGCCTTATCCTTATCCACGAGAGCAAATCCTATGTTTTTCTCTACGGTATAGCCATAGGTAAACATAGTGATTGTACCTGCTTCCTGCCCGTTTACCAGGACTTTTGTTCCAGGTGCGATTTCTGCAGCATCATCGTCAACGGTAAAACCGAGTAGTGCACGTTTAGCGCCTTCTGCCTTCACTTTCTCAAGAGCAGCTTTGCCAATGAAGTCCTTGCTGAAATCCAATGTCCAGTCAAATCCAACTTCCAGAGGATTAGTTCCTGCAAGATCACTCATAAGGACAAAGCCCTTTTCTCTTGGAAGAGAGGTAACAATTACGTCTGTCTTAATCTGCATGATTCCGTAGGCTTTCCCGCACTCTTCCAGCTTCTGCTCAACCAGCTTTGCATGATCCGGATGAACATAGATCTCATATCCAAGTTCACCTGTATAGCCGCTGCGTGCGACCTTAACAGGAATGCCTTCGATCGCGTTGTCGCTGATCCAGAAATACTTGAGAGAATCAATTTTTTCTGCGAGGAAATCATTAAGGAGAGCCCTGGAGCAGGGACCCTGAACCGCATACATTGTAGTAATCCCTGTAATTTCTCTGTAAGTTACATCTTCGTTTTTCTTATGACCGTCAAGCCAGGCAATAAGCTCATCGATATATAAGGTAGAAATCCAGTAGGTTTCTTCTTCTACGCGGAAAATGATAACGTCATCGATGATAATTCCATCATCATTCAGCATAGTCGTGTATTTTGCCTGTCCGATTTTGGCCTTCCCGATTCCACCATCATAGATGTAATCAAGAAAACATCTGGCATCTTTACCTTTAACCTCCAGAAGCTTGTGAGTAAAGTCATAATAACCCACTCGATTTCTGACGGCTTCGTGCTCAGCCCGTACTTCAGCATTACTTTTTCTCATAGCATTTACCTCCTTACATCCAAACCTGTTAGTTATTTGCTCCGTGCTGGAACGGGAGCCCTGGCAGGCACCAGTTCTTTTGCTGATTTTAGAATAATTCTCCAGACTGTAATCTTGATAGTCTTCATAATAGTGCCTGTTTCTTCGTTACTTTCCTTTAAAATGTACCTGTATTTGTCGTAATTCTTTATGTATAATTACTAATATGGATGAACTGGCAGCTGAAACGGAAAACGTGTGATGAAAAGAGGCATTGTCATGAAGCTGAATGCCGATATCATTTTTGAAAACCTTGCAGAGGAAATGAATGTAAGTCGCTTTGGGAAGAACATTGGCGACCTTATTCTTTCGCGTCCTGTTTTTTTAAGTGAATCCATGAAGCTGCAGAAGAATTCCTGCATGCTTTGCCAGGCATCTTCTCTGACCAGAGTCGAACCGAAGCCTGACTGTCTTGTTATATGCTATGGGAATGAGCTGCCGGAGAAGTGGAAAAAGCAGAACAGTTCCGTCTTTTTTATTCAGGAAGATATCGATATCCTGGTGCTATTTAATACTCTTCAGCATATTTTTGACAAATATGATGAGTGGGACCAGACACTTTCCGAAATGGAAAACACGATCGAGTCTCTTGCCCATGCAGTTCAGGCGACAAAGCTTCTTTTAGGAAATCCTATTGATATCGTTAACGAAGAAATGGTCAAGGTCGTTCGCGGGACCAGTCTGAAGGTTCCTGCTGAGATTCTGAATGAGCCAGATACGGAGCCAGTTCCGATTTCCTATACCTTTCTCGAACCCCATAAAGATGTAATTTCGTCTATTATTCGCAAAAAGAAACCATTTTCCCTTCATGATAATTTTGGTGAGCACTACTGCATCAATATTTTCGTTGAGCAGAAACGGGTAGGAGTTGTCGCCTTAAACGGCATTCGCAATCCCATCACCCCCAGCGCCCGCAGATTATTCCAATATTTTGTAGAGAAAATATCCCGTATTGTTGCAAAGGATCCAGGAGAAGGCCGGCTGGCAGTCATCACCTTCCGGGACATCGTCAAATATCATCTGAAAATGCTGGATCTGACAGCTGTTCAGATCTGTCAGCTGAATGACTGGGAACTAAATTCCAAACGGCTCTCCGACTATAACGCTTTTGCAGTGATAACAACATCTGTCCGTGCAGACAAGGTTTATTATTCGCTGAGCTATCTGTGTAATATCATAGAAAGTATTTTCCCAATGAGCTGCGCCTTTGAAGAGGATCCCCAAAGACTGATTGCAGTGGTTCCGCTGGCATCATCGGCCGAGTATCAGCAATGTCTTCTCTCTGGTTTAGGGCGTCTGGCAAAAGATCTGCAGTTGGTAGCCGGTATCAGTGATCCGTTTTTTCATTTGAAAGAGCTGCCAATTTACACTGCTCATGCGAAGGCCGCCTGTGAAATAGGACTTCTGGAAGGCAGCAAATCCTCAATCCTGTTCTTTGAAGAAATCAAACTGGAATACATGCTTTTGAATGCCAAAGGCCATTTATCCCTCTCAGAACTGATACCGGAAGGGCTTGGAGAAATCCTGGAAAGCAGAGGACATGTGGATGGCATTGATTATTGGCACACTTTGAAAGTCCTCCTGGACAACGAGATGAATATTGCCGCTGCTTCAAGGGAACTATATCTGCACAGAAGCTCTCTGCTGAAGCGAATCGATAAAATCAAATCTCTTATTCCACTGGAAGATTCCAGGGATCGTCTCCATATCAGGATGTGCATGCAGCTGTATGAGCTTCTGCATGGATAATCGTTATATCATTTACAGTTAATAATCAGAGTTTTTTGCCGGGAACTGATCCCGGCATATTTATTGCCTTTCAGAATCAGACAAAATAGACCTCACCTCCGGCTTTTTATCCTCTATTCTGCAGATTGACTTCAAGTTGGTTTCTCTAGTTTAAATTAGCTATAAGAACGGCCGGATCCTTATGTCATAAAGCGCAAAGGGCCCTCAACGCCAAATGAAAATCTGGATCTGATGCCAGTTGTTGATGTATCACGCCTGATTATACAATTTCATTTTTCTATTAAGGAGGTTGCTATGCTTAATCCTATTTCCGCTTTTAAAGATCCTCGTATTATCATGGGCGAAATGTATGTAGACAATGACCTTGATGATAATCCATTAGATTGTTATGTACTTCAGTACAAGACAGATGCTCCTGCGCTGAAAGCTCTTATGCCTTGTGATTCTCTTGTTGTACCGGAAAACCCAGTAATCAGTATTCTTTTTATGTATCTGCGGGAAGCCGGGGCGGTAGCTGGCGGTGATATGGCTATCTCATGCGTGCTTGGTTCAGTCAGGCACGAGGGTAAGGAAGAGTCCGTTGACGGAAACTACATTCTCGTTATGCCTGAAGACAATAATTACAACGTTGACACTGGTCGCGATTTTTACGGAGCTCCAAAGATCGTAGAAAATATCCCGGAGAGGTATATAACTGCAGACAAAAACTATCGTCTTGAAGTCACTTCTCGCGGGAATCATCTGATGTATGGGATTAACATCAACCGGGATATGGTTAAAGCTGATGAAGCTGCATGCAAAGCAGTACAGGCAGCTTTAAATGGCCCAGAGTTAATGCAGTACAAGTACATCTTTAATGCCTGGGAACGCAAACCCGAACTGGAATATCTAGTCGCGGTTCCGACTGAATTCCGCGTCGATGAAATGTGGACTGGTACAGAAGGTTCATTCCTTATCGGAGAGGATCTTACAAAGGAACTGATTGTGGAGCGTGCTGTAGCAAATATGCTCAAGACCCTCCCAGTCAAGGACGTGATCGGAACGATTCATTTTACTGGCAATCTTAAATTCTGTTCTGACAGGTTCCGCATTCTGAAATAAGAAACAAATATCCCGGGAAAGCTTCTGCTTTCCCGGGATGTCCTCCGCTGATTAAAGAAAGGTTCAATCATTATGGAAAAAAAGAGACTTCATTATGGCTGGATCATTGTACTTGCATGCTTTATTATCACAATGTTTATCCAGCTGGAAACAAATATCTGGTCATACTTTCAAATCCCGGTAAGCAATGATCTGGGATGTACATATGTCGTTTTTAACCTGACCACAATGCTGGGTACTGTTGCAAATATGCTGTTCGGATTAACCTTTGCAAGCAGGATCGGCAGAGGGAATCTAAGGCTTTATATGCTTATTGGCGGACTTGCAGCCGGAGCAATCTGGTTTCTGCAGGCTTATGTTACACAGATCTGGATGCTGTTTGTAACTTATGGCCTTATGAACTTCATGCTCGGCATGATTCTTTACATTCCTATCAACATCCTGATGGCAAACTGGTTCATTGACAGGAAAGCGTTTGCGTTGAGCCTTGGTCTTCTAGGTTCTTCTGTTGGTCAGATGTTGTTTTCTGCACCTGTATCCAGTGCAATTGAAAAGCTGGGGTGGAGACCGGTATCCCAAATCTTTGGAATTGTCACTGCTGTCGCCACAATAATTGTATTTCTTCTTGTCCGCAAGACGCCTGCAGAAAAAGGTCTGGAGCCCTACCGTAATTCTGAATCTGGCAATAACGATGCAAAGAAGGCAGCAGGGGCTTCCTGGATGGGTGTGGACAAAAAAACTGCCCTTCATACAAAAGCATTTTGGGCTTTCTCCGTAGTTATGATCTGTGTAGGTCTGATTTCATCCGGAATCATCACACAGCTGCCTACATTTTTGTCAGAAAGCGGCCTGAACTATGCCCCCATAATGGTCGTTTACAGTATCATGGTGATAATCAGTAAGCTGACGATTGGTCCGCTTTTTGATAAAATTGGAGTGTTCAAGGGAACTGTCGTCTGCAGCACTTTTCTTGCTGTTTCGTTGGTCCTTATGACTTTCGTATCCGGAGGCAATACGGTCATTGCATATATTGCAACTATATTCTATAGTTTGGGCTGCACGATCGGTGCTCTCACACCGCCACTTATGGTCTCTGGCATATTTGGATATAAAGATTATGGCGGCATCTACGGTATCGCAAACTTCTTCTTCTACGGAGGTGCCATGCTCGGCTCCATTATATCTTCAGGAATCCGTACAGCAGCAGGAAGCTATACGCCTGCCTGGATCACTTTCCTTTTCATATCCATCGTTTTGATATTAGGCTCTCTCCTCTGCAGCAAACTTGCCAAATCACTCAGAGCTGAGAATCCTGGCTGATCAGCATGCGAAAGGATCATAATCAGCCATCTTCCTATTTCCTCTCATCTTTATTATTGAAACTGGTTATGGTCTTGAAAGGGGCTGTCGCACTAAATAATTAGTGTGGCAGTCTTTCCCTTTCCCATATTGATGCTCAGGATGTGACCGTCCACTTCTCTTCCTTCCCTTTGGTTCGGACACCGAAGGGGATGGTCATGGGTTCTCTGCCGAACCCTTCCAGGGGTACGGAGGTGATGTCCGGATGAATGGCCTTCCAGGTGGAAGGGATCAGTGCGGGGATCCGCTCGCAGACTGCCCGGTTTGGCAGTTCATTGACAACGTCCTGACACATCCGGATCTCCAGCTTTGGGATATGCCTGTGCATCCATTCGTAATATGCACCAAGTCCGGTGTAGATGCCCGGATCGGGCATCAGCAGCGCTCTGCCGGCCAGGTCTGCAGGACGCAGGCGGGGTCTTCCGGCCAGAGGCGAGCCCGCCGGGACGCCCGCTGCCAGTTCTGCCCGAGGATATGGACCATAAAATACTAATAAAATCAATAGATTTGCTATTAACATTTTATAACATCAGATTCTGTGTGCCAGGCACCGCATATAAATGTTGTTTCTCTTCAACGTTTTTTCATTGTCATACAATAGAATTGGAAGCCTATGAAGCAGAATCATGGACTTACCCGAACCTGCGCATCCCTGAACAATCAGGTTCTGATTGTATGGCTCTGATATGATCGCACCCTGAGCTTTTTGAATAGAGAAAACAATATTCTTGAATTCTGCAGATGTACGGCGTTCTATGAGTTCTTTCAAAAACTCATCATAGACCAGCTGTTCCTCTTCTTCATCCTGCTCGTCCTGTCCAATAGCAAAAAACTGTGTGACATCTCGAACTCTATCAAGCGAAACACTCCATACTTTTCTTCCGGCCCAAAACAAAATCTTACGTTCTCAGTTATCGACCATTGTAATCATAAAACCATACCGTATTCCTGCATAGTTTTCTTAAAACACTTCCTTGAAAAAAAATATCTTAAATGAATACTTGTCTTCTGCATAGAAAATCTTTTTTTTAATATTATAACGAGATGTACGTTTTTTCAAACCAGTGGTGTTGGTTTAGGACGACAGACAAGTCTAACATTTGACGCTTTTTATTAAATTACAGCATACGTATTTGCGCATATTCTACCGTCGCTACGGCGGCACCCCATATCTGCAGGATGCCCAGCGGTTGGCGGCATCTGGTTTTTCCTTATCACGAGGATATCATTTCATCCTTGTGATATGGTCATCTCCAGTGCGATATCCAGTCTGCCAGTACCGGTGCGGAGGCAAAAAATGTCCGGGAGCTTTCTTGCTCCCGGACACGGATTACCTTCAATATGTCGGCATTCGCTCTCTTCTTTCTCCAAGCTACGTACGCCGGATTTATGGATCTTGGCTCTGTGCTTCTTCCGGCGCCTTTTCTTCCGGGTAATATGCTTCAACGAGTTTCAGCAGAAACTGTGAGCGGCTGAGATCTCCACGAAGCTGCTCGATCTTTTCAAAATCCTCCTTACGAAGATCGGCAGTCCATCTGCTATAGCTTTTGGCATTATACTTTCTTTTTAACAGCGCTTGATGTTGTACTCATTATTTCCACTCCTCAATTTGTTAACGTTGTTAGCGCCAGGAGATTTCAGCCACTCCGGGCCAGGTTATATTAGCCAATTTCAGCTAATCAAAAATCGCCAATGCATCATTTGGCTGG
>OCTX014545939.1_pt1 | contig 33127 bp, 25 predicted proteins | sample 1539691 | NCBI WGS metagenome assembly OCTX01 (sample SAMN02144231, study PRJEB22623) | gut metagenome | biome: sheep rumen | host: Ovis aries | place: New Zealand
ACAGGTGTCGGGCCCTCCATGGCATCAGGCAACCAGATGTGCAGGGGGAACATGGCACTCTTACCAGCACCACCGATGAACATCAGCACCAATGCGGTAGGCAGGATGAACGCACCGGCAGCCATTGCCTTGGCAGCATTGCCCTCGATGAACGGTGTAGTGCCCTCGCCCATCACGATGTCGCCAGCAAACGAGAAGCTGAACGAATCGGTGTAGTAGCCGAACAGCAGGATACCGATGAGGAAGAACATATCAGCGAAACGCGTCACGATGAACGCCTTCTTGGAGGCGGCAATGGCGGGCTTCAACGGATAGTAGAATCCAATCAGCAGGTATGATGATACACCCACCAACTCCCAGAAGGTGTACATCTGGAAGATGTTGGTGGCCACAACCAGTCCGAGCATCGACATGGTGAACAGGCTCAGGAAGGCGTAATAACGCTGGAAGCCCTTCTCACCATGCATGTAGCCGAAGGAGTAGATATGTACCATCAACGAGACTGTCGAGATGACAATGAGCATCATCACCGAGATAGGATCCAGCAGGATACCCATGTCGAAATGCAGATTGCCCAAGGGCAGCCATGTAAAGTTATAAGGAACAATGGTGGCAAATGTACCATCCGACAGACGGTCTGCACCAAAATAGGCAAAAGCCGTCAGGTAAGAGAGCACGGTAACCAGTCCCAAAGATGTCGTACCGATAAGACCAGCTGTCTTATGAGACATCTTCATGCCAGCCAACGCAAGAATCACGAAGGAAAGCGCAGGCAGCAGAAGAATCAGAAATGAATAACTATATATTTCCATAATTTTTCACTTTTACTTTTTACCTTAGCTTACCATTTCATGTTCTTGATACTGTCAACGCTATCGCTCTTGAAATTACGATAGACGTTGATGATAATTGCAATGGCCACTGCCGACTCTGCTGCGGAAACTCCGACGGAGAAAAGGGTCATAAACATACCCTCCATAGAGCCAGGGAACAGCAAACGGTTAAAGGCAGCAAAATTGATGTCAACGGCATTCAGAATCAACTCCACAGAGATGAGCATGGCAATCAAGTTGCGACGCGTAATAAAGCCGAACACACCAATGAAGAACAAGAGTGCACTAAGCACGAAATAACATTCTACAGGTACCATACGCTTATTCCTCCTTTTCTTTACGTGCGACAACCAAACCACCAATAATACAAGCCAACAAGAACAGGGATATGAACTCGAAAGGGAGCACATACTGGTACTTGTCAGCACCCACAAGAGCAGTACCAATAGACTTCATTGGCACTTCTGCATTGGGAGCGGCCATAGCAGCATACAAGAATTGATTCTTCATCAATACCAAGATAACTGTAGCACAACCAATGATAGTAAGCAGTCCGCCCCACAGGACACGACTACCCTTCATACGCTCGGTCAAACCCTGTAAGGTACGCTTGTTCACCAACTGGATGGCGAATACATAAATCATAGTTACACCACCAGCATAGACAGATATCTGGGCTGCACCCAGATAGGTATAATCAAGCAGGAAATAAAGACCTGCCACACCGAAGAGCACAAACAACATGAATGTTGCGGCTCGCATGATTCGAGTTGTTGTCACACACATCACGGCAGAGCCGAGGATGACAACAGCAAGAATGCAAAACATTACTAAATCAGCCATAGTCTTTACTTCGTTTTAGTGTTAAACTTACCAACCTCGAATGCAGCACCACCCTCAATGAGGTTAGGCAACGAACCGCCTTGATAAACTTCCTGATTCAGGTGAAGCACTAGCTTACTGCGGTCGAACACGGCATTCTCGAAATCATTCGTAAACTCGATAGCATCAAAGTTGCAGGCATTCGTACAAAGCTGGCAGAACATGCAGTCACCCAGATCGTACTGATAATCATCGAGCACCTTCTTTTTCTTACCTGTCTCCGGATCCTCAACCATATGGCTCAGGATTTTGATGGTTCCATTGGGACAAGACTTCTCACACAGGGTGCAAGCCGTACACTTATAGCTTCCATCATCGTTGCGCTTGAACACCAAGCGACCACGGTGACGCTTGGAGACGTGAAGCGTGGTCTTGCGGTTCTCGGGATACTGCTCTGTTGACTTGTTGGTGAAGAAGTCCTTGAAGAATTCCTTCCAGGTGGTCTTCATACCAATGGCCAAAGTCTTCAGGCCGTGCCCGATTTCTCCGAAATATGTTTTGTTATCTTCCATTTTCTAGTATTTCAAGTTTTACTAGTCTGACTAGTACACCTTTATTTAATATATAGGCCCAAGGCCACAACAACAGTCATAATCACCAGGTTAATCAGTGCCAGCGGCATGAGATACTTCCACTCCAGCTTCAGAATCTGGTCGATACGCAGACGGGGGAACGTCCACTTAATCCACATCAGAATCCATACCAGGAAAAAGGCTTTACCCATGAACCATACGATACCTGGAATGTAGTTCATCACTGCATCGAAGGCCTCAACACCAATATTCACAGGTGCCCATCCACCGAGGAACACCGTTGCAGCAATACCTGCAATAATAAAAAGATTGAGGAACTCTGCAAGGTAGAAGAAGCCGAAGCCCATACCAGAATACTCGGTATGATGTCCGGCAGTCAACTCACTCTCTGCCTCAGCCATATCAAACGGACCACGGTTAGCCTCTGCATTACCAGCAATGAGGAATACAAAGAAAGCTATCAAGGCAGGAATATGTCCCTGGAAAATCAACCACTTCCAAGGACCTGTCTGAGCCTCAACAATACCACTCATCTGCATGGTTCCTGTCAGAATTACAGCAGTAATCAGGCAAAGGCAAAGCGACATCTCGTAAGAAATCATCTGCACAGCACCACGCATGGCCGAAACCACAGAATACTTGTTGTTAGAACCCCAACCTGCAAGGAAAATACCTACCACACCTATCGAAGAAATAGCAGTAAGCAGGAACACACCTACGTTGAAGTCAAGCACCGTAGCACCATTGTTCCAAGGCAGGAACGAGAAGGCACCTACAGAGCCGATAATCACCAGGAGAGGAGCTACGGCATACAGCAGTTTATCAGCACGATCAACGAAGAAAATCTCCTTGATGAGCATCTTCAACACATCGGCAAACACCTGCAGCAAGCCCCAGTAGCCTACTCGCATCGGGCCAAGACGGCACTGGAAGTAAGCACAGACTTTACGCTCCATAAAAATCAGCACAATAGCGATGAGGGCATATCCCACCAGGATAGCGACACCCACCAATACGCACTCAATCAATATTGCCAACCAGTCGGGACATCCTATCGTCACACGAAGCAGTTGGTCAAACCATTGGGTTATAATAGAAAAGTCGAACATAATCCAAACGCTTTTTATCTGTCAATATCTGGTATTACAACGTCAATAGCGGCACAGGTGGCAATCAGGTCGGCTATCTTCTGACCACGCAACATCGGGTCGAAAGCACCTACCAGCGAGAGCCCCATCGGACGCATCTTCATGCGATACGGGCTCTTGTCGCCACGAGAGTCGAGATACACACCAAACTCACCAGCTACACCCTCTACAGAGTAGTACCACTGTCCTTCGGGCACCTTGATGATGGGTTTCTGCTTCACATAGAAATCACCCTCAGGAATATTGTCGATGAGTTGCTCTATGATATTCAGGCTCTGGTACATCTCGTTGATGTGAACAAGATAGCGTCCCATAGAATCACAGGTATCGAGTGTACACTGCTCCCACTCTACCTTGTCATACATGTCGTAGGGATGGTTCTTGCGAACGTCGTTCTTCCAACCCGAGGCACGTCCGGCAGGACCTGTCACGGCATAGTTGATACAATCCTCAAGACCCATCGGGCCACAGTTCTCCAGACGGTTGTGGGTAATGACATTATCACCAAACACATCCATATACTCCTGGATCATCGGACGCAAGTACTTGACAAGGTCCTTACAGTTCTTGACAAAGTTAGGATCAATATCATCCTGCAAGCCACCTATTCTATAATAGTTCTGAATCAGTCGTCCACCGGTAGTCTCCTCCATCACGTTCAGCACGTGCTCACGGTCACGCATACCATAAAGCATACCTGTCAGTGCACCAAGGTCCTGAGCCACACACGAGGTGAAAAGCAGATGGGAGTCGAGACGCTGAAGCTCGTCCATGATGGTACGGATATACTTGATACGGTCCGTAAGTTCTACACCTAAGCCTTCCTCTATAACACCCACCAAAGCATGGCGATGTTGCATGGCTCCCAGATAGTTAAGTCGATCGGTCAGTGCCAATGTCTGGGGGTAGGTCATGCCTTCCCACATCTTCTCAATGGCACGGTGGATATAGCCCAGGTGCGGATAGATGCGCTTCACTGTCTCACCATTCAGCACGGTCTGCAAGCGGAGCACACCATGAGTTGCCGGGTGCTGAGGACCGATGTTAATCACATAGTCATCAGCATCGAAGAGCTTATTCTGCTTGCTCTGCAGAACACCGTCTTTGTCTAGATAGAACTCCAGACCATAGTCCGGTTCCACATCGTCCTCCAGTGTGTACTCATCGTTGAACTTCCAGTCCTTGCGGAAGGGATAGCCCTTAAAGTCTGAGCGCAGGAACAGACGGCGCATGTCGGGATGTCCCAGGAACACAATGCCATAGAAATCATAAACCTCACGCTCCAGCAAGTCGGCTACGCGCCAGATATTAGAAACGGTAGGCAGATAGGCAACCTGCTGACCTTCCATGACACTAACACCATTGCTCTGCATGCCGTCACCGCATACTTGCGTCTTGGCGATCTGCTTCACAGAACAACGCTCGTGGGTTTTCGTATTCTCGAGAATGTAAACACAACCAAGGCCTTCCTCAGTGCCAAAGTCCTCGCCAACGATAGTGACAAGATAGTCAAAGCCCTTCTTGTCCTTCAAGTTTTGCATCTCCTGTGCAAACTTGTCGAAATCAAATGATAAAAACTCTAACTTCATGCCTTCTCCTCCTCTACTTTAGCTTCTGCCTGAGCAGCCTTGATTTCTTCTACAAACTCCTGAGGGACATCGTTGATGACCATCGGTTCACGACGGTGATCGCCATGTTTCGAACGGAATGTCAACTCCTCATTAGATACACCCAATGCAGCTTCCTCTGCGGTCTGCTTATGGTTGGCACCGCCGAAGAATTTCTCAATCTTCACCTTACGCTGAAGCTGCATCATGCCATACATGATAGCTTCTGGACGTGGAGGACAACCAGGGATAAACACATCGACGGGAACAATCTCCTCGATACCCTTGACAACATGGTAGCTGGACTTGAACGGACCACCGCTGATGGCACAGCCACCTACGGCAATCACGTACTTAGGCTCAGCCATCTCATCGTACAGACGCTTCAAGGCAGGAGCCATCTTGTGTGTAATAGTACCGGCACACATAATCAAGTCTGCCTGACGTGGGGAGTTACGTGTTACCTCGAAACCAAAGCGGGCAAAGTCATAGCGGGCACATCCGCACGCCATGAACTCAATGCCACAGCAACTCGTGGCGAAGGTCAGCGACCAGAGTGAGTTCGAACGTCCCCAGTTAATCAGCTGGTCCAGCGAACCCGTAATCACATTGACACCACCCTCATGGAGCTCGTCAACAATCTTCTCCAACGAAGAGTTATCATTCCACTCCTCGTATGGGATACTTTTGATGTGCGGTTTCCTTACTTCCATTCCAAATCTCCTTTCCGCCAAGCATACGCCAAGCCTAATACAAGAACTACCAAGAAGAAGCCTATGCTCAGCAGAGCTGCGGCACCAAACTCCTTCACTACCACTGCCCATGGATATAGAAACACCGTTTCCACATCAAACATGAGGAACAAGATGGCAAAGAGATAGAATCCCACTGAAACGGGCAGCCAAGAACTGCCTCGGGTGGGAATACCACTCTCATACGGCTCACCTTTCACCTTTGCATAGGACCTAGGTCCTATCAACTTAGCTACCACGTAAGCCGCAACCACCAATGTAATAGCCGTCAACAAGACGGTAATTAACAAAGTAAAGTTCATAAAAATTTATAATATTATAATATTGCTTACTTAAGTGGGCGCAAAGGTACTAAAAAAAAAGCAAAGAAACAGCATAAATATTGAAAAACTATAAAAAAAGAAAAAAACAAAAGCCGCTACCTAAAATGCAGCGGCTTAAATTATTTACTTTTTTCTTGGAAATGCTTCTTCCGACAATTCTTTAAAGAAGTCATACTCAAGAACGGCACTTATCCTCATCAAGAGGCGTACATCTAAACTTTTGCGCTTAAAAATGTTATAAACATTAGTACGCTCGCAGGGGATTTGACTTGCTAGCCATGAAGCAGATCTACCCTGTTTCCTTAGAATTTCTTCGACATGTTTGCCAATATTCATACTTTACAGCCTTATTTAGTTTCCTAACTTGGTTTCTTATCGGCTGCAAAGATATTAAATAAATCTCAATATATCAGCACATTATAGTCGAATATTTTTCATCAAAACGTCAATTATTACGAAAACTATGCAAAACTTTTATAAAATCTGCACAGAACGTTCTATAATTTCAAGGCACATACGACTATTGTGATAGGGACATTTCCAGAAACCAGCCTTATCATCAACATCATTTAAGACACCATCACTATGGCGACTCCAGAACCACTCTCCGTTTTCCCAGTCAATTATCTGCGCCTTGACATAATTCCAACACCTTTCTGCTTTTTCAAGAGCATCCGTGTCACCAAAGTGTTGATAAAGGTTAAACCATCCTACTACATTCTCCGCCTGTACCCACCAATGAAGATCATCATCCACATGTCCCGTATCAAGGTTCGCTTCATGAATCATAGAACCATCGGAGCGTAATCCCTTTTCAGAGGCTTTAGCTACCATACGCACAATAGGTTCCACCTTATTTAATATATTCCTGTCACCCAAGACCAGTGCAGCCTCATGCATCAACCAGGAACACTCTATATCGTGGCCATAGCTCTCCAAACGTCCCGCTCCACGTGTCCAATCCATCTCGAAAAAAAGATCAAGATGATGAGTTTCCGGGTTTAATATTTTATCTGTAAAGATAGAAATTAGATTTCTTACTGCGGACTCTACTTCCATGACAATATATGGAGAAACCATAATATCAACAGGCAATACCGAACCAATGACAGGAACATAGTTACACGATTTCATTGTTTGCATCTCCTTCAGACATCTCAACAGATTCGTATATGGTTCTATGATATGCAGATGAGTATTTTGAGACTTTGGATAATTGGCATCCAATTCTGACAGGCGCATGTCAGCAATTTCACCCCATTCTCTTGTACATGCCTCTATATAGCCATTAAACTGATGGTCAAGAGCATGATTCTCTATACAGTCAAAGAGCTGGAGTGCACACTCTAGTGCCTCTTTATCACCTGTAGCCCTAGCATATTCCGACATGCCATAAATAACAAAACCGATAGCATAAAACTGCTTTTTGGTATCAAGCGGTTTACCTTTACAATCAAGGCTCCAATAAACACCACCATATTCCTTATCAATAAAATGATTGATAATATAGTCTTTGGCACGGGTAGCAGCTTCCAAATATTCTGGATTTCCCAAAACACGATAAGCTGCAGAGAATGACCAAAGAATACGTGCATTCAGTATGGCACCTTTCTCAGCATCCTTATGCAATGCCCCATGACCATCTATACGGCCATAAAAGCCACCATTCTCCTGGTCTTGCATTTTATCAAGCCAAAAGCGCAGGATGTTATTCTCCACAACATCCTGCATCTCTTTTTTCAACGTTTCTATCATAAAATTAGTTTTCAACAGCTCGAACTTTCTTCAATTCTGCATTAATTTCCTTAATACGATCAGTAGTCAAAGGATAGAACCATACCACACACATGGAAACGAAGGCAACAAATGCTGGAATGAAACTCATAAGCCAACGCAGACAGGTTAAAGCACTTTCAGGCTGAACAACATTTTCCTGAGCCAACAACACAGGATCGGTAATATAGTCAAAACATGAAAGTAGCCATAGTACAGCTGCACCACCAATAGCACCTCCAAACTTTTGGGCCATTGAAGAGCTCGAGAATATCAGTCCCGTAGAGGCCGTATTGAACTTCAGCTCCGCATAATCGCTCACGTCAGCATACATAGACCAAACAAGAGGCGACATGATGCCTGTCAAAATAGAAATCAAGATTTGGAAAATCAGCATAATCCAATAACCCATTGGGGTACAAGGAATAAAGAAAAACAACACACTCAAAACAACAAGTGATGCATTTACCAATATAAAAGTCGTTTTCTTTCCTAACATATTAGAAATAGGTACGCACGAGGCTACACCTACCATATTGCTTACCTCACCAACACCAAGGAAAAGTCCTGCATAAAAGGCAAAAATCAGCCCAAAGAAAACGATACTGCCTTCTGTTCCGATAATATCTTGGAAAAAATAAGCAACAGTTGCACCACGAACAGTATTAAACAGGTTAAAACAGAGTGCAGCACCTATCAGCAACCACCATGGCTTATTGGAAAGCAGAGCCTTAAAGTCACTTCCTACGCTGACAGTCGACATAGTCTTCAAATGCTCCTTAGTCATTAAAAAGCACAGGATAAACATTACAAAACACGCAGCAGCTATAATTACCATTGCCCAGAACCATCCACCTGCTGACTTGTAGCCTCCCATCAAATTAGTCAACGGTTCCCAAAGGAACAAAGATACAAACGAACCTCCATAGGCAAAGAACATACGAAACGAAGAGAAAACTGTCTTCTCGTTTGAATCGTCTGTCATCACACCCAACATAGCACCATACGGAACATTGATAGCTGTATAGACCGTCATCATCAAAATATAGGTAACATATGCCCATATAAGCTTTCCTCCATAGTCCAAGTCAGGTGTAGTAAACAAAAGAATACCACAAATACTAAAAAAAGGAGCTACCCACAGCAAATAGGGACGATACTTTCCCCATTTTGTTTGAGTACGGTCTGAGATAATGCCCATCATAGGATCAGACACCGCATCCCAAATACGAGTTACCAATACAAGCACGCCAGCATCCACTAACGAAAGACCGAAGATATTGCTATAGAAAAAAGGAAGGTAATAACTGAAAATCTTCCAGAACATACTGGACGACATATCACCAAAGCCATAGCCGATTTTTTCTTTTAAGTTAGTCATAATTATCTCGTATTAAATATTTCTATTTTTTGCTATCAACTTCTTGATGGTTTCCACGGAGGCTGCTGTATAGAGCCCGTCCTCAGGAGTATTCATACAATAGTCGATAAGCTTGTCTATAGTCGATGTTGCCACATGCATACGAGTATCGGCAGAAGCATAATAGATAAATACATGCCCATCTTCGTCTGCAATCCATCCATTTGCAAAGGCAACATTCATTACATCACCAAGATATTCGTCACCCTGCGGGACCAGAAAAAATCCGCCAGGCTGAGCGATAACCTTCGTAGGATCCTCAAGAGCCGTCATATACATATAGAGCACATAGCGCAATCCGTCAGCCGTGGCACGCACACCATGAGCCAGATGCAGCCACCCTTTTGGTGTCTTGATAGGATGAGGCCCCTCTCCATTCTTCACTTCCGTGATAGTATGATAATGGCGAGCATTGATTATCTTCTCCTCCTTTATTTCAGCATGGGTAATGTCGTCCACCAGTGCCCAGCCGATACCGCCGCCAGAACCTGTATCAATAAAACCATCCTGCGGGCGAGTATAGAAGGCATACTTTCCGTTGACAAACTCAGGATGCAGCACTACATTACGTTGTTGCGACTTTGTCTTCAAATCAGGCAAGCGATACCATGTCTTCAAATCCTTTGTACGAGCAATACCAGCAGTTGCTGTTGCAGCACTCAGGTTACTAGGCTGCGAGTCGTCATGGCGCTCAGCACAGAACACACCATAAATCCAACCATCCTCATGCTTCGTGATACGCATATCATAGATATTGGTGGCAGGAATCACATCATCAGGCATCGTAATAGGTTCTTCCCAGAATCGGAAGTTATCCACACCATTAGGACTTTCAGCTACTGCAAAGAACGACTTACGATCTGCCCCCTCGACACGTACCACCAAAACATACTTGTCGCCCCATTTGATGGCACCGGAATTGAGCGTTGCATTCATCATGATGCGTTGCATCAGGTAGGGATTATCTTTCTCTGAAAAGTCATAGCGCCACTCCAATGGCGTGTGCTCTGCTGTCAGTATCGGATTTTTCCACCTGTCATAAATACCATTCCCCCACTCAACGGGTTCGTTTTTGCGCGCTAGCAACTCCTCATGGTGAGCCTTTAACGCCTTTACTCTTTCTTGAAAACAATTCATATCAATTTAGTCTTTAATTTCATTCAAAAATAAGGTTTTATCCGATTTATAAAAATCGCGGAAAAAAGGAGCATCTGGCTTTGAAGGTGATGGTCCGAACCACTCCTCTTTATAGTTGCGCCATACCAATAGATAGCTGATGGGATATTTCTCAACAACAGGTTGTAAGGTTGAGGTCCACCATGTGGAGTCTGTCAAGTTTTTCAGTCCACACTCCGTAAGTGCTGCCACTTTACCATGTTCTTTTGCAAATAGACAAAGCATCTTCAAGTTCTGATCTAGTTGGGCAACAAAATCTTCCTTAGTTCCCCACTGATACCCATCAATTCCTACTAGACTAACACGATCATCACCAGGATAGCGCTCCAGAAATTTCTCTGATGTCAGATCTGGAGCCATTCCAGGCGAATAAGCCCAAAGTAAGTTTGTAAAGCCGTCCTTATTTAACTTGTCTTGAAGCATATTCCACAATGCCTTATACTCATCTGCCGTGCAGAGTTTCTCTCCCCACCAAAACCAAGAACCTGTATTCTCATGCCAAGGACGGAAGATAATGGGGATCTTTTGACCTTCTTCCGTCTTCAAGGTAGCCAAGAAATCAGAAAGACGCTGCATCCATACCTGAAATTTCGCATATTGCGAGCCAGCTGTCAGGATACTCTTTACCACCGTTGAATCAGAAGTATCCCATGCTGTGCCCTCAGGGAATTTCTGTCCAGCCAATCCTCCACCATCAATCGTGGTAATTGGATTACGTGGGTGCCAGCTTAAGGTTACGATACCACCTCGTTCATGGTGGGCAACAACCTCCTCAGCAATGCGAGTAAAAGGCACACTGTCAAGGCTCTTCTCATCACCCATCTCAATACCACCCAACTCAAAACCCATTACAGCAGGATAATCACCACATACATTTTTCACGTCACTTGAATCTTTATCGTAGGCCCATGTTAGGCCGTACATTGGATCATCCTGATGACCAAACATATAGCCTTTTTGTTGCAACCTCTGCAAGCGCTCTGCCAATTGTTCGCTTTCCGTCTTCTCCACAACAGTCTTTTGACCACATGCAACCATCATGACGGCCACACCTATTATATAAATAAATAGCTTCATCATTTATTTTTTTATATTTAATTTCTCCTTCATCCAGTCTTGCCACTCATCCCATTGTTCTTGATACCAAAAATGAGCAGTCTGCTGATAAACACTCAATTTCTTCTCACATTGTAGTGTATTATAAGTTGCATATGCAGTAGTCGGAGGTACCACATCGTCATTATATCCAAACGATACCCATGTAGGACAATGTACACGACGTACAAAATTTACACCGTCATAATAGCGACTGGTCTCCACCTCTTTACTATTCTCTATCCTCTCACCTCTCACCTCTTGCTTCTTATAGAAATAGTGTGGCCATCCACAGGCTATTCCCTGCAACGAAGCCGTATGGTCACAAAGAGCAGGATGAACAGCTGCAACAAAAGTAATTCGTTTGTCAAGTGCTGCTGTAGCATACGACAAGAAGCCACCCTGACTAGCTCCAGTCACGCCAATAGTTTTCCCATCCCACTCTGGAAGCGAGGCAATATAGTCAACAGAACGTACACATCCCACTATCACCCTTTTGTAATAATTGTTATCCTTATTGTCCAATCCAAAATTCCAATAACAATTCAAAGCACCATTCATCAAATCGTCATAGAACCTTTGAGGCTGCGTGACATCCACCCCATGAATACCTATTTCTAATACGATAGCCTGAGTAGGAGCCGTATAAGTATCCCCGCTATAAGGACGGACACCAGCGCCAGGCACCCTCAGCAAGGCAGGATACCTGCCTGGTTTAGTGGGTACACTCAGAATACCATATGTACGAGAGCCCCACCTTATATTTTGAAATGACACTTGATAAACATTGACATCTTCGTTAGAACGTTCAGGCAATAATTCCCGTTGTGCATTTAATGAAGTCCAACGAGCTTCCTCCAACGTTTTTTTCCAGAAAGCGTCAAAATCTTTTGGTTCTTTCGTGGTGGGTTGCAACTTCTCTGGCGAGAAAGCTGCCGTACAAGCCCCCTTATATTCCTTGCCATCCACATGAGCTGTTACCGAGAGGCGATAAAAGCCCGGTTTTGACATCTTTCCTTTCCAAGTCATCGTACCATCTTTCAGTATCACTTGTTGTTTTTTGACATCAGGATACATCTCAGGTCCTGCCTCAAAATCAACGACAGCACCGTCCACCAATGCAGAAGACCGAAGTACACTCACTTTAAAAACAGCTGTCTGCCCCACCTCATAATTCCAGTCCTGATGGTCAGGAGTCACCATTATATTAATATGGTTTCCACGAATCTGAGCCTTTGTTGGCAGAACTGTCAACAAAGCAGCAAGTAATAATAAAACCGACAATTTCCTCATGTTTTTGGGTCTTTAGTTGAATACCAATTATTCGTTTGCAAAGTTAGCACTTATTTTGCAAATAGTATGATACTATTTTTGCAAACATGCATATTTTCTTTATTCTTATTAATTAAAAATGTTTAAATATACATGTCTTTAGAAACGCAAAACATACAAGAAATCTTTAACCATTTTCAACCTTATGTATAAATACATAATATATGGAGAACCTAATATAATGAAGCATTATGCAAAAAAACACATTTTTGCAAAAAAGTATCAAAATCGAACAAAAAAAGAATATAACGTTTCGTAAAAATGCTGTATCTTTGCACCCGAATAACTTTGATAAAAATATCATTTCACAATAATTACTAACTAATAAACAACGTATGAATCTAAATTGCAGTAAGGAAACTCTGCTGACAGGATTATGTTCTATTTTCCTGTTAGGGTATTCGCCTGCTTTGTACGCTGGGGGGACCAATGCCCCACTTGAGGTACAACAGTCGAAGAAGATTACTGGTACCGTTAGCGACGCCATGGGTCCCGTTATCGGTGCAAGTGTAGTGATTAAGGGTACGTCAACAGGTGTTGCCACCGACTTTGACGGAAACTTTACCCTCAATGCCAGTAGCGGCCAGACCATCGTAGTCAGCTACATTGGCTACCTCACGAAGGAAATCAAGGTCGATGGACGCGCCAAGTACGACATTATCCTCGAGGAAGACAAGAAGATGCTTGACGAAGTGGTTGTCGTGGGTTATGGTACCATGAAGAAGAGCGATCTGGCAGGTGCTACAGGTTCTATGGACGAGAAGAAGATGAAGGGCTCTATCATCACCAACCTCGACCAGGCTTTTGCAGGACGTGTAGCCGGTGTGACATCAATGGCCACCTCAGGTGCCCCTGGTTCTTCTACTTCGATTCGCGTACGTGGTCAGGCCACTATCAACTCAAATGCAGAGCCCCTCTATGTTGTAGACGGTGTAATTTGGAGTAACTCTAATTCATCAGGTGCTTCTGTCGGTCTGGGCGACAAACTGGGCAATGGATCTGTTTCAACAGTATCTCCCCTTTCTACTATTAACCCTTCCGACATCGTATCGATGGAAATCTTGAAAGACGCCTCTGCCACCGCTATCTATGGTGCTCAAGGTGCTAATGGTGTCGTCCTGATTACCACTAAGCACGGTAAGAGCGGAGAAGCTAAATTCACATACGATGGCATGGTAGCTTGGCAGTATCAGGGTAAGCGCATAGATATTCTAAATTTGCGTCAGTTTGCTGAATATTATAATGATATGGTTGCCCAAGGAATGGCCACAAAAAGTCCTGCATTGAGCGACCCAAGTCTTTTGGGCAAAGGTACCAATTGGCAAGATGCCATTTTCCGCACTGCACTCCAGCATCAGCATCAGGTGAGTGCTCAGGGTGGTACGGACGCTGTGAAATACTACGTCAGCGCCAACTACATGAATCAGGATGGTACCATCATTGGTTCAAACTTCATGCGTAACGGTGCCCGAGTCAACTTGGACGCACAGCTCAAGCCTTGGTTGAAACTCGGTTTGAACGCCACCTACTCGCACACCTCGGAAAAGCTGCTGAAGGCTGATCAGGACGAAGGTGTCATTACCTACGCGCTCACCAAGCTGCCAGATGTTGCAATCTACGACATGTTTGGCAACTACACCTCTATTTCACGTGAAGGTGACAACTCTCCTAACCCTGTCGCACAGGCTTTGGCCAACGATATCCTTTACAAGCGTAACAATATTAACGGAAATATCTTCGGGGAAGTTACTTTCTTGAAGGGGCTCGTTTGGCATACTGAACTTGGCTACAATTTTAATTGGGACCGTGCAGAAACATTTATGCCGACATTGGACTTTGGCAACTGGAAACGCACCATGAACAACATCAGCGTTCAGAAGACCACGGGCCAATTTATTCAAATAAAGAATTATCTCACTTACAATGGACAGATTGGCAAACACAGTTTCTCCGCCATGTTAGGACAAGAATGCTGGGAAAGCAAATGGGATTATATGGGAGGCGAGTCTACCGGCCTTGAGACAAATGCCATACATAATCCGAAACTCGGAAAAACGGATAGCTATAAAATCAATTCAGGATTTGGTTCCTCTGCAATGGTTTCATTCTTCACGCGCGAAACCTATAATTATGATGACCGCTATCTGCTGACCTACACTTTCCGTCGCGACGGTAGTTCAAACTTAGGTCCCGAAGACCGATGGGGATCATTCCACTCATTTGCTGTTGCGTGGCGTTTCTCCAATGAAGCTTTTATCAAGAAATACACCGAGAAATGGCTTTCCAATGGTAAACTGCGTTTAGGTTGGGGACAAACAGGTAACGCTAACATTGGTGGTGGTAAATGGGCTTCCGAGTTAACTACAATGGTTAGTGGCCTTGGAGAATCCCAAAGGCCTAAGGGCTTTGCAAACCGAAGCATAAAATGGGAGACTCAGGAACAAACAAATATTGGTCTTGACCTTGGTTTCTTCAACAATAAGATTAATATTACAGTCGACTGGTATAAAAAGGTTTCCAACGATATGCTGATGAGGATGCAGCTGCCTTCGTATATGGGTACCAGCGGTAACGGTTCCTCTGCATTAGAGGCCCCATGGGGTAACTATGGAAAAATTGAGAATACTGGTCTTGAACTTACTGTTAACACTCATCCTATTACAACCAAAGATTTCTCTTGGGACTCCGAGTTCGAAATCTCATGGAACAAGAACAAACTGAAGGAGTTAGCCGGCACTTCCAGTGCAGCTATTATCGGTAACGGTATGTGGGATGATCCTGTTTCAAGAAGTGATGTCGGTCAGCCCTTGTTCCAGTTCTACGGATATGTCACTGACGGTGTCTACACCAGTCTGGAAGACATTGAAACCAGTCCCAAGCCTGTGGCTTATAACAAAGAAGGATTCGACCATTACAATACCGTTTGGGTAGGCGATATCAAATATAAAGACTTGAACAGCGATGGTGTGATTGACGAAAGAGACCAAACATATATTGGCAACCCTATGCCTAAATACACTTTTGGTTGGACTAACACCTTCCGCTATAAGGACTTCGATCTTACCATTTTTATCAATGGCTCTGTCGGCAATAAGGTCGGTAACTACCTGCGTCGCAAACTTGATGCCATGAAAGACGTCTGGACCAATCAGGCTTCATCTATATTAGGACGTTCTATTGTTACTCCTATTGACCCTGATAAGGACTATAGCCAGGGTTATAAGGGAAACAATGCCGGTACGGTATGGAACTGGTATGACGATATTGACAACGTACAGGTGGTCAATCCCACGGGCCTGCCTGCCGTTCGCATTAATAACCCCAATAATAATGACCGTTGGAGTGACAGGTACATTGAAGATGGTTCATATTTGCGCATGAAGAATATTACCTTAGGCTACACGCTGCCTCAGAAATGGGCAAGAAAACTATACCTGGACAACCTCCGCGTATATTGTAACATTCAGAATCTCTTCACTATCACGGGTTATGATGGCTATGACCCTGAAGTGGGACGTTCTACTGCTGACACCAACGGCTATGTGTACGGTCTTGACCAAGGTCGCTATCCATCACCTACAACCTATTCTTTTGGTCTTAATGTATCATTCTAATATATAATAAGATATCACTATGAAAAAGTATAATATAAAAACAATAGCATATATCGCTTTAGCAGGTTTATCTTTGTCTTCTTGTGAAGACTATTTGAACAGACCTACAGAAGACGGATATGACACATCGAGTTATTACAGCACCGACGACCAGTGCCGTGCAGGTGTCAACTATCTGTACAACTCGCCCTGGTATGATTTCCAACGTGGTTTTATCAAGGTTGGTGAAATTATGTCAGGTAACTATCAACAGGGAAATAGTGCGTATTTAACTTTTACGCTTGATGGATCTGACCAATACTTGTCAAGTATGAGTGCTTCACTTTGGGCTGTCAATACGCATTGTATGACTGTATACAGTAACCTGAAAGCAAGTGTAGGACCTTCTCAGGAAGTCAAAAATGCCTGCATGGGCGAGGCTCTTACATGGAAAGCATTTGCATATTTTTATATGGCTCGTACGTATGGAGCAGTTCCTATTATTCACGAACCGCTGGAAATTATCAACAGCAAAAGTTCAACATCATTACACAAGGCAAAGATCAGTGTTGTCTATGATTACATTATCATGACATTGGAAAAAGCCATCGAGCTGCTTCCTGAACATGATGTGACCGGAAAGGGACGCATAGACAAATATTGTGCAAAAGCCTTACTTGCCAAAGTGTATTTGACAAAAGCAGGATTCAGCGAAGAAAATACGACCTACAATTCCGGCTCATATAGTTATATCACATGCACACCTCATCAACGCAACGCAGAAGATCTTGCAAAAGCTGCAGACCTTGCATTAGATGTAATTGAACACAGTGGACGTCACCTTCTGCCTGTCTATTCAGACCTCTTCCGTGGACATAACAATGTCAATGAGGAATGTCTCATTTCATGGGCTTGGACTGTTAATGGCGACTGGACCTGTCAAAACTCTCTTCAGAGCGACCTGTCCCCTGCTGGCTTCAGCGAATTCGGTGATAACTGGGGACAATGGGCAGGAATTAGCGCTGACTTAATTGAAGCTTTTGGTGAAAACCCACTTAGCAAAAATCGCCAAAATGTAGACGACCGCCGCAAGGCAACGATGATGATGGCAGGTGACACCTATGACTATTTCTATATGGACGAAGGAGGCTTGGACATCTTACAACTTGTCTATCAAGGTTATGCCAAGCACAAGGGTCAAGGTTCCTGGGATGCAACTTCGGGAGCATACCCCGTAAAGCATTTGGTTGGAAGTGTTGCAGACCATGAAGCCGAGGGCATTGGCGTTCCCAAGCGTGACATGTATTATGGAAATTACACTCACCTACTCCGTCTTGCTGATGTCTACCTCATTTATTGTGAGGCAGCAATGGGCAATAACAAATCATCGTCTGATCCAAAAGTGTTAGAGTACTTCTATCAGGTGCGCCACCGTTCAGTGAAAGGTTACCAATATCCGACAAGCATCAGTTGGGAAGATGTGTGGAAAGAACGCCGTCTTGAGTTAGCAATGGAAGGTGACCGCTGGTACGACTATGTACGCCGCTACTATTACGATCCGCAGGGTGCCATCAATGAGATCAAGGCCCAGAAGCGTAATACCTATGCTGGTTTGGATAAACTATACAAAGAGTATTACGAAAGTAAGTATTCTGCATGGAACTACGATCCCAGCTCGATGTACTACGATACAAATACACCTGCACCCAATGTGACTGACCGTAGTTTCACCATCCCTATGTCATCAGTTGACATCTCTTATAATCCTTTATTAATGGAAGAACCTGAGGACTACGACCTTAGCACTTTATCATTTTAACATTTAAACTTGTATATTATGAAATTCAAAAATAATAAATTAGGAAGAGTACTCCTCATAGCACTATCCATAACATCTTGCTTCTCTATGCAATCATGCAAGGACGAGCCAGACAAGTATGAGTCTACAGGGGGAACACCTACTATTTACTATATCCGCCCTGCCGACATAAACTCAAAGGACTCGCTATTGGTTCAGGCTGGGCCACAGTTTGTCATTGCTATAGTGGGTGAGAACCTAAGGAGTATTAAGCAAATGTTCTTCAACGATTTGGAGGCTGTTCTCAACTCGAGCTATATAACCGATAATACGCTCATTGTGACAACGCCAAAGAACATTCCTTCTGCTGTGAATGACAAGATAACGATGATTACTCACAATCAGGATACGGTATATTATGACTTCCATATTGTCATCCCTGGTCCTGTTGTGACTTCCATGTCTAATGAATACGCCAAACCTGGAAACATTGTAACTATTTATGGAAGTTACTTTATTGATGATCCCAACATTCCATTACAAGTCACATTGCCTGACGGTAAAATTATTACAGAGTTTACTGACCAGACAGAAAACGCTATTACATTTGTAATGCCGGAATGTACTCAAGAGGGTAATATCACTGTTACAACCATTTATGGTAAGACGAAATCTTCATTCCATTATTTGGACAGCAGGGGTATTCTCTTTGATTTTGACACTCCTAACGCAAAGACTGGTGCAGTGTTAGGTAATCATGGATGGCATCCTCAGAAGATAGAATCTGATGAGACCTCACTTTCTGGTAATTATCTGCGTTTAGGTGATCCTGACGTAACATTAGCAGCCGATGGTGCTTGGAATGATGGTAAATTCTCGTTTGAGTACTGGCCAGGCAACTGGGCTGACCCGGAGACTTATAGTGGTGACGGTGTGCGTCTGACCGATTTGGCGGACTTCAGCGATTACACCAATATGTCGTACAAGTTCGAGATGCTCGTACCGAAGGCTAATCCCTGGGCTGCCGGTGCTATGCAGATAATCGTTGGTGGCGTTACTAAGATTTCCAACGGTAATGCCGGGGTGAAGGATATTGACGGCAATGTTCTTGGAGGATGTAACAACACCTACTTCAACAACGACGAGTTGCCTCGTGGCATCTATCGTCCGTGGGAGGCTACAGGTTCGTTCGATACAGCCGACGAATGGGTAACAGTTACTATTCCCATCAGTGAATTCAAGTATGGCATGAGCGGAGGCAGTGCTACAGGCAGTCTGAAAGCAAGTGATTTCACCAGTCTTACAATCTTTGTTGTCGGCGGCGGAATCACTGGCAAGGAATGTAACCCCGTCATCAAGATTGATAACATCCGTGCCGTCCCTAACAAATAAAAGGTAAAAAGTATAATGTAAAAAGGTAAAGTTATGAAAAACTTTAAGAATATAATCACCCTGTTAGCGGTAGCCCTCATGGGGCTATCCCTGACAGCGTGCAGCAAAGACAACTTGGATACCAACCAGTATCAGGGCGGTGTAGCGTTGAACGTTTACGGTCCGTCGCCTGTCATGCGTGGAGGACAGCTACGCTTCTTAGGAAGCAACTTAGACCAAGTGCGTGAGGTCTTAATTCCTGAAGGAATCTCTATTACCAACATTGATGTTGTGAAATCGGGTGTTCCAAGTGAAATCCGCGTAACGATTCCCAAAGATGGCCCAATACCAGGTAAAGTAGTGCTTATTACAAAGACTGACGAACGCATTACAACAAAGACGGATTTGAATTATATTGAAGGTATAGAGATTACCAACATACCAGTTTCTGCCATGCCTGGTGATGTCATCAAGATTGAAGGTGACTACTTGAATCTTATTCAGTCATTAGCCTTTGCCAAAGGCATCGTAGTCAGCGAAGCAGACTTTAAGTCACATAGCCGCTATGCTATCGAGGTTGAGGTTCCAGAGGAGGCGCAGACTGGCAAACTGGAACTATATACTGCTGACCTGACCGTTGTTGACAAGAACAAGGTTGAGTATCAAATCATTGAGACTGAAAAAGCTATTGAAATTGGCACTCCTACAATTAGCAACGTTAAGGGGCGTAACACAGCCGAAGCATTGGGCAACATAACTGCCAAGGCAGGTGAGACCATTACCGTCACAGGTACATATTTCAATGTCATTGCTGATATTACCGTTGGTGGTGTAAGCGTCAGCGACCTCAAGATTGCCAACGACGGAAAAGGCGTAACGTTCACCCTGCCAGCTGAGGCTCCTGATGGTGACATCCAGATTGTTTGTAAGTCTGGCGTTGAAGTTCCTGTCGGAACATTGACCACCGTGAAGCCTACTAACTGCGTGGCTACTCCGAATCCCGTCAAGGCCGGACAGGCTTTGCAGATTGACGGTAAGGATATGGACCTCGTTGTCGACGTAGAGTTTGCCGATGCCAAAGGCGAGTACACGATTGCGGACAACCAGAACATCATTAATACGAAGCAAGCATACGCAGTGACCGTTCCTGAGACCGCTACCGAGGGAACGCTCATGCTGGTGATGGCCAACGGCAGCCGTATCGACGTGCCCTTCACACTGGTGAAGCCCACCATTACCGCTTACAATGTGAACCCCGTAAGCGCAGGTGCAGCCTTGCAAATCAGTGGTACGCATCTTGACCTTATTAAGAGCATCACATTTGGCGGTGGCGAAGTGGCTGTTGAGGCCAGTAGCATTACAGGCGACGGTACAACCATTACCATTACCGTACCAATGGAAGGAACAAGCGGTAAGCCCGTCTTCAAGCTGGCTAATGAAACTTCCGTTGAAGGTCCTGAGTTGAGCATCAATGAGGCAGTATTCTGCTACATTACAGCAATGCCTGAGTTTAATGATGACAATACACCTTCGGCAGGTGACACATTCACTGTTCCTGTCAAGAATGCAGACAAACTGACAAAAGTCTACGTGAATGGCACAGAAGTAAGATATGTATATTCTGAAAAGAATAGTACGCTGACCTTCGGTATTCCACAGAATGCAAAGGCCAAGTCAACCCTCAAGCTGGAATCTTCAAATGGAGAAATTGAATACACAATCAGTGTCATCCCTGCAGGTTCTATTACCCAGGTTATCTTTGAGGGTCCGTTTGAATTGACATGGAGCACCAGCACGCAGGGATTAATTCCCGCATCTGTTTTCGACAACATTCCTGACGGAGCTTCAGTCACCATCGTATTCGACTACACCGTGACTGGCGGCAATCCCCAAATGAAGGTGAACAACGGTAGCTGGGGACATATCATCCTTGAGACAGGTCTTGCACCTGCACAAGAAACACTTTACCCCTTCGATCCTAATGGTCACGAATTAGCCATTCCTTTGACATCTGCTGCAATCAATAACCTGAAAGCTTCTGCCACAGACTGGGGTGGTATACTGATTATTCACGGTAGCGATGCTATTATCAACAAGATTTCGCTACTGATAGAGATTCCTCAGGAAACCGTAGTATGGGAAGGCAAAGCCGTTGCCGATGACTGGGGTAATCAGCCATACGTGCTCAGTGACGGCGGAACTGAACTCCTTGAAGCCGGCATGAAGGTGGGATCTATTATCCGCTGTTATTTGACAACAACCGATGCCTCATGGAATTGCCAAATTGTTGATGGCCACTGGAATCCTAACACGGCATTCCCTGACTGTGATTTCAGTGCAGATAGTTGGAATTTGGAAGAACATAAAGGAGCTATCGAATTTACTGTGACAGACTATATCTATGAGCACATAACCGCTAAAGGCGGATGGGGTGGTTCATTTCTCCTCAATGGTGACAATGTAATCTGCACAAAAGTTACTGTTGAATGATAAAATACTATTTAGATTATGAAACTGAAAAACATTATTAATACCTTGTCTCTTGCAGCTGTGGCACTCATTGCCACAGCCTGTCAGGACACTGATGCCCAAATTGAGATTACTGATGTAGATGCACCTCAGCTTATCTCAACATCGCTCACGGAAGAAAAGCCAATTTTCTTTGGCGAGACAAACATAAAGGTTGTTTTCGACAAAAACATTGGATTTGCGACTAAGAATACCAGTCAAATCACTGTCAACGGGTCTGCTGCTGACAAGGCACGGGTGGCTGGTGTTGCAAAGGAACTGACCGTGACAAAGACACTGGATTTCTGCAACAGCATTGCTCTGCACATTCCAGCTGGTTTAATAATTGGTCCCCAAGGCAAAGCCTATAATCAGGACATTGATGTTACCTTCAAAGTCAAGGAAATGCCCAGCAATAATGCTACGGCAGTTACTCAGATGCTTGGTTGGGGTTGGAACCTGGGTAACCATTTCGACACATCTGGTGATGCCATCAGCAAGGGATGGGGCTATTGGGATCAGGTTGGAATCCTGACCGACGCTCCTTTCCAGAGACTAGCCGGTGCCGGTGCCAAGACGGTACGTATTCCTGCCACATGGACCGACCACATGGACGACAACTACGTGATCAATGCGGCATACCTCGACGAGGTGGCCGGCGTTGTCGATAAAGTCATCGCCGCAGGCATGAACGCCATCCTGAACACGCACCACGATTCCTTCGAGACCGACCTTGGCAATGCTGCCACGGACGAGGCAACAGCCCAAAAGGACTCGACCATCATTGCCAAGCTGTGGGAGCAGGTGGCCACCAGGTTTGCAGGCTATGGCGAGAAGCTCATCTTCGAGACTTTCAACGAGATACATGCCGGCGACAACTGGGGCGGTGGTACTGATGCGGAATATGAGCTGCTGAACAAGTGGAACCAGTATGCCGTGGATGCCATCCGCAAGACTGGCGGCAACAATGCCACGCGCTGGATTGGCGTGGCAGGCTATGCAGCCAACATCGACATGACCATCCAGCATCTGGTATTGCCCACCGATCCTGCCAACAAGCTGATGGTTGGCGTACACTGCTATGACCCGTACAACTTCTGCACACAGCCATACGCTTCCGGCGACGTGGCTCCCATGTGGGGACACACGTCCGACACTTCCGGTGCCGACGAACTGGCGGTCATCAACCAGCTCTACAAACTGCGCGCTGCCTACATCGAGAAAAACATTCCCTGCTATCTGGGCGAGTACGGTTGTGTCTATAGAAAGACGGATGCCGAAAATGCCTTCCGTGCATACTACCTCGAGTTCTTCTGCCGCGCTGCTAACCTGGCTGGCATCCCCATGTTCATCTGGGACAACAACACGAAGAACACAGGCAATGAGGGCGAGAGCTTCGGATACATCGACCACGCCACCGGCGAATGGCTGAATGACAGCGAGACCATGGTGCCCACCATGATCAAGGCTTGCACCAGCACTGACAGTTCCTATAGTCTTCAGACCATCTGGAACAAGGCGCCTGCTGCATATTAAGCGAATCAATGAATATTTATCATAGGGAAGGCAGGCCCATTAAGAGCCTGCCTCTCTTTATAAATAAAAAACATGAAAAGAAACAGACTTTTTATCATAGCCTCAGCTTTTATGCTCATGACAATAAGCTGTGGTACTAAGAATGCCCAAGAGAACACAGAGGTCAAGGAGTTTGAGACTGCCAGCGAAGCAGTCCAGAAGATGGCTGCAGGCTGGAACTTGGGCAACTCATTGGACGCCTTCAGTTCTGACATCGAACCTGGCTCCCCTATTGAAAAATACGAAACGGCCTGGGGACAACCCGCCACAGAGGATTTTCTGATGAAACAACTGGCAGCGAAAGGTTTTACCGCCATCCGTGTACCTACCACTTGGTGGCAGCACATGGACAAGGACGGACAGGTGGACAGCCTATGGATGAACCGCGTACAGCAGGTGGTTGATGATGTGATCAACAATGGTATGTATTGCCTGTTGAACGTACACCACGACACTGGGGCCGCTGTCGAGGCTTGGATCAAGGCAGACAGCACCATCTACGAAGCCACCCATGAGCGGTTCAAACTGCTGTGGACACAAATTGCCAATCATTTCAAGCACTATGGTCAGGAATTGCTGTTCGAGGGTTATAATGAAATGCTGACAGGCAGCAATCCTACAGCAGAGTGGAGCGAACCAAAGAACTTGAATAACCTGCAGTATGTGAATAAGTACGCCCAAGACTTTGTCGATGCTGTACGTGCTACCGGAGGCAACAACCTGTATCGCAACCTGGTGGTCAACACCTACTCTGGCTCTCACACACCCAATACGTTAGGGCAGATGGTGATTCCTATCGACCCCTGCGGCAGCCAGAATCACATAGCTGTTCAAGTACACAGCTACGATCCATGGGACTGGGTGAACACCTATGACATGAAGTGGACATCACAATGTACCGAAGAGGTCACACGCTTGTTTGCTGATTTGGACAAGCACTTCATCTCGAAGGGCTATCCTGTCATTCTGGGCGAATACGGCTCCAATGGTGTCAACGAGAAAACCATCAACAAGAACTGCACAGATGAGCAGAAGTCAGAGGCTGGTCGTCAGGCTGCCGACATTGCCCGGCTGTGTAAGAAATACCATGCGGCCTCGTTCTACTGGATGGGTGTCGTTGACGGAGACGACCGCAGGGAAGCTAGCTTCAAATGGAGTATGGAACAGGTCGCAGACTCCATAGTCAGCACCAAATAACAAAGGAATCGTATGAAAGCAGTTTATGCTATCTTTTTAGCAGCTCTCCTTAACATGGCCTGCAGTAGTGGGTCGAGTGAAGAAAAGCCTCCTGTAGTTCCTCCATCTCCTACCCCTACGTTCACCGTCACGCTGGAAAAACAGTCTATCAGCAATGGCGAGGAATTAGATGCTGCAACGACTCATCTACTGACACTGACCTATAATGTGAATGTCATTGTGAACAGCAGCTACAGCATCACATTAAACGGTAACCGCCTCATGGCGCAAAGCAAGGAGAAAACAGTAGAGATACCACTGGGTCTACAAGCCGGCAAGGAATATATACTTCAAGTGGTAGAGGGTGCCATCATTGCTGCAGACGATCCAAGCGTCAAAGCGTCTGCTTTCACACTGAAGTTCAAAACCATCAGTAAGGAAGAGTCCGACCAAACGTACACCATTCCTGCTGAACCAGTCACAGCATCTGCCGAGAGCGCCAAGAAACTGTATACCTACCTGCTAAGCCAATACGGACGGAAGACCATATCCAGCGTCATGGCTGATGTCAACTGGAACACCACTTGTGCCGAGAAGGTCTACAAGTTCACGGGCAAATATCCCGCCATGAACTGCTACGATTTCATCCATATCTGCTACTCTGCTCCCAACAGTTGGATAAACTACGAAGATATCAAGCCAGTCACAGACTGGGTCAATACCGGTGGACTGGTACAGTTAATGTGGCACTTCAACGTTCCTAAGGGCGAGGGGGCTAGTGAATATGCTTTCTACAGCAAAGACACCAGTTTCAAGCCCTCTGAAGCGCTCGCAAGTGGTACCTGGGAGAACAAGTGGTTCTACGAACAGATGGACAAGGTCATTGACATCATCCTCAAGTTGCAGAACGCTGGTATAGCCGCTACCTGGCGACCTTTCCACGAGGCAGCAGGCAATGCCATTGCGAAGCAGCAGGCGGACTGGACAAAAGCCTGGTTCTGGTGGGGCATGGAAGGCGCAGAAGCCTATAAGAAGCTATGGCGTACTATGTTTGACTATTTCAAACAGAAAGGTGTTCGCAACCTCGTCTGGGTATGGACCACCCAGAACTACAACGGCAATAGCAGTAGCTATTATCAGGACTCCAACTGGTATCCTGGTGATCAGTATGTTGACATTGTTGCCCGCGACCTCTATGGCTACAATGCAGTTCAGAATAAACAGGAGTTCTTTGAGATTCAAAACACCTATCCTACCAAGATGGTTGCTTTGGGCGAGTGTGGTGACGGCGAATCAGGACCGGCTGCGTTGCCTGGTGATTTCTGGACTGCAGGTGCTCTGTGGAGCCATTTCATGGTATGGTACACAAAGGAACAGAACGCCACCATGACCATGTGCAGCGACAACTGGTGGAAGGCTGCCATGAACAATGCGAATGTAATCACACGCGATCAATTACCAAGTTTTAAATAAGAACATGAAGAAAATCCTATTAATGGCTACAGCAGCACTTCTGACCGCTGCCTGCGGCAATAACGAAAAGAAAGCAGACGACCCGCTGGCAGACAGCGGACGCACACAGCGAACGGAGAACTTGTTGGAAAACCTGAAAGCTATAGGCGACAGTACGGTGTATCTGTTTGGTCATCACGACGACACCGTTTATGGTATTGGCTGGGCGGCAGACTATAGCAACGATTCTACGATTCACCAACGCTCTGACGTGAAGAGCGTCTGCAACGACTACCCCGCCCTGCTAAGCTTCGACCTGGGACACATCGAGCTGGGCGACTCACTGAATCTGGACGGTGTGCCTTTCCAGCGCATCCGTCAGGAAATCCTCGCCCACTATGACCGTGGGGGCATGATAACACTCTCGTGGCACGTCAACAACCCGCTGAGCGGAGGTACGTCATGGGTGGCTGACTCGCTGAAGAGTACTGAGACCAAGACCGTTGCCGCAGTCTTGGAGGGAGGCGAGAAACATGACGTGTTCCTGTCGTGGCTCGATCGGGTGGCAGATTTCCTCAACTCGTTGGAAACCCCATACGGTGTGAAAGTCCCCGTGCTGTTCCGCCCATGGCACGAGCATACGGGGTCGTGGTTCTGGTGGGGACAAGAGCACTGCACGCCTGAGCAGTACAAGGCTCTCTGGCAGCTGACCACCAGCCGACTGAAAGACAAGGGTGTAGTGAATGCCCTCTATGCCTATTCACCTGGCACAGAGCCCGATGGCAACGAGGCTAAGTATATGGAGCGTTACCCTGGCGATGACGTGATTGACTTGATAGGACTGGACTGCTACTGCTGGGCTTCCGAGGCTGACACGACACAGATTGCCAACTATGCCGCCACGCTCGACAAGAACCTCCACATGGTCTGCAGCATAGCCAAGCAGCACAACAAGGCCGCCGCCCTCACCGAGACGGGCTACGAATGCCTGAAGACCAAAGACTGGTGGACAGCAACACTGGCGCCAATCCTGGAAAAACACCCCGTCAGCTACGTCCTCGTATGGCGGAACGCCCACAACCGTGCCAACCACTACTTTGCGCCCTACCCCGGCCAACAGTCGGCATCCGACTTCGTACTCTTCTACAACGACCCCAAGACGCTCTTCCTACAGGACATCAACGGGTTGTATCTGAAGAAATAAGTATGCTAAACAAGCGAACATGGCGACAGACCCATGTATCACGAAAAAGGACTCCCATTCGGAAGTCCTTTTTCTATTGAGATAAGAAAAATCAATCTGAGGGAGTGTCCCGAGGGTTGTAACGGTGCCCCAGTGCGTCAGCCGTCGGGACAGGCTTTAGAAGGTGACGCGATGCATGCGTTCCACCTGTTCGCGGACGACGGAGAGGGTGGTAGTGTCGGTAGAGAATACAGAGTTCAGGCCTTGCGCCTCCTGGGCGGGGTCGTTGGTATAGTCGTCGCCCACCTGCCACTGCTCATGCTGGGGCTTGGCAAATCCGCCCCAGCCCCAGAAGTTGCAGCCAGCAAAGAGTCCACCCTGTTCTGCGTTGTCGGCAACGAGCGAGAAGACATATTTGTAATAGCCGTCACGCCCTTGCGTGGATGATTTCCTGTCGAAGCTGAAACCATCACGCGGATAGCCGAACTCTTCCATAACGAGGGGCTTGTTCAGCTTGTCGCAGATGGCCAGATGGCGGTCGATATACTCCTTGGTGTTCTGGCAGGCAATGGGCAGATGCTCTATCAGTGAATCAGGCTTTGCCCATCCCCAGTTGTAAGGCCACAGGTGGACATTGCAATAGTCTATGTTCTTATCGGCACAGATGCGCTCATAGCAGTCGTAGTCGCCCTCACAGCCCCATGCGCCCTCGCTACCGATAGAAATAAGATGGTTGGGGTCGAGCGAGCGTATGAGTGCCGAAGCCTCAGCGAGCCATTTCTCGAAAGCGGGCAGTGCCTCTTTGCTGAAGGCACGAGGCTCATTGCCTATCTGCCACGACATGATAGCGGGGTCATCGATATACTTGATGCCGGTATATTGATTGGTGCGCCCCAGGATGAAGCGGATGTAGTCGTAGAACAGCTGGTGGGCCTTCTCATTGGTGGCATATTTCGACATCGCCTCCATAAAGGCCGGATAGCCCACATCGTCGGGACGGGGCTGCTTGCCGGCACCAGCCTGTTCGAGGTAATAGCCGTATCCCCCACTCCATTCCCATGAGTTATTCAGATAGAGCACAGCCACCATCTTACGCTCGGCCATCTCCATCAGCAGATAGTCGAGACCGGCCAGGATGGTGTCGTTATAAACGCCGGGCTTGATTTGCAGGGTAGGCTCCACCTTCGTCTTCACGCCCCGCTCACCGTCAGAACCTACCAGGATGCGCAGGTTGTCAATGCCCATGCGCTTCATCTCGTCCAGTTCCTTTTCCAAGCGGTCACGGTCACCGCCCTGCCCTTCCGAAGCAAGGATAGCTCCATACCAGAAATTGGTGCCCACGTAATAGTAAGGCTGACCATTGCGCACGAAATGTCCGTCCTCCACGCGGACAAAGTCAGGTTTCTCCACTTGAGACTGGCAAGCCACAAAGGCCGCAACAGCCAGGAACAACAAAAGTTTCTTCATAACGTTAACGGTGTTAATACTGAAAATTTAATCCTCCAGAGCATGATAGGTGACGAGGCCTTCAATCGGGCTCTTCAGGATAGTTCCCAGGGTATAACCCTCCAAACGGGCAGCCTCCTCCAGCTCCGAACGATAGTGGAAAGCCATAGAGCCCACTACGCCGACGGGCAGGTCGGTACGATTGTAGGGCTTCAGGTTGTTGCGGAAGAAGGAGCGGAAATTATCAATAACCAGTTGTCGCAACAGCGGATTATCCAAATGCTGCTCAATATATAATGAGGTAGTGGCCAGGAAGCGGTTGCCCATAGGCTCGCGATAGACTTTCTGAATGATGTCGCTCTGCGTCTGCTTGGTTTCCTTTAAATATTCGTCGCGAATGTTTGCAAACTGCGGATTCTTGAAAATAGCATTCATAAACATACGGCCTAACACAGCGCCACCACCCTCGTCGCCAAGGATATAGCCCAAAGCGGGCGTGTTCTGGACAATCTTCTCACCATCATACAGGCAACTGTTAGAGCCTGTACCCATGATACATCCTATGCCTGGTTCACGCTGACAGAGCGCACGGGCGGCTGCCATCAGGTCGCTATGCACCTCGACTTTCTGCGGAGAGAACACCTCACCGAGCATCTGCTGCATCATAGGCACATGGGCTGGCGTACAGCCACTGCCATAGAAATACACCTTTATATTAGATAGCAGAGGTGTTTCAAGCACTCTGGAAGTGGAATTGATGAGCTGTGCCCTTGGGAAAGAAGACAGCTGCGACATGAGTTCCTGGCCGATGATATGCCGGATGACATCAGGGGTTTGATGAATAGGCGTTATGCCTTGCGTATGGAACGTGGCAATCACTTCGTTGCCAATACGAGGGTTAATAGTATGAAGGAGAGTCCAATCAGTTTTGGTACCTCCACTGTCTGCAATAAGTATCATATTTTACGTTTTTGTTTGCAAAGTTAATGATTTATTTGAAAAAATGATTATCTTTGCACGCAAATTTAAGAAAAAGCAATGAAAAAAAACTTCATCATATTTCTGGCCTTGCTTATCACCCTCAGCGCACATGCCGTGCTGAAGGAGAAAGACTTGCCACAAACCCTGCAGATTCTGCGCATAGAACTTACGAACTATCACCGTGAGTTGTCAATGCTTATTGAAGTGAACAAGAAGCAGAGCGAAGGTATGCGAAACCAGCTGATGGAGACCTTGCTGCGCTCCAACCAGAACTCGCTGATGCTATACTCGCAGAAACAGGAATATGTGTTCGACCTGACCTATGCCTGCAACGAGGCAACTGACCAATACCGCCTGTTCCAGAAACAGCAGTTGCCCTTCAAGAACTTCCTGAATAAGGCCAACAACGACATTGCACGCTACGACTCGCTGATAGGAAGCCTGAGGGCTATGCCAGTAACTATGCTGAGCCTGGAGGCCCAGACGGATCGGAACATCTGTCTGACGCTGGCCACCAACATACGCAACTCGCTGGAGGAGAACCGCAGCACCATGAAGGACTACATACGCTATTACGACATGACGGAAGAGCGACTTAGCCATCTGAACGACTATGCGCAGAAGCGTTATAACGACATACAGACCAGCATCTTCAAGAACGGCGGAGCTAACTACTGGACTATCGTCAAGAATTGGGGCTCCTACTGGCAGGCCATGCAGGAGACGGTAAGCAAGAAATACCAGCCTAACGAGAGTTCGCAATGGGACAGCCGTTGGATTTTCGGACTGCTCATCTCCACTATTCTCTATGCCATCATTGCCTCGCTGCTCAACTTCTTCGTCATCCGCTTTGTGGTGCCCAAGCGCCTGCGCACCGAAGAGTTCATGAAGAAACGAACCTGTATCACCCTGGCCACGACAACCATCACCTTTGCCCTCATCCTGGGAGTGACACTGGCCATTACGCAACAGAACTTCTTCATCATGGCCTCCAACCTGCTGGTGGAGTTCGCGTGGCTTTTGGGTGTCATCCTGATTTCGCTACTGTTACGTGTCAATGGCGACCAGATTAAGAGTACCTTCCGCATCTACACACCGCTGCTGACCGTCTGCTTCCTGGTAATTGCCTTCCGCATCATCCTGATACCCAGCGAACTGGTCAACATGCTATTCCCGCCCGTACTGCTGATCTGTGCTTTGTGGCAGTGGAATGTCATAGGGCGTCACAACCAGAACATTCCCCGTTCGGACATGTTCTTTACCTATATCTCCCTGTTGGTATTCGTCATCTCCGTGGTATGCTCATGGACAGGCTATACGCTGATGGCTGTACAGATTCTAATATGGTGGATTATGCAGCTGACCTGCATCCTCACCATCACCTGCGTATCACAGTATATCAAACTGTATGGTGAGCGACACCGCTTCTACGAGCGTCCCGTCACACAGACGTGGGCCTACCATCTCGCCTATCAGGTGATACTTCCCGTTCTGGGTGTCGGCTCCGTGATGATCAGCATCTATTGGGCGGCTGACGTGTTTAACTTGTCCGACCTCTGCTGGAAGATTTTCAAGACCAACTTCATGGATTTCGAGAATCTGAAACTCAGCATCCTGACGCTCTCCATTGTCATCAACATGTGGTTCCTGTTCTCGTATATCAACAGAACCCTGCTGAAATTCATGCGTATGCACTACGAGATCAAGGACTCCTCAACGGCAGCCAGCCGTGAGGTGATGGGCAGGAACGTCATACAGGTCATTGTGTGGGGCGCCTGGTTCATCATCACCATGAATATCCTGGGAATGTCTATGCAGTGGCTGCTTGTGGTGACGGGAGGTTTATCGACAGGTGTCGGCTTTGCATCGAAGGACATCATCGAGAATATCTACTATGGCATCACTCTCATGGCAGGGCGCATCAAAGTGGGTGACAGAATAGAGGTGGACGGCACCGTAGGCAATGTAACCAGTATCAGCTACACATCCACCGTAGTAGAGTCAGTATATGGCGAGGTCATCACCTTCCAGAACTCGCAGCTGTTCACCAAGAACTATAAGAACCTGACGCGCAATCATGGCTATGTACTTCAGGTAATCCCCTACGGAGTGGCTTATGGCAGCAATCTGCAACAGGTGATTACCCTCGTGGATGATGCCGTCAATGCGCTGAACCACAAGTGGGTGGACCGTTCCAAGAAGGCGCGGTCTGTGGTTGGCGAACTGGGCGACTCCAGTATCAACTTCAAGATGTTCGTATGGACCAATGCGGCCAAGAAAGCAGATGTCATCAGCGATGTACTGCGTACCATCTACGACACGCTGAACCAGAACGGCATTGAGATTCCTTTCCCACAGCAGGATGTACATATCAAGCAATAACACATTATTTGTTAAATAAATGCTGAAAAGCGTGCTAAATATAAAATAATAACTACCTTTGCACGACAATATGCAATGCTGACAACTTATATGAAACAGACATTCATTGCAGGCCCATGTGCTATGGAATCGCCAGAACTGCTCGACACCGTAGCTGCCAAGTTGGTAGAGATCAACCAGAAGCTGGGTACTGACATTATATTCAAGGCCTCGTTCGACAAGGCCAACCGCACTTCGATAAAATCCTTTCGCGGACCAGGTATTGACCGTGGTCTACAGATGTTGGGGGATATCAAGGCGAAATACGGGCTACGCGTGACAACAGACATTCACGAAGCCTGGCAGGCACAACCCGCAGGACAGATGTGCGACGTGCTGCAGATACCAGCCTTCCTGTGCCGACAGACCGATTTGCTCGTTGCAGCAGCCAAGACCGGTTGTGTCGTAAACATCAAGAAGGCCCAGTTTCTCAGCGGACAGGATATGCGCTATCCCGTAGAGAAAGCCCGCGAGGCTGGTGCCAAAGAGGTATGGCTGACAGAGCGCGGCAACATGATGGGTTACAACAACCTGGTGGTTGACTTCCGGAACATCCCCCAGATGCTGGAGATTGTGGATAATGTCATCATGGACTGCACCCACTGCGTTCAACAACCAGGTGGAGCCAACGGCAAAACGGGTGGCGACCGTCGCTATGTGCCCATGATGGCAGAGGCAGCAAAGGCTTTCGGAGCCACTGGCTTCTTTCTGGAAGTTCACCCCGACCCAGACCGCGGACTGAGTGATGC
>OCTX012259596.1_pt1 | contig 33099 bp, 26 predicted proteins | sample 1539691 | NCBI WGS metagenome assembly OCTX01 (sample SAMN02144231, study PRJEB22623) | gut metagenome | biome: sheep rumen | host: Ovis aries | place: New Zealand
AGATGAAGCAGAGGGGAATTATCTCCTGTTCCTTAATGATGACATAGAGGCTTCTGACAATCTGTGGCTTACAAGAATGCTTGGACAGGCTATGCAGCCACATGTCGGAGCAGTCGGAGCAAAACTGCTTTATCCGAATACTAAACTGATTCAACATGACGGAATTATATGCAGAAGCAGAAATCCGGTACACCTGTTCTCTCATCAGGATGATTCTGATGAACTGTATTTTGGCTTTAACAGGATAGATAGAAATGTGCTTGCACTTACGGGAGCATGTCTCATGGTGGAAAGAGAGAAGTTCAGACGTGTTGGCAGATTCGATGAAAACCTGCCGGTTGCATATAATGATGTAGATCTATGCTTTAAGCTATATGAATCCGGCTATAGTAATGTGCTGAGAAATGACGCAGTTCTTTATCATCATGAGTCAATGTCAAGAGGACTGGATATAGATAAAGAACATTTTGACAGACTTAGTCAGGAGAAAACCAAGCTGTATGAGAAGCATCCTGAACTGGAAGATCTGGATCCTTACTATAATCCATATCTTACAAGGGTTAAAACAGATGCGGATTATGCGTTTGAGAGATTCAATGTATATGAAGTGAGAATTCTTCAAGGTGATGAGAATATTAGAAGAGGCAGCAATGTTCTCTGTGAGATAGACATGGCCAGATTAGATGGAGACATAGTTATAGAAGGCTGGGCATTTGAACCCGGAAGTCTGTATAATCCTGATATGAAGGTTGAAGTTCTGCTGGAGGGAGTTCCGGATCCGGATCTGGGTTCGGGAGTTCTTAAGACCTACAGATCATATGCTGTTACAACCACGAAGAAGAGAAGGATGGATGTGGCAGAGAAGTATAAGAGCGAAACAGCTATAGAGTTTTCGGGCTTCATCACTAGATTCGACAAGGCTCTGATTGAAGAAGGTACATATAGTATCAGTATTCTTTATGAAGATAGGAAATATGTAACACCTGAATCTATTACTATATAAAAGTGTGACATTATAGAATAGATAATACATAAAGTAGAAGGTTGTGACTATATATGATTCGTGAAAATCAACGTATCTTAAACTTAATAAATGCTCTGATAGATGGAGCTATACTCTTTCTTTCATACATGATAGCAACATATATCAGATTCTATATCATGTATGGAAAAAGACCTAATCTGGGAATAGCATGGAACAGGAATTATTTTACCGCTGCTGCGCTTTTCGCAGTAGTAGAGATATTATTCTTCTATTTTGCACATATTTATTCGGTTACAAGAAGGACAAGGTTTTATCGTGAAGTAGAGAGAATACTTGAAGTGGGGATTATGTCTGTGCTGCTTCTGATGGCGTTTCTCTATTTTACAAGAATAGTTGATTTTTCACGTATAGCCATTATCATTTACTTTGTTCTTTCATCCGGACTTCTTATAGTTAAAAGGCTGATTCTGAGATATACCCTCAGGTATTACCGGAAGAAGGGCTATAATCAGAAGCATGTCGTGCTCGTAGGTGATGGCGATCTGGCGAGAGAGTATCTGGAAGGGCTTAAAGCAGAACCGGAGCTTGGCTATACAGTAGATGGATATGTAAGTAAGATAGATAAAGAAGGACTTGGAAAGAGGCTGGGTACTTACGAGGAAATAGATAAGATTCTGGATAGAACAGGTATAGATGAAGTAGTTATAGCTCTTGAGATACATGAAGTACAGTTTATGAAGAAGATACTGGCGGCGTGCGATAAGTCAGGAATCAAGCCATGTATCATTCCGTACTTCAATGATTATATGCCGGCGCATCCGACTATAGATACTATAGGTGAATCAAGGATAATAAATGTCCGATCTATCCCGCTTGATAATGTATTTAATGCAACAATCAAGAGGCTTTTTGATATAATCTGCAGTCTGATACTGATTTTACTTACTTCGCCAATAATGCTTGTAGTAGCGATAGGGGTAAAGATAACCGGAGGACCGGGAGGAATTCTTTTTAAACAGAAGAGAGTCGGACTTAATAAAAAAGATTTTACCATGCTTAAGTTCAGAAGCATGAGAGAAAATGATGAAGAAGAGACAGCCTGGAGTACAGATGAAGATCCGAGAAAGACTAAGTTCGGAAGTTTCATCAGGAAGTTCAGTCTGGATGAGCTGCCACAGTTTTTCAATGTACTTGTGGGAGATATGAGTCTGGTAGGACCACGTCCTGAGATTCCATTTTTTGTAGACCAGTTCAAGGAAGAAATACCTCTGTATCTCGTTCGTCAGCAGGTTCGTCCGGGAATAACAGGCTGGGCACAGGTGAATGGGCTTAGAGGAGATACAAGCATCAAAGAACGTATCGAGCATGATATATGGTATATAGAGAACTGGACATTATGGCTGGATATTAAGATTATATTCAGAACAGTATTTGGTGGAATGATGAATTCAGAGAAATTGAAATAGGGGAGATAAATAATGGTAACAGCAATGCTTTTTGCCGGCGGTGTCGGTACGAGAATGAAATCAAGTGATATGCCTAAACAGTTTCTGGTAGTAGGAGGAAAGCCAATAATTATCAGGACTATGGAGCATTTTGCAAATCATCCTGAAGTAGATGATATAGTAGTTGCATGTAAGGCAGACTGGATAGACTATCTGAATGAGCTTATAAGTAAGTTTAAGGTTCAGAAGGTCAGAAGTGTAGTGCCGGGCGGTAAGACGGGATATGAGTCAATACATAATGGTGTGATGGAAACTGCGAAGGTTGCTACGAAGCCGGATGATATAATTCTCATATGTGATGGCGTTAGACCAATGCTTTCGGAGGAACTTATATCAAATTGTATAAGAATAGCCAGAGAGTGTGGAACGGCTGTTCCTGTTACTCCAAGTATAGATTCGCTTCTATATAGTGACGACGGCGAGCTTTGTAAGAAGAGCTACAAGAGAAGTTCTATGTATATAACACAGGCTCCGCAGGGCTACACCATGGAGAAAATTCTCTGGGCACACAGCGAAGCAGAGAAAAGAGGCATAACTAATCCGGTTTCCTCCAGTGAACTCTTCATAGAGCTTGGAGAAGAAGTAAGACTCTATATAGGAGAAAGAAATAATATCAAAGTCACAACTCCGGAAGATCTGGAGAGACTGAGAGCAGACTACTTCTATGAGCAGTTCAGAATGTTTGCAGAAGAACTGCATATAGATTTATAAAACTGTTATAACTAAAAAGCTTTAACAAAGAGAAATGATATGAATAAGAAACTCACAAGAGTAATAGTAATAGAAAATGATACGATAGATGTGGGAGCAGTGGGCGATGTGCCTGCTGTTCTTGGTGCGTCTAAGGGCGGTGATTCTTCGTATGAATTAAGTATTCTTATATATGATGCTGCTAATAATGAAATGTCTCATAAGTGGATAGAGAAGCTACGTAGTGAGGCGTCTGGTAAAAATGCAGAGATTACTGTAAAAAGAGTATCTATAAAGAATGGAAAAATCTATATAGATGATAAAAAAACAGTAGCGAAGGAAGATATAAAAGTAAATGATTATTCTATAAGAAAAATCCTGTATAATCTTGCTCTTGATGAAGTGAAGGATGGTTATATCCAGTTTTCCAGACCTGGTGTAAAGACTGAATCAGAGTCATATGATGCTGCATTTGAGGCATTTGAAAGAGATAAAGTACAGATGGTATCCTACTGGCCATTTCAGGAGGTTGATGGAAAAAGAATTAATCAGATATATTTCAGTGATTTTAATCGTATATTTGATACATATCAGAATCCGTTTCATATAAGCCTTACACTTGATGCTTGTATCATAGATAGAGATGCTGTAGGTGATATAAGAATCGATGAGAACGCATTTACCGGCGAAGAGTTATTTCTAATAAAAATATATAACAGGATAAAGAACTATACGATTCTTAAAGAGAAGGTTCTTATAGATGATTATCTGGCAAATGATTTCTATAACTACAGACCTATGTATGAGAAGGCCTACTATACAGAGGAGCTAAGGAATTATTACATTCCGTTACTACGAAGAGATACATATTCTATAGATAAAAGCGCAGAAGATTTATCCACAGAAGACAATAAAGATATGCGCTCCCGGGAAGATGGTGGTAAGTCCTCCCCGGTTATCCAGGGTGGAGTCCTTGAACTGATCCAGCTCATGATATCCCAGAATGCAAATGACAGAAATAAGAATATCATCATGGGTGAAGAGGTTGATGAATTCTATAGAGCTATAGCTGATTCATTAAAACTGATGGATGATGAGGTTATAGTTCAGTACAAATGGACACATCGAAGAACTGTTCCGAGATTCATGTCCATTAAGTTCTTAAGGCTTAAGTATAATGATATGTCTCTATGTGGGGAACCTGTCACGGCAAGTGAGCATATAAAGGATGAGTCAAAGACAGGAGATATCGAATCGAAGAATGCTTCTAAAGGGAAGAAAGAAAACTGGATTGCTGTTTGCAAAGGTGTTCCGATTGAAAGCTTTGATAAGGCAGTAGTGAACTTCCGTCTGATTAATTATGACGGAAAAAGCCTTACTATAGAAGGCGAACTCGCGAATGTCTATTATGCTGATTTTGACAAAATACTTCTTGAAGTATGTGTTGGTAAGAACAGGCTTAAGACAGAAAGAACAGATATATATACCAATATCAGACATTTTGGAAGGACAACCAAAAAAGGCTATTCCTTTAAGGCTGTTATTCCGGTAGATAAGATAAACGGTAGAGATAAGATTTATTTTGAATATACATATGGCGAGGCTAAGGTAAGGACATCGATTACATTTCTCTCCTTCCAGTCAAGGCTATCAAATAAACTTCCTGAGAGTTACTGGATATTTGGTAACAGTATCCTTAGCTACGATGAGAAGAAGAAACAGATGATTGTAGAACCTCTCACATTTGGAAGCCATCTGAAGCATGAGATAAAAATGATGTACAGGGTGGCACGTCACGGACGTAAGAGGATAGGAAAGAAAAAGACTCTGGAAATGCTGAGACTACGTGCGTCTATAAAGCTGAACCGTGGCTTTGGCAGAAAGGATAATGACAGCATATCGGGCGCACCTAAGAATAAAAAGCCTGTATGGATTACATACGACCAGCTTTTTAAGGGTGGCGATAATGGACAGTATTTTTACGAGTACATGAATAAGAATGTTTCTGATATAGAAACCTGCTATATCATTAACAAGGATACGAAGGAATACAAGGAACTTACAAGGAAGTATGACAGAAAAACTGTGCTTCCATTTAGTACATATAAGACACGCCTGAAGTGCCTTAAGTCAGATATGCTATTTGCTACACGTATTGATATAAGGCTGTATATGGGCTTTACTGAAAATGATGAGATATATGTGAGAGACCTGTTTAAGGCTGATGTAGTGTGTCTGCAGCATGGTCTTACAATTCAGAAAATCGCTCAGTATCAGAATAAGTTCTACGATAATACGAAACACTATTTCTGCGTTTCGCCTAAAGAGGTTGAGAATATCACAAAACCGATTTATGGCTATACAAATGATATGATCACACTTACCGGAGCACCTCGTTATGATGGTCTCGTAGGGGAGCCTAAGAAGCAGATACTCATTACACCGACCTGGCGTCGAAATGTAACTGCCGGAACTAATGAAAAAGGTAAGCAGCATGAGTACAGTGTAAACTTTAAGAGAACTACCTATTATCAGATATATAATTCGCTGATAAATGATAAGAGACTGATCGCTGCGGCTAAGAAGACAGGTTATAGGATAGTATATCTGGTACATCCGATTCTAAGCCCTCAGGCGGATGATTTTGATAAAAATGATTTTGTAGATATAGTGCCGGGAGTGAAAGCAAATTATGAGAAGATGCTGAAGGAATCAGCTCTCATGGTTACAGACTACTCTGGAATTCAGTTTGATTTTGCATATATGAGAAGACCACTTGTATACTTCCATCCTGCAGAGCTTCCTCCACAGTATGCGGAAGAAGATACAGGTTTCGGACCTATTTGCAGGACGAATGATGAGCTGATAGATGAGCTCATCAAAGCAATGCAGTCCGACTGCAGACTTGAGGACAGCTACAAGGATAATATAAATAATTTCTTCCCATATGATGATCAAAGCGCTTGTAAGAGAGTATATGAGGCAGCTCTAAAAATTACCAATTTTAGTTAATGGTTAATGTCATTCCGAGGGAGCGAAGCGACTCGAGGAATCTTTATGAAACGAGAGAATATGAGATATTCATTATCTACAGTAGAAGCTTTCAAGCATCTACATTCAAAAGATACAATTGAATTAACGGATGAACAGCTTGCCCTTCTTCAGCAGACTCTTTATGGTATTCTGCGTGATATAGTAGCTTTTTGTAAGAAATATAAAATTCGCTATGAGCTAGGTGGGGGAAGTGTGCTTGGTGCTGTTCGCCATGGAGCTATTATTCCCTGGGATGACGATATAGATATAAATATGCCCAGACGTGACTATGATAAGTTCAGGCGTCTCTTCCCTAAGAAAATGGGGGCTAAATACTGGCTTCATACTCCGGAAGCAACGGATAATCTGGCACTTCTTTTTTCAAGAGTAAGACTAAAGGGGACTTCTGTGAAAACCAGAGAAGACTACTTTACAGATGAATGTGGTGCCTTTATAGATATATTTATAATAGAAAATACATTTGATAATCCTGTATTACGAAAAATACATGGACTTGGTTCGCTGGCACTTGGACTGCTTCTCTCCTGCAGAAAATTCTGGAGAGACAGAAAGATGATGATGGAGCTGGTCAAAGAGGAAAGTGAGCAAATATCAAAAGCTGAATCTTCTTCCAATACAAAAGAAAATGATTTAGAGGACAAGGTTATAGATATAAAAAGAGTTCGACGTATATTTATAATAAAGATACTTATCGGTATGCCGCTTGCTATTCTGCCAATTAATTTCTGGACCAGATTTGCTAACAAATGGAATGGAATGTGTCATAATCACCGGTCAAAATATGTAACTACTCCATGCGGAAGAAAACATTTCTTTGGAGAATTATATAAACGTGGTGAACTTGTTGCAACAGTGGAAAAAGATTTTGGAGGAATGAAATGCGCCATTCCAAGAGCATATGATAAATATCTTACAAAGCTTTATGGGGACTATATGAAGATACCTGAGGACATAGAACAAGAGAAACATATCGTATATGATCCATTTGTTCTTTGAAGTGGACTTAAGAATGTTTAGATATTCATCAATACAATATTTTAATGACGAATTGGGAATAAAAAATGTCTAATAAACTAATTACATACCTGGTGCAAGGGAATTTCTTCAGACACGGATTTGACTTCTTCGATAGACGTCTGAAGGTGGATTCGGCCATAGGCTGGCTTACCAGAAAGATATATTATGGAAAGCCGAAGAAAATCAAAAATAACAGAATATTCGTAATGTCTTATGATAAGGATTTCTCATGCAATCCGCGTTATATAGTCGAGGAGTTGATAAGACAGAAGAAGGATGTGGAAATCTATTCAGTATATGATAATGATTATACCTATTCAGAAACCAGACGACACTATCCTCCTGAGGTTAAACTGGTCGAGTTCAGAACCAAGGCTATGTATGATGCGATGGCTACATCGAAGATATGGATAGATAATGCTCTTAACATGGTCTGGTATGGAATGCCTAAGTCAAAGGGGCAGTATTACCTGAATACCTGGCATGGAAGCCTCGGAATAAAGCGTCTGGGTGGTAATCGTAAGTGGATGAACCGTGCTGCTAAGGCGAATAAGGTGACGGATTATTGTATAACTAACAGTACATTTGAGGAAAATGTTTTCAGAGAGACCTTCTGGAAGGATGTTCCTTTTCTTAAGTTCGGACATGCCCGTAATGATATCTTCTTTAACGAAGAAAGAATGAAAGAGAAGAGAAGGCGGGTTCTCAGATATTTTGATATAGAAGAAAGTAATGCATCTTCTGATAAAGAGATGTCTGGGGGAGAAAATACTGAAAAGCTGATATGTCTCTATGCTCCAACCTTTAGGGAGAATTCATCAAAGTATATTCCGCTTGATTTTGAAAGTCTGAAGAATGCTTTGGAAAAGAAATATAATCGGGAAGTGATTATAATTGTCAGAGCCCACAACAAGGACCGTGCTGCGTGGGGCTTCAAGGAAAGCGACTGGCTTAAGGATGGCTCTTTCTACGGAGATATGCAGGAGCTTCTTCCGGGTATAGATGTGGGAATATCTGACTATTCAAGTTGGGTATATGATTTTATGCTGACAGAGAGGCCTATTTTATTATATGCACCTGACCTTGAATTATATGATCAGGAGAGGGGATTTTATTATCCGATAGATACCACTCCGTTCCCTGTAGCGAAGACTCAGAGTGAACTGGAGAAGGCTGTTCTTGAGTTTGATGAAAGTATATATAAGGCAGATGTGAAGAGATTTCTTGAGGATAAGGGATGTTATGAGGATGGCAAAGCCTGTGAGAGAATCGTAGAAGAACTGGATAAGCTAATGGCTGAGTAGAATAAATGAAAAAAAGACTAATGACAATTACAAAAGTACTAATATTTGGCCTGATAGTTCTGGCTCTTTTTGTGGTCGCAAATATCTTCTATCGTCCCGTATGGCTTTCTGAAGATGCAATAGGTGACGGCGAGGGAACTCCTCTTGATATCACCGAGGTTGGTGAGGCTAATGCCTACGAATCAACTAATATGGATGCAACAGAAGGCTTCTACAAAGAACCGGAGAATCGTATAGAGACTCTTTTTGTTGGTGCAAGTATGACCTCTGTTGGAATCACTCCAATGGAGCTTTATGAGAATTATGGGATATGTGCCTATAGTATTACATCAGAAGCTCAGCCGGTGCTGGCTTCTTATTATTGGGTTAAGGAGGCATACAGACTTCATCCTGATACGCTGAAAACAGTTGTTTTTGATGTGTCTATGATGCGCCGTGATGTAGGAAAAGGCTTCTATGAGAAGGCGCTTAATGGAATGAGATATTCCGAGGTAAAGCGTGAGGCTATAAAGGAAGCTTCAAATGGAATGGGAGCGGTACTAGGATATACATTTCCACTTCTTACATATCATTCAAGATGGGCTGAAATAGGTCGTACAGACTTTAAGAAGCTTGGTTATGAGCCAAGAAGCTATCTGAGAGGGTATAATCTTAGAACCAAGAGAATCTTCAATGAAGGTACATATGAGGATATGCCGCTTTCTACAAGTGTGGTAAATGAAAATGTAGAGGCGAGAATTGATGTTCATGAGAAGTCAGAGAAATATTTCAAGAAGCTGGTTAAGTTCTGCAATGATAACGGGATAAAGCTTATCATGTATAAGACTCCGTCAGTCGGTAACTGGGGCAATAAGGAACATTTTTCGATTCAGGCTCTGGCTGACAGCGAAGGCGTGGAATTTCTTGATTTTGTATTTGAACCGCTGATTGATGACATCGGATATAATCCGGCGACGGATGCTGAAAATAAGAAGCATAATAATTATTATGGTGCAAAGAAGCTGACCGACTGGTTCGGAAAGTATCTGACAATGGAGTGCAGTGCGACTGATGTCAGGGGAAATGCTGACTATGCCTATATGGACAGCCAGCTGGCTGAGTATCAGGAGAAGATAGAAACAGTTATCAGACTTAAGGAAACTACTTCCATCGGAGACTATATGAAGGTGCTTGCTGAAGGTGGAAGATTTACAGCTCTTATAAGTGTAAGAGGCAGCGCAGGAAGAAGACTTGATAAGGATAACCGTAAGGTACTTGATTCTTTAGGCTTGAAAGAGCTGGCTAAGATGGATGATGATACAGCTTACCTTGGAGTACTGGAAAGAGGTACTGTTAAGTATGAAAGAGCAGTTTATGATGCCCAGTCCGATGGAAATGCCATAGGCTACACCGGCCGTTTCCCGAAGGGGATACAGTATACAATTAACAGCGGCAGTACAGGAAGCGGAGATATATCGAATATCCTTATTGATGGTGAAGAATACTCCTGGAATAACAGGGGAATAAATATAGTTGTTTATGATAATGACGCAGAGACCATTGTGGATGATACATATTTTGACACCTGGGAGTCCTCTGACAGAGAGTCTTTTGATACTGAGTCAGCGCTTGCAAAGGCTCTGGAGGATGGCGAGGAATATGAAGAACTGAGCCCGGAGCTTCAGAAGCTTTATCTCTATAATGAAAGGGTGAAGAATTATCGTGAGGCTACACATCTGAAGATCAAGATTGAGGATGAAGCAAAGGCTGAGGCAGATAGTGATGAAAGCCTCGATCAGACCGATGGACAGGAAGAACCGGAAGGTCTGAAGAAATATATAGAGCATTATAAAAATAGAGAAAATACAGTGATTTTTGTATCCGTAAAGGCAAATGATAATCTGCCGGCAAGTGTTACAATATATGAAGCTGACCAAACCATAGTATCTGAACCGGAGAAAGGCGAAAAGAATATTCACCTTCAGGGTCTGGGATATGATATAATAAGCGGTAATGGTTTATCAAAGATAATAGTAAATCAGAGGGATTATTCTCCTAATGAAGACGGAGTAAATGTGGTTGTATTTGATACTAAACTGCAGATGGTGGTTGATACGGCAGTATTCTGATGATTTGTTATAGATTTGACACAGATTTTTGCTATTTGATAAAGCTTTAGATTATGATATAATACAATTTCGATTGCTTGATTGTTTGATTACTTGATGCGAAGAGCATATAAAGGATTACGAAGCTGATCATGAGTAATAATGAAACTGATATAGAAAAGAATTCAAATAAAAAGAGTGCGGTATGGATCATCTGTACCATTCTTTTTGTGCTTGTTATTATTGGCGGAGCTGTCTTTGCAAAGACCAGAGGAAAAGCTTCAGTCGGTTCTCCGTCAGGAAAGCTTGTTGCATCAGGAACGGATGCATCCATAACGAATGCCGTTTCAAAGGAAGAAGATGAGGATGAAGCTGATGAAGCAGAGGATGAAGCTGATGACGAGGCTGATTCGGATTCGACGGCATCTGTAGGTGATCAGAAACAGATTACCGTAAAGTGGCAGAAAGAAGAGTATACCGGAATATATACCGGTGGACTTAAGAATGATAAGCCAAGCGGAGAGGGTACATTTGTCAGCGATGATGAAAGACTCCGATATTCGGGTGGTTGGAAAAAGGGGAAGTTCCATGGAAGCGGAACTGTGACCTATACAGACGGAGCTTACGAAACCGGTTCCTATGAAAAGGGTAAGAGACACGGAAAGATAAAAGAGTATAAGAATGAAAATGAATACTCCGTTGCAAGGTATAACGAAGATCAGCTGTATGGCACTAGGGTTTATTATGAAAACGGAGAAGAAATAAAGACTAAAAGCTATTTCAAGGGTAAATCCCTTGGTAGTATAGAGAAAAAGGCGATTAAGCTTACTCCAGAGGTGATAAAGGAAAGGTCATATATTGATAAAACCGTATACATAGAAGGAACTGTATGTTTTGCTAGTGAGACTAGTAAGTCAGAATATCTACGAATAGATACTGACAGTGTCGGCATGGTTGTTGCCAGATGGTACGATAATCTTGGTAAATATCTGAAACAGCCTATCATGCCTATGATGAAGGCTGGTGACAAAGTTAAAATATATGGTACTTATGAAGATATTACCAGGTATCAGGTGATAAATGATACAGAAGCTTTCGGATATGATTATCCGGAGATAAAGCCTTCATTTGGATATATAACCGAAAAGGCAAAAGAAAGAGATGTTAAAGCTAAAGATAAATCAACAGATACAGATGCAACGGAAAAAAGTGAAATATTAGATAATTCTAATGCGGATAGTGATAAAACTTACACATATCAGGAACTCTTAGATGAACCGTTTTCACAATATACCAGATGGGTTTCGGGAAATTATGTTGTAAAAAAAGTGCATAGGGAAAAAAAGAAGATATATATTTATGCTTTTCCTAAAGAACAGGAAAAACTGGACGAAGCTCAGCAGGAAATATATGTATTGTTCTTTAATGTCGAGAGTAACGAAGTATTCAAATCTGGAGATACTCTTAAGATATCCGGATATTTGGATGGGCAGTATAAGACTATTAAAGATGAGGATATAGAAAACTTCGAGAAGAATAAGGAAAAGACAGATACTTTAACAGAAGGTTACAGCGGGATAAGAATAGACTTGAATAAGGCTGTATTTACATATAACTATGACAGATATCCTGCTTTACATGTTTATAAATGGAAGAAGAAATAAAGAAGATTGTAGAAACTAAATAGGACAATAAAAAGTGAAAGAAAAAAAGAAGGTACAATTTCATATCCATTGGAATAAAATGGTTCTTGCAATAGTTGTGGCATTTTCATTGATGTTTGGAATAATGGTATTTCACTTTCGGACGACTTATCATGATCCTACGGAAGTTTATCATGCTAGTGTTAAATATGAATTTATGTGGGATGGCACAACTTATAAAGGCATATATGATGGCGATTTCCAAAATACACAGCCGAATGGTTACGGAACTTTTGAAGATAGTGAAGGAAGAATTAAATACACTGGAATTTGGCAGCGAGGACTCTTTATTGGGGTAGGTATGGTTATATTTGCTGATGGAAGTGTTGAGGTCGGTGAGTTTCTTGAAGGAAAACGAAATGGAACGATAAGAAGCTTTGAAGCAGGTGCTCTTTCTGACGTCGATATAGGGGAACTCACAGACAGAATCCGTTCAATTTATGAAGATGTAAAAAGGCTTGATAAAGGTGATACGTATTTCAATTTATATTATAAAGGGGTGTCACTTGGAAAACTCATTTGGAGAGAGGGAGATATCGGTAACTCGTATAATGATACATTTTATGAGGAGAATAGTCCATATGCAAGAAGTGATACTTATGAAAATGGACAGTTAGTTTCAACAGATTATTATATATGTGGATTTCGTATGTCCCAAATAATAAAAGAGGCTAAACCTCTATCAGAAAAACTTATAAAGAAGGAGAAGTACTACAATAAGTTTATTTATATAGATGGAGAAGTGGAATTTTCGGGTGAAACATCTACGAAAAGCCTCTTTAGATTTAATTCTGATAAAATAGGAATGATATATTGTGGATATGATAGTACGTATGGAAATGCTTCAGATCAAGCTTATGTTCCAGAATTGAAAAATGGGGATAAAATTAGAGTATATGGTTATTATATGGGATTATCTAGTTATAATGTATTTACCGACAAAAATGGAAATAGTAATAAATTATCCAAAATCAAACCATTGTTGGTTGTTAAACAAGAGGATTTTGTAAATGAATCGGATGATATCTATAGTAATTCTAACATGGTTTTTGATGATTATATAATTGATAATGGAGTTATAATTAACAGATATATTAAAGATGGACAAGTGTTATCTTATAATGGGATTCTTGGCAACCCATATTTTTATAGCATGGAAAAGATAGAGGATATTTTTGTTATTAAGAATGTAAAGAAGACAGGGGTTACATATACCATTACTTCATACAAAGAAGGAATGCCAGATGAGTTATATTCCATGATTTATGAGGGGGATATAATGGATACATTTTTAACTGGTAGTTCAATTAAGGTATCTGGATATCTTATGGGACAGACAAGAAAGATAACCACACAAGAACGTGATAAGATAATAGAAGATGGTATACTATCAGAAGACTTAATGACATACGAATTTGATAAACAGTTGGTTATAAAAGCTGAGGAAATCATTAATTGATTGGTGTATTGAATAGGTGATAAAAGATGTCCAGAATTCATATTATGATGGCTACATATAATGGAGAAAAGTATATTCGTGCTCAGCTGGATTCAATAATAAATCAAACATATAATGATTGGACATTGTTTATTAGTGATGATGGTTCAACTGATGACACAATAGAAATTATTTGTGAATACAGTAATAAGTATCCTGATAAAATAATAATTTTAAATAAAGACAGGATAGGTGGTGCAAAAAAGAATTTCATTTATATTTATAATAATTGTCCCTCGACTGAGTTATATATGTTCTCTGATCAGGATGATGTGTGGTTGCCAGACAAAGTAAAAAAAATGGTTGACATGTATGATGAGGCATCAAAAGAGAATTCCTTAATATACTGTGATCTTAAAGTGGTTGATTCTGATTTGAATTTTGTATCAGATACATTTATTTTTGATTTGCATTATTCAAAAAAGAAAGAATTCTTATTGATGAATAATTATATACCTGGATGTGTGATGATGATTGATGATAAAATGAAATCTGCTATTGGAATTATTCCTCAGGAATGTATAATGCATGATTGGTGGATAGTGATGTATGCTACATATTTAGGAAATATTATTTCAGTAGATGAAAAACTACATTTATATAGGCAACATGAAAAAAATGCAATTGGTGCTAGTCAGTATAGATTGACTAAAGATGATAATAAAAAGGCAATTAATCGATTGAAGAGTAGAAAGAATCAGAATAATAGTTTTTTGAATCATTTTAAAGACATGCTTGAACCAAATGATATAAAACTATTTGGAAGATTTAATAGAATGTGCAAAATGAAAAAGAATTTAAAAATAGTTGCTATATTTATTATGCACTTTAGGACTAATTGTATTAAAGATAATTATATTTATTTGAAAAATTTATATAATAACTCAATTTAGTTTTTAGAAAGAATGATTATGAGTAGTAGAACTATCAAAATCAAACGTATTATATATATATGTCTGACTGTAGCGTTTATTGCTGTTACGGTGTTTTTTGCGTGCAGTAATAAGAAAAAAGACAAGTATATTTATAAAGGATTTGGATATGATAAAACAGAAGATATAAGATTGAATAATAAAAATGATTTAAAAATCATTTTTGATGTAGAAAAGAATTTAGATGGTATATCAATAAAATATAAAACATCAAAAATAGTTAGTGAAAACGCAAAATTAGTATACGATTTGTATGATTATAAAACAGGAAAACTATTATATAGTAATGAAATAAGCATATACTGTAATTCTGGAAATGTACCTGCATATTTAAAGATAACTGGATTAAAAGATTATGAAGGTAGAGTGATTTGCTCTTTATATACTAAAAGATGTGAAGATGTTACTTTGGTTTTTGATGGTTGTAAAGAATCTAAAGGAAAAGAAGAAGTATTATTAAATGATGATAAAAAAGACTATTATGTTGACTTTTCAACAGTTTATTGTGAAAAAGAAGTCGACGTTGATGTTTTTTTGAATTATATTCTTATAATTTTTGTATTTATATGTTTATTATATATTGTAAAAACAAGTAGTAGTATCTCGGTTGATGAGATAAGATATTTTAAGAAAGATAATTGTAATAAGAAAAAAATAATTCATTATTTTTTTGTTATGCTACTATTTTTTGTTTTATCATTTTTTATGTATAATGTAGCTTTAAAGAAAACGATAGAAATAAAACAAACCACCCCCGAAGATGTTTCCGAAGAATTGGAATTAGGTGAAGGTAATTATAGGATTGTTCAGTCATTTAAGAATAAAAATGATGATTTGACAGGGATTGTTTTTAAAATCATTGGTTTAAATGATAATAAAATTGACGAAATTAATGTAATTATTAAAAACTTAAATAGTGGAATTATATATTATGATAAAAATATAAAAACTAAAAATGTTTCAGATGGAAGAATTGTATGTTATTTTGATGAAATACAAAGAAATGTAAAAAATAATGATATACTAGTTGAATTAGATTTTCAGATAAAAAAAGGTGATATTAAGTTAGGATATAGTAAAAAAACATCAGAAGGATTTTATAATAGTGTGATTAATAATTCTGAAATGATTGGGTGTTTTGGATTAGAGGTTGTAAATGAGGATTTCACAGTTTTATATCCATATTATTGTTTTATTGTTTTCTTAATAAGTGTGATTTTATTATTAAACATTATATTATTATATCATCAAAGAATAAGCATTGAAAAAATGTTTTTGTTAAACGCAATACTAGTAGGAATGGTGTTTATTCTTCTTATCACCCATTATGGATCACCTGATGAACCATCTCATTTTCAAACAGCTTATCGGTTATCAAATGAGATATTAGGTATAAAAAACGATAAACCCAATATTATTTTAATGAGAGAAAATGATTTTAAATATTATCAAAATGATGACAATGCGATTTATGTAACAAAGTATTCATATTATGAATTCATTCATAAATTTTTTAATGATTCTGAAAATGAAAAATTGATAGAATGTGGTGTAAGAAACAATTTAGCAAATGCATCTGGTTTTTATTATTATCCAGCAGCTGTTGGGTTAACTTTTGCAAGAGTAATCGGATTAAACTCATGTATAACTATGTTGCTTGCAAGATTTTTTAATTTGTTTTTTTGCTCATTATTAATTTTTATCGCTATAAAAATAACTCCTATTGGAAAAGAGTTCATCTATGTGATAGGATTATTGCCTATGACTTTGCAGCAAATTACGTCATGTTCATATGATGGTATTATTATTGGTATTTCGTCGATTTTTATTGCGTCTGGGATGAAACTATTATATGAAGAATCACATATATTGGTTGAAATGTTATATATCATTACAGGTGTCTTACTTGCAATGGTAAAAGGTGGAGTGTATTTTCCAATTTGTTTATTTACGATAATATTATTCTTTGACAAGAAGATTTATAGAAAAAAGTATTTTATAATAATGTCACTATTTGGTTTTGCTTTTGTGAAGAATAATATAAATATATTTATATCAACATTGACAAATGTTCAAGGTGAAGTAACTGGTGGTGCATCTGGTGCGGAATTATATACCACAGGCTATTTAATTAAGAATCCTATTGAATTCTTATCCATATATTTTGATACGACTGTTTTTCATATGGATACATATTATAAGGGCTTTTTAGGGGGTAATCTAGGATGGCTTGAAATAGGAATACCCTGGTGGTTAATACTTTTGTTTGTTCCAATAATAATATACTCATTAAAAACGTTTCCAGATGATTATAATAGCGTATTAAGGAATAGGATTATTACATTGTTTATATTTCTGATGTGTTATTTTACAGTTACATTTTCAATGTTTATGGTTTGGACTCCATTTGGAAGTTCATATATCCAAGGAGTTCAGGGAAGATATTTTTTGCCTGTTTCATTTATGATTCCCTTGATATTGAAAAATAAAAAAGAAAAGATGGATTCTTATAAATTATTAGAAACTCATATATTATTATTGAGTATTATATGTATAACCGTATTTGGTGTAGTATTGAGAAAATAACTGTGGAGTGGATATGTATACGGTAAATGTACTTATATCAACATATAATGGAGAAAAGTATTTAGAACAACAAATTAATTCTGTTCTAAATCAGGATTATCCAATAATAAATATATATATAAGGGATGATGGCTCTACAGATAATACTGTTAATATCTTAGAAAAATACTCGAAATATAATAATGTTCATATTTGTTATGGAGAGAATATAGGATTTCTTTATAGTTTTAAAAAACTATTAGAAATGTCTGAATTGGGTGATCTGTGGGCTTTTTGCGACCAAGACGATATTTGGTATAAGGATAAAATAAGACGAGCAGTAGAATGGTTTGATAGTAATAATGATACAATTCCCATTCTTTATCATTGTAGCTATTTTGAGTTTTTTGATTTTAAAAAAGAAAAAAATCTATATTATCGTGATATATCAGCTTATGATTTTAAAAGATCTATTACAGAAAATATTTTTTCGGGATTTGCATCAGTTATTAATTCTCAAATGAGGAACGCCATGTTAAAAGGCAATTGGGATAATATTGATTATCATGATTGCTGGATGACAATGATAGCCACAGCATTTGGAAAGTTTTATTTTGATAAATACATTGGCGCAGAACATAGAAGGATGAAAAACAGCGTTTCAATGGATACTACAATAAACAGGATAAGATGGTTTGTTAATTGCGTAAAAGATGTTGCTCCATTAAAGAAAAGAAACATAGAGTTTTATAAGTGTTTTGGAAAGGAATTGGACTCATCAAAATTAGAAGAGATTTTACCGTTTGTATCAACTCGTAATAGTACATCAAACATAATTAAAAAATCATTTTATAATGGACGATGGAGATCTAAAGTGTCTTCGGAAATATCAATTAGGTTGTTGATGTTGGTTAATAAAGTTTAGGAGATAGCTGTTATTATGAAAATAATATCATTTTATTTACCCCAATTTCATAGCATACCGGAAAATGATGAGTTTTGGGGAGAAGGATTTACTGAATGGACTAATGTAAAAAAGGCTATTCCATTATTTGAAGGACATAAACAGCCAGTGGAACCGTTGAATGATTATTATTATTCCTTGTTAGATGTGGAAACATTAAAGTGGCAATCTGAATTGGCAAAAGAATATGGGCTTTATGGTTTTTGTTTTTATCATTATTGGATAGAAGGAAGAAAACTGCTGGAAAAACCTGTTGAGCTATATTTAAAAAACAAAGACATAGAGACGAAATATTGTTTGTCATGGGCTAACCATTCGTGGACAGATTCGTGGTCTACTGGAAATAAAGTTTTGATAGCTCAAACATATGGAAATATAGATGATTGGAATAATCATTATGATTATTTGCGTAGTTTTTTTGAGGATGAAAGATATATTAAAATTGAGGGGAAACCGTTATTTATTATTTATATGCCGGAGACAATTCCAAATCTGAATGAAATGCTTGATTACTGGAACGAAAGAGCTAAAAAAGACGGTTTTGGTGGACTGGTATATGCATATCAATATATATATTATGATATGAAAAAGAAAAAAGATGATTCAAGATTTAAATATGGCATAGAATTCCAACCAGCATATGCAATTGCAGATAGTCGTGGGAAAATGATGGCGAATTTTCGACGTATTATTTTTGTGATATTATCTAGGATTCAAGAATTAATTAATATACGAATTGATATGAATAAAACATCTTTAGAAGTGATGGATTATTCTAAAATATGGGAATGGGTTATAAAAAGAAAGCCTAATAATAATAAAAAAATTCCGGGCGCATTTAGTGGTTGGGATAATACACCGAGAAAAGGAAAAGCAGGATTAGTGTTACATAACTCTTCGCCACAAGTGTTTAAGAAGTATATGAAGATACAAATAAAAAGGACTAAAGAAATATATAAGAAGGATATGCTTTTCTTGACTGCTTGGAATGAATGGGCAGAGGGGTCAATCATGGAACCGACAAAAGCGGATAAATATGGTTATTTAGAAGCTTTAAAAGAAGCCTTAATAGAAACAAATGAATGGGAACAATAATAGTTGATAAGGTAAGAGTATGAAAAATCTACTGTTTTATACGTATTGGAACTTTAAAGAATCAACAACAAACGGAATATGTAAAAAGATTCAGTCTCAAAGAAAGGTATTCGAAGATGTAGGGTATGAAGTTGATCTCTGCTATATGATAGATGAGAATTATTATATAGAAAAAAAAGGAAAAAAAGAACTCATTAATTATAGAAATTCTATTTGGACAAAACCATTTTCAGAGTATAAATTAAGTAAATATTTAAAAAAGAATACCCAGTATGATTATGCGTATTTTAGATACGCATTTAGTGAACCGGGCTTACTGTCTCTTTTAAAAGTGTTGAAAAAAAATGGTACAAAAATAATATTGGAATTACCAACAGTAGAATATGAGAATGAACTGGGAAATTCTTTAAGAGATAAAATTTGTTTATATGTAGACAGATTATATAGAAAAAAACTAAAAAAATATGTTCAAAAAGTTGTGGTATATCAAGATTATGATGTAGCTTTGGGTATTAAAACCATTAAGACTTTCAATGGTGTTGATGTTAGTGGTATTCCTATAAATCATTATAAAGGTGATAAAGAAGTAATAAATTTGATTGGGGTTGGCCAATTATCACCCTGGCATGGATTTGATAGAATTATTAATGGATTAAAAAAGTATTATAATGGTAAATATAATACTATTGTAAATTTTTATATTGTCGGGAATGGATTAGAATATGATAAATACAACAACATTATTAGTGATAATAATTTGAGTGATCATGTTTTTTTGTGTGGTCCCAAAAACGGAAAAGAATTGGATGAGATTTTTTCTGAAGCCAATATAGCAGTTTCATCAATTGGACTTCATAGAATAGGGATTTTTGATGCGAGTCCTTTAAAGGCACGTGAATATGGTGCTAGAGGGATGTTAATGATTTCATCTTGCAAGATAGATTTTCTTGAAGATGATAAAAGTGTCTTTTATGTTCCAGCTGATGATTCAGACGTAAATATACAAGAGGTTGTTTCGTATTACAATTCAATAAGTGAAAATCATGATTTGAATGAACTAAGTGAGATGATTCATGAAGAGACAAGAAGAAATGCTGATATAGCGGTAACGATGAAGAGCATTATCAAAGAATTTGAAAAAGAGGGATGAAAGAATATGAAGATTGTTACGGTAGTAGGAGCTCGGCCACAGTTTATTAAGGCGGCTGTGGTATCTCATGAATTAAGAAAAAAACATACAGAAATTTTGGTACATACCGGACAGCATTATGATTATAATATGTCGGAACAGTTCTTTGAAGAACTTGATATTCCTAAACCGGATTATAATTTGGGTATATCAGGTGGTTCACATGCTGAAATGACTGGAAATATGATGATTGAAATTGAAAAAGTTTTGATTAAAGAACAACCGGATTGGTTACTGGTTTATGGGGATACAAATTCTACCTTAGCAGCTGCTTTAGCTGCTGCCAAACTCCATATTCCTGTATGTCATGTTGAAGCCGGAGCACGTGTACATAATAAAAATAATCCTGAAGAATTAAATCGTATCTGTACTGATCATCTCTCGACTCTTTTGTTGGCGAGTACTGAAAGTGGTTATAACGAGATGGCTAAGGAGGGACTTCAAGAAAGAGGCGTTCTTGTTGGTGATCCGATGTATGATGCTTTTCTCGAGTATAGTAATAAAGTAAATATCAAAGATATCGAGTTGGAATTGTTAGAAGGGGGAACTAAAAGAGTTCCGGAAAAGTATTATTATCTGACTTGTCATAGAGAGGAAAATACGCGTGATGATGTTGTATTGTTAGAATTATTTAAAGCAATGAATTCATTAGAGTATCCAACGGTTTATCCGGTACATCCTAGAAATAAAAAACGAGCGTTAAGACTTGTAAAAGAATATGGATTTAATAATATTATTCTTTGTGAGCCTGTAGGATATCTTGAGAGCATATGTTTGGTAAATAATTCAAACAAGATTGTAACAGATTCTGGTGGGCTTCAAAGAGAGGCGTTTTTTGCCGAAAAAAAATGCGTTACTATACTAGATTTTGTTTGTTGGCCGGAAACTATGGTTAATGGACGAAATGATTTAAGTAGTGTAAATTCAGAAGAAATCGTAAATAAACTAAATGTTGAGCAGATGATTGATAAGGATTATCAACCATTTGGAGACGGGCATTCTGCTGTAAAAATAGTAGATGCATTAGAAAAACAGAGTAAATGAAAGGTTGGTTTATTATGAAATATGCATTAATTGGATGTGGACGCATCTCGCCAAATCATATTGAGGCTGCAAAAAATAATAAGCTTGAATTTGTGGCTATGTGCGATATAGTTCCAGATGTCATGAATGAAAAATCAGAAAAATTTGGTTTAAGTCAGGTTAAAAAATACACTAATTACAAAGAAATGTTAGAAATTGAACAGCCTGAGCTCGTTGCTATTGCTACAGAGTCTGGAAAACATGCATCAATAGCTCTGGATTGTATAGCTGCAGGCTGTAATGTAATAATTGAGAAACCTATAGCTCTTTCTATAAAAGATGCTGAGGCTATTATAAGTGCAGGAAAAAAGCAAGGTGTAATTGTTTGTGCTAATCATCAGAATAGATTCAATAAATCTGTTCAGTATATAAGAAAAGCCCTTGAAGAAGGAAGATTTGGAAAACTATCTCATGGAGCTGCTCATATCAGATGGAACAGAGGAGAAAACTATTATACTCAGGCTCCGTGGCGTGGTACATGGGCACAAGATGGTGGGTGCCTAATGAATCAGTGTATTCATAATATTGATCTCCTTCGTTGGATGATGGGAGATGAGGTTGATGAGGTGATGGCATATACAGATCAACTGCAACATCCTTATCTTGAGGCGGAAGATTTGGGCATGGCTATAGTAAAGTTTAAAAATGGTTCATATGGTTTGATAGAAGGAACAACTAACGTGTTCCCAAAGAATCTGGAAGAAACATTATATATTTTTGGTGAAAAGGGAACTGCTAAAGCGGCTGGAACTTCAGATAATATCATAGAAGAGTGGAATTTTGGTGATGGTCTTGATGATCCGGATGTAGTCAAAGCTTCATATGGAGAGAATCCTCCAAATGTGTATGGTTTTGGACATACTCCACTTTATGCAGATGTAATAGATGCTATTAATACAGGAAGACAGCCTTATGTTGATGGTGAAGCCGGCAAAAGGGCTTTAGAACTAGTTTTAGCGATTTATAAGTCTGCGGCAGAGCATTGTCCTGTAAAGCTTCCTCTAGAGGATTGTTCTACTATGGATTTTGTTGGTAGATTTGATAAGAAATAGGTGGAGCATAATAAAATGAACGAATTCTTTGTGCATTCGTCGAGTATTATTGACGAGAATGTTAAAATTGGAAATGGTACTAAAATATGGTATTTCTGCCATATTCAATCTGGAGCCCGTATAGGTGATAATTGCTCACTTGGTCAGAATGTTAATGTTTCAAACAATGTTAGCGTTGGTAATGGTGTAAAAATTCAAAATAACGTCTCATTATATGAAGGAGTTGTTTTGGAAGATTTTGTTTTTTGCGGACCGTCATGTGTATTTACTAATGATTTGACTCCAAGAGCAAAGTATCCTAAAGGAAGTGCGGGGTATAAAAGAACTATTGTTGAAACAGGAGCATCCATAGGTGCAAATGCCACTATCGTGTGTGGGCATAGAATTGGTAAATGGGCCTTGATTGGTGCTGGAGCCGTTGTTGCTTCTGATGTGCCTGCTCATGCGTTAATGCTTGGCGTTCCTGCGCGAAGAAAGGGATGGGTGTGTGAATGTGGCGAAATATTAAATGATGATTTAAAATGTGTCAAATGTTGTAGAAAATACAAAAAAACAGAAAATGGACTGGAGGAAGAATAATAATGCAGTTCAGAGATTTAGGTGCACAGTATAAAGCATTAAAGCCTGATATAGATTCGGGCATAGAGGCTGTCATTAATAGCACTTCTTTTATATTAGGTGCACCGGTAAAAGAATTAGAGGATAAATTAGCTGAATATGTTGGAAGAAAACACTGTGTTGCGTGTGGAAATGGAACTGATGCCCTACAACTAGCGTTAATGGTATGGGGGATTGGACCCGGAGATGCTGTTTTTACTTCGGATTTTACATATTTTGCATCAGCAGGAACTTCGTCAATACTTGGAGCAACACCTGTTTTGGTAGATATTGATCTTAATACATTTAATATGTCTCCTGAAGCTTTGGAAGAGGCGATAAAAAGAACTATTAATGAAGGCAAACTGACACCTAAGGTGATTATTCCTGTTGATTTATTTGGTCAGCCTGCTGATTATAATAGAATTATTCCAATAGCTGAAAAATACGGTTTAAAAGTACTTGAAGACGGAGCTCAGGGCTTTGGTGGAAATATAGATGGAAAGATGGCTTGTTCATTTGGTGATATGTCTACAACTTCTTTCTTTCCAGCAAAACCATTAGGATGTTATGGAGATGGTGGGGCTGTCTTTACGGATGATGATGAAGAGGATGCCAGACTCAGATCACTTAGAGCACAAGGAAAATCACCTGTTGATAAATATGATAACAGGGAAATTGGGATGAATAGTAGACTTGATACTATTCAGGCTGCAATTCTTCTGCCTAAATTCAAGGCATTCGTGGATTATGAACTTGATGCAGTTAATAGAGAAGCTTCTTGGTATTCTGAACGATTAAAAAGAAATTTTGTAGTTCCGAAGGTACTGGATGGGTTTTATTCCAGTTGGGCTCAATATACAATCTTACTGGATGATACAAAATCACGCGATGAAATGCAGGTTAGATTAAAAGATAAAGGGATACCTTCAATGGTTTATTATCCAAGAGGTCTTCATCAGCAAGAGGCATATAGATATATGAATCTTTCGGATGATTTGTATCCTAATACAATGGAGGCTACAAGAAGAGTACTAAGTCTTCCTATGCATCCATATTTGACAGAAGAAACTATTGATACTATAGTAACTGAAATGCTTAAATAATCGGAGGATTAAAATGGATTTTAATAATATTTATAATGGATTGATTTCTGGAAAGGAAAAACTGGCACTGGTTGGTCTTGGTTATGTAGGCATGCCTATAGCAGTAGAGTTCGCCAAGCATATAGATGTTATTGGATTTGATATTAATGAAAAAAGAGTTAATGAGTATAGAAATGGTATCGATTCTACAAATGAAGTAGGAGAGGCGATAAAAAAGACAACGGTTGATTTTACGGCAGATCCTACAAGATTAAGAGAAGCAAAGTTTATAGTGGTTGCAGTTCCAACACCGGTTAGAGATGATAACAGTCCGGATTTGAGACCTGTTGAAGGGGCATCCAGAACAGTTGGTCAGAATATAACTCCGGGTACAATTGTTGTTTTTGAATCTACAGTTTATCCGGGAGTTACTGAAGATATTTGTATTCCTATTATTGAAAAAGAATCAGGCTTAAAGTGTGGAACAGACTGGAAAATAGGATATAGCCCAGAGAGAATCAATCCTGGCGATAGAGTTCATACATTAACAAGCATACGTAAAGTTGTTTCTGGTATGGATGAGGAATCAGCCGAAGAAATAAAAAAAGTATATGATATAGTTATTAAAGCTGGTACATTTAAGGTTTCAAATATTAAAACAGCTGAGGCTGTAAAAGTTGTAGAAAATAGTCAGAGAGATATTAATATTGCATTCATGAATGAAATTGCCATTATCTGTGATAAATTAAAGATTGATACAGATGAAGTTTTGGCAGGAATGAATACAAAATGGAATGCGTTAGGGTTCAAACCTGGACTTGTTGGTGGACACTGTATTGGTGTGGATCCGTATTATCTCACTAATGCTGCAGAAAAATTGGGATATCATAGTCAGATTATTCTTAATGGACGTCAGGTTAATGATTCTATGGGTAGTTTTGTTGCTGATGCTGCTATCAAGGAAATGATAGAAGCTGGAATGGCTCCCAAAAAAGCTACAGTTGTTGTTTTAGGAATTACATTTAAAGAGAATTGTCCGGATACCAGAAATAGTAAGGTAGTAGATATAATTAATAGATTAAAAGAATATGAAATTGATCCGATAGTGACGGATATGTGGGCTGATGTTGAAGTGGCTAAGTCTGAGTATGGAGTGGATTTGGTTCCTTTTGATCAGATTCCTAAAGCTGACTGTGTAATAGTGGCAGTTGGTCACAATGAATACAGAAGTATGTCTATGAGAAAGCTCAAGAAATTGTTTAAAGAAGATATAAACGATGAAGAAAAAGTTTTAATAGATGTTAAGAGTTTATATAGAATGGACGAATTAAAAGCGTCTGGAATGAGATTTTGGAGATTATAAAACAATAATACAATGTTGAAATTAAAAGACAATCCAATACTTTTGAAACTGAAAAGCGGTTTAGTTCAGGCAATGGGAGCAAATGCTATCAATCAGGCAGTTGGAATGCTTAGTACAATGCTCATAACCAGAATAATGACTAAGTCTGATTATGGTATTTGGGGATATGCATTAAATATATATTCATATTTATTGTTAATTACTGGGTTTGGCTTGATATCGGGAGCAATGCAATATGGGACAGAAAATAGTGGTACTTCCAAAGCGTTTGCGTATTATAAGTATTGTTTAAAGAATGGTTTTGTAATTGATGTTATAATTGTTTTTGTGACAGGAATTATTTTTTCATTAAAAAAGATACCTATAGCGGAGGCAAAACCGTTTATTATTGCTATATTGCCTTATTTATTATTGGAATTTCTTATTTCTATAGGTCAAACAATCCTTAGAAGTCAAAACAAAATCGGTGAGTATTCACATACATTAAATTTTAATTCAATAGTAATTGCTGTAGGAACATGTGGGGGAGCTTTTTTTGGTGTAAAAGGAACTCTGTTGGGTAGATATATAGCAGATGTGTTATCTGTTTTATTCGTCAGTAGGTATTTAAAAAATGATATAAGTAAAATTTTTAAGGCGGATCAGATTGTTTCAGAGGAAAAGCGGAAGCTATGGAAGTACTCGTCTTTTACGGGGATAAGTGCTGCTCTTAATTGTTTGGTTTATTTGGTAGATGTAACATTAGTTGCTGAATTAATTATGGATGCTGAGGAAGTTGCTACTTACAAGTTTGCTACGTTAATTCCAAATGCACTCCAGTTTATTCCGAGTAGTGTCGTTGTAGCGCTATTGCCTACTATAATATATCACAGAGATGACATTGGGTGGTTAAAAAAACTTTTAAAGAAAACATATTTAGGCTTGGTTTTGGGTAATCTATCTGTTTGTTTTCTTTTATATGTTTTGATTCCGGTAATAGTATTATTAATATCAGGAAGTAATTATTTCGATGCTATTCCAATATTGAGAGTTTTATTAATTGGCTATTTTTTCTCGGGTACTTTTAGAACATTTAGTGTAAATCTTTTGGCTGCATTCCACAGAATATATTATGGGCTCTTTATAAGTATTACATCATGTTTGGCAGATATAGTGTTTAATTACTTCTTTATTATTAAATTTGGTTCTATTGGTGCGGCGTATGCAACATTGTTGGTAGATATTATAACAGCGGTTCTTTCGTTTTTATATGTGATATATTTATTAAAAAAAGAGGTTATTAATGAATACTAAAAAGCTTATCATGTCTGTATTAATGTTTTTTAGGTGGATATACGTAAAAATCTTTTGGAGATTGTTTTATGATAAAAAATATCTAGCCGGAAGATGGTTTGATGAAGGAATTAATTCAATTGGATGGTTGTGGGCTTCTAGAGATATACATTTTAGGTTTAAAACACTACGACATTTGGGGATACGGTGGCCAGTTGCACCTGAAATGGAAGTTGGACCGAATATAATTTTTGATCCAGATGATCTTAATAATATGAATAGCTTCGGATGTTATTTTCAGACGATGGATGGCGAAATAAAGATTGGTAAAGGTACGTATATAGCTCCTAACGTTGGTATTATAACGGCTAATCATGATATTCATAATTTAGATGAACATATTGAAGGTAAAAATGTTGTTTTAGGAAAACAATGCTGGATTGGAATGAATAGTATTATCTTGCCTGGAGTGGAATTGGGAGATAATACAATAGTGGGAGCAGGCTCTGTTGTTACTAAAAGTTTTCCGGAGGGAAACAGTATAATTGCAGGTAATCCGGCAAAAAAAATTAAGAAAACTGTATAAAAGAAAAAAACTAATAGAAGGAATGTGATGTCTAGAAAATTCTAGTTCGTCACACTAGTGAGTTATGTCGGTTAATCATACTTTTGTCATATGTGCATATAAGGAAAGTGAGTTCTTGGAGGAATGTATCCTGTCGTTATTTGCGCAAACTATAAAATCAAAAATAATAATAGAAACGTCTACACCTAATGATTATATAAATAGGCTGTCAGAGAAATATAATATTCCGTTATTCATTAATGATGGCGAGAGTGGAATAACACAGGATTGGAATTATGCTCTTAGTAAAGTTGATACCAAACTTGCTACTATAGCTCATCAGGATGATATTTATGAACCTGAATACACTGAAACATTTATCAGATATTTAAAAGGATCAAAAAAACCACTCATTATATTCTCTGATTATGGAGAAATAAGAAATGGTGAGAAAATAACAGAAGTAAAAATGTTAAAGATAAAAAGGCTAATGTTGCTTCCTCTAAAAATTAGGTTGTTTAAAGGGAGTATTTTTATTCGACGCAGAATTCTCTCGATTGGGGATGCGATTTGTTGTCCTTCGGTTATGTATGCTATTCAAAATATAAAACAACCGTTATTTGAAAATCACTTTATATGTTGTGAGGATTGGGAAGCGTGGGAGAAACTTTCAAGGGTAAAAGGAGACTTTATATATGTTCCTAAACCTCTTATGTATCATAGAATACATGAAGATTCAACAACTACCAAGACTCTTGAAAGAGGTGGAAGAATTATTGAAAACTATGCAATGTTTTGTAAATTCTGGCCTCGTTCGATAGCAAAAATAATAAATAAAATATATACAAAATCTGAAAAATCTAATGAACTATAGAAAAAAGGCGGTTTCTGTTGTAGAAACCGCCTTTTTCTGTTAGAATTGCAATGTTAAGATAAAAAAGATTTGTGAGGTATTACTCATGAAAAAAATAGCAATTATTCCGGCATATAATGAAAAGGATAGTATTGTTAAAACGGTTAATGATATTATTAAAAATGCGCCAGGTTTTGATTATGTTATAATAAATGACTGTTCTAAGGATAACACCATGGATATATGTCTATACAATGGATTTAATGTATTGAATTTGCCGATTAATCTTGGAATAGGTGGAGCTGTACAGACAGGATATCTATATGCTTATCGTAATGGATATGATATTGCAGTTCAGTTTGATGGAGATGGTCAACATGATGCAAGATATCTAAATAAAATGGCGGATTATCTTGTTGATAATGAAGCGGATATGGTTATTGGATCAAGATTTATAGATAAAGAAGGTTTTCAATCATCAAAGTTGAGGCGGGCAGGAATAAACTATTTTACAAAATTGATTAAACTTTTATCAGGAGTGACTATAACAGATCCTACATCTGGAATGAGGATGTGTAACAAAAAAACAATAGAAATGTTTGCTAATGAATATCCTAGAGACTATCCAGAACCGGAAAGTACTATGAGGCTTATCCGACATAAAAGAAAAGTCATAGAAATGCCTGTAAAAATGAGGGCTAGAGAAGAAGGCGTATCATCGATTTCTTCCATGAAAAATCAGGTTTATTATATGATTAAAGTGACTATTGCTATACTTATAGAAAAGATAAGATGATAATAGAAGAATTATTGGTTTCTTGCTTGAAGTTGGAGGTGTATGAATGATCACAATAAAATTACAATTGATTTTAGGGGTATTAATTATACTTGCTTTTTTGTTTGTGGTTAATATGGTAAGAAAACGAGCTCTTGAATTAAAGTATGCGTTATCTTGGTTTATTCTATTATTTGGGGTAGGAATACTTGATTGTATCCCACAAGCCATGAGTGTGCTGGCTAGGACGCTTGGAATATATGATCCAGTTAATATGATTTTCTTTATAGGTTTTATTTTCGCAATTATATTGCTTTTTATTCTTACAGTTACTTTATCGCGAATGTCCGCTCGAGTCAGAAAGATGGCTCAAATAGTTGCAATGATGAATGATTATCATGGAGATGAAACAAATACGAATTTGAAGGAATAATTTGTTTATTTGAATTAAGCATGTTTATGAGTGAGAAATGGATAAGAGTAAAAAATTCAAACTGATTTTTATAGTGGTAGATTTGGTTCTGGCAGTTGCTTGTTGCTTTGCTGTCAGAACCATTTTGCGTATCCAGGATGCGATGAGATTAGAAATACATTTTGCATCATCTCATGTGGATACGAGAAATATAGCACAGTTATATTATATAAATGATGGCGAGAAGTTTTCTTCGAACAGTGTCATGACGGAAGTTTTTGAAGATAATGTAGTGACATTTGATATCAGTGAGATAGATTTTAGTACGAATGTGCTTAGGTTGGATCCTTTTAATTTGAAAACAAATTTTACTATTAGTGAAATAGTACTCAAGTATTGTGGACATGAAATGTTTTCTGTTAAAGGGAAAGAAATAAAGAATTATATAAATAAAACTAAAAGCATAAGGAAAAAGTATAAAGATAAGGGGATGGTTTGTAAATCAAAGGATGATAACCCCAGAATTATTTTTAATAAGAGGTTATCTGATAAAATATATACTTACTATTTTGTGATTAATCGGATTTCTTATTTTGTGCTTATAATTTTGATAATTATCATAGGAATGATACAGATTATTATACTGAGAGAGCCGGACAAAATAAAAATATCGTTTAGAAGCAATATATGGTTTGTTGGCTCAGTCTTGTTTCTTTTACTAAGTGTTACTATTACATATATTGTGTATTATTTTGAAAATCATTTTGGTCAGGTTCCAATAGGACAGTTGCTTTATCATCTGCATACACCATTAGATGGAACAGATATGTCGTCATATAAAGATGATATAATAAAAGGGTTGCTTATACTTGCTGGTGTAGTTAGTTTTGTGGTGATTATATGGTTTTATTTAAGACGAAAATATGCGCAACAAGGATTTGTTTTACTTGTATATATGGTAAGTGTTATTCTTATCTATAATGCTTTATATAGAGGTATTACTCATTATGAGGTTGTAAAGTATTATAAGTATACACATGAAAAAACATCTTTATATGAAGACAATTATGTAGATGGACGTGATATAAGTATAGTTTTTCCTAAGGAAAAGAGAAACCTGATTTATATTTTTGTTGAATCTATGGAAACAACCTATGCAGATATGAATTCAGGTGGATGTTTAGAAAAAAGCATTATTCCTAATTTAACTGAACTTAATTCAGAGGGGATATGCTTTGGGAGTGAAGGCTTGTTGAATGGGGCACATCATGTTACGGGAGCTACGTATACAATGGGGGCATTGGCGGCTCAAACAGCAGGGGTACCAATAAATGAAAACCTAGTTTCAGATGACACTTTGAATGGAAATTGGGATTCAGAAAATAATTATTTGCCTGGAGTTTGGACTATTGGGGATATTTTGAATGAGAATGGATATAATCAAGAGTTATTAATTGGATCTAAAGGGACATTTGCCGGCAGATCTTCATATTTCAGAGGACATGGGAATTATCAGATTGAGGATTATGACGCAGTGAAAGAACAGGGAAGGCTTGCTTCGGATTATAAGGTATGGTGGGGCTTTGAGGACGAAAAGCTTTTTGAATTTGCAAAGGAGGATGCGTTATCTCTTTCAAAAGAAGATAAGCCATTTAATCTAACGCTATTAACAGTTGATACCCATGCAACCGGTGGATACAAATGTGAATTATGTGAAGATGAATTTGATGAACAATATAGTAATGTTATAGCTTGTTCTGATAGGCAGGTAGCTGATTTCGTTAAATGGGTACAGGAACAATATTTTTACGAGAATACAACGATAGTTCTATGTGGCGATCACTTGACGCCTGATTCTATGTATATAGGTAATATTGGGGCGGCGGGATATGACAGAAAAACTTATACGGCGATCATTAATCCTGAAATAGATGGAGTAGTTGTTAGTAAAGCTGATTACGCCGATGCAAGAAACTATACCACACTAGATATGTATCCAACTACATTGGCTGCTATGGGGGTTAAAATAGAAGGAAACAAACTTGGATTAGGAGTTAATCTTTTTTCTAATGAACAGACCTTGGCAGAAAAGTATGGTTTGGAATATTTAAACACCGAATTGATGAAGAATTCTGATTTATATACAAAGAAACTATTGTATAAATAAAGCTAGCTATAGGTTGATGAAATTTTATAAATCAAGACAGAGTCGTTATGGAGGTTTTCCCATGGCTGTAAAATCCGGTTAAACAGCACATCCGTTCCGAAGGAACGGCATGCTGTTCCGGCCAAACTGCATGAGCAGTTTAATTGTTACTCTGATTTCCGCATATCACGGCCATTGCACTCAAGGCGGTAAGCTTTGGAAGTCATCCTGCTAAGGCAGGCATCTGCATATGTATCATTTTTAAACAGGTCCCACCATTTGATTACTGGGAACTGAGGTACAATCATTGTTGATTTGCGGCAATCTCGTGATTCTATGACTTCAAATAGGTCTCTGCATTTATCTACATCCAGCTCCATGAGCCCGAAGTCATCAATGACCAGAAGATCGTATGCAGCCATCTGATTTGTGTAGTCATAACTGTTACTATTTATACGAGCTTTCTCGCTTTCCATCATAAGAGTGTTAGCTCGAATGTACTTTACTGTTCGTAGTTGATGAAGAGCTGTGATACATAAAACATTTGCGATATGTGTTTTACCAGCACCAGCACTACCAGTAATTAATAAGTTTTTAGGTTCATCTATCCAATCGCATTTTTGCAGAAGCTCTATTGTATGAGTGTCCAGCATTCTGTCAGGTTCATATATTGCTTCATCAAAGTCAGCATTAGGATATTTGAGTGTTGCTTTCTTGAGTAATCTATTAAATTTGGTGTTCTGACGCTGATCCCACTCATAGTTAATGATGTCAGATATCCTATTAATAAAAGACTCAAGTTCTGAATTAGGATTAAGTAGCTGACGTTCTAATTCTTTTGCCATATGTGAAAGCTTTAACTTAAATAGCTTATCAAGCAGTAGATTCTCGTCACTGTTTAAATTTGGATTGTATGTATAGTCTTTTTGTCTGTATGCCATAGAAGATCACCTTTAACCCACCTATTTTCGGGGTTCATATGAAGTCCAAGAGGTTGATTAAAATCCAAGAAGGAATGTTGCTGAGATTTATTACTTTTATACATCGCTTTTTAACTCCTTTTTATGGGGAAATACACTGAAAATCTGCAAGAAAAATGATTATAGAAATGAAAATACTCTTGCAATTAGTGTAACATAAAACAGCTAGAAAGTCAGTAAAATCAAGGGGTTTCTGCTTAATCAGCAGACACTAATTAGCTTCCTTCTTTATGATAATCTTAAACTGTCAGATTCATTTTCAGAACCACTACCATTGAATGAAGTTGGTGATTATGAGTGGACTGCTACTGTTATAAATATTAACAGA
>OCTX012237797.1_pt1 | contig 33069 bp, 27 predicted proteins | sample 1539691 | NCBI WGS metagenome assembly OCTX01 (sample SAMN02144231, study PRJEB22623) | gut metagenome | biome: sheep rumen | host: Ovis aries | place: New Zealand
CCCGCCGTTGTTGTCGCTCTTTCTTGCGTGGAAGCCGCTGGAGTCCCACGAGATCTCAACACCGGCAGTAGATAAAATGGCGTTCTTCGCCGTGTCCAGTGCACTGTCCATAAACGCCTTCACCGCAGTCGATGCGCCGCTGTTGATAAAGGCATTGTAGCTAAACCGTCCCGTGTCCACGTTCCTGCCCATCGAGACGCTCTGTTGCAGCAAATCCACAAGCTGGAACGCATTGTCCGATCCGCTGTAAGAGCTGCCGAAGGTCAGAACGAGAGACGGCAGATTTTCAAATTCCAATGTAACGCCGGTGAGGATCGGCGTGAGTACCTCGCCCTTGTCGATCTTCAAATACATGCGCCGCCCGAGCGCGGTCTTCTTTGCAAACCCGGAGAACTCATCCAGCGCAAAGAAATTCGCGGAGTCCACCGTAAAGGTGTACGACGGCCACGCAAGCTTGCGCAACACCTGCACGCCGTATTCATACAGATCCCACTCCACGGAATACTGTTCATACTCCGTCGGGTTCTGTGTAAAGTAGAACTGCATCCCGTCAAGCGTCGCGTCCATCTGCGATCCGTGCGAAACTGACGGCGTCTCGCTGTCTGCCTGCGCGTCGTCAGAAAGCGCGCTGACCTGACTGCGGATGGTCACAGTGCCCTTGACAAACTGTTCCTCGCCGATATGCCCGGCACCGACGAAGGCCGCCAGAACAAAGCTGTCGCTGCCGGCGCTCTGTTTGCGCTCAACCGTGCATCGCACCAGATCCGCAACAAAGTTCAGCTCCGGCACAGAAAGCACGCCGCCGACCGCGTCATAGATCGCCCGGCCCTGTGCCGGCACTGTCTTGTCGTAGCTGCCGCCTGCGATCCGAACCCTTGCCGTGCCTTCCGGCGCTATGACCATATCGTCGTCAACGTAAGACTTCGCCGTTCCAATTACAAAGCTCGATTCGCTGATGCTGTCCTCGATGAAATATCGATCCAGGATCAAAAGCTCGTCGTCTGTAAAGTAGTTGTTCATCGCGCACAGCCGGTTGATCTCTCTGATCTGCGCCGTCAGTGCGTCCTTCTGCGAGGTGATCGTATAAAGCTCGGAGTCCATCTGCGTGATGGTGCGCTCCATCTCTGCGATCTTGTCGTTCAGATCGCTGATCTGGCTCACAATACCGAGGTACTCCTTCGTGGACTGCTCGCGCTCTGCCGATGGCTTGCTCCACGAAAAGCCGATATACCCGACTGTGATCCGCACAGTCTTTTCACCCGGCTGATACGCAGCGGCATGCAGCATCCCGCTTGCAAGCTGAGATGTGCCGCGCTCCGTCCGATACACAGCCCACCGGCTGGCACTGTCCCAATCAGCCGCGTTCCCAACACGGAACACAAGCTCCGTCGCGTTGGATATCTCGTATGCGTCCGAGCCCTCCGTGCAGTGCATCACAAGCGGCTGTCTGGCATACTCGTCTGCCGTAGGCTCGTCCGTGCCATGCTCCGCAATCCCGACGTAAAGCTGTTCCGGCTCAAGCCCGGCAAGATATTCCAGCCGGACCGCCCTCGCGTTCTCCAAAGACGCAAGCGAAACGCTTTTCTTCTCTCCGATGGCGTTCTGCAGCGTCAGTTCCTCTGCGACCGCCAGCATCCTCTGGATGTTCAGGTCGTAGTAGATCTGTCGGTTGCTTTCTACGGCAGCCTTCCATGCGTTCCACTTGTCCACCATCTGCTGGGAGAAATGCGAGGTGTTCATAAAATAATCGAGATTGTAGATCTTATTTGTGCCAAGCGGGTTCACGCTTCTGATGTCCACGCCGTCCGCGCCGTTTACGTCCAGCGCAGTCACGATGCTGTCAGAGTCTTCCTTGATCTGAAGCTTCGTCGCAAGATTTTCAAGCGCGATCAACACCGGGGATGCCGGCACGTCTGAGCTTACCGCCCGCACATGGACCTTTCTCTCGTATGTGTCAAACTCAAAGATGCAGCCGTAGCTCTTCTGCACCGTGTTCTTGATGAAGTCGTAGAGATTGGTGCCGCTTACGCTGAACGTGCGATACACGCCATACAGCGCCTCGTCCACCTGCCCCACGCTCCAGGACGGCATATATTCCAGGATGATCGACAAAATCGTCTCTGCCGGTACGGTCGGGTTCCAGAAGTTGTAGGTCTGCTCCTCCAGCGTGAGCTTCTTTTTCGTAAACTCATATTCCAGAGAGTAGGCCTTGCAGGTCTTCAGCTCCCGCACGCCGTCGTTCTCCCGTTCCGGGTCAACCAGCAAAAACTGCCCCCAGCCCATCAGATCCACGATCCGTGTTCCGATCACGTCGCTGTAGCCGGGCGTTGCCTCGCCGTCCACATATTTTGGCAGAGTGAAGCTGAGTGTGGATACCTCGTTGTAGTTCAGCTCTACCTTGATGTTATAGGCACAACCCAGGACCCCAATGGCTGTGCCGTCCAAATTTTTCAGGATCAGAACAGCAGGATCCTTCAAGTTGATCTTGGAAAAATCAATGACCAAAGTTATGCCCCTTTCTTCATGATGTGGGGCGGGGGAGAGCCCCGCCCCATCCGTTACGATTGTCTCAGCAGCGCACCGCTCAGCGTACTGATCCCTCGCCTTGTGAACGCATCGCTGAGCTTTGACAGCGTTGCGTTGGCGGCCAGATCGCCGAAGCGTGCCGCCGCCCGTTCATCCAAGTCTCCGCTGTGTGCAACTTCAATATGGATGCTCGGGCTGAATGTAATATTTCTGTCTCCGCTGCTGATCTCCGGCGTATAGATCGTCGGAGAGGGGGAGACCCTGTCGTTGTTCAAAACACCGCGGATTGTCTTAAACCCGTCGCCGAGCTTCTCACCGAGCAGATCGAACAGGTCGATCGCGTGGAATCCGCCGTTGTTCACAGCCGGGCCCGTGCCGCTGCCGATCAGCGTCTTCGGCCCGGAGTTGGATGAAGAAGAATAGACGTAGTCATACAGCTTGTCGCTGTTGAGATACCACACGCCGTTGTCGCGATGCACGTTCTGGCCGAGAATAGACGCCAGACGTTCACCAAGCGTAAGGTTCAACTTGTCAAGATATTCCTTCGTCGCCTTGTCTCCATACCGCCACTGGCTGGAGTTCTCCTTCATGGCGGTGATGATCGCGTTGACGATATCTTCCTTCGACAGGCTGTAGAACTCAGACCCGTCCTCAGTCAGCCACTTGCCATTCACATAGTGCAGAAGCTGCCCGGTGATCTTGTAATACTCGTCCGCAAGCTGCTGGTTCTGATAGGCAAGCTGTGCCCGCCCCGCGTCGTCCGCCGTCATCCACTTGATGGAGTTGGCATACATCCGGTCGGACAGTCCTGCCTCGTAGTCGGCGTCTGGACCGAGGTGGATGTGACTCTGCACGCCCTCAATGGCCTCCAGGACGCCGCCGTACCGCGCCACCGCAGCCGCGGCCTGATCCCAGGCGTTGATGATGGTCTGGTTGAGTTGGCTGCCGTACTCGGTGTTCCAGTTGATCAGATCGTCGTAGAGATAGCTCCATCCGTCGCGGATGCGAGCGATCGCCGCCTGATACAGCTTCTCCTCGCTGGAGTACATCTTCTCCAGCACGTCGATCTCGGCGTTCTTCTCCTTCTCAAAGGCCTCGTAGTCCTTGTCCAGCGCGTCAGTCTGCTGATCGTAGGCATAGTCCCGCTGACTCTCTGCAAGGTCGGCCTGCTTCTGTGCAAGCTCTTCCTCAAGCTTCAACCGCTGCGCCTGTGCTTCGCGGCTGTTGTCCAAAGCGAGCTGGTCAATTTTTGCCTGGAGCTTCGAAATCTCCTGAAGCTTGTCCGCCACGGACTTGTCGTGGTCGTCCTGCTCCTTCGACAGGCGCAGGCTCTCCTTCTTGGCGTCTACGATCTCCTTGTACTTCTTGATCTGCTCGTTGAGCGCGTCGATGGCCTGCTGGTTCTCAAACTTCAAAAGCTCTTTTGTCAGATTGATGATCTGATCCAGGCCTTCCGCCTGGGTCACGTAGCCTTCGTCCAGCGTGCGGTAATATTCCGACACCGTGTCGATGGCCGTCTGACTCAGCGCCTTCATCTTGTTGATATAGTCCAGCGCGTCATCGAAATACTGATCGCTCATGCCGTTGGACTTGCCGATTGCCTTTGCCAGCGCCAGCGTGCCGTAAACCGTATCCCAGGTCTCCGCGGCATATCCGCTCATCACTTGCGTCAACGCCTTCAAAGACTCCACGTCGTTTGCCTGCGCCGCCTGCAAGATCTGCTTGGCATAAACCAGCGCGTTTTCAACGGCAAGCTCTTCCGTCCTTGCCCTCAAGACCCGCTGCAGCGAAGCTTCGTTCACCACAAGCTGCCCGTTCTCGTCGTACAGGAACGACAGATATTTCGGACCAAGCTCCAGAATAGATTGCAGGCTGTCCAAGCTGAGATACCCGGTCTTAGCCCACTCCACAGCCGCGTCAGTCAGCGTGGTGTACACATTCTGGATCCCGTCGACAACGTCATTTACCGTGGAGATAATGCTGTCACGGGCCTCTCTCGCTTCCGAGATGAGGTCTTGTACAAAGTCATCTGTAAGGGAATATCCGTTGTCAAGATACCAGCGGATCTCCTTGTCGATCTCAGACAGCGTGTCCTTCCATGCGGATACCACCTTCGTGGCGTCCGTGCCGATGTCTACCATCGACTCGATGGCGAACTTCTGATCCTCCAGAATACCGTTGAACCATTCCGATCTTGCGGCTGCAATCGCGTCGTGGTACTCCCACCACTTGTCCTGAAGGTTCTGAATATACTCGTCGTCATCCGTCAGACCACGCGCTCTCGCCGCATCCGCTTCCTTGTGGACGGCGTCCATCAAACCGCGATACAGGGCAATGATCTTATTGATATCTCTGTGCTGCGGCTGAATGTGCTGTAAAAGACCGATTTGGTGCTCAATATCATGCAGCCAGTCCTCGAAGAGCTCCTTTGTCTTGGTATAGACTTCCTCTTCGTACTTCCAGAAGTCTTCCAGCGTGATCTCATTCGCGGCGTAGGCCGCCTGATACGCATCGATCAGCCAGTTGAGATAGTCCTTGACAGACTCCTTCTCCATCGCCAGCAAATGCTGGTGATACGCATAAGCCTGTTCAAACGCCGACTTCGCCTTGTCCGCCGTCTCCTTCGCACTGGAACTCGAACTCGAACTGGAACTCGATCCGCTTCCAGATCCAGACCCGGAGCCGGAGCCGGAGCCGGCTCCGTCAAAATCAGGCCTGCCGCCGGTCTTAAATGCAGGGATCGTGCCTTTGATCTTATTGCCGGCCAGGATCTTCTTGGTGTCGCGATAGTTATAAACAACGTCGCCTTCTTTGAGTGCCCCGACAACAGGGCCGTTTACACCAGCCAGATAAGCCTGCCCATCAGAGACGACCAGCTCAGGTTTCGGCGAGCCATCGCGAGACTCCTCGTCACCGAGCAGCGCCAAACCCTTCTTCGATCGTTTTGTGCCCTTTGCATACGCCTGCGGAAGCGGCCCGACCATGGAGGCGTCAGGCTTCGACGAAACCTTATTTGTCAGTTTGTCAAGCTTCTGCTGCAAAGAGTCGATCTTGACGATGATCTTATCAATATAAGACGCCGTAGAATTGATCGCCGCGACGTCCGGTTTGATCGAGATCGTCTTCCCCTGTACAACAGTTCCTTTCAGCGTCTGCAGCATCTCAAGCTTTTTCGACGCATTTGTGGTTTCAGCCTGCAGTTCAACTTCCCAGCCTTCGCCGAGAATTTCATCTGCACTGGCCTTTGTCGTACGGATTGTCTCAAGGAACTCCTGATCGTTGGAAACAAACGTTGCTTTGATCTCAAGTTCCTCATCCGGCTTGATCTCGCTGATTGCCTCTTCGAGCGTCTTGCCGTTGATCATCAGATCAGCGGGGACCTCCACGCCGTTATCGGCAGCATCCTGCAAAATCTGTGCAATGCGTGCTTCGCTGAAACCGCGTTCCAGCATATCGGAAACGGTCTGTGGCGTAACTGAAAGACCTCTTTCGATGTTGCCTTTCAGTTCAATACCAAGCTCGTCAAATTGCGCCTTGATATCAGCAAGTGTATCGTCTGCGGAAATATTGATATCGAACGGTGCGACCAGCTTGTCTCTGAGCGCATCGATCTCGCTGTCAAACCACCCAAGCTCCTTGAGCGGTTTGCGTACCAGGCTGTCAAATGCCTTGACGTCTTTGATGTCGTCAAGAGACACGCCGATCTCTTCCAGCGCCTTGTTTGCATCTTCCGCTTCATCTTCTGTGACGTTCCACAGATCAGCGAAAGCCTGCAAGTTCCGAAGCCCCTCGTCATCTACAACGTTGAGTTTGACCTTGCCGGCCTCTTCTGCGTACTTGTTCAGATCCGCGATCCTGTCATTCAGATCTTCTTCCGACCCGGTCCCGAAGAAAGACATCAGGTCGTCCTTCGTCATTCTCGCTCCGAACCTGGAAACGATATCCTCGTAAACGCCGTCAACCTCTCTTGTCCAGTCGTCGGAGTAAACGCGAATCGCCTGGATAAAATCGTTGACCAGCTCGATGGGCATGCCAAGCGCCTTCGCGACATCGTCCAGCCTGTTCTCATCATAGAGGAATTGAGCACCGTCCCAGGAGGCCAGATCCGGGCTTAGGTCTCCGTTTTCGTTCAAATCCTTGATCCGCTTCAGGAACGCTTCCAGGCCGTCTGAGCCTTCTTTATACAGCGCAGCCTGCTCTTTGATCTGTTCGCGAAGCTCGTCTGTACTAAGCCCGCCCCAGCCAAAATTCTCTGCCAGCGCCTGTACTTGTGTGGAACCGGTATGATAGCCTGCGTCGAGCAGCTCCTGCAATTTCGTGTAATACTCGACCTGCTTCTTATAGTTTGCGTCGTGGTCGTCAACCTTCAGCTTCTCATCAAGCTCTGTCAGCGCCTGCTTGGAGGCCGCAATCTGCTCTGCCAGAACACCGAATTCCGAAGACAGATTCTCGACCGGTTCCTCCGGCATCTTCTCCAGAGCATCAATCAGAACATTGACCTCTCTGGTCTGCTGGTCAGTCAGATTAGGCAGCTCGCGCAGTTGATCTGCAAGCTGCTTTGGGGACTGCCGCAGCAGCTTCCTCAAGCCGGTTTCAAGGTTCCCGAATCCATCCGCAGTCACGTCAACATAGCGTGCAAGCTCCGGGAACTCCTGGATCAGATCCACAACGTCGCTGAGCGTCAGCGTGCCGCCTTGCAGCTTCTCAAGCGCAGACGACAGGGAAGAGATCCTGCTTTGCACATTGTCCAGCGACTCGCCGAACTCTGTCAGAATGCTTGCGCCGTCTTTATATGCGGCAGTCAATTCATTGACTGCATCGGCTTCAGCTTTGGCTGTATCTGCGGCGCCTTCGCCAACATCTTCAATCTGACGTTCAACCTCAAGCCTATCCGCCTCTGCATCCCTCAACGCAGTAACGTTTGGTTCAAGCGTTGCGATCGCTTTTGTGATATCGTCGTATTCGCTCCTGTACTGCTCCGCATTGACTGTCATGTTGTTCGTGAGGTCGTTAATCTCAGTTTGTCTTTCCTTGAGCTTGTCGAATACAGCGAGTAAAGCGGACACCTTCTGGCCTGCCTCCTGATAGTCGGCTGACCATGAGAAGGATTCAATGCCTTTATCCAGGTCTCTATCTGTAAATCCAGCACCAAGCGATTGCAGATATTCTCTAATCGTACGTTTGGGCTGGTCTATAAACAGGCCTTTCTCGAAAGAGTCCACTAAGCCAATATTAGCAGCGCTTATAGCGTCTGCCACAGCATCAAGCCGCTGCTCAAGTTCAGTCAGTGTCAGGCCTTTAAGGTCTTCGGCCGTCTGCTTCGCAGCGTCACCCTCTGCCCCAATAGCCGCAGCAAGATCCTGCTTCGCTTTTGTCAGCTGCTCAGTCGAGATCTTGTTCTGTGCGTAAGCACTCTCAGCGCTCTGATAGGCCGCATACAGGTCGGAGATGGTCCCGGCCTCACTTGCCGCCTCTTTGCCATCAGAAATGATTTTGCTTCTGGCCTGCGCAGCCTCTTCCAGGCTCTTGTTATACGCATTGATGGCGATCATCCCAATGGCAACAGCAGCGGTAATGCCGGCGAATGCAAGTTTAATCCCGCTTATACTTGAAATCGCGCTCTTCGCATGCTGGGCAATAACACTGGACATAGACGCCCCAGCCTCAGTCGCTTCGACTTTCATCTGGCTGAAGACGCTTTTGATTGTTGAACCGAGCGCCATAAAGCGCTGTGCAATAGAGTCCGCCTTGATCGTCGCAATGATACCGGCCGTCACAATCAGAGTCTGATTCAGCCCGCCGAACAGGTTGATCAGCTTTGCCACGCCGTCCAAAATGTAGAGAAGCTTGTCGCCAATATCGATCAGTGTGGTGAGTGCGTCGGCTGCAAAGGCGCTTCTGGAGATATCGTCCAGATGGCCGCGGAGTCTCTGCAGATGTCCCTCGACGCTTTCCATGTAGACGTCGTTTGCCTTCTGCAGCGCGCCTTCGCTTTCCGCCATGGCGTCGAAGGCGTCCGACGCCTCGTTCCAGCTGTTGACCAGTGAGACAAATACGTTCTGCTGTCTGGTGCCGGAGAGCGTCTCAGCCAGCGCCGCGAATTTGTTCGGATCTGTCTGCTGCAGCTCCTTCGCAACGCCTGCGATATCGTTCAGGATGTCGTATGTGCTTCTAAGATTGCCGTTCTGATCTGTTAATGAAACGCTGTTTTCAGTCAGCGCCTGTACGATCTTATCGTACTCTGCGCTTGTCATCGTTTCGCCGAGATCATCCAGCTCCGTCTTTGTGTTACGGATACGCGCCACAATGGTGCGAAGTCCGGTGGATGCTTTCGAGATATTTTGTCACTCTGTTACTTTCGGCTTTGCGCCTACTGACCACTACCGTGGCGGGACGGACTTTCATCCGCCCTCTGCAATTTTATTACTTGAGCATATTGTTGCAGTTCAGACCATACCTTCACCCGACTGATCGGGTGGGAAGCATATGTGCATAGTTGCCTATGACACTGTGGTCGTTACGGGATTTATTATGTTACGCAAGTCTGATTCTAGTCTCTTGGCTATGTCTTCGTCATACCAGATTTCAATTAGCCTAATATCATTTGCCTCTGCATAAGATCTTTTTCTGCGATCATGTTCTAACTGTATCTGGTAATCACTTTGCGTCTGTAACCTTGCAGTATTATCATGAAAGGAACCTTGATACTCAATCAAAACGTTTCCCCCCGGGATATAGAAGTCGTATGACAAATTTTTTCCACCGACCCCTAATAAGCCGCCAAACGTTTTCTGCCTTACAAAATTTACTCTATTTTCTGTAAGCCATTTATCTACGAAGGCCTCTCCGTGGGACTCTCTGCATCTTGGGCACCCGGTAGCATTCCCATCTTTGCGGAGCAGGTTTATAGGAAGTGCTTCCCACTTATGCCCACATTTCCTACAGACACACGACACCCTTTTCTTGTTTCCGCGATATGAGGAACATACAGCTATGTCTGGATTGACAGTCGCTATCTCATCTAAAAACTGTTCTTGCCCTTTTAGTTGCTTTTCTGAGCAGTGAGTCATTTTACAATTTGGACAACCAAATCCAGAAAGCAGGTTCGACGGCTTAGCAGACCACTCATAACCACATACTGCGCATTTGCATTGTATCTTTTTACTGGCGGATGTGTATTCGGTGATAGGAATAATGAGTGGATTAACTGCTTCTAACTGCGAAACAAACTCCTTATTCGTCTTACGCTCATTACCACGCTTTCGCTGCTGCAACGAACATGGACGACATCTCCTTCCGTAGATAATACTGTAAGGAGACGTATAATACTCTCTGCCACAAGTATTACACCTAACAAGGATTTTTGTGCGAGTATTAGTATATTCCCCGATTATTGTAACGTTTGATTTTGAGTCCTTAGTGCGTTCAAGGAATAATTCCTTCGTAATTTGCGTACCTATAAAAAAATGCCTCCCATCTTAGATGGTGGCGTAACATAATAATCTTACCCTCGGTATTGCCCTTGCTCTTAGGGGTTTCACCGATTTGAGCTTCCTGTTTACCTGACTGTTACCAGTCAGGGCGGCATTTATTTCTACCGTTGTATTTGCAGCCGTCAGCATCGCCATGGACTGTTCCAGGGTGTTCCCGGCGCCTGCCAGGGCAGAGCCCGCATTGTTCAGACCCTGTGCCAGTTCGGCTGCGCTGATGGGAAAGTTGTTGCCGACTGCGACCATCTTATCCAAAACGGCCTCAATGTTCTCCGCCTGATCCGCGTTAACGTTAAAGCCCTTGATGATGGCAGTCAGCGCATTTTGCGCCGTATCAACGTCAACGTCCGCAACGTTTTTCAGCATCGCGGTATATTTGGACAGATTTTCAGATGCGTCCAGCGAGTAGCCGAGTCGCGCGTACACCGTCGCGGAGTCAATCAGATCCTTTGCCGACGCACCGATCTCTCTTGCGGATTTCATGACGTTGTTGGCAAAGGCCTCGTATTCACCGGAGGTCGCGTTGGTCACGATCTTGAGCTGCGTCATAGCTGTGTCGAGCTCCACCGCGGTATTGATCATCTGTCTGCACTCACGCACCGCAGCCATGATAACCCGGCTCAGACTGATGTAAGAACTCAGCTGGTTCGCAGCCTCCTTGAGCTGCGTCCCGAACGACTTGTGCGCATTGCCGCCCTTTTCAATTTCACGCGTTTGCTCGGCAATAACCTGTTTGCTCGCAGCAATTTTTCGTGTAAACTCGGCCTGCGTGACATTTCCGGATTTCAGTTCCTCGGAATACCTGCGAAGCTCTTGCACCTCGTCAGAAATTGTCTGATAGTTCCCGGCGTTCTTCCCGTACTTTGCCGCGCTCATATCACGCAGCTTCTTCTCGGTGTCAGCGATCAGATTATTCAGCTCTGTCATAGAACTGACGTAATCCTTGGAGCCCTCCACCATCTTTCCTTTTAGCTGCGCGTCAGCCTCATTGCCAAGGCGCTCCAGTTCTGTGACGATACCGGTAATCTCGGCCTTGACTTTATCGATCTCTTCACTTGAGGTAAAGCTTGTTTGCTGTACCTTTTCCTGAACTTTTTGAAGCGCATCTACCTGTGCGTTGATCTGCGTTGTAAGATCAGAGTTAGCGGGAAGTTCTGCAGAATAGCTCGCGGCCTTACCGCTCCAGGATCCAACCTGCTTGCTCAGGTTCTTAGCCATCTCTTCGGCGGCCTTTGCCGTTTCCAGACGAAGTTTTTGCGCTACATCAGCTTCGTGCTTCTCTGTATCGCGGAGCACTCCCAACGAACTAGCAGTTTCTTCGTATGCTGCCGCCTGTTGTTTTGCCGCCTCCGTTGCCGCCACACGACGGTTGACCTCTTCCTGCAGTTGTCTTGCAACATCGCTGTTCGGGTCTCCATTGTAGCTCATCTGTTCTTTGCGAGCTCTCAATTCCTCGTTTATTGCGTCACGAACAGCCTTGTGCGCAGCCTCTAAATCCTTGAGATATTTCGCAGATTCTTTATCAATTTCGGCAGCCTCGGCGGCAGCACGCTTCTCTTCCTCGCGGAGCATCAGGTTTTCTTCGCGCTCTCTGGTATCAGCCTGTTCCTTGTCGCGTTGGCGGTACATCTCTTCGATTTCTGCCGCCATCTGCTCCGCTGCCTTCCGCTCCGCTTCAGCCTTCTTCTCAGCAGCCTTTGCCGCATCAAGATCATTTTGCCTGCTAATTTCAGAAAGACGCTGTTCTGTCTCCAAGGCGTATTTTTCAGCATCCGCGACACCTTCATAAGCCTTAACTTGCTCCTGTGCCGTAGTAAGTGCAGCTTTGCGCGCCTCAACAGTTTGTCTTAAAATCTCTGCGGCTTGGCCATTTTCGTCGCCATTGTATCCTCTGAGGTCTTTTTCCGCTTTTGCCAAGCTTTCTGCCGCTGCTACAACGGCCTTGTAGTCGCTTTCGATCTGCTTCTGCTGTTTGGCTCTGGCAGCCTCAAGGTTGTTGTTCAGTTCTCCGCTTGTCTTCAGAACCTCGCCGGTTGCAGCGTTGTATCTTATCGTGTAGTTTATCAGGTTGCCGGTTTCGTCTTTTGCCTTGACGAGGAATGTATACAGCCTGGATCCGGCGGAAGCGCTCTCATCCCATCTGGTTACGATATTGTTGATCGTTCCGCCCATGCTCTTCAGCGTGGACTCGATGCGCTCATATGCAGACGCATCAACTTCCAGGATACCGCTTGTCGCACTCCTGAATCGCTCGATCTGTCCCTGGTCAATCTTTGGATCCAGGTTGAGCTTCATATCGCCTGAGATGCTAGCACTTGACCGACCGACCCTACCGACCATCTGCCGATATTCTGTAATCAGCTGTTCAAGAGCCTCTCCCTCTTTCTTCGCGGCCTCAATCCTGGCTTCCGACCCAGAAACACCGGCCTCCTTTGCCGTGCCGATCGCAATCGAATACTTCTTGTACTGCTCCTGTATTTCGGCAAGCTTCTGCTTCTCGTCATCCGTGTTGGACTGCGGCAGATGCTTGACGGAGTTCTGCATCTCTCTGTTGGCGCTCTGCAGCTCCTTGAGCTCATACTTATAGGTCGCGATCTTCTTCGCCGTAATATCCGCAGCGGTTCCGGCCTGCTCGATCGAGCTCTTGATCTCTCCAAGATCCTTCGCGTTCAGCGTGATCGAAACACCGTTGTCGATGCTGATCGTGTTGATTACGGCCTCCAACTGCTGTTTGAACCCGGCAATCGCGCTCGGTTTGATATCGACCTTGGATACGGAGATCCCAAAACCTTCAGACGTCAGCTTGTCCAGCGTACTCTGTAGCTGACTTTTCCATGAACTCTTCTGGTCGCTCTCCTGATCCAGCTTAACCTTAACCTTGAACGGATTGCCGTTAATCTCTTTGAAAATTTCGGTAAGCTCTTTCTTGATAAGCTCATCACTGTTTCCGTCCTGGCCGCCTCTGGCAACACCTACCAGCAATCGGATATCGGCCTCAGAGCTCATATCATCACCACCTTATGGTTGTTCTTTGTTATTGGGCTGTTGTTATATGGTTGTCCGGTTCATAGATCGGCGACAGCCTTACGTCGATCTTATATTTCGCGCCGTACTTCGCGTTGAAGTCCACAATGGCCTGCTGCATGAATTCCAGTGTCGGACGCCCGATCCGGCTCCTGACGTGCGGGCTTGTCTCAATAGAGTAAGAATGAACAGCCGCTTCACCGGTCGGCCTGTGCCCGTCCCACGCGCCATAGACGTACTGACTTGCGACGTAGCCGTTATTGAACAATGCGATAATATTTCTCACGCCGTCATACCCGCCTTCTTCATACAGAGAAGGCCTGCCATAGTCGTCTGCAAAGTACATTCGTATTTCGTGCCACCGCTTGTCGCCGGTCATCTTCGACGGCATGCAGACCAGAGACGCGATATTTTCCAACACGCTGCCCGGTACGTCATCCGCGGCCGCCCTCGTCAGGATGAAATCTCTCAGCGCGTCTGTCATCTCCCGGAAGGTTTCCTCATTCGCAAGCTCGCTTCCGGCCGCTGTACGCTTTCTGCCGGCTGCTGCATATTCTGAGAGTGTATTGCGAACCCTCTTTTGCCCTCGCTCAGACGCGAAGTATCGGTCAAGCTTTTCTTTTATACTCATTACCCGTCCAGGTTACTTTTTCTTCGCCTGCTCCTTCATATAGGCCTTTATCATCTTTCCTTCGTCCAGCTTTCCTGTCGCCATGGCAGAGGCAAGGGTCTTCATGTCCTCCTTCTCCACGTCTGCAAAAAGATCGCCGATCTTTCCGACAAGCTCTGTCACAGCGGTTACCGCCTCGTCTACTTTGCGGCGCAGCGCATCCGCGTTCAAATCTGCCAGATACTCCACCTTCTCAGAGGCTGCGTCACAGATGAATGTAAAATAATCCGGGTTGATCTTTGCCGTTACGCTCTCGTAGAGATCCGTCATCATAGCCAGATCAAAGGCCTGGTGGATATCCTCCGGCAAAACTGCGTCCGTGAAATATTCCAGCGTTGTGATCCGGAAGGCTGCAATCCGCATTTCCGGCAGATACTCTCCGTCCTCTGAGAAGCATCTGGCGGCATACTGCTTCATAAAACCAAGCATCTCATCCAGACGCAGACTCTCCTTTACAGAGATCTGCACGCCGTTCCATTCCAGTACGTTGCCGATCACGGCATCCTCGACAAACTTCTTCGCCATATCTCAAATTCTCCTTTTATTCTAATATTTTCACAGTGATTTCCGTTCGCGGCCGTTTGTGGTCCACGAAGCATTCCAACGACAGCTTCCTGATATGAGAGCTGTCATCGTCTACGATAAAGCCGCTTTCAACCAGCCCATCCAATAAAAACTTTGGCGTGGAATTATCCGGATCGTGGCGGTTGTTTGTGGCGTAGTAAGTGGAAAAGTACAATTCGCATTTCTCAATGCGCAGGTTCTCGTAACCTTGTTCCTTAATGAACCAAGTCATGAACGCTTTCCACTTTCCCTTGAGCGCGTTCATAGCGGGTCTTCTCATGATCATCCATACATTGATAGATTCATGGTACGGGTGCCTGATCGGCATCTTCTTCGCCCTCGGGTGTTCCTTAAAATACGACTCTGCATATTTCTCGATTGTGCTTTGATCAAATACCAGGTTGATGTAACGGGGTCTCATCGTTCTCACCTCGTAAAAACAGGGAGCCAGTGAAAACTGGCTCCCATTCGGGTCATTTCTTCTTTCTGCTCCGCTTCTGCGCAGCGGCGGGCGCCTCGGCCTCAGCCTCCGCTTCCACCGTTTTCTGCACAACGACCGTCTTGCCGTTGCGCTCTTCCAGCGCGGCAGTCTGGTCGTCCATGTGGCGGGCTTTCAGAACTGCGGCAAGATAGGCCGCCCCGCACTGCGGGGAACAGGCCACGTCCTGCCAGCGATAGACGCCAGGATCCGACGGAGCCGTGCGGCACGCTTCGTAGGTCTTACCGCAATTCTTGCAGATCCGGGTCACGATATTCATGCCGGTACCTTAGACGTCAGCGTCCTCGCCGAACACGGTGCAGGTCCAGAACACGCCGCCGTGGGCAGTCGCGCCGCAGCCGGTGCCGGAGGCCAGAGCCTCGGCCTCGAAGGCATGGACAGACTGGGAGTCGCCCATCTCGAAGCTGAACTCGCCGTTGAAGTCGGCCTTGGGGATGTAGAACTGAACGTGGTACTGATTGCCGCACTTGTCCTCGCCGATGGCGTCGATGTAAAGCTGGCACTTGCTGGCGTACTGGTCGCTCATGTTCTCCATGTAGGCGCCGGTGACATTGCGCTGATAGACCACGAAGATCTCAGTGCCGTCGGTGATGCCGCTGAAGGTCAGCTCCTTGGTGGTGGAATCGTAGGCGAACTTGCCGGAAGCGGCAGTGCTGGCCTGCTCCAGCTTGGTGTCAAGGACGGAGTTGTTCTTGAGCCACAGCTCCTGGATCTCCGCGCCGGTGGTGCCGGAAGCCTTATAGTTGGTGGTGGCCTTGTTGCTCTTGACGGTCAGATGGTCATACCACTGAACCATGGTGCCCTCGGTGGCCTTAAAGGTGGAGCCGGCCTGGGTAGCCAGCAGACCGAAGGAGATCATGCCGTTGGTGCCGGAGACGGTGACAGCCTTGTTCCGCTTCATGGAAGTCAGCTTACGGCCCTGCTTGCCGGTGAAGTCGACCTTCTCCTCAGTCTGGGAGATGGTAGCGGACTGCAGCTCGTCCAGAGTCCACATATAGTCGCCGGTAACAAGGGTATACGCCTGAATGGTCTCCAGGCTGGTGATGGCAAGATCGTTAATATTAACAGCCATGTTGTATTCCTCCTGTGTTATTTGTGCGTAAGCCAGTCCAGCTTGTCCGGACTGACCTCACTCGATTTGATGGTGCCTGCGTAGACACCGCGCATCAAGTTGTTATAATCAACTTTCTTTATGACCTGGTGTAAGCTGGCGTTGAACTGGTAGATACTCAAATCCAACACTTCCCGGAAGCCGTATTTAAACTCCTCCGTGTTCACCAGGGCTGTAATAAGTCCTTCGAGCTGAGAGTCTGTGGTGCGCTTTCGCTTTCGCTTCGCCTTTTCTCTCGCTCTTTTGATCAGATACTTCTTTGCCTCTTCATTGCCGGGCTTTTTCGTCGTGCGCTTGAGGTAGTTGATCTTCCGCAGCGTTGCCGCAATCTGTGTCTGAACCGACCGATCGATGATCGCGCCTGTCTGTTGGTTGACCATCGCAACCAGTCCGTTTTCAGAGTTCTGCATCAAGCGGAACCCGGATACGTCCAGGTCGCCGAAGATCAGGCTCGTGTCCTTTTCACACACACCGTGCCAGAGCATCAGAAACAATTCCCAGTCGTTTATTTTGGTAAAGTCGATGCCTGCGTCGTCCAGCTCGACCATCATGTCATACGGGACGGCTGTGAGCATCGACACCATATCGTAATACTCGTCCTCCTGCGACAGGATCTCTCCCACAGTGGGGATGCGGATCTGGATTTGATCCGTAATCCGGTAGGAGTCCGCGTACAGCAGATGCAAAGAGGCCATCAGGGATCCGTCTTTCTGTTCTTCGGGATCGGCTTTCCCGTGGGACTCAGCCTGTTGAATTCATTGGCAAGGAATACCATCTGCTTGCCCTGGAAATCCGTCAGCGTGGCAAACCGCCGAACCGAGTAGAGGTTCAGCTCTCCCAGCCCATAATACCGGCTGCCGTTTAACACCTTATTGATTTCGCATACCAACTGGTCCGTCCGCACGCCGCCCTGTGGCAGTCTTAGTTTGGACTTATGGGTAAAGACCCAGATGGATAAGGTGGGGTTCAGATAGGTCTTGCTTGTCACAGACTGTACGTCCACGTCACAGCAAATAAATGTATGTCCGTGCTCGATCGTCTCCGGCACATACTCATAGGGGAAGATCTGCTTGTAAATCAGCGACCTTGCGTCCTCAAACGGGAGCTCGTCGTCCAGCAGCCGGACGATCCGCTCATTGGTCACGAGGTCTTTCATCAGCCTGTTTTTATAGTCGAACAAGTCTTCCAACAGCATCAGAGATACACCTCCCGCCCATGAGGATCAGGGCCCGGAACAGGGGGACGCTCCTCCGGGAAATGGCGGTAGTAATCCGCAATCATAAGCTCCAGATTGTCGTCGTCCGTAGTGGCGCACTCCTGAATGACGAATTTAAAAACACCGGCCTGGTTATACACCGTGCCGGTCTTCAGGGGTTTCGTCAGTTTGTATGCCATCTTGTGTTCCGCGTCCGTGTCGTCAATGATAAATCTTGCGTCGCGCCCCAGCTTTGCTGTGAATTCGTTTCGCCCGATGGTCATGTACATACGGGTGTCGCCCCGCGTCGTCACGAAGTATTTGTCTTCGTATACACCTGTCAGATCCGTTTTGTTCAGAGCCTTGCGGCCCCTGGCGCCCTTCGGCGCCCTGCACGTTTCCGCGCAGCGCAGACTATATCTTCACCATGCCGCCCATCGGCGGTTTAGGGCTCCCCGCATCGGAACCGTAGTTCCTACTCCCGCTTTCGGGATAGTCGTTGAACCTTCCTCTGTTCGAGGCTTGGCTGCTGATTGCCCAATCCGCATTCTTTTCTTCCGTCACGCCCAGGCTTGTTTCATCCTCACGTTGTGGAGCCTGCGGCTCTCAGGGTGTCCCAGCAATTCAAGGAGTCGTTTTTGCATACCGTTTCCAATATGCCAAACCATGCGCGCAAGGCCAGGTGTGCGCCCTGCGTGCGTTAATTTCGTGCCATCTTCCACGATGCACCACTGTTCGTGGATGTTGTGCTCCTTGTCGATCCACTTGAGCAGGTGGTTACATTGGAGCATGACGCACCGGCAGTACATCTCGTTGTGCGGGTCCTTGTCTGTGATCAGCCAGTAATTGTCCTCCCAGAAAACAAGACCCCCATGTGGCAGATCCCCGCCAGGCATGGAGTAGATGTATTTCTGGTTCAGATTGTCCGAGCTGATCACCGCCACGCTCATCTGGTTGCCGTCCACCAGCGCCTGCTGATAAGACAGGTTGTGCGGCAGCCGGAAGTGCGTGTACTGATAAAAGCGGTCCTTTGCCGCCCCGCGTCGCGTACCGCCTCTTGCTTCGATCCTGTCGGCGTAATTCTCCCAGATACCCATGGGCTCACCTCCCGGAATATCCGTACTTTGCCCGCAGCTTGTTGCATATGCTGATGCAGGTAAAGATGTCACGGCGCAGCTCCAGGAAAGGCATCTCCGGGTTATCGATCAGATATTGAAGCCTGCACACCAGCGACAGGAACTGTGCGTCCTGGCACATCACAGGCAGCATCGCCTCGCAGCCCAGGATCTCCCGCTGCAGGCTCTGCAAATAAACAGTCAGGGACGGGTCGTTGCTCTCCCGGATCGGGATCACCTTGAAAAACTTGGCGACCCAATTCTTGAGATATACGCCCACGGCCTTTTCGTCCAGCGGCAGACCGACACTCGTTTCCATCATATGTGGAGCCTCGTCAGGTCGCCGTGATTGTAAGAGTATTCTCTGATCATCTGCACATAGTCCTTCTGGACTTTTGCATAAGCCGCGCTGATCTGCTGCAGCAGGGCGGCAGGGGAGTAGGTGGTAAAGTCCTTCGTGTTCACTACATTTTCCAGATTTTCCTGGCGGTACACGTAGGGCTTCATCCACTGCACCAGCATCCCCTCAGAGATAATTTCGATCAGTTCGTCCGCGTCCTTCCCGGCAACGTCCGCCGAGAACGCACGGGCTTCGTCGTCTGCCGTGCCCACAAAATCATATTTGCAGACGTGCTTAAACGCCGTGATCGCCCGCTTCATCAGCCCATCCACAAACTGCTGCCGCTCGCTGTCTGGCAGGTTGATGAAGTCGTACTCAAAAATCTTCGACAAAAAGGCGCCCTCAATCGCGTCATATGTGATCTTCATCAGACGCCTCTCCTCCCGTTATCGTTCTACCAGCTCCACATTCAAAGCCTTCTCCAGCGTGTTGATCACCTTATTTGAGTCAATCTCGCCGTTGGCGATCAGCTCCTTGGCCCGGTAGGTCACAGACTGCCGCTGACCCTTGGTCATCTGACCGATCTCAGCCTCGATCTGCGCCGGGGTCTTCTGGAAGATCTTATCGAAATCCTCCACCCGGATGGCGTGGCGGTAGTAGGCCTTCAAGCCCAGATACTCCACGACCCAGGCGTCGTTGAACATGAACCAGTTGTTCGCGAAGAAGCTCTTGGCTGCGTTCTTGGCGTAGCGCAGCTCCTGGAGCTCCAGCTCCTGCTCAGAGCCGAAGGAGTCCCAGACCCAGGTCTCGCCGCTGCGCTTCGACTTGTAGCACAGCCGTCCCTGGAAGCCGTTGCGGACCGTCACCAGCATGTGCGGATCCAGATCCTTTGCCACGAACTTTTTCTTTTCCACCTGAACCTCAGCGCCAGTCTGCGCCTGCTCAGGCTCTTCCTTGATCTTCTTCTTCGATTCTGTTGCCATTGTTTATCAAATGCTCCTTTCATTCCAGGGGCCTCGATTGAGGCCCCACAGTAATGCCGTTATGAGACCGATCTTACTCGGCGATCACGAAGCGGCCAATACCGGTGTTCTTGCCGCCGGCCAGAACGAGACCCATTCCGTATCTGTCCGCGTAGAAATATTCCTGGGTGAGATCCATGTTGTCCATGGGGTTGCCGAGGATAACAAGGGGATCGCCCTCGCGCACGACCTTGATGGGCTTGTCGTCGCCGGCGATGATGGTGAGAACGGAGTCGTCCAGCACAAACTCGGTGGTACCGATCTTGTGACGGTTGGGCACGACCACCACGGGAGTGCCGTAGAACTTGCCGATGTAGCCCTGGTTGTACAGGTCGCTCTTGGCCTCAACGCCCAGGATGATGCCGGGCAGCAGGTTGCGGGCAGCCTTCTTGGTGCACACGATGGTTGCGGTCTTGCCGCCGGAAGCGGCTTCCACATGGGCGATGAGGTCGAGCAGCTCGTCCTCGTCATAGGTGCCGGCCTCGGGGAAGTAGGCCACGCCGCCAAGATCCTCGGCAGTCACGCCGGACCACAGGGCATAGATCTCTTCCAGCAGCTTCTGCTTGAAGGACTCTGCAACCTTGGAGATCATGTAGTTGAAGTCCACACGACCGGCCAGAACGCGGTTGAGCTCCTCATAGATCCGCACAGCCTTCAGGCTGGTGGGGATGGAAGCGGTGCGCTGGCCGCCCAGTCTCTGACGACGGACAGCCTGGGTGCCCTCGGCGATCTCGGCCACGATGTACAGGTTGTTGTCCTCGATGACAAACAGGTTCTCGTCGCCCAGAGAGATGTCGCGGTACTCGACCAGGGCGTTGAAGAAGTCGTTGTCCTGCAGGCCTTCGGCCACGGTGCGGTTCAAAATCTCTTCGACGATCGAGAAGAGCTCCTTGCACTCGCCGTTGCGGATGCGCTTGTAGTTCAGGATGGTGCTGCCGCCGTTGGCAGCGACCAGAGCCTTGCGGAGCGTCTCCTGGGACTGCTCCACGGAGTAGTTCTCAACGCTGCCGTGATAAGCGTCAACGGCAAGCTTGATAATTTCATTTCTATCAGCCATTGCTTTTTCCTCCATAGTGAAATGTATCGACGGTAGCGATTAGTCTTCGCCGCCCTCTTCGCCGCCTTCGGGCGCGGCCAGATTCTGCATGGGACGCACTTCGATGGCGTAGTAGGTGTAGCCGTTGGTCTCGATGTGCATCACGCGCCCGATCACGATCTCGCTCTCAGCGCCGGCACTGGTATGGAGATAGGTGTCGGTGCCGGCCACGACAGTGTCGCCAACCTTGGGAGCGGTGGCGTTGGGGCCGAAGGCCTCCTTGGTCACAGAGAAAATGTCGCCCTTGTGCAGGCGGTAAGCTCTGGCGGGACGGTCAGCCTTGTTATAGAAGTCGTCCAGCGCGCGCAGACGCTCGTCATACAGCAGCTCGGGGGTGCCGACAATAACCAGATCGTCCTTGTCGGTGTTAGCAGTGGGAGCCTTGGCCTCGTAGATCTCGCGCTCGCCGTCCAGCAGGCCGCCGATCTCAACCAGGTTGCCGTTGTCGATGTCAGCGGGCTTGCCATTGCCATCGTAGAACTTCACGGAGACCAGCTGGCTGCGGTCATCAGTACCGCTCATCCGGTCCGTGCGAATCACAGCGTGATTAAGCATATTGTGTTCCTCCTAAAATTGTCGTAATAATAAAAAAGCCGCCCTCTGGCGGTCATGGGGATGTAATCAGCCTTCAGGCGGGAACTCCTCAAACAGGCCGCCGTAAGCTCTTTTCTTCGGCGTGTCCGCGTCCTGGCTGATCAGGATCTTGGGCGCTTTCTGGTCCATGGAGAACTTCACCGTGCCCATCTGGCGTCCCTTGATGGAATAACACTTCTCTTCCAGCTCTTCTGCGCTCATGGTGCCGGGCGCCTGACGCAGCTTCTCATAGGCTTCGATGCCCGCAAGCTCCTTGAACCGCGTGAACACAGCCTCCTGCGAAGCTTCCAGCTTCTCCTGTTCAATGCTGGCCTTAAAGGCGTTCAGCTCGTCCAGCTTCTTTGTGAACTGCTCCACGGCCTTGGTGTACATGGCGTTCTGGGGCTGAGGCTCACCCTCAAAGGGCTCCACAGTCCACTTCATTCGTTTCTTGCTGGCAAAGTCGATCTGCACAGCGTCGCCGTTCATGGCGTAAGAGAAACCGTAAAGCAGGCCGTCCATGCAGTCGGTGGCATAGACTTCCATCTTTTCCTCGTCGTAGTCCACCGGCCAATACCGGCAAGTCTCTTCGCCCCATGGCGCGATGACAGTCTCCGTGCACAGCGCACGCGTCAGCTCTTCCCAGATCTGAGCACTCAGCGCGAATTCAGCCTGCTCCTGCGCGGCTTCCGGCTCCGCTCCCGCTTCGCCTTCGTCGGGCTGCTCCTCGGCAGCTTCCTGCTCGGCAGCCACCGCTTCGGGCGCGCCTTCCTGTCCAGCCTCGTCCTTGGCGTCGGGCTCGCCTTCCGCTTCGGCATCTAGCTGCGCCTCGGGATCGGCTGGTGCTTCCTCGTCCTTGCCCTTTACAAGCGCTTCCAGCCGCTCCTTCAGCTCTTCCACAGTCAGCTTCTCATAGTCGAAGTCCAACGCAGAGGCATCCAGACCGTACTGCTGGATCAAATTCATCTGTTCCGTCAAGTTGTTTCCTCCTTCCTCAGAATGATGGATATCCACATCCTCGTTGGAGGAAGCGACCATCGTTTGTCTCAGCTCTGCCATCATCTGCTCCAGCTTCTTTCTGAAACCGTCCATCGCATACAGGCACAGCTCTGAGCCCTGGAATGCGGGCTCATTATTTTCGAGCAGGCACAGCGCCGTAAACTCGAATTGCAACACGTCATACAACCCGGTGCTTTCGTTCTGCTGACCGTCCAGAATGGTGATCTCCATGGAGTGGTCTGCACGACCGCCCAAATCATCCCGGATATGAGAAAAGACCTCCTGCCGCTTCCACAGCAAAAGGCCGTCAATCACCAGATATTCGTGTTCATTCCCGTCCGGATCCGTTCCCTTTTCAAAGGAGAAGGTCGCGCTCTCCGGCACCACGCCGCAGGGCTCTGTCAAGACCCGCAGCGCAAGCTTGCCGTCTTTCCCGACCACGGGCTCCATGTCGTGCCCGCCCATGACGTTTTCGTCATAGTCGTAATGCGCCACGATCGGCACATTATACAATGTGTGCAGGGATCGCTCCACAGCCGCCCGGCTGATATTCGTTCCCTTCCGGTTCGGCCCGACGTACATCACGCGCATCGTCCCGGCTGCAAACGAGGAGTTCACCTCTCTGAGGTTGTAAACAGATGCTCCCTTGCATTCATATGTCAGATCCAACGTCTGACCCATCTGCAACCACCTCCGTTCTGTGTTTGCCGGGGGTTGCGCCCGCCAAACCGCTTCGTTGCGACCTAGTCAAAGGTCAGTTGATTAGAAAGCACAACGTCCAGTTTATCCAGAGAGAAGTGTATCGTGGGCTGGTTCAAAAACACCCACACCTTGCCATCGTCGCTGCCGTACAGCTCCTGAAAGCCGTGCGCAGCCAGCTTCTCTCTGTCCCTTTGGGAATAGACGTAGATAAACTTAAACATCTGCGGATTGGTCCCAATCATCCTTGTCCTCCCTGGACTGCTCGCCGGAGTCCGTGAGCTCTCCCACGTCCTTCTCCGGTGCGCCGCCCTCGTCCGTTGCGCCGTTTCCGTCCATCTGTTCCGCGCTCATCTGGGTCGAGCTCTGCAGCGGCTTGAACAGCTCATGCAGCTTCATGACCTTGGTCTCAAGGTAGCTCATGGTGTCCAGCTCCGCCTGCCCAAGACCCTGGGATGCGGCGTACAGACTGATGGTCGGCAGTCCATAGGTCGCCGCCTTCAGATACGCGTCGCCAACCTCCTTGCGGTTGAACGGGCTGACGTCCAAAAACGTGACCTTGAAATATTTGCCATAGTTGTGATACTGGATAAACCGGTTTACCATATCCTCGATGCTCTTCACGATCCCGAAGGTCAAGGCCTGGTCCGCCTTGATGGACAGCAAAAGCGCCGTTGCGCTGGCCTTCGTGTTGTTGAACAGCAGGGAAGAGACACCCGCCGCGGCATACAGATTTTGCTCTGCCTCCGTCACGGTGTCTTCGTCCGAATTGCCCGACCGCTCAAAGCTGATCTTGTCAATGTCCATCGGGGTCAGAATAGAACCGATGTCGTCCGGCATCACGGACTCCAGGTTGCGCCAGAAGTCCTCCGCCTTTCTCAGATCGATTCCCCATTCTCCATCCTCGGTCATGGGAAGCTTCATGGCAAGCAGCGCATAATTGTTGATCTGCTCCCGACTGAGCTTCAGATCCTTGTAGTCCTCCAGGTCGTAGATCTCCCGCAAAATCCCGGCAAACGGCGGGATCGCGTAGTCCGTGATGTCCGCGTTGCACTTGATGGCAAAGGCGTTCGGTGCGTCCAGCTCGATGTATGGGATCGTCCTGTCGCGCTTGTACAGCTCATACTTCCGCCGGAACTCCTCCGGATAGAACGGAAGCAGATCCGGCCTTGCGTCAAAGAACGCAAAGTTGAAGCTGACGTTGAATACATTGCCCTCAATGCTGGTGATCTTGCAATATTTTGTGGGAAGCTGCTGGACGGTGATGTTGTCCTTTGTCACCCACAGATAGCCGTAGAACACGTCCTCCCGAAGACAGACCGTCAGGATCTTCGGGAACTGCGTTTTGATCGACATAGCCGACAGCACGTCCAGCACCCTACGATAATTGATCGAGGTCGTGCGGTCGTTTGCCTTCAGCGGGTCGATGCGATACGGGGAGACGATATAGGCCAGGTCGTTCAGACTGGTGAAATACTGAATCAGCCGCCGGAAATGGGAGCTTGCGCCGTACAGGTAGATCACCGCCTGCCGCAAACCCTCCTGGTTGCTTGCCGGGTTCTCGAAGAACTTGGCGATCTCCGCTCTTGTGTATTTATAGAAGGAAGGGCGGTACTGCCTTCTCCGCAGATCCTCCAGGATCAGCTTGTTCAAAACCGCGTAGTCCTGCGGTCTTTGGATGATATCGGGTTTACCAGGTGTTGCGCCAGGAACTTGTACCTGCTCCATTCGGCCCGCTCACCACCTTTCCGTTGTGAATATCCCGGCCGTGCTTCGGCGGCCGGATGAAATAGAAATTGTTCTCTGTGTTGTCGCCCCTGTGCCTGCGGCTGAGCTTCGCCTCCAGCTGGGTGGCAACGTAATAGCTGTAAGCCAGACTGGAATAACGGTCCTTCCGCATGCCGGACCGCTCATAGATCCGGATGCCGCCGTTGCTCTCCTCGTGCCGCAGCCGCACCAGCTCGTCGATGAGCAGCGTTGTGTTCACGTAGGGAACGAGCAGCTTTGTCTTTTCCAGATCCGACAGCTTCGAGAAGCCGGGGCATGCGTCCAAAAGCTCCTCCGCGTCATATTCGTTTACGAGCAGCCGGATCTTCCCGGACCGGAATCCCTCTCGAAGCAGAGTTGCGCAGTCCGAATTCATTTTCGCGTTGGCCTTAATTGACCAGATCGCCTTCTCAGCACCAGCCACCGTACAGCGCTCTGCCATTGTCGGGTCATTGCAGCAGGACAGGGCGGGATAAATTTCACCGGTCTCTGGATCTGAAATGTCTCTGACTAGAGCGTCGAACACGCCAAGTCCGATCCCGTTGCTATCCAAAACGATGTAATCGCATTGGAATTCGTCGTACAGTCTCCGAATCAGCAGCGCTTCGTCTACCGTATGGTAGCCCTCATTGTTTTCGGAATATACAATATTGTTGGAATACCGGCCGCTTTTGGTCGGTATCAGTTGGTTGATAAATAAAGAGGCGGCGTCATTCTGATTCTTCTTGCTGGACATCAGCGCGATATCCACAGATAAAATCCGGAGCTCTCCGGCCTGCTTCGGCTGGATCCGAATCAGATTGCTGTTTCCGAGCTTTGCCGCCATGGATGCCGGCAGCATCGGATATTTGATGTGGCGGTTCTTGGACACCGAGGCGTAGTCGAAGAACGACCCGTCTCCCACGCCCCAGAATTCCGCGCGCATTTCCTAATAATACCCCTGCTTTCGCAGTATTTGATTGGGTTTAGACTATATCTTGGCAGCGGCCGCTGCCCCCACCGCTTCCACCGGTGCTTATCTCCGGTGTACTCTACTCGGTTCACAAATGTGCCTTTCGATAGTCGTTGCACCTTATTGACTCCGGTGAGCCAATCTTGGCACAGGGTTGTCTTATGCCGCAGCACGTAGAGTTCCCCTGTTAGCACTGCCTCTCGCAGCACCCCCTGCAAGCAAACAGGGTTCAGTGGGTTTAAGGAGCACAGAAATGTTTATGCTCCACTTTACTTCGGTAAAGTCAGATCCGGACTTCTGTTCCTGCACCGTCTCGTCGCTCAAAAGCCCCTCATGCAGCGCAAGCTGATAGGGAAGGCCGCACACGAACGACCGGTTCCCGGCCAGCATCGATTTGCACACGTCCGTGCATTTCTCATACAGCCAGTGATCCTGGAAGTACGCCGAGCTGAGCCAAAACATTTTGTTCAGCTCCTTCTTGCGCTCCAGCGTCTTCTCCGCCTCGGTCAGCTCCGAATACTCCGGCGACCGCTCCTGAGACAGGAAGTATTTCAAAATCGTATCGATGGTATTCTTGTTGACCAGCCGCGCCTCGTCGATGATCAGAATGTTGGCGCGGTTGCCTCTGGCGGACTCTCCCGCCGTGACGACCTTGATCGTACTGCCGTTCTTGAATGAGATCCATGCCTCCGTGCCATTGAGCTTGGACGCCTTTTCGTCAATCTCGCATGCCAGCTCAGGCGATCGCGGTTTGATCTCCATCGTGATCTTCTGCAAAATATTCAACGCCTGTCCTCTTGTGGACGATACCACCACGATCTTGGAGAACGGGTATAAAATCGCCCGCATGCAGCAGAAGACTGCCGTGAGGAAGGATTTGCCCTGACCTCTTGACGCAATGTATACGAACGTCATGCAGATATTCATCATGACGATCAGAAGCTTCTGGAACAGCTTCAGATGGATGTGGAGGTAGTCTTCCACAAACCGGTGCGGATTTGCCCGGTAGTACCCGGCCCACGCTGCAGCTCCGGTCATGATCCGGTCATAGCGTGTCTGTGTCATTTTGCGTCACCGGCTGTATTGCCGAAGATATCGTTGAACAGATCCTCGTCCACCTCGATCTCCTCGTCCAGATTCAGCTCCACCTTCTTCTCCTCCATTGCGTCTTCATAGAGTTTGCAGTAGGTGTTGCGGATGCCGAGCATCTTGCACAGATGCCCGAGGAACCAGGTCGTGACGTAACGCACCACCCCGTCGTGATCCTGCAGCTCCGGGTCCGGCTCCGGCACGGGACGCTTTTCTTCCCACCTTGCGATCCATACGCCCATTGGCGTACGCTCCGCTTCCGTGTCTCCGGCGTCCTTCTGCTGCTCCGGTTTCAAGTTCAGGCTGCCCACAATGGTGTTGAGCGCCGTCACAGACTTCTCGATGGACTTTCCGGCCAGCCGGTTTCGGTTGATATCCAGCTCCAGGTTGCATCCCTGGCGGATCAAAATTTCCGTGCCCATGTCGATGTTTGTGCCGTCCGGCAGTCTGGACTCCCAATACTGCCGCCGCTGTTCCAGGTCGCGGTACATCTCCGGCGTCTGCCCGGGGCCCCAGAAGTCAATGACCTCCTGCGGCACCTCGATCTTTTCCTCGGGGTCCGTATCTTCCGAAGGCACCTGTATGACGTCCCGTTCCTTCAGACCGACCATACCGTCCTCTTTGATGGTGTCGTCGTACGTCTTGTCAAGATACCGTATGATGTTCGTCTTACCCACATACGACCGCACCTGCGACCGTATGCCTGCCGTTTTCTCCACCATGTCGTAGATGCTGTCGTTGTAATACAGATCCATCTTCTGACACATCCGCCGCATGGCCTTTCTCGGATCATTCAGCTTCGAGACGTAATCCTCAAACATCTCGTCCACGCAGTCGTTGCAAAACGGCAGATACCCGCTGCCGCGGTAAAGAGGGGAGTGGCTCACCGGGAAGAATCCCTTTTGCCGGCTGAACGCCCGCCCGCATCGGCAACAGATGAATTTCGCCGTCAGCGCAGGGGTCGGGTCAACGGTCTTGTCAAGCTTCTTTCGGTTCGAGCCCATAGAGATTCCCCCTTACAGCTCGATCTTCTTGTTCTCGTGCTCCGCCTCCCACAGCTTCACCGCCCGGCGCATACCGGTATAGGGGTAGAATCTGGGGATCCAGTGGGCGGGGATAAAGCACTTCTCTCCGGTCGAAGGATCCGGACAGGATCGCGCCGCGCGCTTGAGCAGATCGAAACAGCCGAACCCGCTGATGGAGACGCTGTTGCCCTGTTCCATGTTGTATAAGATGATATCGGCAAAATCGTCCACAACGCACTTTGCCGCCTTTTTCGTGTAGTTGTGCCGTTCGACCAGTTGGTCGATCAGCCCTTGTCTGTTGATATCCATTTATTCGTCCTTTCTTTCCGTGGAGCCTACAGGTCGCCCAGACCCTTCTGCTCCGGCGTCTTGATGCCGTCGGCGCCGAAGTACATACCAAGCTGTTCTCCGGCGTTCAGATCTGTATAGACCGGCACCATGCTGATATCTGACCAGCCGATATATTGTTGGATCACCGTGTCCGGGATCCCGGCTCGCTTCATGTTCGTCACAGTCATGTGCCGCAGCGCGTGCCAATAGAAGTCCACGCCTAAAATCGCGCTGAAGCTTCTCGCCCAACTGTTCAGTGTGGCGGGCTTCATCTGCTCTTTCGGATTTGTCCGGTCCGGCAGCAGCCATTCGCTTTCGATGCCAAGCTCTTTGCGCTGCTGCATCCACATATCCAGATATGGTTGAAACTTCTTTGCCAGGCAGAAGCACGCAAGCTGCTTGCCGTTCACACCGCGACCCTTTGTCTTGATAGGCGCGCTCTGATACAGCGCCCCGTCGCACACCAGTCTGTCCGGCGCAAAGTCAGACACGCGATACCGCGGCAGTTCAGATTTTCTCCTGCCCGAGCATACGGCCAGCGCGACCGCGCAGGCCTGGTCATATCTACCCTTGTTGGTCAGCGTCTCAAGCAGCCTGTCGATCTGCTCCTCCGTAAAAATTGTCTTTTCCCGGACAGGTTGGTTGAACGGGCTCTCCACCTTGTTGATGATATTGCGGAAGTTTGGATACTCGTCGTCCAGCACCGCTTCCACGTAATTGCCGAGAGAGGACAAAGCCGCCTTCAGCCGTTTCACTCTGGCCGGGCTGTTCCCGTTCTCATTCAGAAGCCAGTTCTGATAGCGCACAATCTGCCGCTTTGTCCAGTCACAGTAGAACGCGTTGTTGTTCTGCTGCAGGCTCCAAACGAATGCGATCTCGATGTCGTTTTTATAAGCGGCAATGGTCGTCTCGCTTCTCTGCAAAGAGCGCAGATATTCCATGAAATCCTTCAGAAGTTCCATGTTTTCGGGGTTGACCTTGGCAAGCAATTCCGGGCTGGTCAGGTCGTTCATTTTGGTCTTGCGTGCCACGCTGCAACCTCCTTTACATTTGGATATAGAAAAGCCGGCTGTTACGGCAGCCGGCGCCCGCTTTTTTCATCGCAACTAAGGCATGCGCTTTCCCGGGCCTAGCACCCGATCCTGTATTCCCCGTCCACGCCCTCCGACCGTGTCACGATCAGAAGCAGCTGGGATGGGGAGGAGAACAGCCTGTGGTCGTTGGCAAAGTCGTCCGACCCGCACAGAGACCCGCACAGCAGGGAAGTGATCCCAAGCTCTTCATAGCTTTCTCTGTGGTGTCTGTCTCCCAAAATGACGTATTCGATGTCTGCCCCGTATTTCTTCGCAAACAGCGTGTGCAGCAGTCTCGGCGAGCTTTGCACAGAGTCCAGATCCCCGTGGGCTGCCACGAACTCGTGGCCGCATACGCTCAGATGCAAAAACTCCGTGTCGCTCTCCGGCATGACGATGACGTCCTGCCGCTGGCTGAACCGCTGCTGCAGCCACCACGGGATCAAGCGTTCCAGGTTGTCCCTGTGCAAATTGTCCTTCTTGTTTGCCACGGTCCTGCCGTGATTGCCATAGGTCACATATACCTGTGTCTGCCCCACGAACTGGCTCAGCACGTCAATGGCCTGCGCCAGAATCTCGGATACGTGGATCAACTGATCTGCCACCAGCTCCTCCGCGGCGACCCTTGCAGACGTGTGGATCGCTCCGTGGATCAGATCCCCCAGCACCACAACGTGCAGCCGCTTACACTCATACAGCGTGATCCGCTCGATGGCCTTTCTGACAACATGCTCTACACGCTGCCGACAGATCTTCGTATCATATGTATTAAAAGAGTTCGCCGCCGTCATGCCGTAGTGCCAGTCCGTAAAAACCAGCACGGCCTCCGCGTCCGAAAAGCCCTCCGGTGCATATCCGCCCGCGAACATTTGCCCGGTTTCCAACGGAAGCTCGGTCGCGGCCCGCTCCAGCACGCCGACCAGGTGTTCCCACCGTCCGTCGCTGCGGACCTGCTTGGCGTACTCCCGCCTCTGGTCGTAGTAGCGCTGGCGTTCCTTTTCCAGCTCAACCTTCTTTCGATCCAGCTCCGCAATCAGACTGCCGTCGCCCTCTGCCTCAAGCTTTGACTCGCGCTCCGCGTCCATCAGCTCCAGCGTCTTCCTGGAACCATAGAACAGCCGCCGTGCCACGTCGCTGGAATACGGCTGCCCGTATACAACCTCGGCAAGCTCGGTGTAGTCGCAGTCCGCCAGCGTTTTATCGACGAGCTTTCCGTAGACGATCCTTTTGTGATGCTCCAGCGGAGTTTCGCCGGTCATTCTTTCCAGCGTAATGACGACCACGTCCTTTCTGTTGAGATTCGCTTGTGCCCTGTCTCAGCCGCTTGATCATCTGCATCGCGCCGATGGCCTCTTCCATGTAGTAGCGATGCCGCTTCGACCTCTGCTTCATCGTGCGGACGATCAGAATCTTCGGGTAACGCTTTACGACAGCGTCTCGCTCTTCTTGTGTAATTAAAATCATGTGCGAAAATTTTCATTCCTTTTATTCAAATTTGGGTGGAAAAATATGCACGCGCATATATATCCATCCATATAACGCTACAGTGCAAAAACCCGGAAACGCCCGTGGCTCTAGGCGTTCCGGGTTCACTTTTTGCAGTAAGGAACAAAAATTTACGCGGATGAGCATTATGTGATCTTTGCAGCGCCGCCGACTTCTGCTTCTCGCAGCGACCTTTTCATGACCTTCCCGACAGACTGCTGGATGTGTACGCGATACGCGCAGTCTTCGCAATACTTCTTCGGGCGGCCGTTTTGCTTGCCGGCGTCGATGCGTACCACCAGACCACAGTTCTGACAGGTGTAAAAGCGGCTCCTGTCGTAGTGATACAGATACTGATATCCGAGCGACCGGAAGTCCGTGATCTCCATCTCCACCTCGCCCTCCGAGCAGAATAGAACCTGCACGCTCAACGAGTCCACCTTTCTGCTGAACCGGATCAGTCCGGCTTCGCGCAGATCGGCAAAAAGCTGGCTTTGCCGACGGACGGACGTTTTGATATTCGCCATCTTCATGATATCCGTGTCCGGCGTACTGACCCAGTAGTTCGTCTCCGGGTTCACCGCGTACCGGAATTTGGCCAGGCACAGCAGGGTGAAGGCGAGCCGCTTCTGCTGTACCGAGCCCAGCTTCGCGATCGTGTCCAGCTCCGGCTTCGTGATCCGGACGCTGTCAAGCATGATCGGCCGGTGCTTTTGTGCGTACTTCGTCACGCGATCCAGCGTATCCGCCCAATCCACCGCAGAAGCGGCGGGGTCTGACCGGATCAGATCCCGCTCCAGCTTCTCCCGGACCTCGTGTTTTGAATACCCCTCATGGAAGTAGTATTTCGCAATCGCCGTCAGCGCCTGCGGCACAGGCTTCTCCAACGTCCCGGATCGGATCATGCCGGAAGCCCAGTCCAGCTCATTCAAAACAATCATCAAAGACCTCCTCTTGTTCTTCTTCCGGTTCAACGTCCGGTTCATATGGGACCGTGACGGCGCGGAACCGCTCACCGCCGAAATACAACTCACCCTCTTCGTCACGGACGGGGATCGTCACCATTCCGCCGTTCCGCTCCAGCAGATTGCGGAAGATTGTCTCTCCGCAGATCGCCCATGCAAACCCTCTGGACGAACTCTTCTTATAGCACAGATCCAGAATGATGTCACACAGCGCCCGCTCGTTCGGGCAAACGTCCATGCATGAGCGAAGGTAATCCTCGCGCATCCGTGTGGTGCAGTCTCGGATATCATACGGATCCATCATCTCCGATCTTGCCCGCACCATGAAGGAGTGCGTCTGCCGAAGATATTCCTCATACAGCCGCTTCACTGCCATCATCTGCCGCTTTGTGTAGTCCGCGCCGCACTTCATAAATGTGTAATCAAACGGTTCGTCCTTGATCTGCCCGGCGAAGCCGTCGAAGGCTCGCTCAAACAGCCTGCAAATCCGGTTCATCACGCAGTCTCCAAGCCCCAACGGCATATACCGGTCATAGCTGGCAAGGAACTCCTTCTGCCGCTCGTCCAGCTCCTGATAGGGGAGTGCCTGCATTTCCTTCACGGTCAGCCCGAACTCACGCAGCGCGCTTCGCTCGGTGTTCTTCAAATAGGTGTGATACTGCTTGCGCAGCGCCGGGTAGACGTACTGCATGAAGTATGGCTTCTTGTCCGCCACGATCTGCCGGTAGAGCTGCTGCTTCTCCGGCTCCTTGATCTGCCCCGCCGCCGCCCTGTCATGCCAGCTCCTTGGCATCGGCTTCGCCACAATACCCTTGGCTCTATCTATCGTATTTTGCTGGTACTGCTGGCCCCCTCTGATCCGGTAGGCCAGCATCTCATACTGTTCGCTTCCCCTCGGGAAATGGGACTGCACCTCATACATCGAAGTGATCCAGTTGGTCACGCGCCCGATGTCGTTGCCGAAGCTTGCGATGTTGGAGGATACGAGATCCTCCTCCGTCACAACCTTCTTCGGCGCCTTGCGCTGCATGCACATCAAAGCCGGCATCGGCCGATGCTTCTCCACCAACACCGGGTTATCGGTTAACATAACCAAATCTCCATCATAATCCATGCCGTTCAACGCGGCGCAAGAGGTGTCCCACGCGTTGAACACGGTGCAGGTCTTCATATGCTGATACCAGTATTGGACGTCCTCGCGCCTGCACGGCGTGACTGCCCGAATATTCTCATGGGTGGACATCGGCGCACGGAAGCACACCAGCTTCTCGGAGCCTGCGTCTGCCCAATATTTGTTGTAGATCTCACTCGCCTTCAGAAGTCCGGTCACAGGCTGGCCGAAGATATGCTGGCAAAGGGCGTAGGGGTCGCCGGACGCGATGGAATAGTTCCCGTGTACCTTCAGCACGCCGACCTTCGCCTCGTCGATCCGATTGCGCAAAATTGAATAGATCGCGTTT
>OCTX012236667.1_pt1 | contig 33040 bp, 36 predicted proteins | sample 1539691 | NCBI WGS metagenome assembly OCTX01 (sample SAMN02144231, study PRJEB22623) | gut metagenome | biome: sheep rumen | host: Ovis aries | place: New Zealand
TTGAGGCGTTTCGTTTCGTTTGGAGGCCGGAAAGGAGGGGCGCCCGTGGCTGATACTAAGCAGAATTTACAGTCCAGCGAGACGATCGCAAAGCTGTTCGGCGTCACTCCGCGGCGAGTGCAGCAGCTCGCACAGGATAACATTATACCCGCAGCAAAAAAGCGCCCGTATATGTTCGACCTGCTGCCGACGATCCAGACATATATCAGGTATCTGAGCGATAAAGTCGCCGGCAAGGAGCAGAAACCGGCAGACACCGCCAGAGCCGAGGCCGACAAAGTGCGAGCCGAGGCAGATCTGAAACAAGCGAAGGCGAAGATCGCAGAAATGCAGCTCAAAGAGCTGGAGGGCACTATGCACCGGAGCGAGGACGTGGCCGCCGTAATGGACGACCTTGTTTTTACGATCCGCGGCATGATCGTGGCGCTGCCGGGACGTCTGGCAATGGACGTATCACGGGCAAGCACCGCCGCCGAGGCGTCGGCTATTATCCGCGCCGAGTGTAACAAAGTGCTGAACGAGCTCGCGAACTACAAGTACGATCCCGAAGAATACCAACGGCGGGTGAGGGATCGCGAAGGCTGGAGCGAGGCCTTCGCAGATGAAACAGACGAGTAAAACCGCCGCCCGAAAACTTAACGCGGCCATAGGCTCAGCCGTCCGAAATTTCAGACCACCCGAAGAACTGACGGTGGCAGAATGGGCCGACAGACACCGCCGACTGTCCCCGGAGAACTCCGCGGAGGCTGGCCCGTGGCGCACTTCGCGCACACCATACCTGCGGGAGCCCATGGAGGCTTTCACAGATCCGAAAATTCGCAAAATCGTAATGGTGGCGGCGTCACAGGTGGGAAAGTCAGAGCTTGAACTGAATGTGATCGGGTACATCATCGACCAAGATCCCGGCTCTATCCTATTTGTGCAGCCAACACTTGACGACGCCCGGAAGTTTTCACGGCTTCGCGTGGCGCCTATGATAAGAGACAGCAAACCGCTGAAAGCCAAAGTCAGCGACGTGAAGGCCAAAGACTCCGGCAACACGATCCTGCAAAAGTCTTTTCCAGGCGGTATGCTGACGATCACCGGATCGAACAGCGCCTCGGCTCTGGCCTCGACGCCGGCGCGCTACATTATCGGCGACGAGCGCGACCGCTGGGCGGCAAGCGCAGGAACCGAGGGCGATCCGTGGGCGCTCGCTGAGGCAAGGCAGGCGACCTTCTACAACGCGAAGGCCGTCGAGGTATCAACGCCGACGATCAAGGGAGCGTCGAACATTGAAAGCAGCTACTACCAAGGCACACAAGAACGCTGGTGCCACCTCTGCCCGGAGTGCGGCGAGTACGGCGAGATCCTATTCGACAGAATTCAATTCAAACACCGCACCGAGAAAATAAGAGGGAAAAAGACATACACGATAGACGGCCCGATCTCATGGATCTGCCCGCACTGTGGCGTCCTCTCTACCGAGGAAACCATGAGGCGGCAGCCGGCGAAGTGGATCCCGGAGAACCCGGAGGCATACAAAGCGGGCGTCCGCTCGTTTTGGCTCAATGCCTTCTCGTCCCCGTGGACTCCATGGGAGAAGATCGTGCTCAAATTCCTGCAAGCGAAGGACGATCCGCAGAAGCTCAAAGTCGTATTTAACACATTACTCGGCGAGCTCTGGGAGGATCGCGGCGATCTGGCCGACGAGGACACCATGCTGGCAAGGCGCGAGGACTACGGCACAAACGCCGACGGCTCTCCCGTGGAGCTGCCGGAGGGCGTGCTGGTGCTCACCTGCGGCGTAGATACGCAGGACAACCGCCTCGAATACGAGGTAGTGGGGCACGGCTACTATGGCGAAACGTGGGGAATTAAAAAGGGCTACATCATGGGGAAACCCGACGCCGACGAGGTATGGGAGCAGCTGGACGACGTGATCGGCCACGTTTACCATTTTCGCGACGGGAAGGGGCTCCGGATCTCGATCACCTGCGTGGACTCTGGCGGCCATTATACACAAGAGGTTTACGCCCGCTGCCGGCAGCGCAAAGACAAGCGCGTCTTTGCTATCAAGGGCAAGGGCGGCGACGGCGTGCCATTTGTGACGCCGCCGCATAAGGTGCCAATCAAAGATAACAAGCGGATCACCTGCTGGCTTTACACCCTCGGCGTAGACGCTGGCAAAGAGACGATAATGTCAAGCCTCAAAGTGCAGGAACCGGGCGCGAAATATTGCCATTTTCCTGCGGGTGACGCCTACGGCTACGACGGCTACTACTTCGCCGGGCTGCTCTCCGAAAAGCTGGAGCTCACGCAGACACGGCGCGGCAACGTCTGGCGCTGGGTAAAGATACCCGGCCACGCCAGAAACGAGGCACTCGACTGCCGAAACTACGCACTCGCGGGGCTCAAAATCATAGATCCGGACATGGCAGCCGTAGAGAGAAGGCTCAAAAACCTGCCGGAGAAAGAACGACCGGCGAGAGCACAGCCGCAGCGCCAGAAAAAGCAGGCGCCCGATCCCTTCGACGACTGGTAAGGAGGCAAGACCATGAAAAGATCACCAGAAGCAATCCAAACGGAGCTCACGAGGACGCGCGAACGCCTCGACCTCTACCTCAAACGCGAGGCCGATATGCTCGGCGACGGTGTGCAGCTCTACACGATAGGCTCCAGAAATCTGCAACGCTACCAGACGACGCTCTCGTCGGTGCAGGCAGAGATCGAACGGCTCCAGAAGAAAGTCGATCAGCTGGAGGCAGAACTGGCGGGCGGCTCTGCTCGCCGCGCGGTGGGTATTATCCCCCGCGACTGGTAACGGGTAAACGCCGGCGGCGGCCGGCTTTACTATATGCGGGCGCGGTGGAATTTGTGCTCCTTTATTTGCCGCGCCTGCCTCTATAAAAACAACAGAAGGAGGCGATCACGACGTTCAAAGACCGCAAAACCGGGCTGATTTTGCCCGACTCGGTGCGCCCTCAAAACAAGGGCTACGGAGAGGCCGGCGCCAGCTGGAAGAAGAAAGCCGTCAAGGGCTTTAACGCGCCGAGCGGATCCGCACACGAGGACATAGACTTCAACAACTTTACGCTGCGGCAGAGAGCGCGTATGCTATACATGGCCGCGCCGATCGCTACCTCGGCGATCAAGACGAACCGCACAAACGTGGTGGGCGTCGGGCTCCAACTGAAAAGCAGGATAGACCGCGAGGCTCTGGGGCTATCCCCGGAGGCGGCCGAGGAATGGCAGAAGGCAGCGGAGCGAGAGTTTGCACTCTGGGCGCAGAACAAGCGCGCGTGTGACGCCACCGGCGTGAATACGTTCTACGGGCTCCAGCAGCTCGCGCTCGTATCGTGGCTATTGTCCGGCGACTGTATCGCCGTGATCAAGCAATACAAGCCGAGCAGGCTCACGCCATACGCGCTGCGCGTGCACATTATCGAGTCGGACAGGGTGGCAACGCCCGGCGGCTCTGGCATAGGCGCCGCGCTGCTGCTGACGACCGGGAAAAACCCTGACAACGGGAACACGATCTTCGACGGCGTGGAGGTTGACAAAAACGGTGCCGTCGTGGCCTATCATATCCGCAGCACATACCCCTACGAGCTCGGCAACCCGACGCCGACAACATGGGCGCGCGTCAAGGCATACCAAGAGCAGACCGGGCTCCCTAACGTCGTGCACGTTATGGACTCGGAGCGGCCGGATCAGTATCGCGGCGTCAGCTATCTGGCGCAGGTGATCGAGCCGCTGCTGCAAATGCGCAGATACACCGAGAGCGAGCTCATGGCCGCTGTGATCGAGTCGTTCTTCACGGCTTTTGTTAAGACAGAGGCGCCCACGGACGAAATGCCGTTCAATGAAACGGACGAACCGCCGGCAGAGCCGCGAGGCCCTAACGACTACAACATGGGGCCGGGCACCGTCAACATTATGCAGCCCGGTGAGAGCGTCGAGTTTGCACAGCCGGCACGACCGGCCGGAGGCTTTGGCAATTTCGTGAGCGCGATCAGCCAACAGATCGGCGCAGCTCTGGAGATTCCGGCTGACCTGCTGCTGAAATCGTTCAACGCCTCGTACTCCGCGAGCCGTGCGGCTCTGCTGGAGGCGTGGAAGTCATTCAAAATGCGCCGGGAATGGCTGGCAGACGACTTCTGCCGGCCGATCTACGAAGTGTGGATGAGCGAGGCCGTGGCACGCGGGCGTATTTACGCGCCGGGCTTCTTCTCTGATCCGGTGATCCGCGCCGCATATCTCGGCAGCGAATGGCTCGGCCCTTCGCAGGGACAGCTCGATCCGGTGAAGGAGATCACCGCCGAGGTGCTGGCGTGCTCCGAAGGTTTCTCGACGCACGAGCAGAGCACGATCCGGCTCAACGGCGGTCAATGGGACGCAAATGTCGAACAGCTGCGCCGCGAGAACGAAAAGCTCGGTGGCAAAGCGCCGGATCCGCACCAGAGCGGGCAGGGCGACGATCAAGAGCCGCCCGAAGATACCGACGACAACCCGCACGATCCGCGGCAAGCAGAGGCAAGAACCCGGCAGGCCGTGAGAGATCTCGTGCTGCGGGAGTCTATCAAAAAATCATTTGAAGGAGGTTAAGGCATGAGGGAAAAATTTCTCATGGGCTCCGCTGCACGTCAGCCTACTGCCGCTGCGCCGAAATTCTGGAACATGGCAGAAACCGGCGACGACTCGGCAGAGATCACACTCTACGGGGACGTTATGGCAAAGCAGCCGACAGACTGGTGGACAGGGCAGCCGGAACCGGGGCTCTACATCACGCCGGAGGGCTTTATGGACGATCTGGCAAAGATCAAGGACAAAGCCCACATCACCGTCAAGCTCAACAGCTGCGGCGGCGATCTCTACACCGGGATCGCTATCCACAATGCGCTGAAAGCCCTCAGCGGTGAGGTGAATGTTGTCGTCGAGGGTATCGCTGCAAGCGCGGCGAGCGTGATCATGTGCGCAGGTGACACCGTGACGGTGTTCCCCGGCTCTCTGATTATGATCCACGGCGTCAGCGTCGTGCTCTGGGACGCGCTCAACATTCAGGATATGAAGCAGCTGATCAAGGGCATGGACGCGAGCGAGCGAGCGGTGGCTGCGATCTACAACGCAAAGACCGGGATCGAGATCGACAGGCTCCGCGGCATGATGACCAAAGAGACGTGGCTCACCGGTGCGGAGGCGATCGAGAACGGCTTCGCCGACGAGTTGGCAGAGGGCGAGGCCGCCGCTGAAATGAGCATGAGCGGTGACAGGAAGGTGCTGTTCGTGAATGGGATCCAGCACAACGTCGGAGCCTTCCACAACATACCGGTAACAATCCCGGTCAACAATAGCGCAAAACCGGCAAAGCCGGCAGCGAATAAGCCGTCCAAGGCGGCAAAAAACGAAGGAGGAAAGCAGCACATGACACTCGAAGAACTCAGAGCACAGGAGCCGGAACTCGTGGCGCAGATCGAGCAGGACGCGAGAAACGCTGCGCAGTCTGCCGCCGTAGCAGCAGAGCGCGAACGCCTCGCAGCCATTGACTCGATCGCGGCCTCGGTGCCGGATCAGCAGCTCGTCCACGACGCAAAGTACGGGGACAACCCCTGCACAGCGCAGGAGCTCTGCTTCCGCGTTATGCAGCAGAGCGCAGCACAGGGGCAGAGCTTCCTCAAGGCCTACGCGCAGGACGGCAAAAGCTCCGGCGCGGCAGACGTGAGCGCAGCACCTAACGGCGGTGCAGCGAGCACACCGGAGGAACAGGACGCGGCAGAGCTCGCCGTCGTTCTCAACGCATACAACCAGACGAAGGGAGGCAGCAAGAAATGAGCACCAGACTTGACGAGGCGATCGCAACAATGGGCGCCGATAATCTGATCAGCGACGTTTACCCGCCCGCTGACGTGTTCTCGGTGAAGATCAGAAAGGGCGCCGCAGCGGCAACGTATAAGCGCGGCACCGTTCTGGCACTCTCCGCAGGTACGGGAGGCGACGGCAAGCTCGTGATCCTCGGCACCACCGCAGGCTCCAACGAGACGCTGACAGCTAACGCTATTCTGGCCGAGGACGTAACCGTCGGCACCGCAGCGGACGCCGTGGCGATCGCATACCGCACCGGGCATTTCAACGGCAACGCGCTGACCGTCGCCACCGGCTACACTATCACCGCAGCAGACAAGGAAGCTCTCCGCACCGCGGGGATCCTGCTCTCTGACGCGGTGGAGATTTAAGGAAGGAGGACAGGGCAATGGCTCTCAATTTTTTTGACACTCACACGCTGCTTGCCTCTGTGCAGCAGCTTGAACCGCTTCACACCTTCCTGCTCGATCGCTATTTCCCCACAAACTCGGCGACGGACGTTTTCGCCACCGACGACGTGCTCGTGGAATACAAGAAGGGCAGCAAGAAGGCCGCGCCGTTTGTGGCGCCTCGTAAGGGCGGTATCACCATTCTGCGCGACGGCTACACCGTGAAGCGCTTCACCCCCTCGTATATCGCGCCCAAACGCACGCTGACGATCGACGACCTCAACAAGAGGGGCTTCGGCGAGGCTCTGTACTCGCAGCTCACCCCTCAGCAGAGACAGGGCGTGCTCATGCTCCGCGATCTTGACGAGCTCCGCACGATGAACGAGCGCCGCAAGGAAGCAATGGCCGCCGAGGTCATTTTCACGAACGGCTGCGTCATGGACGAATATGTGGACGACCTGCACACCTTCGAGGAAAAAGAGGTGCGCTTTTACGACGGGGCACAGAACCCGGCCGTCTACACCCCCTCGGCATACTGGAGCACGACAGAGGCAAGCGGAAAGCAGATTCTCAACGACGTGGCAGCCATGATCTCCATGCTGACAAAGCGCGGGCTCCCTGCCACCGAGGTGCTGGTGGCTCCCGACGTCGCAGACGTGATCCTCGCAAACGAGTGGATCCTCAAACTGCTTGACAACAGGCACTACGAGATCGGCGGCGTGGATCCTGCCGTTCTGCCGTCTGGTGCGTCGAAGATCTGCCGCCTCAATATCAAGGGCCGCATGATCGACTTCCTCAGCTACGAGGACACATACACCGAGATCGACGGCACGGTCAAGCCCTTCATTCCGCAGGGCATGATCGCCGTGTGCGCTCCCGCAGCAGGCCGCACCATTTACGGCGCAGTCACTCAGCTGGAGCAGGCAGACGGGGAGTTTCACACCTATGCCGGCGTGAATGTGCCGAAGTACCTCAGCGACGCGAGAAGCAACGTCCGCGAGCTGATCCTCACGTCCGCGCCTCTCTGTATGCCTAACAACGAAAACCCGTTTATCACGGCTCGCGTGCTCCAGAGCACCTAACGCGCAGCAGAAAGGAGCAGGCTATGGTAAAAATTAAAGTGATCCGCGGCGGCTGCGGTATCGCATACAAGGACGAGCACGGAGCTGATCGCCACGCTCTGAGGACGGCCGAGGACGGCCCCTTCGAGTGCGACGAGCAGCAGGCCTCGCGCCTCGTTTCCCTCGGCGTCGCCGAGTATGCAGACGAACAGCAGGCGGCGGCCCCTGCAACAGCAGAGGCAACACCGGAGGGCGAGGAACCGATCACCGGCACGCTGGATCCGGATCAGCTCAAAGACATGAGCCTCAATCAGCTGAAAGAACTCGCGGCAGACATGGGGGCAGACGTCAAGGGCTGCAAGTCGAAAGGCGACTACATCAACGCGATCACAGCGCTGGAGGTAGAAGCGGGCGACGAGGACGACGACCTGCCGGATCTCGGCGCTGCTGATCCGGAATAAGGAGGGCAGCAGCATGATCAAAATTATCAAGGGCAGCTACGGGCTGAAAGTGGACGGCGTAGTCACGGCAATGAGGCCGGGCTCGGATCCGTTTTCGCTCTCAGAGGCTCGCGAGGCTGAGCTGGTAGCTCTCGGCGTGGCCGAAAAGGTGGAAACAGCCGAGAGCGACTACGCAGGCAAGACAATGGCAGAACTTCGCACGGAGGCGGCAAAGCGCGGCGTAGACGTTAAGCAGGCCAAGAGCAAGCGCGAAGTGATCACCGCGCTGGAGTCCGGCACCACAAAGCAGGACGGCGGCGAAAGCGGCGAGGGCACCGAGTAAACGGTGAGCTTCAAAGACCAGATCCGGAAGGATCTCGCGAGCGTTTTCTTGAACCTCGACGAATTTGCAGAGCTTCACAGAATTGAAGGCAAACAGGTGGCCGTCGTTATCGACGACGACGAGCTGCGAGAGCTCAAAAAGGGGCAGATCCTCGACATGACGGAGGCTGATATGCTGATTTTAGCAAAGGCCGACGACCTGCCGCGGGATCTGGATCCGGGCCGTCTGCTGAATGTGGACGGTCGCGAAATGCTCGTGGTTAAAGCTGGAGAGGACATGGGGCTCGCGGAAGTCGCTCTACGCCAGAACCGCAGCGGATAAGGGGGCGCACTATGCTGGTATCACAGATCGACAGCGTGGTGCAATGGCTCGCCTCAAACGTGTGCAGCAAGATCACGCTCAAATTGCCGGACGACTATCAGAACGACGCAGACTATCCCGTCGAAATGGTGCACCCTGCGGCTTTTCCGCTCTATGTGCCGGGCAAGGATAGACTGCCGCCGAAGGTGCCGGCGCCTATCCCCTCTATCTGCGTACAGCTTATGGAGGGAAACGACGATCTCACCAAAAGCCGCCGATCGCTCCAGATCCGGCTCTGCCTCTCGTGTTGGAACCCCGGAGAACACGGGGACGCAACATTCCAAGCGCGAGAGAACCCGGCGGCGCTGGGCGGGTATTCTTATTACCTGCTGAGCGACAAAAGCGAGCAGAGCTACACCCGGAACATGGACGGCTGGAAGGACTCGCTCACCTTCGCGGATCTCGTGCTCAGCGAGCTGGAGAACGCGGAGTACATCGCCGGGCTGAGACTCGTCAAAGAGGACGGGATCAAATTCGGGCTTTTTACAGAGGACGGGAACATCTGGGACTACTACCCGTACTGGCATAACTGGATCAGCTTCACGCTGGAGGCCGGGATCACGCCGAAAAGTCCGAAGATCTACGATAATTTACTATAACAAGGAGGAAACACAATGGCCTACAAACACGGAGCCTACGGTGAGATCACCGAAAGCAAGGTAGAAAGAGCAACACAGGCCGACGTCGTGGCCGGCTATATCGGCACAGCGCCGGTCAATCTGATCCGCGGCTGGGCGAGCGCTGATCTCGTCAATGTGCCGATCAAGATCAGCAACATGGGAGACGCGCAGAGCAAGCTCGGCTACGCCGGCGACTGGGGCAAGTTTACACTCTGCGAGGCCTTCGCTCAGCACTTCGACAACACCGTCCAGAACATCGGCCCGATCTACGTCGTCAATGTTCTGGATCCTGCAACCCACAAAAAGGCGCAGCCTACAACCAAGCAGCTGACACTCGCAAACAAGCGCGCGGAGTTTGAGAGCACCACGATCATTCTCGACAGCTTCGCGATCGAGGACAAGGTGGAGGGCACAGACTACACCCTCGCGTACAACTTCGCGAAGGGCACCGTCATTCTGACATGGATCGGCGCGTCTGCTCCGGCGTCTGTTTCTGCGACATTCAGCGAGGTGGATCCCTCGGCGGTAGCAGCGGCTGACATTATCGGCAATCAGACGGCAGCGGGCGTTTATACCGGCCTCTTTGCCTTCAAGCTGCTGTATCAGTATTTCGGCGCGGTGCTCAACATTCTGGCAGCGCCCGGCTGGAGCGATCAGCCCTCTGTCTACACCGCTATGGTGGCGACCGTCACCAAGCTGAACGGGCACTGGGACGGCTTTGTCAATGCCGACATTCCGCTCATGAACGGCGGCACCGCGATCGCGACGATCGCGCAGGCAATCGCGTGGAAGGACGACAACGGCTACACCGCGGAAAACTCCAAGGTATACTGGCCGCAGGTCAAGGACGGCAGCGGCAGAGTGTTCCACCTCTCCACCGTGGCCACCGCGACTATGCTCGCGACCGATCTCGGCAATGAGAGCGTGCCGTTTGAGTCTCCCTCGAACAAGGAGATCATGGCAACGGCTCAGTATTTCGGCGCTACCAGCACCAACCGCGGCTTCGATCAGGACACCGCGAACAGCCTCAACGAGCAGGGCATCACGACCGCTTGCTTCTGGGCGTCTCGCTGGGTGCTCTGGGGCCCGCACACCGCGGCCTATGCCTTCAACGGCAACATGGACGCCCGCGCCGTGTTCGACTGCAATATTCGTATGCTTATGCACATCACGAACGGCTTCCAGCTGGATCACGGCACCGAGATTGATCAGCCTATGACTCCGCAGGACAGAGACGCGATCCTCAGCGCAGAGCGCGAGAGACTGGACACGCTGAAAGGTATCGGCGCTCTGATCGGCGAGCCCGTCGTGGAGTTTGTGGAGGCAGAGAACCCGCTCAGCAACATGGTGAACGGCGACTTTACATGGCACTTCAACGTGACCAACACACCGCCCTTCAAGTCTGCGACCGGCCGCGTGACCTACACGGACGAAGGTTTTCAGGCGTTTTATGAAGGCGAATAAAGGAAGGAGGAACGAACAATGGGAAAGTGGCAGGATATTAAGGGCCCCGTGGTGGCTGATACCGTCTACTCCAACAACGTGCTGGTGGCGAGGGACGTCAGCTTCACGCTGCCCGGTATCGAGTTTTTGACCGCGGACGTGCAGGCCATGGGCAACATGACCGTGCCTCTCGTCGGGCTGCTGGAGAACATGGAGCTCGCGATCACAAAGGTGGGGCTCGACGACGGCCTCAAAAAGCTGAATAAGCTCGAAAAGCAGAACCTCGAATTTCGCTGGGTGCAGAACGTCGTCAAGTCTGACGGCACGCAGGCCGTGGAGGGCTGCAAGGCGTTTGTGCGCACTCTGCCCGCAGCGACTCCGGAGATCGGCGTCGAAGTCGGCAGCGCGCCGGAGGAAGAAATGACCTACAACGTGACGAGGCTCCAGATCTACGTCAACGGCCGCGAATATCTCACCGTTGACAGGCTGGCGGGGATCCTCAGAGTTGACGGCAAGGACTACATGAGCAAGATCAACAGCCTGCTTTAAGCACCGGCACACCGAAGGACTGCCGCCGCCGGATCATGGGGGCGGCGCCCTTCTTGTATTATCTGAAAATCTGAAAGGAGTAACCCCACATGGAAAAGCTGACACTCAAAAAGGCCATTATGGTGAACGGCGAGGAAGTCAAGGAGCTGACATACGACGCGAACGAGATCGACGGAATGCTTTTTGCAACCGCAGAGAGCAAGAAGAAGGCGGCAGCCGGCCAGAGTATGTCGATCAGCCCGGCCGCGGAGTTTGACTTCGGCCTGCACCTCTACCTCGGCTATGCTGCTATTATCGCGGTGAACCCTGCGATCGACTGGAGCGACCTTGAAAGGATCAAGGGCCACGACACCGTGGAGATCATGAAAATCGGCCGGAGTTTTATGCTCGGCTCGGACGAGGCTTCACAGGAAAGCGGCTCCGCCGAGCCTATCGAGACTACGGGAGGATCTACCACACCAGCCAAGCCGATCTCCAAAAAAAGCGAATAACCGACTTTATACTGGAGTACGCAGAGGCGGCCGAGGATCTGGCAGAAGAACAGAAACGGGCGCAGCAGCGGGCAAAGGCTCCATTTATGAAGAAACACGGCAGGCACTAAGGAGGTGAGCGCGCGTGTCGAAAACTCTTGAAACCTCGGTCGAGATCTCCGGCGTCCTCAGCCCGTCGCTGCAATCTGCGATCCAGAAGGCCGTCGAAGGCTTCAACAATATGAGCAAGGAAGCGCTGCAAGCGGCCGGAGCAGGCGAAAAGCTGGCGGCACAGATCAAGACAGAGGAAACCGTTCTCCGTAGTCTCGAAAGAGGCTACGCCGATTTTGTCGTAGCCGGGCAGGAAGGAACGCAGGAAGCGCAGCAGCTCGCACAACAGATCCAGACGCTCAGCAAGGAGCTGGACGGCAACCGGGATCAGCTGGAGGCTGCACAGTCCGCAGCCGAAAAGCTCGCCGGCGGTATGGGTAAGACCGAAACCGAGTCCGACAAACTACGGCGAACAATATCGGAGCAAGAGAGCACGCTCCAGCAACTCAAAGAGAGATACGTCGCGCTCCAGCTCTCCGAAGGCGACACCACGGACGAGTCCCGCCAGCTCGCGCAGCAGATCGACCGGCTCAGCACGGAGCTGAGCGAGAACCGGCAGCGGCTCTCTGACGCAGAGCGAGCAGCCGACGAGCTCGACAACTCTCTGGAGCAGGTGGACGACTCCGCAAAACTGGCCGAGGAAGGCTTCACGGTATTCAAGGCCACGCTCGCAAACCTCGCAGCCGACGCGATCCGCGCTGCGATCTCCGGGATCAAGGAACTGGCGCAAAACGTCGTAGACCTCGGCCGCGAGTTTTCGAGCACTATGTCAGAGGTGGCGGCACTCTCCGGAGCGACCGGCGCCGAGTTTGAAAAGCTGGAGGCAACCGCTCGCGAATACGGATCCACCACGGTTTTCAGCGCCTCGCAATCAGCGGAGGCCCTAAAGTACATGGCGCTCGCCGGCTGGGACGTGGAACAGTCCACAAGCGCGCTGGGCGGCGTGCTAAATCTGGCGGCAGCGTCCGGCATGGATCTGGCCGCTGCGTCGGATATGGTGACCGACTATATGAGCGCCTTCTCTCTGGAGGCTGACAAGTCGGCATACTTCGCCGATCTTCTCGCATACGCGCAGGCGAACAGCAACACAACGGCCGAGCAACTGGGTGAAGCGTACCGAAACTGCGCCGCAAACCTCAACGCGGCAGGGCAGGACGTCGAAACCGTCACCTCTATGCTGGAGGCTATGGCAAATCAAGGCCTAAAGGGCACCAAGTCCGGCACGGCTTTGGCTGCCATTATGCGCGACATAACAAACGCAATGGACGACGGCAAGATCTCGATCGGAGAGACTTCGATCGCCGTCACCGACGCCGAGGGCAACTACCGGGATCTGACCGATATTATCCGGGACGTATCAAACGCCGTGGACGGCATGGGAACGGCAGAACGCGCGGCGGCTCTGAGCACGACCTTCACGGCCGACTCCACCAAGGGTATGAACTTGATCCTCAATGAAGGGATCGACAATATCGCGGGATATGAGGACGCGCTGCGGAGCTCGTCGGGAGCTGCCGAGGAAATGGCTGCAATTATGAACGACAACCTCAGCGGCGACATGGCTCAAATGAACAGCGCGTGGGAAGAATTGCAGCTGAAACTATACGACAAGGTGGAGCCCGCGCTCCGCTCCGTCGTGCAATACGTCACCAGCGGGGTGATCCCCGCCGTAGAATGGATCACCAATCACCTGCCGGAAGTCGGCGTGGTGATCTCCGGTATCGGTGCCGCTATTGTAGCGGTGAAATGGAAATCCGTTTTGAATTTGATAACTAAAGCGAAGGGCGCGATCAAAGGCATAACAGCCGCACTCGGCGGCGTTTCTGCTCCGGCTCTGGCCGTGATCGCTGCCGTAACAGCCGTCGCCCTCGCTTTTATGAACCTATGGAGAAATAACGAGGAATTTCGGAACAAGATCACAGCAATCTGGGAGGGTATCAAGTCAAAGTTTGACGCCTTCGGGCAGGGTATCACCGACAGATTGAACGAGCTCGGCTTCGAGTTTACGAGCATAACCGAGGTACTGAAAGCCGTGTGGGACGGCTTTTGTGAAGTGCTCGCGCCGGTTTTCGAGGGAGCATTTCAAGCGATCAGCGTGTGGCTGGGCGCTGCTCTCGACATTCTGACCGGGCTTTTCGACGTGTTCGCCGGCGTATTCACAGGAGACTGGGATCGCGTATGGAGCGGCGTCAATGAGATTTTCGGCGGGTACTGGGATCTGATCACCGGCTACTTCTCGACCGTGCTCGACACGCTCAAAGGCGTGGCCGACGTTTTCCTCGGCTGGTTTGGCACGAGCTGGGACGAGCTTTGGAGCAATGCGCCCGGCCCCGTTAGCGAGGCGTGGGACACCATAACCAGCTTTTTGAGCTCGTCGTGGGAAACGATAAAGCAGGTAAGCACAGACGCGGCGGGCAAGATCTCGGAGTTTATGACGGGAACCTTCGCGCCGGCAGCGATCGCAGCGTGGGAAAAGATCAAGGCGGTGGCCGAGGTAGTCGCCGACTTTTTCAAAGGAACCGTGCTGCCAGATATGCAGCAGATCGGCCGCTCGATCGGTGAGGCTCTGAGGGCCGGCTGGGAGCTGGCTAAAGCTGCGTGGGACTTTGCAAAGCCGTATTTTGCAGCGCTTTGGAGTGCAATCAAGGCCGTGTGGGACTTTGCCGTCCCGTTCTTTGCAGCCGTCTGGGAAGGTATCAAGGGAGCATTTAAGCCTCTGGTATCTATCCTCGGCAGTTATTTCCGCAATGCGTGGGAAGTGATCAAAGCCGTTTGGAACGTGGCCGCCTCGTATTTCAAGACCATTTTCGACACGATCGCCGGGATCTTCTCGGCCGTCAAGTCGGTGCTCCGCGGGGACTTCTCCGGGGCGTGGGACGCGATCAAGGGCGTTTTCTCCAGCTGGGGCTCGTTCTTCGGCACTCTCTGGAACTCGCTCAAATCTATTTTCGGAGCCGTCGGCAGCTTCATGAAAGACGCATTTTCCGGCGCGTGGGAGGCCGTCAAGGCAATTTGGCGACCGGTGGCAGCGTGGTTTGACTCTGCCGTCCTGCAACCTCTCCGGGCGTTTTTCAGCGGCGACAGTCTGATCGCCGTCTATTTCAGAACCGCGTGGGACAACGTGAAGCAAGTGTGGGGCGTCGCCGTCTCATTCTTCACTACATTATGGGACACAATCGCCGGGATCTTCTCGGCCGTCAAATCGGTGCTCCACGGCGACTTCTCCGGAGCGTGGGAGGCCGTCAAGGGCATTTTTGCGAGCTGGGGCTCGTTCTTCTCCGGACTGTTCGACGCAGCGGTGAACATCTTCGCAAATATCGGCGAATTTATCGGGGCTGCCTTCTCGAAAGCGTGGGAGGGAGTCAAGAGCATTTGGAGCACGGCTGCCGGGTGGTTTGAGTCCGGCGTGCTGGAGCCGATTTGTGCATTTTTCGGCGGTGACAGCGTGATCGCTGCGTATTTCAGAACAGCGTGGGAAAACGTGAAGGAGGTGTGGGGCGTCGCTGCCTCGTACTTCCAGACCGTGTTCGACACGATCGCCGGGATTTTCTCGGCCGTCAAGTCGGTGCTCCGCGGGGACTTCTCCGGGGCATGGGACGCGATCAAGGGCGTTTTCTCCAGCTGGGGCTCGTTCTTCTCCGGGCTCTGGGACTCTGTAAAGAACATTTTCAGCAACACCACGAGCTTCTTCGGAACCGTATTCTCGAAGGCGTGGGAGGGCGTCAAAAACATTTGGAGCGCAGCGGCCGGGTGGTTTGACTCTGCCGTCCTGCAACCTCTCCGGACGTTTTTCAGCGGCGACAGCGTGATCGCTCAGTATTTCAGAACGGCGTGGGAGAACATCAAAACCGTTTGGAATGTGGCCGCCTCGTATTTCAAGGCCATTTTCGACACGATCGCCGGGATCTTCTCGGCGGTGAAGTCGGTGCTCCACGGCGACTTCTCCGGAGCGTGGGAGGCCGTCAAGGGCATTTTTGCGAGCTGGGGCTCGTTCTTCTCCGGACTCTGGGACTCTGTAAAGAGCATTTTCAGCAACACCGTGGGCTTCTTTGGCTCGCTTTTTGGTGCAGCATGGGACGCAATCAAGGGGATCTGGCAATCGGTGGCGGCGTGGTTTGACTCCACGATCGTGCAGCCGGTGGCCGGCTTCTTCGCCGGACTGTGGGACGGCATAAGCAGCGCGGCCTCTACCGCGTGGGCTGCCGTTTCCGGCGTCTGGAGCGCAGCGACGGCGTGGTTTAACGACACGATCGTCGAGCCGATCCGGACGACATTCACGGCTCTGTGGGACTCTCTGACAGCGATCGCCTCGGCGGCGTGGGAGAAGATCAAGAACGTGGTACAGTTTGGCGTCATGCTCGTTAAGGAAATTTTGAGCGCAGCCTTCCAGATCATAACGCTGCCGTTTAGGTTTATCTGGGAGAACTGCAAGGACACCGTGATCGCGATCTGGGAGAACATCACCGGAGCGATCTCCGGCTTTGTTGACAAAATCAAGACCACGATCTCCGAAAAGCTGGAGGCGGCGAAGGCAATCGTCACCACCGTGACGACTACGATCAAGAACGTGGCGAGCGCCGCGTGGAACGCGATCAGCTCGACCGCTTCGACAGTCTGGGAGGCTATCAAGGCCACGATCTCGGACAAAATCACAGCTGCAAAGGATAAGATCGACGCCGTGACGACTACGATCAAGAACGTGGCCGGCGCTGCGTGGGACTTTGTGAGCTCCAAGACGTCAGCGGCGTGGGAGGCTATCAAGACCACGATCTCGGACAAAATCACAGCTGCAAAGGATAAGATCGACGCCGTGACCGGCACGATCAAGAACGTGGCCGGCGCTGCGTGGGACTTTGTAAGCTCCAAGACGTCGGCAGCGTGGGAGGCTATCAAGAGCGCAATCAGCTCGAAGATTGACGCGGCAAAGCAGAAGATCAGCGCCGCGACGACCACGATCAAGAGCGTGGCGAGCGCTGCGTGGGACTTTGTAAGCTCCAAGACGTCAGCAGCGTGGGAGACTATCAAGACCGCAATCTCCGACAAAATCACAGCCGCAAAGGATAAGATCGACGCCGTATTGAACGCCGTTAAGAGCGTGATCGGCGCTGCGTGGGACTTTGTAAGCTCCAAGACGTCGGCGGCGTGGGAGACTATCAAGAGCGCAATCAGCTCGAAGATTGACGCGGCAAAGCAGAAGATCAGCGCCGCGACGACCACGATCAAGAGCGTGGCGAGCTCCGCGTGGGACGCCGTAAGCTCTAAAACCTCGGCAGCGTGGGAAACCGTCAAGAGCACAATCGGCTCGAAGATTGACACAGCAAAGCAGGCATTTTCAGCGACCAGCGGCGCGATCCAGAGCACGGCGAGCTCCGTCTGGAACTCCGTCAGCTCGACCGCCTCGACGACGTGGGAGTCTATCAGAGGGCACATCAGCGGCAAGATCGACGCAGCAAAGCAGGCATTTTCAACGGCCAGCAGCGCGATCCAGAGCACGGCGAGCTCCGTCTGGAACTCCGTCAGCTCTACAACATCGAGCCTCTGGAGCTCTATCCAGAACACGATCGGCAGCAAGATCCAAGCGGCACAGAGCACAGTCAGCAGCGTGACCGGGGCGATCAAGAGCGTGACGAGCTCCGCATGGAACGCCGTCAGCTCTACGACGTCGAGTATCTGGAACAGTGTCACGAGCACGATCAGCAGCAAGGTGAACAGCGCAAAGAGCACCGTTTCGAGCGTGTTCAACGGAATAAAGTCCACAATCAGCAGTACGCTGAACGGAGCGCTCGGCACTGTGCAAAACATTTTCAACAGTATACAGACCTCTATCTCTAACAAAATTAACGCGGCGAAATCTGCGGTAAGCAATGCGATCAGCGCAATAAAAGGCGCTATGAACTTCTCGTGGAGTTTGCCGAGCTTAAAACTGCCGCACATCAGTATTTCTGGCAAGTTTTCGATAAACCCGCCGAGCGTCCCGCACTTCGGGATCAGCTGGTACAAACAGGGCGGTATCTTGACAGAACCGACAATCTTCGGAGCTGCCGGAAACAACCTGCTCGCAGGCGGCGAGGCTGGAGCCGAGGCCGTTCTGCCTCTGGCCGTCCTCTGGGATAAGCTGGAGTCAATTCTGCGGGCGATCCTCAGAACAGAGCAGCCGGCGCCGGAAACAGATCCAGACACCAGCCTGCTGCAAAAAGCCGGTCAGCTTCTCACGCTGGACGACTTCTCGCTCGGCACCCTTGCAAATACCGGCGGCACCGTGATTTATTACGACTTTTCCGGGCTCACATGGGCGCCGCAGATCCAGACCGCGGGCAGCGCAGAGGACGAGCCGGATCTCATGGCAGAGCTGAGGGCGCACGAGGCCGAGTTTTTCGACTGGCTGGAGGAATTTATAAAAATGCGGGAGGTGGCGCAGTTTGCGTAGAGTCACAGGCTACAAGGAATACACGACGCGCGAGGGCGACACCTTCGACGCTCTGGCGCTGGAAATGTACGGCGACGAAACCCTCGCGCACTATATCATTGAATTTAACCCGGACTACGCCGACGTGCTGATCTTCGAGGCAAACGCAGCCCTTCGGCTGCCGATCGTCGAGGACGCAGAGCTGCCGGACACTCTGCCACCGTGGCGCCGGGGAGACGAGGGGGACGGCTCGTGAACCTCTTTATCAACGGGGTGGATATTTACAAGGACGTATCGGTCAACTACTGCACGCACGAAATGTTCGCAGAAAAGCAGGCCGACGGCCTCGTGATCCGCTTCAATGATACCAAGGGGGTGTGGAGCAAATGGCAGCCGGCCGAAGGTGCCGCAATTCGTCTGAAAGAGGGCGCAGCGGACACCGGGAAAATGTTCATTCACTCCATGACCTCAGAGAACGGGCTCTACACGATCCGGGCTCTCTCTTTACCGCTCAGCGGTAAAACGAAACGATCGAAAAGCTGGGAGGGCGTGCGCTTCTTCCAGCTCGGCCGCGAGATCGCAGCAGCTCACGGCCTCACATTCCAGACATACGGCTGCACCGATCAGGTGTACCCGTATATGGTGCAGGATAAGGAGACGGACTTCGCGCTGTTCTCCCGGATCTGCGCGCTGGAAAGCTGCCAAATGATTATATACGACGGAAGGCTGCTGGCATACAGCGAGCCGGCTATGGAAGGCAAAGCACCGGCAGGCAGCCTGCTGGTGGATCAGAACGGGCACTTCTCGTACCACGACGACCGGGCGGCCTGCTTTGGCTCGTGCGAGATCAACTGTGGAGACTGCTCCGGCAGCTTCAAGGCGCCGAGCGCTATCAGCAGCGCGATCCTGCGCCCGGAGGGCGTCAAAGTAAGCAGCAGCGGTGAGGCGGCTCGCTTCGCAAAGGGGCTACTCAGAAACGTGAACAAGTACGGACGGACGGGGTGCTTCTCACGCTCGCTTTTGCCCGGATATGCAGCGGCAAGCCTGCTGAAACTGGAGACGAAAAAGGCGAGCGCGTGGAACGGCACCGTCTTTGTGTATAAGGTGCGGCACGATTTTGTCGGAAACAAGACGACGCTCTATTTCCGCGATATTCTGGAGGGGTACTAAATGGGAAACATTTTCAAGGGCAAGATCGCAGCGATCGAAAACAACGCCGCCCGCGTCGTACCCTCAGAGGCAGGCGCAAAGCCGACGGCGAAGATCGTGATCCCGTGGCACCTGCGCGGAGCAGCTGGGAACCTACAAAAAGGCACCCCGGTGGTGTATGTAGAATTTGACGACGGCACCGGCCTTCTGCTCGGCAGAGCCGACGGAGAGTGGGGCGCGTATCTGCCGGCACTCAGCGCCGGATCCATAACCGACAACGGCGTCCGGCTCGCTTCACACTCGCACGGGGGCGTAGAACCCGGCAGCGGCCGCACGGGCGGGCCGGCGTAAGGAGGCGACGGCATGGTAACAATGGCAAGGTGGGGCTCAAAGTCGTGGGCGGTGAGCTCGAACAAGGTGCTCGCTCTGGAGGGGCTGACGTTTTCCTTCCAGCAGGCAGCAGACAATAACACCAGCACCGAGGAAAAGAAAACGACGAACGAGAGAGGCACCGAGCTTTTCCCGTTATCATTCACCACGGTGCTGCACTCTGGAGCAGGCGTAGACGTCCGCGCAGAGATCGAGAGCTGGCAGGCTCTCGTCACAAAGGTGAATTATTTCTATCTGGGAGGCAAACGGCTGGGGCCTATGCTCCAGCTGCGGAAAGTCGCCGTCTCGAATGTGAAGCTCGACAACCTCGGCCGCATGAGACTGGCGACGCTCTCGTTTGAGTTTAAGGAATACGACCAGAACACGTCCAGTGTGAAGGTGGACTGGTCAGCGCTCACAGTCTGCGCGGACAGCGAGGACAAGGCAGTCAAAAAAGACGACAACGACGGCGTGAAGAAGGCACCTACGCAGACAATCAAAGTCGGCAGCCGCGTGAAACCGACGGGCGCAAAATACACTACCGGGCAGACGATCCCTCAATGGGTAAAGGATCGCAGCCATGAGGTGAGCCAAATCAGCGGCGACAAGGTGCTGCTGGGGTACCCGAACGGGATATGCAGCTGGGTGTATTTGAACGAGGTCACGCTCGTGTGAAGGGAGGCGGCAGCATGAAAGCAAGCGGAAACGGCGCGCCGGAAACGTGCGCCGGCAATCTGCTGAGGATCGTCCGCGGCGAGGTACCATACGACCGGGTGAGAGGGCGCGACGGCTCCCTCATAGATCAGCCGAACGCAGCAGACGAGGCAATGGCAGACGCCGAGTGGCTGCTCTCGAAGTATGAGCCGCGCGTCGAGATCACGGACATATCAGCAAACACAGACGGCGCAGCGGACGGAGACTTCGGGCTCGCCGTTAGCATCAAGCGAAAGGAGCAGAGCGACAAATGGCCGAACTCAATTTTATAACTACCAGCGCGGACGAGATCGTCAGCGAAGTGCTGGAGCAGCTGGAAAACGGCGTAGCCGAGCCGCTGTACCCCGGCGACGAGCGCCGGATCTTCGGCGACGCTCTGGCCGCGGTGATCGTGAGTGTTTTCAACAGCGTGAACGACGCCTGCCGCCAGAAAATGCTCCGCTATGCACGCGGCGAAGTGCTCGACGCTCTCGGCGAGAACAGAGACGTCAAGCGGCTGGATCCGACGTATGCCACCACGACGCTGCGCTTCGGCATTTCGTCGGCGGTGGCGTCAAATATCGTTATACCGGCCGGGCTGCGCGTGAGCAGCGACTTTAACCGCTATTTTCTAACAGACAACACCGTCGTGCTATATGCCGGAGCGCTGAGCGTAGACGTGGCAGCAACGGCAGAGCGGGGCGGCTCTGAATACAACGGGATCGCGCCCGGAGAGATCGCGTCGATCGTTGACATATCGGAGGCGGCTCTGATCGACACCGTGGTGAACCTCACGGAAACGGCAGGCGGCGGCGACGTGGAGGGCGACGACGCATACCGCGAGCGGATCCGCGAGGCAGAGAACAAGCTCAGCACCGCGGGGCCGGCGAAAGCGTACAAATACTGGGCGCTCTCTGCGAACTCCCTCGTCTCCGACGCCGTGGTGCTCTCCGATCGGGAGGAAATCACCTGCACGCTGCCGGTGTACGGCGGGCACGCCTTCAAGGGTGGCGACACGCTGCTGCCGGACACTCTGGTGGTGTATCTGCCGGGCGGCACAGCAGCAACAGCCGGCACGGACTACACGGCGACGTATGCGGACGATCTGCTCACTCTGGAGCTGAGCGGGGCGCTTGCAAGCGTCACGACCGTGAAGATCAAGATCACCCGCGATATGCGGGGCACCGTCAAGATCGTGCCGATCTGTGCAGGCGGCGAACTGCCGAGCGAGGACGTGCTGGCAGACGTGCTGGCGGCGTGCTCCGCTGACGACGTGCGGCCGCTCACCGATCATGTGACCGTCGAGGCGCCGAGTGTGGCGTATTATGACATAAATCTGGTATACTACACGACGCGCGCGAACGAGTCCGAAGTCGTCCAGAACGTCGAGGGATCCGACGGCGCGATCAATCGCTACATATACTGGCAGGGCTCGAACCTCGACCAAGATATAAACCCGGACTACCTCAGAAAGCTGATCCTCGCGCCGGACTGGAGCGACGGGCTCGCCGGTGCAACCCGCGTAGAGATCACCGCGCCGCAGTTTACGGAGCTGGACAGCACGACCGTAGCGAAATTCTCCGGGAACCTCACCGTCACCCATGTGGTGAAGGATTAAGGGGGCGGCGCTATGGCAGGTATGAAACTATCAGAGCTCGACTTTTTGCGGCTGCTGCCTGCATTTATGCGAGACGACGAGGCAGCGATCGCACTCTGCAAGGCCGTGAACGAGCTCGTCGGCCCGCCGTGCGGCAGGTTGAAAACGATCCGGACATGGGATCAGATCGACCGCTTGAACGAGGCAGAGTGCGACGAAATGGCGTGGGAGCAGGACGTGGACTGGTACGACTCCGCAGGAATGACGCTGGAGGAAAAGCGCGCCACGATCAAGCTCGCGCAGCAGATCAAGCGAAAGCGCGGCACGAAATGGGCGGTGGAGCGGCTGATCTCTGCGTACTTCGGCGAGGGGTATGTGCTGGAATGGTACGACCTCGACGTCGAGGGCTTCACGGATCCCTATACTTTTTTAGCACTCACAACAAACGCAGCGATTGACCAAGAGAGCTACGAGAAATTCGTCGAGGCGGTGCAGGCTGCCAAAAACGAGCGCTCTCACATAGCGGGCGTATTTTATTTCTGGCAGCAGGGGCCGGATCCCGGCGTCGAGTGCGCTATGGGGTACGCTGCGTATCAATACGAATTTGAGAGGATCTGCGGCACATATCCCCGCGAGGCGGTGGTGGGCGCTCTGACGCGCTTTGCCGCGGAGACAGAGCCGGAGACAGCGGCTCACTTTTACGGCTTCACAGAGGCCGGAGAGGACACCTGCGGCACATACCCGTCAAGCGGGACGATCGGCGCCGCACTATCAGCAGCGGCAGCGGCAGAGGAAACGCTCGCAGCCTTCGGCTATACGCTGACAAGGTGCGGGACGCTTCACTGTGGCGAGTAAAAAGGAAGGAGGCGCAGCTCTATGGCTTATTTTCAGAGCAATTTCTTGAACTACCGTAGGCAGCAATGGCTCCGATCTCTGGTACACGTCGAGGCACAAGTCGGCTCGACATGGTACCGCGGAACCATAAACCAGAAGAAGATCGAGGGCGACACGCTCGTCATTATGGTGACATTTCCGCAGCTTGACAACAGCGCGGTGACGATCAGCGCGTCGCGTGTGATTGATATTCGCGGAGAGATCGCAGCATATCAGACACGAACGATCCGCAAGGTGGCCGGACAGGGCACCATGATCAAGATCACGATCCCGATCTACGAGGTCACAAGCTGACAGGAAGGAGGGAAACCATGTATAACCGCACACAATGGAAGGACAGAGTGGTGGATCAGGCCACTGGCGAGGTGATCCAAGAGGGCACGCTCCAGAGCGCCGGCAACTTCAACAACATGGAGGACGGGATCGAGGACGCGGCCGTCGCGGCTGCGCTTCTTGTGATCGCTGCCGGACAGCTCGACGCTCAGACCGCCGCCGAGGAAAAGACGGTGACGCTCACGAACACGCAGAGCTACCCGTTCAATAACTCGCAAAAGACGGTAAGCCTCAGCACCACCAGAACCACCACGGCGTACTCGGTGGACGTCGAAGTGCTGGAGCACTCCGGAGACGTCGGCGACGTTCTGATCAGCGACAAGCTGCTGAATGGCTTCAAGGTACGCTTCGACGGCAGCGCAAAGAGCGCGACCGTGAAACTCATTATCAAAGGAGGTATGTAAACCATGGCGAACAATGTCAAAGTGATCGAAAAGAACCCCGGCCAGAAGATCGAGTGGGAGCAGAACGGCACCCGTCTGTATTTCGGAGACGACGAGATCATGATCAACGCCGCGAAGTATCAGAAGGACTGGCCCGTCTCGGTTGACATCTGCACGGACAGATCCGGAAATCTCACGATCGGTACCGAGTCGGCGCTGCGTTATGTGGCGCAGGTTGAGATCCCGGCAGCCGAGTATGAAGGAGACGGAGACGAGCGGGTGAAGCTGCCGCTCGACATGGGCGACGTGACGCTCACACTCTGGAGCATTGAATAAGAAAGGAGCACACTCATGGCAAATTTTGATCTCACAAATCTGGCGGTTAAAATGATCTGCCCGAACAACACCGTCCAGCTGGACGACACCGGGCTGCCGTCGGTGCTGGTGTATATCCCGGCATTTAAGAATAGCGACGTCCTCACCGGAGGCGACGACAGCACGCACCCCGCCTTCATCGTGAACGGCGTCCAGATCCCCGGCTTCTACTACTCGAAGTATCAGAACCACGTCAACAACGGCGTGGCCTATTCGCTGCCGGCAGAGGATCCGACGGCAAATATCACATTTGACACCGCGATCGCTCGCTGCACCGCAAAGGGCGCAGGCTGGCACCTCAGCACGAACGCGGAGTGGGCGGCGATCGCTCTCTGGTGCAAGAAAAACGGCTTTTTGCCCTATGGCAATAACAACTACGGCAAGGACTCCAGAGAGAGCAACTACCGCGCGATCCGCACATCAACAGACAGCGGCAGAACAGCCCGTGTGGCGACCGGCACCGGCCCGCTCTCGTGGAGCCATGATCAGACGCCGAGCGGTATCTGGGACATGAACGGCAACGTCGCAGAGTGGCAGGGCGGTATCCGCCTTGTGTGGGGCGAGCTCCAGATCATCGCAAACAATGACGCAGCAGATCCGGACAACCCGCAGAACGCGACGAGCACCTGCTGGAAGGCGATCAACGCCAGCACCGGCGCTCTGGTGGATCCGGAGTGCAGCACGGCCGACGCGACCGGCACAACGTCCGGAAACACGGTGCGCCTCGATTATGTGAGCAGCAAGTGGAAATTTGTCACCAGCATTTCGAGCGCTGCGGACAGCTCGCGGGGCTGCAATTTCGGCGCCGTAACTGCCGACAGCACGATCGGCGACGCTGCAAAGGTACTGCTGCGTGCGCTCGCTCTGCTGCCGGACTCTGACGCGCAGGAAGCAGACTACGAGGGCGACACCATGTACTGGAATAACGGCGTAGCCGAGCGCTGCGTGTATCGCGGGGGCCCCTGCAACGGCGGCGTGTCCGCGGGCGTGTTCTACTTGGGCGGCCACGGCACCCGCTCGAACTCGTACGGCGCCCTCGGCTTCCGCTCCGCTTATATTCCGGAAATCGGGTAATCTGGCGATCTGAAAATCTGGCAAACGGCGGCGACGCTTCGCCGCCGGCACCATTCACGAGGTAACAATGGACACACTACAACTCAGACAGAGGATCGTCAGATCCATGATCCGCGTGAGCGAGCGCACCAACAGCATGAGAAAGCCGGAGAAATTCGTCTACCGGGAGCACTTGACGAGCACCTACATGAATATGCTCCGGCTATGTATCAAAGCGAACCATTCACGCGGGCCGGCGCGGCGCCAACTGCAAAACGAGATCGACACCGAGCTGGACGTGCTACGCTCTCTCATAGATACGGCAGCAAGCCCGGAGGATCGTCTGATCTCCACCGGGCTGCACGAGGTATGGAGCAAGGAGCTGAACGAAATCGGGCGTATGCTCGGCGGCTGGATCAAGTCGAACGACTGACCGCCCGTGGGGGATATGCCGAGAAAATCGGGAGCGCTGCGTGTATCGCGGGGGCAACTACAACAACGGCGTGAACGCAGGCGTGTTCTACTTGAACGGCAACAACACCCGCTCGAACTCGAACGGCAACATCGGCTTCCGCTCCGCTCTGGCTTTACTCGTTAGGCTCGCGGGCTACGGCTCGGCGGGAACAATAAAGCAAAAGGGGCATATCTCCCGGCCAAAAGGCCAAAGATACCGCCCGCCACCAGCGGACAGCCGGGGCGACGGGCAAAACCGCGTAGACTGGCCGCTCTCGGCAAACGAGTGGAGCCCTGCCCGGCGGCCGCGGGGTAGCGTCTGCGGATCAAGGGCAGAGGCAAGGAGCGTCACGCGCGGCGCTATTATTTAGAAGCAAAGGAGGGCACACCATGGAAGAAGGCAAGGCGCCGTCTCTTTTGGAGCGGATCTACTCGTGGGACAATCTCATGGAGGCATACCACGAGGCAGGCCGCGGAAAATGGTACCGGGGCGACGTGACGTCCTTCACGGCAAATCTGGAGGAAAATCTGATCAGCATACAAAACGATCTGATCTGGCACACCTACAAGGTGGGACGGTACCGGGAGTTTTATGTGCAGGAACCGAAGAAGCGCCTCGTCATGGCTCTGAGTTTTCGCGATCGCGTCGTTCAATGGGCGATCTATCGACAGATAAACGACGAGCTCGACAACTGCATGATTTTTCACAGCTATGGGTGCAGAGTCGGAAAAGGAACCACCAGATCAGCCGACAAGCTCCAAGACTGGTGCACCCTCGTGGGACGTAAGCAGCAGCCGTGGTATTATCTGAAACTTGACATTTCAAAGTATTTTTACCGGGTAGATCACACCGTTCTGCTCGGTATCATGGAGAGGAAATACCCGGACGAGGACGGCTTTCTGTGGCTCATGCGCGAGATCGTCAACTGTGACCACACACCCTTCGGACTACCGCCCGGCAAGAATGCCGACGAGGTGCCGCCGTCCGAGAGGCTTTTCGAGGTGGGTATGCCGATCGGCAATCTCACAAGCCAACTGCTCGCGAACGTCTGCCTCAATGAGCTGGATCAGTACATAAAGCACGAGCTCCGCGCGCACTACTACGTCCGATACATGGACGACATGGTGCTGCTGCACCCGTATCCGAAAGTGCTCAACGAGTGGCGCGTGCTGATCGAGGACTATCTCAACAATGTGCTGAGGCTGGAGCTCAACGGCAAGACCGCGATCGGGCTCGTGAAGAATGGGATCACATTTGTGGGCTGCCGTATTTTTCCGGGCTACCGCAAAATGACGGCGAAGTCCGCCAAGAAAATGAAGAAGCGTATGCGCTACATAGCGAAGGAATACCAAGCCGGGCTAATCGACTTCGACGCCGTAGACGCTACAATGCAAAGCTATTTCGGGCTTATGGGGCATTGTGCCACGCATGGGCTCCAGAAATGGATCGAACAAAATATAGTTTTCAAGGGGTGATACTATGAACGAGACAGTGATCGCCGTGCTGGCTGCGGCCGGCATTCCTTCTGCGATAACCGGCTTCGGGCTTTGGCTCATTCAGCAGAAGATCCAGAAGCGTGAGGCAAAGCGCGAGCAGGAAGAACAGGAACGCAGAAAGAGGCGCGAGGAACGGGAGAAGAAGCGCGAGGAAAACGAGGTGCTTCTGCTTCATAGCGTGAACGCTGCGATCGCTCTCGGCGAGGCTACGGCCAAAGCGGTGCAGAGGATCCCGGACGCTCATTGCAACGGGGATATGCACGCCGCGCTCGAATACGCCGAGAAGGTGAAGCACGAGCAAAAGGAGTTTCTCGCCCGTCAAGGGATCGGCTCTCTTTACGATTAAGGGGGCGGGCTCATGAACGACGAGAGGATCCGGGAGCTCACAGAGGAAAACGCTCGGCTCAAAAGGGAGAACAAGCGGCTCAGAGCGCTGAATAAGAGCAAGCGCGTGGAGTTTTCAAAGGTTATTTTCGCGGTAGTCGCGATCATGGCCGCAGCGATCACCGTCTTTTCGTGCGTCGTGATCTGGAGAACCGGAGACACGTCCGCGCTCGCATATCTGATCCCCGCCGTTTTCGCCGAGCTGGCGTCGGCTACCGGCTTTTATTACAATAAAGCCAAAGCCGAGAACAAGATCAAGCTCATGGCTCTGACAGGCACAGAGCCGGACGCGCAGACATTTGAAACCATGTAAAGGGGGCATAAACATGGCATTGAAAGGCAAAAACAACGAGGAAAAGATCTGGAACTTCCTCACCGGCAAAGGGCTGAGCGCTCACGGAGCTGCCGGCCTCATGGGTAATCTGTACGCGGAGAGTGCGCTCGATCCCATGAATTTGCAGAACACATACGAGAAAAGTCTCGACTACACCGACGCCGGCTACACGGCAGCGGTGGACTCCGGGAAATACACCAATTTCGTGCACGACGCCGCAGGCTACGGCCTCGCACAATGGACGTACTACACGCGCAAGGAGGCGCTGCTGAAATATGCGAAGGCCGCCGGCGCGTCGATCGGAGATCTGGAGACGCAGCTCGGCTTTTTATACAAAGAGCTCAGCAGCGGCTACCCGGCTTTGCTCTCGACGCTCAGAACCGCCACCACCGTGCGCGCAGCGTCGGACGCGGTGCTGACGATCTACGAGCGCCCGGCTGATATGTCAGAGCGCGTGAAGGCGCAGCGCGCGAGCTTCGGGCAGAAATATCTCGACAAATACGGCGGCGTCGTGACACCAGCGCCGGAAACAAACACCGGGGGGAGCTGCACGGCAGCGGCTCTGCTCGCAATCGCAGCGGCAGAGATCGGGTACCATGAGAAGGCGTCGAACGCAAACCTCGACAGCAAGACCGGGAACTCCGGGAGCGCGAACTTCACGAAATACTCCCGCGATCTGGCAGCGGCCGGCTATTACAACGGGAACAAGCAGGGCGTGGCATGGTGCGACGTGTTCGTGGACTGGTGCTTCTACCAGCTGGCCGGCAGGGACGCGAAGAAGGCGCAGGAGATCGAGTGCCAGACCGGGCCGCTCGGCGCTGGCTGCCTCTACTCTATGCAATACTACAAGCAGCAGGGCCGCTTCTATACATCAAACCCGCAGCCGGGCGACCAAGTTTTCTACCAGTCCGGCGGCTCTATCAGTCACACCGGCATTGTCGAGAGCGTGAACGGCTCGACCTTCACGACCATTGAAGGCAATGCAAGCGATCAAGTTATGCGCTGCAAGCGAAAAATGAACGACGGCTACACCTACGGCTTCGGCCGCCCGAAGTACGACGCGGGGGCAGACTCGGCGCCGGCAGAGCCGGCACAGCCGAGCACACCGCTGAAATACAAGATCGGGGACGTCGTGAACTTCTCCGGCTCGGTGCATTATGTGAGCTCCAGCGCCGCGAACGGATCCAGCTGCAAGCCCGGCAAGGTGAAGATCACCGCCGTGTATGCGAGCGGCAAGCACCCGTATCACGCGATCGCAGAGGCAGGCGGCGGCTCCACGGCATACGGCTGGGTGGACGCCGACAAGCTGAGCGCGATCACCGAGATCAAGATCGGGGACGTCGTGCAGTTTAATGGCGGCCCGCATTATGTGAGCTCGAACGCGGCGACGGCCGCCGGATCGCCAAAAGCCGGCCCGGCTACCGTGACAATGATCGCGAAGGGCACAAAGCACCCGTACCACGTCGTGCACAAGGACAAGCAGTCCACCGTCTACGGCTGGGTGGACGCTGCCCTCGTGGAGAAAACGCAATGATCCGGGGGGTGGCGTTTGTGATCCTCGTCGTCGGCTGCTTTATCATGTTTGCGGTGTGGATCCACGGCGTCCTCAATTCGGACGGGCGGTGCGATCCCGGCGAGGACTGCGAGAACTGCCCGTTTCCGTGCGAGAACCACGAGAGAAAACGGAGGGACAGAAAATGAACGAAACACTCGCAAACGTCGCGGCGCTCTGCGTGCCGGTCATTTGTGCGCTCATTATGGCCGGGGGCGTCTATCTGGCGTCGCTGATCTCTGAGCAGACAGACGAGCTCCAGCAGAGGACAGACAACGAAACCGCCGCGCACTTCATCAAGCTGGCAGGGGAGGCCGTGGCGCAGGCCGTGGCATACGTCGCTCAGACCTACGCCGACGAGCTGAAAAAGTCGGGCACCTTCGACAAGGAGGCGCAGCAGCGCGCCTTCAACATGGCAAAGGACAGAGCGGTGCAGATCCTCGGCCCGGCCGTCATGCAGGCGCTCGGCGAGATCTACGGGGACGTGGACGTCTGGATCGCGACCAAGATCGAGCAGGCCTGCCGAGAAGCGAAGAACGCCGGAGCAGCTGACACCACGGCCGTGACGGCGACTGCTGCGAGCGTGGCGACCTCGATCGCAGCAACAGCGGCACAGCAGATCAAAGCAGAGGCAGCAGACAACTGAAACACCGCCCACGAGCTCACAGCAGCTCGCTGGACGCACGGAAAGAGCCCGGAGGGTGTAACAACCTTCCGGGCTCTCTCTGCGTCTACAAACGCTTTTATTTGCGAATTTTGCACACGACCGCGACAACCTTCTCGAAGAAATACAAGATCGTCGTCGAGGTGTTCAATTTCGCGCAATTTGGTGGAGCTGACTGCGCGAAACTTGAACACTCAGGATCCGCGCAGTTTGTGGCGTTTTCCACGAGCTCCAGCGTCACCTTGCAATTATCTCCGGAGTAATTCAGCACAAGGGTGAGTTTGTCGTCGTAGAGGTACACGGCATTGAGGAACACACCGACGAGCAACTGCCGGTAGCTCTCGTCGTCCACGTCGCCGCCTCTGAAACGCTCCAGAAAATAAACGATCTGATCCCGCTCCAGATCCGGCTCGGCGATAAGCTGCTGAGCGATCCCCGTCTCGATCCGCGCCTTCTCGGCTTCGAGCTCGACGAGCCGGGACTTTGTGGAGGACGTAATGATCCCGGCCTCGATCGCTGCGATCATGTTCCGGATCGCCTTCTCGTTTTCCTTCTGCCGAGCTTCGAGAGCGTGGAGCGCGCTCTGATCCTTCTCGCGCTGCTGGAACTCCATGCAACGATCCGCGACCTCGTTTATGAAGTCGTCGGAGTGTATCAGCTTCACCAGCTCGTCGATCACAAGCCGCTCGATCCAGTCCTTCGGTGCCCTCTCTTTGTCACATTTCCGGCGCTTCCTATTGTTGCAAGTGTAATAGTGATACACGCGGCCGGTTTTACTCGTGCCGCCGTCGCCGGTCATAGGCTCGCCGCAATGGCCGCAGAACAGCTTCGACGTGAGCAGGAAGGACACGTCCCGCGCCGCTGCCGGTGAATGGTGGTGCGTGGCGAGCATACTCTGGCATTTGTCGAACAGCTCGCGGCTCACGATCGGCGGGATCCCGTGCTCGTCTCGAATATCCTTGTATTGATAAACGCCGACGTATTTCTCATTTTTGAGAATATGCCGCAGACTGTTTTTATTGAACAGACCGCCGCGACTCGTCCGGTACCCCTCGTTATTCAGCCGGGTGTAAATATCTTTTGCGGGCTCTCCGGCTGCGTATTCCTCGAAGATCCGGAGCACGATCGGAGCCGTTTCCGGATCAATCTCGAACCGACCGTCCGGGCCCTTCCTCAGACCTAACACTTTATAGCCGAGCGTTTTCCTCTCCAGCGCGCTGTCATAATTGCCGCGCTTTATGTTTTGGCTGAGGTTTTCGCTGTAATACTCCGCGTAGCCTTCCATGACCGACTCCAGAATAATGCCCTCTGGGCCTTCTGGGATCGCCTCTTTTGCGTAGTACACCCGGACGCCGTTCTTTTTGAGCTTATACTTGTACGTCGCCGAGTCGTACCGGTTACGGGCGAACCGGTCAATTTTCCAGCAGATCACAGCCTTGAACACGCCGCGCTCTGAGTCCCGGAGCATTCTCTGAAAGTCCGGGCGTTTATCCGTGCGGCCGGTGAGGGCTTTGTCGGTGTATTCTCCGATAATGCGGAACCCATTCCGCGCCGCCCATGCTCTGCACTCGCGGAGCTGCCCCTCTATACTTTCTTCACGCTGCCCGCTGCTGGAGTATCTGGCGTAGATCACGGCCGGGATCAGAGCGGGATCCGGAGCGGCTGCTGTTTTCTTCCTACTCATGGAGTGCCACCTGCCAAAAACGCAGCCGCCGCCTTGAAAATCTTTGTGCTGCGCTGCGGCTTCAAGTAGTCGCTCGGCTCTCTGCCTTCCAGCGATTTGACGAGAGAGGCGTCAGCTGCCACGACATCGGCGAAGGCGTAGAACCGATCGCGCGACGGATCCGTGAGCATATTCCCGAACGGCCGGCCGACGAGGCTCTGCTGCACAGCGTAAGCATACAGAGCGGCGCGATCTCTGCCGCTGGCATATCCGACGACAGAGAAAAGCAAGTGATCGGCTCCGATATATGCGGAGAATTTAGTGCCAAGCGATAAAGCAAGAGCGACAAGCTCAGAGCTCGGCCCCTCTTTGCTATCCTCTCCGGTAGCTCTGCTGATCATGCACGAGGCGTCCTGCTTTGTCGCTCCGACCGGGACGGGAACGCCGAGATCCTTCAAATATGCAAGCTGTTTCTCCGTGGGCGGCTCCAGCACGGCCGGGGTATATGTGAGATAGCAGCCGAGGGGGCCGGCAGGTTTTCCAATGTTCGCTCGGCTGAGCTCGCCCGCCGGAGCAGCTTCAACCCACCGGGAGCTGATTGCAGACTGCACGACCGGCACCGGAGCAGCTGGCCGCTGCTGCACAGGCTGAGGAACCGGGCGCGGAGCAGCCGGCACGACCGGAGCGGCTGCGGGCTGGGCGTATGACGGAGCCTGCGGGGCCGGCTGATTATTCGATCCGAACAACTTCTTAAAAATTCCCATAGCGTCCTCACTTTCTCCCCGCCTTCTGGCGGGGCTTTTTTATTTATACCAGAACTACCCCTCGCAAAAGCGGAGGGGCAGCTCCGGGGGCTATCTGTTAAAGTGCTTCCTGCACCATTCCAGCCGGATTATGTTTTTTATATTTTCCGGTATCGACGAGATCTTCGAGGTAGCCGAGCGCCTTCTCTTGACCTTCTGCATTTAACAGTCGGAAATAATCAAGAAGCCGCGCCTCGTCACGATCCGGCGGCTGGTAGAACCCCGGCGGCTCACTTCTGCCGTACAGATACTCGACGGAAACGCCGAGCACCTTCGCGATCCTCAGCATTTTATCCACGCCAATGTTGAGCTCGTTCGCTTTGCCCTTGACAATATCGTCCACGGTTGACGTGCTTATTCCGGCTGCCTGCGCGAGCTGAGCGGGGCGCATTTTCCGCTCATTAAGGAGCTGCACGAGTACGTCCTTCATTTCCTTCACCCCCTTCCTGCTACCCATTATATCACACTTTTTTGCAGATGTAAAGTAAAATTTTCCGGTTTTCCGGAAAAATTCCCGAAAAAGGCTTGACAAATTCCGGTTGACCGGCTATAATAACAATAGAACTTCCGGCAGACCGGAAAACGAAAGGAGGATTTTCCATGGCATACCCTAATCTGATCGCCGAAATGACACGCCGAAACATCACGGCAAAGGACATTGCAGCGCTGATCGGCCGCTCCCCGGACACGGTGAGCAACTGGCTGAAAGGAAAAGGGGATTTTCCTATCGGCAAGGCTTTTGTGGTGCAGGCGGCCTTCTTCCCGGCCTGCACGATCGCGTATCTATTCGCGAGCGAGCCGATCGTTCCGG
>OCTX012283040.1_pt1 | contig 33037 bp, 52 predicted proteins | sample 1539691 | NCBI WGS metagenome assembly OCTX01 (sample SAMN02144231, study PRJEB22623) | gut metagenome | biome: sheep rumen | host: Ovis aries | place: New Zealand
TGTTCCCTGATCGTATAATCAAGGATCTTCATCGTAGGCATACCAGACGCATCAGCAGACTTAAGATATATGGTCTGCGACTCGGAATCCCACAAGGGCATTGTTGTGTTAGGTGAGATAAGATAAGACTTTGCACCGGCTTCACCTTGCACCCATGTAAGACCGTTGTTCTGCGCTTGCTGTTGTGGCTGTGGAGCCTGCATAGGCATCTGCGGATATTGCATAACCGGATAATTCATAGGGAACATACTATTGTAAGCCATTGTTTAATCCTCCATATACCATACAAATTGCGGAATTTCACGAGAACTGTCCCAGGAATCGAAGAGATCACCGTTGACCGCTGTAGCGACATGTCCTCCGAAACCAAGAACGAAAGTGCCACGTGGATTGTCGATACAAAAATCTGCTGCCGTATAGCAATCAGGACAACTGTTCGGGATCGATCTACGATAAAATCCTTCCTGCCTGAGAACGGCACCCCACACAGAATCAGATGATGGCATATCGCCCATTGCATACCCAGCCTTGCATAACATTAAATAGGCTGTTTCCCAGTCGATTTTAAGCGCCTTTGATACCGCACGCACGGCACAATCGCCCACCATGCGGCCTGTAGGATTTGGCTGATACTTAATCCACATAACTTGCCCTCCTGCTTTTAAGCATAGGGCTTTATAGTGGTTTGCGAAATGAACAAAAAGTGAACTTTTTAGACAAAAGAAAAAAGCAAGCATCAGGGGGAGATACTTGCTTTTTCCAATGGAGCGAACATTGCAAAGAATGCCGACAACTGAATTATAACAAACAGAAAAACGGACCGCAACAGCAATCCGTTTTTCCGTTAATAAGGAGAGTATATGAATAAGCAGAAAACAGCGTTTTCAGCCCCATTTAGGGCGGTCTGCATATTCGGTGATATAAATTATCCTAAACGCTTAAACAAGCCGTCCTGCGCCTTGTAAACGATGGTTTTAATGCGCCTGAATGTTAAATGATATTTGTCGGATAATTCGTCATAAGTCAATCCGTCAATCAGCCGTGACTTGAGGATCTGCCGGTCACGCTCAGAATGGATATACTCGTCAATGGCCTTTTCCATATCGCTGTTGGAATATTCAACGCTTGTTTCTGCCACCGCCGCTGCTCCTTGCGTTTCCGCCCTTTTTTACCCTGCCGGAACCATGACAACGCTGACACTGAACATAGCCGGAGTCTCCACCTGTCTTTTTGCGCCTGACTCTAATTGTTTGTCTTGCCATCTTTATACCTCCACACATAACCGTAAGCACTATGTTCATGCTTATATTTTGGATTACATACACGAAAAATGGTACTTGCAGGAATACCTGTTTCACGCATTATTTGATTTACACTTCCCCATTCTCGTATAAATTTGCCATCTTTTGTAAACTGTAAAACAGTTTTTGCTTTTGGATGTTTCGCTCCTGTTTCTGATAAATGTCCGGCAACAAGTACACCTCTTTTATGAGCATTTTCCATATTTTGTTTATGCGTACACCATTCAAGATTATCCGCATGGTTATTCATCGTATTTCCGTCAATATGATTTACCTCTGTATAATTATTAGGGTTAGGGATAAACGCTTCAGCAACAAGTCTGTGAATATATTTATGTTTTATATCTTTTCTTCCAGTTCCAACTAAAGCAATATATCTATATTGTTGTGGTTTTTCTTTTGTTTTTCCACCTTTTAATATTCTTCCATTACCCCAACGAGTAAGTGATTTGATTTCGCCATAATTACTTATCTGATATTTACCCTCATACCCTTTAACATCTTTCCAAATTTCCATAATAAATTTCTCCTTTTTGCTTTATTATACCATAGTTAGTATAATAAAGCAAACGAGCTAATTTATTATAGTGCCATCTTCTCCTATGAAACTATTATATCCATCTTCGTTTTCCTGGGTTACAACCACCTCTTCAAACGAATTTTCATAGATTATCCATACTGTATTAGTACCCACAAGCAAGACTATCAGCAGAATAACCGTGATCCATAACCGCTTTATGATGCGCTCCATTCGCACCATCTCACCCTCATGTACGAAATAAGGAATGTTCTTGTTATCCATTCAACACCTCTTTCATTTTTGCGTATGATTTCGGACCGTATATCCCATCCGGGCAGAGTCCGTTTGCGTGTTGCCACCGTACCAAAGCTGCCGTTGACAGCTTGCCGAAGATGCCGTCTTCTTCCAGATCGTACCCACATTGATTAAGGTTATGTTGCAGAAGCCTTGCATTGTTGCCTCTGCTCCCCATCTTGACAGTAGGAACAGCGATATTGGCGGACAAGCGTGTATACCCCGATGTTACCACGACCGTATGCCCCTTGACACAAGTCACCAATATATCGCCAATAAACAAAGCCATTCCCTTCTTGTAAGTTAGCTTTTCAAACTGTCCAGTAGCCGTCAGCACCGCTGCCTCGTTTGCGGTAGTAAAATTTCCCACCTCGATTCCGGCTTCCCGGACGCACTGACGGACAAGACTGGAACAATCGCACGATGTCGGGCTTGTAGCGTGAGTGCCTGCCTTGATTATGTCCAAACGTTTCGCCTGATTGTATCCGATGTTCGGATTGTTGCAAGCAATGGTCATGGCAAGGGCTATATTCGAGGCTATTTCGGGCGACTTTGCCCGGAGTATGTACCATCCCTTCGAGGATATATAAAAATTCTGCATAGACACCTCACCCTTGTAATCGGGGGAAGCTGTCTGCTTCTGGTCTCCTGCCTTACCGCCTGTAGCTTTTCCATGCTCGTCTATTCGAGCTGAACCGATTGTTATATTCATGTGTTACCTCCTTATGTTAAGGGTATAAAGTATGCGTAATTTACTGTACCTGTAATATATACCTTCATGCCCTTTTTAACTGGCATTGCATATCGTCCCTGATATCCACCTATCGAAAGATTACCGTCTCCATCGATAGTCCCTGAATTGCCAGAGCCTATATATACATTCACATAACCATCACTCGGACAAGTGTATTTGTTGCTTGATGTATACGAAGATACATTAACAGCCGTCCCTATTGTATCAGCCGTCAGTTCATCTATAGCTTCTTCCACACTCGTCACACCATCGGACATCATAACCTTATTAGCAGGATATGATTGAGCTAATTCGTCCACAGCACCCTGCACGTCCGTAGCCGTAAGCCCTGAGTCGGTGTTGTCGTAGGAGATGTCATTTGCAGTCGTGGGAATGCTCGGCTTGTTGGTTAGGTCGGTATAACTTCCACTAAATTTTGAAAATGTTTCAAATGTGCCTTTTTTAGAAAGCGCTTGCGTTGTCGTAGTTCCATCAAAAGCTACAGATGTTCTTGCTATTTTTGCAGAATTAGATGAATCGGTCACTACTAATTTATCACCATTAGCAATAGCAACATCTGTAGTCTGTAACGTCCCATTATTTTGTATGTTGCCATGTGTATGACTTGACGGTTTATAAGATGATGGTTTATTTAATATTTCTGCAACACCACTTGATGCATTCCAATCACTGTTTACCTGTGCAGCTGGGATGGTAGGTGTATTTGTTAAATCAGTATAACTTCCACTAAACGCAACGGTCTTTAAGTCGTTAAAAAACTTCTGTATCTTACCAAAGATAACAGATAACTTTTCACCACTTGCTATGTTATTCCGTGTCGATGCTTGGGTAAACGTGGGTGTCTGGTCGTTTGTGCTTACATTGGGAACATTACCTAATCCTACATCACCTTTCGTTGTGCCATGTGGATTACCTGTTGTCTGTGAGTGGGCATAAGCCGTTTTTCCTCTATCACCACGGTATGCAGTGCTTGAGGTTTCGCCCAGGGCAAGATTTGAACCCATAGACACAAAGTTTGTGCCTGTTCCTGTCCATCTGTACTGAATATTTGACGTGGTATCAACGTATGTTTTGCCGGACTCAGGAACACATGGGCTTGACTCACCCGACAAGATAAATCCTGTTGCGGAATAAGTACCTGCGCCTGTCTCTGTTACGTTCTGTGCCGTACCTTCAAGCACGTCATCCACATAAGACGGTAACTGTGATACCGGCACAAGACCGTTAGCGTCAAGCTCCGCAACGCCACCATTAGCACCTTTATCCGTACTCGGTATAGCACCCACTTCTGTAGCCGTGTATGTCGGTTTAGTCGCAGCCTTCGCCCAGGGATACACATCCTTTGCGTTACGTTTATCAGACAAACGGCTGTCACTACCCATTACTACCTCGGTCAATGACGCATTGCCTGCAGACGGTACATCTTTAGCGGCCGCTGTTCCTAACGTAGGCTTATTTGTAAGGCTGTTATAGTCACCATCGAACATAGCAGGTAACTGATTACTCGGCACAATACCATCATTCCCTAACGTAGCCACACCACCATTAGCGCCCTTGTCTGTAGAGGCTATAGCCCCTACCTCGGATGCCGTATAACTCGGTTTCGTGGCTTGTTTAGCCCATGATGATACATCGCTTGCCGGACGGCTATCCGACAAACGGCTATCGTTACCCATGACAACCTCATCGCTCCCAGCGTCACCGCTTGTCGGTACGCTCTTTGAGGCTGCCGTTCCTAATGCGGGCTTGTTCTTGATATAATCAACCTCTGAACTATTAGACTGATCCCAGTCACTCTGTACCTGTCCGGACGGTACGGACGGTTTATTCTTGATATAGTCTGGAGCATCAGTATCTGTCTGATTCCAGTCTGCCTGCACCTGTGCATCCGGGATAGTAGGCTTATTCTGTAAGTCGTTATAATCTCCGCTGAAATCACTTTTGCCGTTCCACGTGGATTTTTCAGTATCGGTAACTGTCCTATGGCTTGAATCATCATTAAGATCAGCTAAATCGTCAGGGATAGACGGCTTATTCTTGATAAAATCAGGTTTTGTATTATCCGTCTGGTTCCAATCGCTCTGAATTTGTGCGGAAGGAATAGACGGTTTATTCTGCAAATCGTTATAGCTGATATTCAGATCACCGGTGGTCTTATTCCCGGACAGCTCCACACCGTTTATCTGTGGCTTGTTATTCAATGCAGAATAATCGGATGTGCCACCACCACCGCCAGACGGTACGGCATACACGTCATCGCCTATTTTAAGGCTTTCAAGCGTTCCTGTAGGTTCTTCTTCGGAGTTAGCAACAACGCCGCCACCCTGCGCAATCTTCTCCAGGTATGCTTCTTCCCTTGTGATAGGCTTAGCCGGTATCTCAACGCATTCGCCGGCAATATTCGCATAATACTGCTCTTTTCTTGTTAACGGCTTACTCATCGCTCTCTCCTATCTTCTTGTTATACTGTATAGACGATATTCCAAGCAATGCGCCTAAAAAGGTGTCTATGGCCATAATAGTACCCACAATCTGCTCGCCATAAGGGAATCCCCATATACCTGCTAAAGCAAAATATAGAGTGCCTAATGCGGGCAGGCAGACTAAAGATACCCACTTCATTACATCATACACACGATTATTTAGCATCATCTTCGTCAATCCTCCTTTTCAGTTCTTTTACTTCGACTTCAAGAGTGGTTATTCGGTCAGCGAAACTGTTATGCTTCCGCACCTCGTCTGTCAGATTTTCAAGCTTGACATCCGTGATAGCCTGCGCCTGAATAAGCTGTGCTTCTATCTTCTTATTAGCGCTCATATTTGAGATAATCACACCTATCAGCGATAGTCCTCCTGTGATAAGCGCGGTAACGATATATTCCATAAGATTTGCCTCCTACTTGCATTGTATCACATCAAAAAATCCGTGTAAATTTTATTTACAGGCAGAATCCGAATTGTGCATAGGTCCAGTCATTAAAGTTTACAGCTCCAGCATTCTCAACTGTTATTTGTTTCGGCTGATAACCAGGATACGCTCCCAAAGTTCTCATACACATAAGACTTCCGGAATATGCCGGAACAAATATTGCAGAATAATCTATTCCAGATAATTCTTCACACTGTGCAAGACTACCTTGTGATGCGGCTGTATAAGAATGATATTCCTTTAGTGACGGAACCCATATTTCATCTATGCTTGTCTTATCAACCAACTGAGATGGTGAGCCTACTGCCGCCCAAGTACCGGCTGGTGAGCTATCCAATGCTTTTGATGTTTTATTCACACTTACAATAGCGTTTTTAAGTGGCAACGGTAAAACATTAAACAGATCCTCATTCAGCCATTTCCGCACAGGCGAATTTAGCCAATCAGCCCTGATAGTATATTGTGTATCTGTGGATATAGACTTGTAATTAAGACTATTCAAGTTTTTGTCATTCAAACGTATAAGTCCATCCGAGATCCATGATGATGTACTACCATCTTCACCTTCAGCAACTTTTACCATATGGCAAGCGATGCTTGCTGCCGGTATAGTAGGAAAATCAGTATTGTAATAATAAGCCAGATCATCAACAAACACTCCCTGCGATACTTGTCCTCTGATAACATGTTGAAAAGATGTATTTGCTGGAACCGTAACTACAAGCGGCTTGTACGCTCCAAGTGGATAATGTGCGCCACCGTCTGCGACTATGGTTTCCCAATCGTCTGCTATCTCCCCTGGCGTTATCACATAGTCACCACGTACCGGGCGACAGGTCATATTAAACTGCACGTTCTTTGGTACAGGATTCCAGCCTTTGAAATACAGACCATTCAGGATCGTTCCGTCAAGGGCCGTACAGCTTGCATAGCCGCCATACGGCACGTTCTCCTGCTTCTTGAGTACATTTCCTTCATCGTCAAGGAAAAGCACTGTAAACGGTCCGCCACCGCCACCCGGAACATTAACTGTTATGTGCGCATAACCCACACGGCCATCATCCTGCATAGCATCATATTCACCGTTTGTGGTGATTGTTTTCTGCTGAACGACATCTGCTGATATTTCAACCTTTACCTTGTCGAATCCGTCACAGTTTTTGTCGGATGCCTTGTAAGTACCGTTTGCCGTGACTTTTAACTCTTTGAACGTGCAATAATCAGCAGCTTCATCTTCCGGGATCCAGGTACAAGAGCCACTGCCCTGTAGGTTTGTTTTCAGCTTTTTAGCTGTAAAATTCCTTGATACGCCATCCTCGGCAATAGTAATATTCTTAGCCAATATTTACCACCTCATTACTTTCTGATAACTCGTCTACGCTTACAACATACAGTTCCAAATCATACCAGTCAAGCGCTACATCATATTGCTCTGTATCAGTAACGCCGCCGCTAACCATTGTTCCGCTTGCGCTCTCTGCCTGCGGTCTGAAAATATATCTGTGGCTGTTCACCACCTTGTCAATATACGGATTGCTGACAGAATACATATAACCTACCGGGAAAAGGTATGATAGCTTTTTAAGCAGAACATTTCCCCACATATACTGCAAGATCAGTTTTGCAGATGCAAGCACATCACTCTGTACCAACTGCAAGGATGCCTTTTTCGCATTCCCAAACTTAAAATCAGCTTTAACAATAAAGCCTGCAAGCAATCTGTCTCCATTGCTTATCTGGCATTTATCGCCCGGCAGATATTCACCATCATCAAGCACCTCTGCCTTAACCTCTATTCTCTTGAAATAATACTGCGACAACACGCCCAGGATAGTGGCAGCATTACTTTGATTTACAATCGTTACCTTGTCGATAAATACTACATTATCTGTGACGGTAATCGGTATATCGGGATTTGTCAAAGTAAAATCCTGATAAGTCTGAATATAATAATTAACGCCATCTGTAACCCATGTATCTGTAGCCTGTGGTGTTCCCTGCACATAGGTATAAGCTCTGACTTTTACCGCTGTTACATAGTCGCCATAGCTAATTTCAGGCTTCCAAAAAGTAACATTCTCCGGGATGGCCGTTAACGTTGTATCGAGTTTTACTATTTCCGCATACTCATTGAAATATGTTTTCAGATAGCCACCGATAGAAAAAATCACCCACAACAATCTATCCCTTGCTGTCTGTTCAGGACAAAATCCTGTAACTGTTGCAGATGCTAAAGCAGAATCAAGCGTATACACGGTCTCTGACGGGTATACAGCCGATATAGTAGCAAAGATAGTATTTAATACGCTTGTAACACTAACACCGCTGTAAACGGCTGCTGGCAAGGTAAAACGGTCAAGCAAAAGTATGATGCTTTCAGCCGTAACCTTGTACCACCCTTCATCCACCACAACGGATTCTGTTATCCAGTATTTAGCCCACAAATCACCGTCATCGTCATACAGATAAGCGTTTATTCCTACACCGATTACATCCGTTGTCTTTATCTCAACAAAAAACTGATTTACGGGCAGACTGCTACCCGTAATATCAGTTTCCGGCGAAAAGCTTAAATTGCGTATCTGTGTATATACTGTATTGTTTATCTTTACTTTCATTCTGGCACCTTCAACGGCTCATTTGATATAATCGTAAACTTTGTTCCACGCCATATCCCCTTGTAATATCTGTCTGATACTGTTTCGATCCTACCATGTATTTCTTTTGTTCCCTGGCCATACGGCAGAATGACAACGTGTTCTGCAACGGGATCAGTAAGTATCTCATAAAATTCATCGTATTCCGCAAGCATTGTAAGTGGCACAACAACCGTTAGTGTGTACTTGAGGTATGTAGCCACCGGATCTGCAAAGTAGTTCTTATTCATTAACTGTCCGGATAAGTCGCTGTACTGTATTTCCGCTTCACGGTCTATGTCACAGAAAAAATCATAGCTTATACCGTCAATCGTTATCATGCGAATGCCTCCTTTCCAAGCGTAACGCCTACACGCTGTCTTTCCTGATTATTAAGGTCAAACACAACCTTACCCAACTGCTGTTTATCCAGCACAAGCGTTACCTGTATTGGCTGACTTGCTGTAGGTGTGATAAGTCCACCACCACCAGGAGTACCGTTTCCACCAAGCATACCTCTGAAATCAAACGCATCCACAATGGCGTTATCAACAAGGCGTGTATTGTCTCTGATACCTTTTGCAAAGCTCTGCATCATATCGGGCATCCACTTGTCGTCATCTGACAACGGGCCTTCATCGGGTACAGAATGTTCAAGATTTGCCGATAACTTTCCGGTAACTGTATCTATTGCACCACTTAAATCACCAAGACCATCAGTTATTCCCTGGGAAAAGTTTTTAATCATATCACCGCCCCAGTCCAAAGCGCCATCAACAAACTCAAGAATAAAATCTTTAATTCCATTAAAAATTTCCTCGATTTTATCTTTAAGATCAAGCAACGGCTGAACGGCATTATCATATATAAACTGAAACGCCTCATCTATTGTGGTTTTCAGGCCGTCTGTAACCGGTGTAAGGAAATCAACGATACCGTTCCATATTTCCTCGACTTTTGCCTTTATATCGTCAAGAATAGGACTTGTGAAATCAATTATAGCCTGCCATACTTCCTGTGTCTTTGACCATACTTTTTCAAGGGCATTTTTGATCTTCTGCCATATAAGAGCAAAAATTACAGCCACAAGTCGCCCTAAAGATTCAAATAAATTTTGAACCGCATCTGAAAATGGTATAAGAATTTCGAGTACAGGCCATAAAATTTCTAATACAGAAGCATATACTTCATGGATTTTATTTTCAATTCCAGTCCATATTTCCTCAAGTTTGCTTTCACCCGTACCTTTAACAGCATTCCACACATCTGTGACCATTTCAACAAACTTTTGCATGAGATCATTCTGCGTAAATACCTCTATAAGGGCATCTGTAATGTTGGGCGCTTCGTCAACCAATACCTTTGTAATATCGGGTATAGCAGCCACTATTGCCGCAGCAATCATAAATCCACACTCGATTAAATCCGGTATACAGTCCATGAAAGCTGTTGACAGATCAACGATTATGGACGGTACGGCCATGAGCAAAGGTTTTATAATATCCGGCAATGCGTGCACTACAGCCTTAAACACATCAACATAGCCTGTTATCAGTATCTGTAATGTTCCGCTATCCACAAGAATTTTCACTAAACCGCTTACTATCTCTGGAATATACTGAGCGATTACCCCTACTATTTCAGCATATTTTTCAAACATCTTTCCTGCTAATCTGATGATTGTGGGCCATAGTTTTTCCAAAATGGGGATCATCTTTTGTTCAAATTCCGGCAAGTAATCTTCAAGAAATACGAAAAGCTGGTCAATCGTTGACATTACAAGCGACATAATTCCTTCGCTTGTTTCATCCGATTCCGACATCTCATTCAGGGCACTGCTAAAGAAATCAAGAAAAACACCACCCAATTCAATAAGTGCATCTCCAGACTGTGTTATTGCGCCCTTAATAGACTCAAGTATACCGTTCATAGTTTCTTCGGAGAACAAGCTCTGGAAAGCTTCTATAATCGGATTAGATGTTTTATCTGATGATACTTTCATCAATTCACCGATAGCACCGAACACGCCACTTACAAGATTTCCTAATAACATAGGCAGAGTTTTTAACAACGTAGGGGTTGCCTTTATAATCCCGGCAGTAAAACTTTGCATAAGCGTTACTGCTGAATTTGCAAGTTTTGTTATCGTGTCGGCACTTGTAAGGGCATCTAATGCCTTTGATAATCCGTCTGTTATGGCCGGGATAAGGTCAGACAGACTTGACGATATAGAATCAATAAGAGTATTGATTATATCAAGCAGATTATTTATTAGCATTTCAGGTTCTAAAACACCTAATAATCCGGGAATAGCATCAGTTACGCTTGTTATTAACGAGGATGCAGTATCAATCAAAGGAGGCAGAACCTGGTCTATAATACCCGGCAATTCATCCGCTATCACTGGCGCAATCTGCCCCACTAAATCACCTATACCACGAACAGCCTGTGTAAATACAGGTAAAATATTAGTGAATGCAGTTTTTGCACTTTCAACCACATTATTTATCAGTTCCCCTAAATCAGCGTTTTTATCAGCAAGCCCTAATATCAGATTATCCCAGGCAGCAGCTAAAGCACCGGCGGAACCTGAAATAGTATCAGCCGCCTCTGCTGCTGTTGTGCCGGTTATTCCCATCTCTGTCTGCACAACATGGATCGCCTGAACAATATCAGCATAAGAGCTGATATCATATTTTATGCCGGATATTTTTTCTGCATCTGCAAGCAGCTCTTCCATGCCCTCTTTTGTGCCGGCATAACCCAATGCAAGGTTATCAAGCATAGTAAAATTACCACGGGTAAATCCACGGTACGCATTCTGTACCATCTCCATAGATGTACCCATTTTATTGACATTATCAGACATATCCGTGATGGCCATATCTGCAAGTCGAGTGGATTCCTCCATATCGCCTGTGGATTTATTTAAGGATGCCGCCATGTTTATGACAGTATTCATATACTCATTAGCAGACATTCCGGCTGTTTTATACGCATTAGCCGCATTCTTCATAACAGTTGCTGTAGGATCTTCGAAATTAGCCATCGCACGGGCAATTTCAGCCTCGGTAGCGCCAGTAGCTTCTAATTCAGCACGATATTCAGCGGCCGCTTTCCCACTATCATTAAATAAAGTCTGTATGCCACCCTGTAACTGCTGATATTCCGCATAAGCATCTGCCGATTGTTTCGCAACTGCTGCAACTGCTGTAGCAGCTCCTATGGCGGCTGTGGCTGTTGTAGCAAGTGCGGCTGCACCTAATTTAGCGGCACCGGCAAGACCAGAACCCACAACCCCACTAAAAGACGACAATTTACTTTCAGCGCCTTTTAAGCCTTTATCCAAGTCGGATGTGTCCATTACAAATTTTGCGAAAAGCTCAATAACATTCATTTTTTTTACCTCACAATAAGCCCCGCCTTTGCGATTACATCTGATGCAATTTCTTGTGCGGAACGATTATCTTCAGGCTGTGGATATAGCATATCATAAAAACTAACTGTTGTATATTTCTGTTGCGGGATGTTTTGCAGGCAAGTGGTAACGTAAAAACGGTATGCCATCTCACGGGTATTCTCTTCAATCCGTGCTATGACATACCGTAAGAATGGCCTTAAAGCCCTTTTGCCACGATATTCACCGTAAGCAAGCCAGTATAGGCGAATTACATCGCCTCCGTGTTCTCCGGCTCCTGCCCCGCAGACTCGAAAAAACTTGCAAGTTCAGGAACCGTACTGAAGTCCGTAAGCAATTCCACAAGCCTTATTACTACATTCATGCCGTTAAGTGGTGTGGAATCTATCCTCAGCAGAATCTGTGATACTTCCTTCTTATGACTCTTAAGAAGCTCTGTAGCAATAAAAACCTTCGGCTTGCCGGATTTATAGATTTTCTGCACCTCATCGTCTGCAAGCATGGTCATTATAGGCTCCATGAGATCCCCCCACAATTCAAGCGCCTCTTCGTCCTTGTAGTCTGATAATTTTTTCATTTTACACCCTCCATTTTTTTTAATTTTGGGGCAGATTTTACTCTGCCCCCATTGTGTGAAATTTATTCAGTAACTGTCACAGTGCAAGTAGCCGTGTAGGTCTGTCCGTCAACCGTGATAGATGCCGTGATTGTTGCTGTTCCGGCTGCAACACCTGTTACAACACCTCCAGAAACTGTAGCAACTTCATCATCACTACTTGTCCAGGTTACTGTCTGTCCTGCCGGTACGGTAGTAGCCGTAAGTGTTTCCGTTCCCTCAACAGCAATGCTTGCAGTAGACTTGTTAAGTGTTACGTTCGGTGTAGCCTCACCACCACCAACACGCACATACAGCTCATAAGGCACGGTGTCCTGTGCATTCATGGAATAGTGGCCTGTAAACTCAAAAGCAAACTGTCCTTTTGCTTTATCTGCTGTCTTAATCTGGAATCCCCCGGTGTTCAGCGCATTCATAAGATGGATAGCGATAAATCCAGCATTGCCCTCTGTGCTATCCTCGTTAACATCGGAATAGTCACCGATTACCCACACATCCTGAAAATCTGAAAGCAGTACATCATTTCTCGGTATGATATGACCGGGATCGTTTTCGTCTGCATCTGCTGCCGCTGCAAGAATGTGCGCTGTTTCGGGATTCATGGTAACGAATGTTCCGCTAACCTTAACCTCATGTTTATCGAGTTTTTTAAGCTCCATCATGTCCTTCGGACAATTATCGATATCTTCACCTAAATCCACCCAGCTCATTGAATCAGAGAAACTTAACCCCCCGGTAGTAGCACCAAAAAGGTCAGCCTCTGCAACCTCGCCTGTAGCCGGATCAAAATCTTTTGCAAGAATACCGGCATTCATCTGTAATTCCTTGAAAGTATTTTCGGGAATACGTGTATATTTCATTGCTTTTACCTCCTATTTGATAAATTCTATTTCGTAATTCAAAACTATCCTACGCACCATACTATCAGACGGCTCTGCCATTCTCTGCGCCCAGGGCGATCCACGTTTTATCCAGATAGCGCCACCATCACACGCTAACATTCTTCCACCCCTGCCTATATACTCGGCAATCTCCTGCTCTTTCTGTGTCACATCCACCCAGGACGGTGAACGATAAAAGATAGAAGCTGATAACGAACGGTCCGAACCAAAAAAATCATCGGATGTTTCGTAGGTGATATATGGAATCACGGCCTCATCAGGGACGGTATTCTCATCATAAGCAGATAATCCAAAACCGCTCCAAAAATTGCATAAAACCTCTGATATACTCATGTTGGCAATATAAACTCCTCAGCGGAAACCTGTCTCATATCCAGCGTTGCACTCTGTGGCGTGTACTTATCATCGCCATCGGACTTAACACGGAATATCTTGCCATCACGTACACGTTTCAGCACATCGTGGTACTGCAGGTTTATGCCCCGGCCAGTAGTAATGGTATACAAGGCTGTTACACCCTGTTTTTCGGCTATTTTAGCCTCCATAGACGTATTAAGCACGATAGCAGCCTTAAGCTCTGCACCAGGCACGTACACGGTATTATAGCCCCCGTAGCCGTCTGCTTGTGTGGTCTTATCCATTATAACATAATCTTCCATTGCATCAGTAAGCAGGCTCATAATCTTATCCTCCTATACTGATTAAGCTGTCTGGAAAAAAGCTCGATAGCGTCTGCGGCGCCGGATGATGATCCCGAACCGCTTCCTCCCCCAGATTTTGAATAAGAATAACCACCAAATGACTCAGAATTAAAAGGACTCATAGCCTGGGAATCAATACCACAATACTTTGCTTCCCACGCTTCCATCTTTGCGACTAACTCAAGAAAATCAGCCGGTGGACTCATCACCCATACAGCCCCGTGAAATTCCGCCTCGTCTATCAGCTCAAAACCGTTCTCACCACGCTTATGCACCCCATCATTAAGATGGCTGCCTACTATGCGTATATAATCCGTGGGAATATCAAAAGACGGTGTGATTACGCCATTAACGATAGCGAAATCACCAATATGCTTATCCTTTTCAAAAGTAAAGTAATTTTTGATTTCTGCACATACCGTATTGAGTAGCATCACACCGCCTCCGATTGATTATTCCTTTGTAGTTTTTTTCTTACCCTCAGCCTTTTCAGGTTTTTCAGCCTTTTCAGGCTCAGCCTTTTCGGACTGAACCTGTACTGCCTTTTTCCTGGATATACCGTACTGAATAGCGTTTACTACTACCATAAGTCTTACCCCCTTATGAAAGTGTCAGGCCGGAAAGGTCAAGAGTCTGTACCCTGCTGTGTTCCCCGTCAGAAACGATAATCTTGAACTTCTGGATGTTCTTGTTGGTGATCTTGAATACACCGTTTCTGTCAGCGTCATCAAAGCACTCAACAAATCCTGTACCCATTGAAGGCTCAAGACCAACCTTTATGCTGTTAGCGTTAGAGTCGATATCGGACCACTTGAGTACCAGGAAATATCCCTCGCCCCACTTTGCAGTAAGAGGATTTGTGCCTGTCTGCTTGTAAAGTGTACCGGTTACAGCACCGTTAGCAACGGCTGTACCTGCACTCTGGATAGAGCTTACAGCCACTTCGTATACGCTTGTTGCCTGGTCTTCTGCGTTAACAGTAGCCTTGCTCAGATACTCATCGCCAACAGTAGCGATAAACAGTGAATCAGGGTTATACAGCACGGGCATAAAGAGACCGCTTGCCTTTGTCCAAAGAACAGCGGGATCCTTTTCCATCCACTGCATGATGTATACATACGGTGAAATGCCGGATGTGCTTACATCGTAGAAGCTTGAAGCGTCTGCCTCAGGCGACTCGCCCCAAAGACCTGTACCAAGCTTTCCGCCAGGGTTAGTAGCAAAGAAAGTGATCTTGTTTTCAGGGAAATACTTGTGCTGCTCGATAACCGGCCTGTCATCCTCACCGATAGAAGCACTTGCGCCGTACTTAAGGTCATTTGTGATGATGGTATCAATACCAAACTCATCAGAAAGATAATCCTCAAGCTGTCTGCTTGTAAGCAGTGCGCCTGCCCCTATGTTGCCGTTGATAGCAGTCTGCAGGTATCTGTTGTTGCGGAGCTTTGTGAGGTTCTTTTTGCTGGTCATCATACCGTTAATGGTAACGCCCTCATCTGTAGCGTAATCAATGATCTCCTGAATCTGACTTGCAACATCTGCATCCTGTGTAAGGTCAAGAGTGAAACTCCTGTGCTGGTTCTTTACACCGTAATCAACAGTAAGGCCCAGATTGTTTTCCTTGATGGTTACAAAACCAGTAGCCATAAGCTCATTCTTAGCAACCTTTGTACGGGTTATAACCTGGTCTGCAAGTCTGATACCGTCCTGCAGTACATAGTCATACAGTGCCTGATCGCCCTGGATACCCTTATTTCTGAGCGCTCTAAGTCTCTCAGATTGGTTAATCTTAACCTTGATAAGACCCTTCTCAATGTTGTGAGTGTCGATAGGCACACGGAAAGTCTTGAGCGCCTCGGTATCAAATCCGTGGAACTGAGCCATTACCGGGATACCGTATTCAGATGCAATGCTTTCCCACTTTGCAACAAGATTATCTGTCTTATCATCTCCAAAAAGTCCGTCTATAGGATCGTTCTGTCTTGTAGGAACCTGTGCGCCGACATTGAGCCAGTCCTCTTTTGCTACACGTCCAAAAATGTTATCTTCCCATCTATCTGCCATTGTTCTTTACCTCCTTAGTACGGTCTTTCAACTGCCGGAGCAGATGCAACGAATACAAATCCCCTGCCCTCAAGTGCTGTCTTTGCGGAAGCATCGAGTGCAACAGGAAGTCTATCCTCGTAAATCTGTCCTCTTGTGATAACTGAGCCGGGCATATTGCCGGTAGTAACATCCACATCCTCGTAAAGCAGGCCGATAGCGTTGCCATCGTTTGAGGGAAAAGCTGTTCCCATAGGCACGTACTTTGTGCCGTCCTCTACAGCTACACCCATAGCTTCAGGAATTTCTCTTGTCTCTCTTACACATCCCTCATCATCAAATGCCAGGATGTAACCGGGTGCATAAGTAGTACCCTTTGTACCTTTGCCGATAAAACTCATGATTTAATCCTCCTTCGGTTTATTGCCATAATGTTCTGCATAATACTGAGCAGTCATCTGTGCTGCCCTGCTGGGCTTCTTCTCATCTTCTCCGCCATTGTTTGCAGGCGGCTTAGGAACGTCAGCCCCTTTTTCTCTTTTGGACTCGATAAAATCAGCCCATTCTGATTTGACATTTTCGGTGATCTTGTCGGCATCCTTTATCTTGCCGTCCTTGTCAAGCTCTACACCGTCTATGTCTGACACTTTCAAGACGGTTGCTATGCGCTTATCAGATATTCCTGCGTCAAGTAACAACTGTTTGTATGCGGATTCTTTGGCAGACTTTACAGCCTTTGCCTCCACATCGGCCTTGTACTTCGTGTACTCGCCGTTTACGGTGTTGTACTTGTTCTCCCAGTCGCCGGACTTATAGGTTTCAAGTTCCTTACTCACAGACTCAATCTGCTTTTCAAGATCAGGAACCTTTGCGGCATCTGCTTTGAGTGCATCGCGCTCTTCTTTGATTGCTGATACCGTCTCAGTATGCGCTGAAATGATCTCGTCAATCTTTTCTGCCGGAATATCCATCGCTGCTAACATCTTTCTTGAAAGTCCCATGTTATGATCTCCTTTTGCTTCGGTCACATTGCTTTGTGATTAGATACAATATCCAGGGCATTGCTTCGCCCCTTTGGGCAAAGAATACCACAACAAATGTTTGGATGTCAACACGGATTTTATTTTCACACAAAACAAACGCTTGTTCGATATGTAGGATACCTGTGCAAGATGTAGCATAAAGGGCTTCTCCTATATTAAGTTCTATATAGCTTTTCTTTTTCTCTATCCATTTTACTTTTATTAAAAATGCTACATAAAAAAAATAAATAAAAATAAATATATATAAATATATATAAATAATAGCAACCAAAAACCACTAAAAACCATTGACTTTTTTTAATGATTTTTAGTGGTTTTTACAAGTAACCAGAATGTAGGATAATTCACGAGCATACACGTTCCTACACTAATTTTTATCGAACATTTGTTTATTAAATCGTGATTTAGCGCATATACCCCCCCTCTGAACACTTGTTCGAGTGTAGGAAAATGATGTTTTTTAATACAAAAAAGCCGGATTTTTCATCCGACTTTTTTCACTAAAAAATATCAATTTTTGCTAATTTTGAGTAAAAGGAATTGTGAGCAGAATTGCCTCGATATTGTCCTTGTATTCCTCTTTATGATCCTGCAACGCATCCCGGATAAAATGCGCTTTGCCTACATTGTGGTGGAATGCATCGTTATATTCCTGTGACGGTGCATACTTAACATTAGATCCTATACAAACAGAAAAGCAATGTGGATTATCTTCAGCGGGCATTGCACCGTCATATGTTCCTGATTGTATAACCCCATGTTCATCTTCTCTATCAGCCGTATAGCTTGATATAACGGGCTTTTCTCCTGATATGGCATAGGTCAAAGAATTGCGCAACAACCCTGTATCAACCGGGCAATCTTCTTTTGCATATCCTTCTGCAATCTGCCCTATAGCATTTAGGATAAGTGGCATTTTATCATCTACATCATCCATTAATTCTTTAGTGTGACTTACAACTGTAATATCAGCCATTTTTACCCCTCCTTATGCCTTTTTTTCGTCCTCTCTGCGCCTTTTTTCGTCCTGTATCTGGTCTTGGTGTAGTCCTTTATGCTCATATCGTTTCACGGGCTGTATTGAGCCATCAGACCGCCTGTAACCGATAATCTGTGAACGCATACTGCATCTGCAATTCCATACCGTGCGCCCCGGTGCCGTAGGATCTCCCGGATACATAAGTTTATCACCGTTGCCATCTACAAACTTATCGTGAATACCAACTTCCTGACCATCCATTGACAAGTGCCAGTCACGAACCCTTTTATCCGGCGTGGCAATCCATACCTTATGAACTACTCCACCCATAGATTCAAAACGGTCATAACCATCTTGTCTCCCCATGTTTTCTGCTGCCGTAGTCATGGTACGTGCTGCACGGATTGCAGAATCCTTGTTATTGTTGACAATCGGCAAGATACGTTTTGCCATATCCTTTATGCTTTCGCCCTGCAATATACCTTGCAGAACGGCTGAATCTATCTGCCGGATATTCCATTTCATATCTTTGGTCTCGTTCACCTTTCGTGTGGGCAGAATCGCCCCAGGAAGGCTTACCTCGCCTGTAGCAAGGTCACGCATCGTATCCTCATTCCTAATATCCCACATGGTCCCTGTAGGCACGGTATAGCCTGCGTTGACAAAATCCCTTGCTATCTGCCGGTAATTCACATCATATATATCCGGCAACCGGCCATTGATATAATCAGCCGCAATCTGGTTAACCATTGCAAGTCTTTTTGTGGTCTGTTTTACCATTGCCCGGTAACGCTGATCCCCTAATGTTCGATGTCTTACGGCATCCTGGTAGGCTTTCAGCGTATCGGCTTTTTCCTGAACATCGTGTGCATTTTGATAATCAAGCCATAAGGCTGATACAGATGTAGCCGTGCGCTCCATATATGCCCGCCATTCAGCCGTTATTTCTTTGTTGGCACGTTTGTAAAGCCTTGTGAGCTCTTTTTCAAGGTCTTTAAGCTCTTCATCGGTCCATTTCCTTGCTTCATCAGCCATTATTCAATCTCACCACCCTGCGCATTAGCCATCGCCTGCTCCTGCTCCTGATTCTGTTCCTGCTCCTGCTCATATCGTTCTGCTTCGGCTTCTTTTAGCTTTTCCATAACGGCATCAATCTCATCCGGTGACAAGAATGGTAAGTGTTTCAGCACGGTTTCAGGATCAAGATACTGTGCTGCAGATAAGATCATCTGCGTTTCTTCTCCCGTATTGATTATACGGTTTCGCTTGTATGTAGGCTCATCCTCTATCCCTAACAGATTAAGCAGTCCCTCAATGAACTGTGTAACCTGTGTTTCAAAATCGTCACACTTTAAATCAAGGTTGGCATAACTTGACTCGATAGCCGTTGCGGTCACATTCCCTGCAGAAATTTTGTCGGTATCAAGCGCCATTGCATCTGCATAAAGGCTGTCACGTAATATAGCAAGTGCTGTCTGGTGTGCCTGGTATGGTACATTCAGGGTATGTGCCTCAGCGTGTGCGCCTGAATCGTCTATTACTGCGGCCTTAACCACTTTCATACGCTCAACGAACTTAGCAAGATCCACGTCATCCATGCCACCTGTGTTGGTTATCGTCCAGTAAATCAAGCTTGCATCGTCAATCGTGCTTGCAAGGCCGGATGATATAAGGTCATAGCCGTCTATCTTCTCACGCAGGCCCACAAGCTCACTCTGTCGCTCCTGATTAGCCCATAACGGCACGATAGGGAATCCGGGATAGTTTTCCCCGTCCCGGATTTCCTCACCGTCTATGGGCGTGCTGACAACAATTTCCTTGTAAGTCTTTTTTGTGTGCTGAACAGATCCGACACGTTCACCATCTTTGTTATAATTCCAGATATAGTCCGTGTAACCGTCCTCTTCGTAAAGTGTCGCCCTCAGTGGCTTAGTAGAATCCACCTGCCACCATCTAATCCCGGCGTGCAAAGCTCCATCCTCTTCACTGGGAAGTGGAACGAACTCACGTATGGAAAATATATCAACATGATCCTTGTTTAAGAATCCGAACGCACCACCACCCCAAAGGGCCATAGTGCCTATTTTGACAAGTACCCGGTCAAACTTAGGACCACCCAGGGCTTTTTTTGTCTTGTCATCCCCAAACGTTACACCATTACCCAGCAGATAGCTTACTTCCTGCATGGTAAAGGTCCTAAAAAAGGCATTGCAGAACTTATAGTTTGCAGAAAAATTATCAGGGACCGCCTCACCGGATAGCGTATAAAGCAGTTTCTGATACTCTATAATCGTCCGGTTTCTCCGGCGAAAATAATCATAGGCCACGTCTGCTTCTTTGTATATGTCTGTGGATTTGTGGTCAAAAATAGCTGATAAAACAAAGTCCATCCGGGCATCGTCTGTATCAGCAACCTTCAATAAATCCTCGTAAGTGCGCATAAAATACCTCCATTAGTGCATGAAAATAGGATTATAAGCTGTCTTTATTTTAGCAATTCCCAGCGTTTTTACAAAATAGCGCGTAGAATCCATAAAGTGATCGTTTACTTTCACGGGCTTATCTTCCACGGAATTCTCATCCCATACATAGCCTTCAACCTCTTTTTTCCAGTCCTTTATGTAAGGGCTTACTTTAATCAGGCCACGCTGCATTGCCACAGCCGTTTCACGGATACCGTCCATAACATCATTGATAGCCGGACGGACCTTATACCTGTGGTTCTGTTTCCGCAATAACGTGATAAATGACGCTGCAGACGGATCGACAATAACTTCAAGCGGTTTCGGTACGCTTTCAAGCAGCTTGTCCAGGTCTGTCAAGTATTCGTCATCCGTCTTACTCGCCCCCATATCTCTGCCGGAATAGTAATAGCCGATAGTAGCATACCATATACCCCCGTGTAATTCCCATAAAAGGGCTGCAAAGGCGTTCTGTGTGCCGTAGTCAACTGATAATACATACCTGTCACAAAGCGTGTTAGGAACGTCTGCAATCACCTCAGCATACATAGGATATATAAGGCCCTCAGCCATAGCCCACTCGCCCAGGATGTAACGCTTATAATAAACGGTCCCTGCGTATTCCTTGCAAAGGTTTTCAACAAAGTCGGGATCCAAGAACGGATTATCAAAGATTGTGTATTTTTGCAAGTAAAGGTCTATATCTTCACGCTCCAGAAACTCTTTAAGCCAATGACCGGGATATTCAGGGTTACAAGCTCCATCAAACTTAGAATAAGGCTTGTCAAGTCGTGATTGCAGCATATGGAACACTTCTTTGTTCCATTTTGCAATCTCATCACCATAACAATACTTGATACTTGAACCCTGTATTTTTGATACCTGGTTTAATTTTTCAGCGCCCAGGCAATAAACCAAAGAGCCACAAACCCACGCCTGATTGCGTGAATTTATGCCTCCCACAAGTGCATCCGTATATATTTCCCTCATAGGCTGCAACACGTTTCGCTCAATGGTTTCCTTCGACACGCCCATGATAACATTCAGCCCCGGCTCGTCCCTAACAGCCCTAAGCCTTGCCGGAATCTGATACGCAATATCAACAAAGGACTTGCCCGAACGCACTGCGCCTATCTTGAAATTATAGCGCCTGTTAGCATTTGCTATAAACTCATTCTGTAGACTGCTGAATTGCATTAGCACGTACCTCTGAAAGAATAGAATCTAACTTGTCAAGTGCGCTTGTATCCTCAACCTCAACATGATCCGTCTGTCCTAAGTAGTTTTTACCCAGGAAAATAGCCATAGCCGCTGATGAACCTGATAACTTTAATTGATTTCTTCTCAACTGTATTTTGAGCATCATACAACCATTTTGTCTGAAATACTCTTGAAAAGTCATATCAAACTCACGTTTGCACCATCTTGTCAAAGTGTCAATATTAGCTGATTTTCCAGTTTCATCACGAAAAAACCAGCAAATCTCTTCCTGTGTGCAACCTAAACCAACTAAATCCTGAAATATTTTTTTATCGAATTCTTTTTTTGGTCTGCCCATAGGTTTTCTTGCCATGGAATCACCCCTTTAATCTCTCATCATATACCGTTTCGTTTATCTTCTCACCCGTCTGCCTGCCCATCTGCCAGCCTTCCTTAATGGACTTTAATATATCAACATTATTTTTATTCTCAGATGAGGACTTCCGCCCCCCCCTCTTGCCCTGTTTCTTACCATTGTTTGAATTTGATAATCCTGACAAACCGCTTGCTCCTTTAGCCATAATGATCTACCTCATATTCCCATTTCACGTCTGCTAACTTTTAATTTAGGACTGAATGTTCCATTGTTTATATCTTTCATTACTCCCACAATAATTTTACTGTATGGATTAGCATTGCTCTTGTTTGCATAAACATCGGAAACAGCTTCAGCAACTTTTTCAATTTCTTTTGTTGAACCATATCTTGAAATAGGTGGATTCTGGCCGCCATTTCTTTTTTTAGCTTCTTTCAATATTTCATGTTCAAGTTTCCCTTTGCTTCTGGCTGTGGCTCTTTTAAGGTTATCACTTTTAGCGTCACCCTCTATCTGCACTTTTCCTAATAGACTATTTATAACATTATGTCCTGCCTCATGCGCCCCAGAGCCATAAAAAGTATCAGATACTGTATAATCACTTTTATTTTCACCCTCAGATAAATATTTCGGTGATATACTTAAATCACCAAAACCATTCATAGACGCTGACATTTTTTGACCAGTAACAGTTTTATCATGGTAATATATGCCTCTCAGATTATCTTCCATACCAAAATCTTTCAAGACATCCTGAACACCCTGTATAACCATAGCGGCTTCTTGGGTATACTGTCCGGGACTACCTTCAACATAATGCCCCTTTGTGAGCTTATCAAGCGTATTTCCACCACCACTTAATCCTGACAAACCGCTTGCTCCTTTTGCCATAACTTATCTCCCTTTAATTTTTTTTCCTGTTTTCCAGTCAATGTTTCTTTTTTCCAAAAAAGGAATTATGGTCATTAAAAGACATTGTTTCTTCTTGCTATTCTTTGTGCTTTTCTAGTGTTTCTATATGTTTTTGCAACTATATCTGCACCCTTATTTCTTGCATATTCACGAGTTAAGAACCGCTCTGTTTCTTCTCTGTCTTTTAGACGCTCTGCTTCCTTGTTCACAAGCTCTGACTTGCTGTACTTTTGAACCTGGCTACCATTATTTTTTATAGCGTCCATCATTTCTTTTTCTGTCCAGTCGTTAGGTGTAGGCTCAGGAACAACACCTAAACTATTACTGTAATAGGTTTCACCGTCCACAGTTTGAAAATAAAATTCCAACTTTGTACCATCACTGCTGACAACATTATATCCATTTACACCTTTTACATTTTCAGCGGCCTGCTTGCTGAATGAGTTACCACCTATACCTGATTCACCTTTTGCCATTCTTTTTCACCTTTGCCTGCTTATTCAGCAGCTCTCTTTTTTGTTCATAAAAGGATGGGATGTGAATAATCTCCGCATCACATTCGCACCCCTCTATTACATCTCCATACCATAAAATAGCAGTAGGATGCAACCTATCTACCATTTCATCAAAACCTTTTTTGAATAAGCTATCCTCTATGCCGTTAAATTCCTTGTTAGCTTTTACTCCCAAGGATGATATAGCGACTGTGGCATTTTCAGGAATACCCTCAAAACACCATTTGTAAGTCTCTTCATTACCCCATTGACAGTCAGGGATAACGTCAAGTCCTAAACTCTGCCAGTAAGCTCCCGTCCACTGTCTGCGATATGCCCCCAGGATCTGCAACACAATAGGAAAATCTGTATAGGATGAAAAGTCCGGCGCAATTACCGCTTTAAATCTTCTCAGCTTATCAACATATTTATCAGGATTTCTCCACGCCTGCATAAACTTTATATCGTCATAGTAAAAGTGCGCTATGTAGTTTTCAAGATCCTCAACTTCATTCCAGTCACAAAACCTTATAAACTTATCAGAAACTGTCTGTGTGGGAAACATGGACGGTATGCCGTAGTAGTTATCTGCAGTGAACTGTCTGCGCTCCTGGTTTTCAAAAACATTCTGTGTGAATGCAGACCGGATATGATCCCCGAAAATATTGTTGTTATCGTCATCATCCTTGTTATCCTGGTCATCATTCCCAAAATCAAGGTCAAAACCAAAATCCGACATATCAATATCGGCGATATCATCCAGCTCTATCTTTAAGAAGCTGTCGTTCCATTCTGACTCACTTACCTTGTTATCTGCAAGCCGTAAGGCCTTTATCTGCTCATCCGTAAGATCATCTGCCTTAACCACCGGGACCTCACTTAATTTCAGTCGTTTAGACGCCAAAAGCCTACCGTGACCGATAACTACCACGTTATCTTTATCGACCACAATAGGCTGCTGGAATCCGAACTGCTTAATACTTTCAGCAATCTTTTTTACCTGATCGGACGGATGCCGTTTAGCATTTTTATTGTAAGGAATTAAATCCTCTGTTTTCAGATATTCAATATTCATGCTTTAATTATAACTACATATAATGTAGTTTGTCAAAGCAGAAACCATACCTTTACTACCGGATCATTATCATTTTCAAAAAAACTGTGATAATCCTGTCCGTCAAAATAGATAAAATGACCTAACAAGCAGATAACTGCTTTCTGTCCGGGATGTTCACACGCCCAGTTCTTAAGAGTCGGGCGTTCCCAACGCCTAAAATACTGTGTCTTTTTAACCTTCTTGTTAGCCCTTATAAGACGGTTCATGCCGTCAAGGGATAAATAACCATCAGAGTGCAAATCATCGCTTACAAAGGCTGATAGACTATTTAAATCTTCAATCTGACAAGCACATCCAACAGACACAACGCTACAGGGAAGTCCCCTATAAATATCACTCGGTATAATCTGCTTCATCATTTAACTCACCTCCTATAACTATATCAATGGTAAACCATACACCCATAACAAACGCACCAACGATTAAGAAAACTGTTTCTCCGGCTGTTAACATATATACCTCCTATTCTGCAAAACTCATAGCATTCAGGTCATATTCTGACGCATAATCCGAAAAAAGTTTAACAGATACTGCTTCAATTATATATGACTCCATCCCAGATTCTTCAGCTAAACATTTAGCCTGATAACCTATTTCGTTAAACAAAGCGCTCCAGTGTGTGTTGCTCTTCCTAACCTCATTGATCGCATAGCTCAATGTAAGGTGTGCAAGGTCCATGTAACTAAATTCTTCTTTTGCTATATCGCAGCCACCGTCTATACGCTCCATCATTGCCTTAACTCTTGCCTTTGTAGTCATATTCAGTACCTCCTTAAAAAATGCTATTCTGTTTTCCTGACCTTTACAGGCAAGTACAGAATAGCATTATTTTTAGTGATTGTCAATGATTTTTAGTGATTTTTAGTGGTTTTTGTTCTTTTTCTTTATTCAGGTCTCATTGTCGCACATCTCCTTTAGATAATATTTCATAAATCACATTATCTCTGAAAATGCCGTTGTTATCCTTGCACACATCGTGTAAGACAACCTTATTCCCGTTGAATTTGGCGCATATACGGTCATAATTATGTTCAATAGGATTTCCCCCTATCATGTGCCATTCAATCCGTCTATAGCGCTTTACAAGATTCTTTATGATGCGATATAAGTCTCTGCCAACAATAGGATTTCCCTTGTCGAAAGATATTACTCCAAATTGTGACACGCTATCCACATCAGGATTTACTCTGTATGAGATGTAGCCTATGACTTTCTCTTGATCCACGACAGCCCATTGATAGCGATTATCTTCCGGCTTTATTTCTGGCAAGTAATGACAATGTGCCCATCCCACATAATAGAAAAAATCATCCGAGTACATTATTTCAATAAAACACTTTTCAATCTTCTCTTTGTACATTAACGCAGGTTTCAGCATATTTCTGTTTCACCTCCTCGTCTGTCATTTCCGCTAACTGCTGCCATAATTCTCTGCTGATAAGCTCGGATCTTATGCGCTCCTTGTCATAGATAGCATCAACCATCTGTTTTCTGTTCATCGTTCAGCCTCCTTTCAAGCCTTGATAACTTTTCCTTTTCCATCTGTTCTACCGCACACATATTCTGATACATGATCGTAAGCTGTTCTAAACAGATAAACACATCAGCCATTTCTTCAGTAACATCCTTTTTGGTCTGCGCTGTGTGGTATCTGCGGTCCTTCAGGAGTGCCTTTGTAAGCTCCGAAAGCTCTTCAATGGCAATATCTATCTGGTGGTCTTTGCCGTAGCGGTCAATGGCCTTGTAAAGCGTTTCCCGGTTAGTCATCAATATCCACCTCCTCACGGATAAAACAATTAGTAGTATCTTCCAGGAAACACAGCACTAATTCTTCTGTATCAGGCGATAGCTCAATGTCGTTATGACTCAATAACCACTCTTTTTGAAAATCCCGGAACTTATAGATTGCAGCCATCTGCGCTAAATGTGTTTTATTCTTTGTCATTCTTCGACCTCCTGCAAGTGCTTGTCGATAATATCTAAAACAATTAACCTTTCCATACCCCACCAATCAGAAGCCTTTTGAGCATCTGTTCTTTTATCATTCAAAAGTGGCGACTTGTCGTAAATAAACTCCATTCTGTGAATTTCAGCCTTTACCGCATCCCACGCCTCAAGACTCTTTATTGCTATTTCTAATGCTTGTGAAAATCTCGTAGTACCATTGATTTTAGTGTTTATGTCAAAACGTACTTCTTTAATGATTTCAATAGCTTCTTCCCTTGTCATTCCTTATCCTCGCTTTCTGCCTTGTACTTGTCAATAATCTCCACGGCATCTGTTACCGCTTTGTAATATCCCTCGTAGTCATAATCAGCATCATCAAGGACTGCTATCTCGGCTCTTATCTTGTCAAGCACCTTTTCTCTCCCACATTCTCTGCAACGGTCGGCAAACTCTGTAACAGTCTCGTGTAATATGCCGTTCTTGATTGCTTTCACAAGAATATCTCCACCGCATAACGTATCTGCTTTTGCATTTAGATATATCTGTTCGGGTATATCAATTATCAGTTTCATTCTTTGCCCTCACTTTCCTGTACTTGCATAGGTTCATTGTTCTTTCTATCCTCTATTACAGGTTGCTTAAAATACTCCACATTTTTTGCATCATTAAATCCATCCTTATAGCCTTTAGCATAAGCGACTTCTTTTAATCTTATTGTTGCTTTCTCTATAAATTGTTGTGCCTCATAATCAGACATTCTATCTATTGGTTTATACATATTCATTCCTCACTTTTCTGTGATACAATCTTAATTTCCCCACGCATACGATACATATTTGTATCCGGGTCAAACTCCGTCCTGTAATCAATGTACTTGTCTAAGCTTTCCGCTAAACTATATGCAATGTCCTTAACCACACAATGTCGAAAATAGTCAGTATTATCCTGCATAACAAGTGCTGTGGGATAACGTCTTTCAAATCTCACCGTGTCTATCTTATACTGTTCAACTTTGAACAACTCTACATGTTGCTTTAACAGTTCCTCATACATGCGTTTGTATTTCTTTGCTTTCTGCCTTGCGTTCATTCTTCATCCCACTTTCTGCTTTTACATTCTTTTCTGTATCGTTTTGAATATTTCTCTAAAATTTCATATAATGCAATTTCATTTATCTGAGTCTGCCCAATAGGGTCTACAACATACCAGTCTTCACCTAACAGGTAGTCAATGATGAATTTTCTAAATCCTGCATCAGATATACCAACACCGTATATGTTGTCCTTATCTTCACGATTTTTATATTGTTCATCCATAAACTCTGTTAATGTCATTCCTTATCCTCACTTTCTGATTTGTATGGCTGCGGTTTTGGTTGCCATGCTATGATTCTATTTTTTGAATAATCTGTTGTCGCATTCTCAATATTCATTCCCGATATACCGTGATACATATGTATCACTTATTTCATATCCGTAACAATAACTTCTTTATATTGTTCAGGCAACTTCTCTGATACAGGAATCCATCTTGTATGCTCTAGAACACCAATTGCTTCACGCATCTTTTCTCCGTCTTTTTCAGTTAAATATTCAATAGACATATTACCTAAACTATAAGATATACTCATTAAGAAATCTTTTGCTTCTTCTTTTGTCATTCATTCACCTCATCTTTGTCCCACAATTTTCGCAATAATTATGTGGTCTGCCATCAAATAAATCAACATATCCATAATCACATTCAGAACAATGAGCATATTCAGAACAATGAGCATATTCTTTTGCTTCATCTACAGGTATCCAATGCCCTATCTTTGGCTGCGGTGTGACGGGTAGCAGATTTTTGATTTTGTCTCTTGCATCAAGAATAAAATCAAATTTCTTAAGCCCAGTTGCTGTTAAACAATCAAGCACTGCCTGTCTGCTGATAGCATCTGAACAATGCTCCTGCTCTAATGCTTTAATTGCCATATCTACAGCTTCCTCATACGGTTGCATGTCTTCCATATCGCCATATTCATCAGTAATATCGGTTCTTATATAGAGCTTATTTAACCAGATTTTTGCTTCTTCCCTTGTCATATTCTTTGACCTTCATCTTTGCACCGCAGTTAGGACAGTAATTGAAACTGTAAGCACCGCAAGTAAAACCTCACTCTGAACATTTGCATAGTATACTTTCAGGAACATGACTACTTATTCACTGCCTCATCTTCTGCTGTGGTGTGGCGGATGGTGCATTTTTAATATCTGCTAACAAATCTAGTACATGTTCATCACCATTAACACAGATGTTTTCAAGTTCTTCGATAATCGGCTCTATGTATGCTCTGCTGATTGTATCTTCGCAAGGCTGCTCTAACGCCTTGATAGCTATATCAAGTGCTTCATCATCTGGTTTAACTCCCCATCTTTTTGAATAGCTAAGATTTCTTTTTGCTTCTTCGTTGCTCATTCTTCCACCTCACTTTCTGCATTGTAGGGCTGTGGTTTTGGTTGCCATGCTATGATTCTATTCTTGAACAATCCATTGTCGCATTCCCAATATTCATTCCCGATATACCGTGATACATATGTATCACTTATTTCAATATCCGTAACAATAACTTCTTTATATTGTTCAGGCAACCTTTCTGATACAGGAATCCACTTATCTGATTTCTGTTTTAACAATTTTCCATACCTTGCTCCGCACTCCTTGCATCTATCAGCAAATTCAGTGACAGTTTCTTGTGATATTTCTTGCCAATCATATGCTGTGTTCTCTATCTCGGCTCTTATTTTATCTATGGCAGGCTCTTGCTCTAATACATTTAATGCTTCACGAAGTTTATCTCCTGTCTTTTCAGACCAATATTCCATTGTCATTGAACCCATTCCATTAGCAATATCTTGTATAAATTTTTTGGCTTCTTCTCTTGTCATTCTTCCACCTCCTCACTGAGTATAAATTTAAGTGTGCCATAATAATGCTGTTGTTCGGATTTGCAAAGAAATACCGGTTCACCATAAAAGAACAATCCCATATCAGCACCACAAGTAGGGCATTTTGTTGGTACTGTTTTATTTTCATCAGTTAACCATGGTGTACCATCACCCTGCAATAAAATTTCGTTTGTCATTCTTCCACCTCCTTATAATCCCAATCAAGTTGCTTTCGCACCTCATTCAATTCCCTGCGAAGTCGAATAATATCAGCTTGCAATACTGTATGTTTATTATCATATAGACCAGATTTTTCATACCTCTTTGCATCTTTTAATAGCCTATCCATAAGGTCTTTACAAAATTGAATGTCCTTGACGATTTGTTTTTTATCAACACTCATTCTTCTACCTCCATCTTTGCTCCACAATTAGGGCAATACTTAAATTTGCTCAAATTGATAGTCTTTTTATACTTCCAAAAATTACACTCTGAACATTTATAACTCCATTCTTCTGCACCTCTTGGCATAGTTAAAATCCACCGCCCTGTCTTTTTTTCCCTGCTGATAGCATTCTCGCAAGGTTGCGGTGTGACGGGTGGTAATTGTTTAACAGCATCTTTAATATGCTTGGCAGTCAAGTTATATTCGTTTTCATAAATGCAAACTGCATTTATGCTATTCAACACCTCCTGTCTGCTGATAGCATCACCACTCTGCTCCTTGTACGCTTTCAACTCCTTCAGCCACTCTGCAAGCTGGTGATGTTCTTCAGCACACTCTCCACAATTTATTGCAATAGGATCACTTGCATTTCTATCTTTAGTCTTTTCAAGATTTTCCATCATCACCTCTTCGCAATGCTGGATTGCAGAATCCAAATCCATCATGTTGTCACCCCCTTAATCGCAACTGTCGCCATGCCGGAAGCTGACCATGTACTTGCCATCTTCCTGATATACCGCTGTACCGTACAATCCGTAACCGTACACGTAAGCGCCCAGGATTGCGATCTCATCATCCTCTGTCATCCTGCCGTTGTTGGCGACTGCCCTGTCATACACTTCTTTGCTGATTTCTTTTCTGCTCGTTACTACCATGTTCGCTCCTCCTTACTTAAATTCTTCTATCCTGTACTGATGCCCCACAAGGCTCAGTGCATATTCTGTTAACTTTATCTTGCCATAGTATATGCCCTTACCGCTCCTGCCCTTCTCAGGCAGCTTTTTCTGGACTTCCATGAAAAACTTTTTACTGCTCATCTCATACTCATTATTAGCCTTAGCCCATTTGCTATAAATACCGAACAAATCAGCAGCCTGAATTTTATCTTCCGCAGAGTAGTCAATAATCACACACTGTTCAACGAAACCGGCTATAAGGTCCATCTCCTGCTTGTAATCCTTTGTGGCTTCTAACACGCACTCAGGCTCATGCAGACCGTCACGCTGCCATTTCATGCAGCCTTCAACCGCCCAGGCAAGGATCTGAGGAAACTCCTTCCGCAATTTATATTTTAGGTTCTTGTCAACCTTTTCTGCCGGGATATTGACCTCAAAAGGTATTAACTTAATCCTGCGCCATATACCAAAATCCGTACCACGGATCACGGGCTTGTGGTTTGTTGCTACCCAGATTTTAAACTCAGGCGTGTATTCAAACTCATCGCCATACAAGAACCGACACGTAACTTTGCTACCGCCGGTAAGCTGTTTCAGCAATCCCTCATTCAAACGCACCCCCTCTGTCGGTTCTTCACAATTTACAAACCTTGCACTTTTAAGCCTTGCAATATCGCTGTTAGCACCGCCACCGGACGCACCCAGGCGGCTCTGTAACATGATGGTATCAGGCTGTGTTGTAGCCGCATAACTACCTATCATATCCGCTATCGTGTCCAGAAACGTACTCTTGCCGTTGTTGCCCATGCCATAAAGGAAATACGCACACTGTTCTCTGTTGCTCCCGGATATGGAATATCCCACTGACCGCTGAATATAATCAATAAGATCTATGTCACCCCCGGTTATTTCATCAAGGAACTGTAGCCACCGCACCGGCTTATTTTTGCGCACATCATATTCACAGTCGCAAATTTTTGTCATCATAAAATTAGGATCATGTGGCATAAGCTCCCCGTTCCGCAGATTTATGATCCCGTTCTGGCAGTTAAGGTAATCAGTGTATGAATCAAAATCGTCCGGGCTTGCCGGTATGTCGTTCAAGTGCTGAGCTTCCTTAACCATTGCCTCTTTACGTGTGGTGTTGGCCGTAGATTTTGCAAACTTGAACATCTGTTCCTGTGCTTCTTCGTCCTGTATACTCCAGGCTTCTTTTTTCAGATCCTCGCAAATATCATCTGCTAACTTTTTGACCTCTCCCATTTCATCAAGAATCCACTGCTTGCCCGTCCAAAAATACCATTTTTTGCGGTTATAAGAGTAGCGTATCGCCTTACCAAACTTGTCATACATTCTGTGCGCATTCCCGGTATCGGTCATATCATAGGTTTTTTTTTCAGCCGTTATCGCCCCAGATTGCCCCGATTTACCCCCGAAAAAAGCTATGGCAAGGGAACTATCATCGTCATACTTTCCCGGCTCGTAGCACTCGCTACAGTTAGCACAAGCCTTGCCTATGGTTATCTGTCCGTAGGTCATGGAACCTCTTTTCTGATCCCATTTAGGCCGCATTAACCCCGATGTCCTGAATATCCTATCCATCTGTGCGCCATTACGCCCAGTCCAAAATGCAAGCTGATTACAAAATGCAAGGTCTGCCTCGGATTGTGACGGAAACACCCCCTGCCAGTTACCCTCGTAAAGCGCAGCGAACAGATAGCCGGTTTTACAGTTTCTTGCTTTGTCAATGATTTCAGCATCATCAAGATCAACCACAACTTGCCTGTTGCTTATCTCGGCTTTTGGAACCATTGTAGGCAGATACTTGCTGTGCAGGACTTTGATGGACTCGGTACAATCCTTAACGGTGAGATAGTTTTCGTTGTATACATTACCCGTGCAGATAAAATACCGCCCGGATGAGTACATCTCAACACCGCCCCTGCGCCTTGCACCATCAGGCAACTTGCCCTTGCAGATAATGTGGATGCCATCTCCGCTTGTACTGATCTCTGCATAACTCTGCAAGGTTTCCACAAATTCATCAACAAAATCTGTGTTATCCATGCAATGATCAAGGTCAACTCCGAAATACCCGGAATGACCATCAAATACGAAACCGATTCGATCAAACCCATACTTCTCGCAAGCTTCCACAGCCTGCTCAAAAGTACCCCAGGTAGTCTTATCTGTTGAATTGGCATTATGTCCTGTCTTGGGATCTCTGGGTATCTTATCTCTTCCAGAAATCACCCAGCAATTCATTCCTTTCAATTCTTCTGGTATTTTTTCATACATTTTTATCCTGTACTCCTTGTAATCTCTTAACTTCCGACTCCATTAC